>FSSH01000476.1_pt1 | contig 113904 bp, 101 predicted proteins | sample 1166101 | NCBI WGS metagenome assembly FSSH01 (sample SAMEA32972668, study PRJEB13176) | freshwater metagenome | biome: Drinking water system; feature: Biomass in drinking water that filtered by 0.45 um membrane; material: drinking water | place: USA | collected 2012-12-20 | depth 0 m | reverse complement strand
TACTACAACAAACTGGAACACAATATTCTGCCGATCAGACGCGGCATCGAATTAACTCCCGACGACTTAATCCGGCGCTCTGTCATGCAAGCGCTTATTTGCCATTCCGTGCTTTCGTTTGAGTCGGTGGAAGCGTATTTTCCCATCGAATTCAAAAACTATTTTGCTACGGAATTAGCAGAGCTTATTGATTATGAACAAGCGGGCTTGGTCACGCTAAATGATCAGGAAATTACAGTGACGCCCAAGGGGCAATTAATGATAAGCAGTATTTGCGCAGTTTTTGATAAGTATCTGCGCGCTGTGCAGCAACGTAAAAACCGCTCGATACCGATTTGAAATTTACCTGAGAACGCTGGATTCTCAGGTAATTTGGAATTATTTGACTTGGCTATTCGTTAAAATATATTCAGCCAAACGGTCGGCAGATTCACCCTGAATATTCTTAAATGCCGGCATTCTCATACTGCCCGATTGAAATTTCTTGATAATTGCATCCTTATTGGCCACTTTCTCGCTTAATACCATTGCCACATTTGCGCTCAAAGGCTTGTGGCATTCTGTACAAGCAGAGCTAAAAATTGTTTCTCCGGATGCATCTGCTGGCGGAGTATAGTCTTTGCTTGCGCCACAGCCGGCTAAAATGAATAGCGCCGACATCGTTAATGCAAAATTTAATTTTTTCATTCCCTGACTCCAATTTATTTACTTCAATAAAAATACCGGGAGTAATCCCGACCCCTACTTGGTTGCTTATAAAATTTATCAGCTCCGCGCTTTAGAAGACCAACCATACCCAGTATCATAACAGCTTGCCAAACAAATGTTTTAAGACAGTTTCCTGACATTCCGAGGTCATCCGGTGCAAACGAACGCACTTAGCGTTATCTATAAATCAAACGCAATCAATGGGATAACTCATATTTTCCGAAGTGGATAAGCTGATTAAAGTTTCAGTTTCAATAGCATTGTTCACGTTAAGTGTAATTCTTTACAATTTCTTAACATTTACTATGCTACTGTGCGCAGCACTGTAGTCAAAGAACGGCAAAATTCTTTTTCTACAAAAAAATCAAGTGTTACGCTAAAAAAACGAAATTAGCGACCCGCTATCATCAATATAATTGAAGCAGTTGCATGCAGTAGAGTTTTTTTATTGGTAACAAAATATTAACCAACAGTTTAGTAAAATCATATTGCATTAATAGGGAGATTGCATGTTTAAAAAAATAAGTACTGTTATTTTGTTGTCTGCACTTGGCTTGTCGCTGAGCAATCCAGCTGCTGCTGACGCTACGGCGGAAGACTTTGAGGTGTGGGGAGGTGTTTTCTCACAGGGTAATTTTGGTTTCGTCAATCCGCAAAACGCTGAATTGAAAAAATTCAGATGGTGGATGGAAGGACAAGGCCGGTTTGGTAATGATGCTACGCAATTCTCGCAATCGCTGATCCGTCCGGGCTTAGGTTATGCGATAACCGATAAGATGGTGGCGTGGGTTGGTTATGCTTGGGCGCCGACTGCTGAACCATTGGCGTTAAAGTCAGGTCATCCATTTAATGAACATCGTCTTTGGGAGCAATTAACCTGGGCGGATAACTTCCCATTCGGCAGATTGTCTTTGCGTAGCCGTTTTGAGCAACGGTTCTTCGACCATAATGCACCCATTGCTGGTAATGATGATGTGGGTCATCGATTCCGCCAATTGGTTAAGCTAGCGGTTCCAATGCCGTCAATAGACCCGAATCTCAGTTTTATCGTTCAAAGTGAATTGTTTATTGCTATGAATACTGTTGATAATCCTGCCTTTATTTCCCGCGGTTACGATCAGAACCGGGCATTCGTTGGATTGGGTTACAAAGTCAATCAGTATGCAACCGTTGAAATGGGTTATATGAACCAATTCATCAACAGACCGCATAGTGCGCGTCCGGATCAAATGATGCATAACTTTGTAGCCAGTTTATTCCTGAACTTCTAAGACACACTATCTGGTGCTAAGCAGTTAACACCTAGTTTGTGTTTCAAATAACCGGTTAATTTTCTTGATTTAAGGAAGTTAACCGGTTAATTTTTTTCCGCATTCACTGGATTGAAAAAATCCCCCGCTTCGTTTCGATTTTCTACATTGAATATCAGCAGACACAAGAAATAGTAACTTTTTCGTCGTATTCTATTACTATACTGCTCCTTCTCGACCACTCACAAAGTAACACATGCAAGATTTTAAGCCAGGCCAGCGTTGGATCTGCGATGTCGATCTGCAACTGGGATTAGGCACGGTGCAAACCGTCGAACACCGGATCGTCACCATTCTGTTTAAAGCAACCGGTGAAACCCGTTCATACGCCAAACAATCGGCGCCGTTGACGCGGGTCATCTTCAAACCGGGCGATACCGTCAGCGGTCAGGATGGCGCCGTCATCAAAGTCACCGGCATGATCGAACGCGATGGATTGATTGTTTATACCGGTACTCGTGCAGACGGCAATCAAGTTGAGCTGGCGGAAGACCGGCTAGCACCGCAGGTACAATTGAACCGCCCTTCCGAGCGCCTATTCACGGGCCAATTCGACCAGGACAAATGGTTCCGCATCCGCTATCAAACGCTGCTGATCCGCAACCGGCTGGCAAACGCCTCGTTGTATGGACTGGTGGGCACGCGCACCAGCCTGATTCCGCACCAACTCTATATTGCCCGTGAAGTGGGCCGCCGTTTTGCGCCACGCGTGCTGCTGGCCGACGAAGTCGGATTGGGCAAAACCATCGAAGCCGGTCTGATTTTGCACCAGCAATTGCTCACCGAACGTGCCAAGCGCGTCCTCATCGTGGTTCCGGAAACCTTGATCCATCAATGGCTGGTAGAAATGCTGCGGCGTTTTAATTTGCAATTCAGCATTTTTGACGAAGAACGCTGTTTGTCGCTGGAAGCAAGCGATGAAGATGACGATGAGGATGAGGAAGTCGAAAAAGATCAGCAAGACGAAAATCCGTTTCACAGCGAGCAACTGGTGCTGTGCAGCCTGCATTTTCTGCGGCAAAATCCGCAGCGCTTTCAGCAAGCGCTGGAAGGCCGCTGGGATTTGCTGGTGGTCGACGAAGCGCATCATTTGCACTGGTCGCCGCAAACCGCCAGTCCGCAATACGCCATGATCGAGCAATTGGCGGCGCACACCCCGGGCGTGCTGTTACTGACTGCGACGCCGGAACAATTGGGTAAAGCCAGTCACTATGCCCGCCTGCGCTTGCTCGATCCACACCGTTTCAGTAGTTTTTCCGGATTTGTCACCGAAGAGCAATCGTACGAACCCATCGCCCGCGCCGTCGAAGCGTTACTCGATGGGAAAGATTTGACCGGAGACACCCGCCAATTGATCGCGGACACGCTTGACCCGGCCCAAGCCCACGCACTGCTGGCGGAACTGCAAGACCAGCAAGCCCGGAATAAACTCGCGGAATCATTGCTCGACCGGCACGGCACCGGACGCATTCTGTTCCGCAACACCCGTGCGGCGGTCAAAGGGTTTCCCGCGCGCAAGCTGGTCGCCAGTCCGCTGCCGCTACCGGCGGAATACCTGCCATTCCTGGTAACGTTTGAAACCACGCCGCTATCTAAACCTCAATTGCTGCTGTGCCCGGAACTCATCTACCAGGTGCGATGCGAAGACGATCAGCCGTACTGGAGCGAAATCGACCCGCGCGTGAATTGGTTGATCGCGACGCTCAAGCGGGTGAAACCGGAAAAGGTACTGGTCATCGCTGCCAATGCGCAAACTGCGCGCGATCTGGCGCAAGCGCTGAAAGAAACCACCGGGCAATTCATTCCGGTATTCCACGAGAGCATGAGCCTGATCGAACGCGACCGCGCCGCGGCGTTTTTTGCCGACAAGGAAACCGGCGGGCAAGTGCTGATCTGCTCGGAAATCGGCAGCGAAGGACGCAATTTCCAATTTGCGCATCATCTGGTGTTGTTCGACCTGCCGCTCAATCCCGATCTGCTTGAGCAACGCATTGGCCGCCTGGATCGCATCGGCCAGACCGACACCATCCAAATCCATGTGCCCTATCTGGAAAACAGCGCACTGGCGGTGATGTTCCATTGGTATCACGAAGGTTTGAATGCGTTCGAGAAAACCTGCCCGGCCGGGCAAACGGTGTTTGTCAAAGTCGAAGAACAGCTCATCGCCGCGCTACATCAGCGCCAGACTCAGGCCGAAGCATTGGCCGGATTGATCGGCGTCACGCAAACGGCGCACCGGGAATTGAACGAAGCGCTCGACCGCGGTCGCGACAAGCTGCTGGAATACAATTCGTTCCGGCCGCTCGCAGCGGAACAGCTCACGCAAGCCGCACGCACGCAGGATAACGACCCGCTGCTACCGCAATACATGGAAACGGTATTCGATTGCTGCGGCGTGCATATCGAAGACCACCGCAGCGGCAGCTTTCTGATCGAACCGAGCGAACACATGAGCATGCCGTTTCCCGGCTTACAGGATGAAGGCTCGGTCATCACCTACGCGCGCGAAGTGGCGCTGGCCAACGAGGACATGCACTTCCTGACATGGGAACACCCAATGGTCACGCACGCGATGGAACGGATTCTAAGCCACGAAAACGGTAACGCCGTAGTGGCCATGATGAAACACAAACAAGTGCAACCCGGCACCTTGCTGCTGGAAACCCTGTTTGTGCTCGAAGCCAGCGGACACAACGTGCAACAAAGCAATCGCTACCTGCCGCCCGCCGTAATCCGCATTGTGCTCGACGAACACGGCAGCGGCGACTACCCGTTCCTGGATCACGACTCGGTCAAACAACACCTGCAACCGGTCGCGACCGGCATCGCCAAGCAAGTAATCCAACTGAAAGAAGACGCCATCCGCGAACTGCTAACCACCAGCGAACAACAAGCCGCCGCGCAAGCCCCGCAACTCATTACCCAGGCCGAATCCCGCATCCAGCAAACCTTTGCCCCGGAAATCGAACGCCTCAAAGCCTTGAGGCAAGTGAATCCGAACGTGCGCGACGAGGAAATTCAGTTCTTTGAACAGCAACTGCAACAACTGACCGGCGCGCTGAAATCCAGTAATCTGCGGCTTGATGCTGTAAGGGTGATTGTGGCGACGTAAGTGTTGGTGAATACCGTTGGAAATCAGGAAGAATCATGAACGTAAAGCAGCAAGATCAAAGCCAAATCAAATGGGTTTCCGATTTCATCTGGAACATCGCTGACGATCGTCTGCGCGATGTGTACGTTCGTGGAAAGTACCGCGACGTTATCCTTCCCTTTACCGTGCTGCGGCGTCTCGATGCCGTGCTGGAGCCAACCAAGCAAGCGGTGCTGGAGCGCAAGAAATTTCTCGATGCCCACGAGGTGGCCGAGCAAGACGGCGCATTACGCATGGCAGCGGGGCAAGCGTTCTACAATGTCTCCGAGTTCACGCTGACCAAGCTTAAAGCAAGCAGCCAAGGGCAGCGCTTACGCGATGACTTCATCGCCTATTTGGACGGCTTCTCGCCCAATGTGCAAGAAATTCTCACCAACTTCAATTTCCGCAACCAAATTCAGAAGCTCGTGGACGCCCAAGTCCTTGGCTACTTAATCGAGGATTTCCTCGACCCCGGGGTCAATCTCTCCCCGCTGCCGGTCAAGGATGCCGACGGACGCATCAAGCTCCCGGCTTTGGACAATCACGGCATGGGAACAGTGTTCGAGGAATTGATACGCCGCTTCAACGAAGAGAACAACGAGGAAGCTGGTGAGCACTTCACCCCGCGCGACGTGGTGCAACTGATGGCCAAGCTGCTATTTCTGCCGGTGGCCGACCGGATCGAGTCCAGTACCTATTCGCTGTACGACGGCAGTTGCGGCACTGGCGGGATGCTGACCGTGGCCGAGGAAGCTTTGCGGGAACTGGCCGCGGCACACGGCAAGGAAGTATCCATCCACCTGTTCGGGCAGGAAATCAGCGATGAAACCTACGCCATCTGCAAGGCCGACTTGTTGTTGAAGGGTGAAGGCGCGGAAGCCGAGAACATTGTCGGGGGCGCGGACAAATCCACGCTGTCCGCCGATCAATTCCGCAGCCGCGAGTTCGACTTCATGATCTCCAACCCGCCCTATGGCAAGAGCTGGAAGACCGATCTGGAGCGGATGGGCGGTAAGAAGGAATTCAACGATTCGCGCTTCATCGTCAATCACGGCGGTGATGCCGAGTTCAAGCTCATCACGCGATCCAGCGACGGCCAGCTCATGTTCCAGGTAAACAAGCTGCAGAAGATGAAACACAACACACCGCTGGGCAGCCGCATCGCTCTTGTCCATAATGGTTCCGCCCTGTTCACCGGCGATGCCGGTCAGGGCGAGAGCAACATCCGTCGCTGGGTGCTGGAGAACGATTGGCTTGAAGCCATCATCGCATTACCCTTGAACATCTTCTACAACACTGGCATCGCCACCTACATCTGGGTTCTGGCGAACAAGAAGGCCGAGGCTCGCCGTGGTCTCGTGCAGTTGATCGACGCCAGCAAGTGGTTTCAGCCGCTGCGCCGCAACCTGGGCAAGAAAAACTGCGAGCTGTCCGAAGCCGACATCCAGCGTATTCTGGACTTGTATCTCGGCGAGCCGCAGGATACAGCGGATTGCAAGTGGTTCGACACCACCGATTTCGGCTACTGGAAGATTACCGTCGAGCGCCCGCTACGTCTGAAAAGCCAACTGAAGCACGCCGCCATCGAAACTCTGCGCTTTGCCAGCGGCGACGAAGCCTTGCGCGCCGAGATTTATGCCCAATATAGCGGCAAGCTCTACGAGGCATTCGCTAAATTTAAGCCGGAGATCGATGCCTGGCTTAGAGGCGAATCTGACAACGATGGCGACGAAGACACCGGCGGCGATTCCGATGATGACGCAATGCCCGCCAACAAGGCGATACCGGAAAAGCGCCGCAAGAAGTTGCTCGACTTGTCCACGTGGCAGCGCGACAAGACCTTGGTCGAACTGGCCCGGCTGGCACAGCAAGAAATCGGCGAAGATCTATTCGACGACCATAACGAATTCCGCGCCCGCTTCGAAGCCACAATGAAGGCGCACGGCAAAAGTTTAAGCGCCCCGGAGAAGAAAGCGATCTACAACGCAGTGAGCTGGCGCGACGAAACCGCACCGCCGGTCATTGCCAAGCGCACCAAAATGAAGACTGGCGAGCACTTTGAATCCAGTCAAATGAACATACGCGGCGCGTACCTGGAAACCGTGGGCAAGGATCGCTACCTAGTGGAGTACGAAACCGACACCGATCTGCGCGACACCGAGCAAGTGCCGCTCAAGGAGCCGGGCGGCATCGACGCGTTCTTTGCGCGTGAGGTGCTGCCGCACGCGCCGGATGCCTGGATCGACAGGACCAAGACCCAGACCGGCTACGAGATTTCGTTTGCCCGTTACTTTTACAAACCGGCGCCGCTGCGGACGCTAGATGAAATCCGCGCCGACATCCTCAAGCTGGAGCAGCAGACCGAGGGCTTGCTGCACAAGATCGTGGGAGATAGCTGATGCAGAAGCTTCCTGCCCATGCAGCGTACAAAGAATCAGGGTTGCCTTGGGTTGGCATCATCCCAGCCCACTGGGATACACGTCGCAACCGATTCCTCTTCAGGGAGGTTGATCACCGTTCAGTTCATGGAGATGAAACTCATCTTTCCATGAGTCAAGTTCATGGTCTTGTTCCAAGCAAGAGTCTGAGTCGTAAGAGCCTTCAGTCGGAAAACTACGCGGGCGGCAAGCTCGTGGAAACACATGATCTGGTACTGAACCGGTTGAAGGCGCACCTCGGGGTTTTTGCGCGAGCCAAGCAATCAGGTATCGTTAGCCCGGACTACACGGTTCTTCGGCCCAAGCCGGGAACATCGGTTCAGTACTGCGAACTACTCTTCAAGACGCCGGGCTACGTTGCTGAGTTTCGTCGCAGGACAAAAGGCATTGTTGAGGGTTTCTGGCGCTTGTATACGGACGACTTCTACAGCGTCTCGGCGCTATTGCCTCCCGCTGACGAACAAGAAACAATCGTTGCCTATCTGCGTACGCAGGACGCGCATATTGCCCGTTTCATCAAGGCCAAGCGCGACCTCATCGCGCTGCTGACCGAGCAGAAGCTGCGTATTATCGATCAAGCCGTCACGCGCGGCATTGATGCATCAGTGACACTGAAGCCATCTGGTATTGAGTGGCTAGGCGAGATTCCGGAGCATTGGGAACTACGGCGCTTGAAATTCCTGGCGAGTAACGTCACGAGTCAGATCAGCACCAAAGCCAACGATGAAGTCTATCTGGCACTGGAACACATCGAGAGCTGGACGGGTGTTGCACGTCCACTCGAAGGCGAAGTCGAGTTTGCGAGCACTGTGAAGCGGTTCGTCATCGACGACGTTCTGTTCGGCAAGCTCCGTCCGTACTTGGCGAAAGTGACGTGCGCCTCACGTGCGGGTGTGTGCGTCAGCGAACTCCTCGTGCTTAGGTCGCGCAAGGAGCTTGTGCTCCCCACCTTTCTCGAACAGATGCTGCGTTGTAAGCGTGTCATTGATCTCATCAATAGCTCAACGGCTGGCGCAAAGATGCCGCGCGCCGATTGGGCGTTCATCGGCAACATGCGGCTTCCAGTTCCTCCTATTGATGAGCAAGAGCAAATTCTGTCGTTCGTCGCGTATGAAACGAAAGACCTAGACGAAGCCATCACCCGTGCCAAGCACGAGATCGACCTGATCCGCGAATACCGTGATCGGCTGATTGCCGATGTGGTCACCGGCCAGGTGGATGTGCGCGACTGGCGGCCCAGCCCGGATGATGACGTCAACGATGAGGAGTTGGCTGCGCTCGGCGATGACCAAGATGAAATGGCCGGAGAGGAGAATAGCGATGACGAAGAAGAATGACGTCTCCACGGTGCGTTCATCGGCAGCGGAGTACCTGATCTTTGTGGCCGCCACGGGTCAGGGTGGAGTGGAGGCGGTGTATGCTGATGAAAATGTCTGGTTGACGCAGAAAATGATGGCTCAGCTCTATGACGTGGACGTGCGCACCATTAACTATCACCTGAAAAAAGTATTTTCCGATAGCGAGCTGCAGGCGGATTCAGTTATCCGAAAATTTCGGATAACTGCCGCCGACGGCAAGGCTTATGACACCCAGCACTATAATCTTGCCGCGATCATTGCCGTGGGGTACAAGGTCAATTCCGGGCGCGCGGTGCAGTTTCGCAAGTGGGCCACGGGCATTGTCGAGTCTTTCACCCGCAAGGGTTTTGCCATGGACGACGAGCGGCTGAAGAACGACGGTTCGGTGCTGACCCGGCAGTATTTTGAAGAACAGTTGCAGCGCATCCGCGAAATTCGCCTCTCGGAGCGCAAGTTTTATCAGAAGATCACCGACATCTACGCCACGGCCATAGACTATGACGTGACCGCGCAGGCTACGCAGCGCTTTTTCGCCACGGTGCAGAACAAGCTGCACTGGGCGATTCATGGCCAGACAGCAGCCGAGGTGGTTTTCCACCGGGCCGATGCCGGAAAAGAGAATATGGGGTTGACCAACTGGAAGGATGCGCCGCTGGGCAAAATCCAGAAATTCGATGTGGCCGTAGCCAAAAACTACTTAACCGAAGCCGAAATGTCGCAGTTGCAGCGGCTGGTATCGGCGTACTTGGATATCGCCGAAGACATGGCGCAGCGGCAAATCCCGATGACGATGCAGGATTGGGAATTGCGTTTGAATCGCTTCATCGAAGCGACCGACCGGGGAGTATTGCAGGATGCTGGCCGGGTTACGGCAGAAATCGCCAGGACCCACGCCGAAAGCGAATTCGAGAAATACCGCATCGTGCAGGACCGGTTGTTCGAGAGCGATTTCGACCGTGCGTTGCAGCAGATCGAGTCCGGACGCGCACCCGGCGTGGAAGCAAAGCCCAAACGTGTGCGTAAGAACAGGGAGGATGAGGCATGAAGCCGACGGATACCAGTGAAAGAGAGTTTGAGCGGCTGATTGTCAGGTATCTGGCGGGGATCAGCGAGCATCCGTCCATGACAGCGAATACACTGGAACGGCCTGCGGCGGTTTATGCGCCAGGCGGTTATGTGCTGGGACGCGCCAGTGATTACAACCGCGATGTGGCGTTGGACGTGGTGCAGTTGCTGGCTTTCCTGAAGGCCACTCAGCCGGAAGCGGTGGAAACGTTGGAGCTGGCTTCCGAGGGTATCAAGCGCGTGCAGTTTTTGCATCGCTTGCAGGGTGAGATTACCAAACGCGGCACGGTGGATGTACTACGCAAGAGTGTGAGTCATGGGCCGGTTCATGTCGATCTCTACAAGCTGCTGCCCACGCCGGGCAACGCCGATGCTGCCGAAGCCTTTGACAAGAACATCTTCAGCGTTACCCGGCAAGTGCGCTACAGCAACGACTCCGGCAACGAGCTGGATATGGTGATTTTTATCAACGGATTGCCGGTGCTGACTTTCGAGTTGAAGAACTCACTGACCAAGAAGACGCTGGCCGATGCCATTGTGCAGTACCAAACCACGCGAGAACCCCAAGAATTGTTGTTCCAGCTAGGCCGTTGCGTGGCGCATTTTGCTGTGGATGACGCCGAGGTGGGCTTCTGCACTGAGTTGAAGGGCAAGGCATCTTGGTTCCTGCCGTTCAATCAAGGCTGGGACGGTGGCGCAGGCAATCCGCCCAATCCGAATGGCTTGAAGACCGATTACTTATGGAAGCAGGTGCTGACAAAGGAATCGCTGGCCAACATCATCGAGAGCTTCGCGCAGGTGGTAGAAGAAGAGGAAGCCGGCACCAACGGCAAGAAACGCAAAAAGCGAAAGCAGATCTTTCCGCGCTTCCACCAGTTGCGCACCGTCCGCGCCCTGCTGCGCCGCGCTCGTGCCGACGGGGTGGGCAAGCGGTACTTGATTCAGCACTCGGCGGGCAGTGGTAAGAGCAACACGATTGCGTGGCTGGCCCACCAACTGGTGGAACTTCGCACTGCCGCCGACCCGCTGGTGGCTCAGTTTGATTCGATCATCGTCATCACCGACCGGCGTGCATTGGACACACAGATTGCCCGTACTATTAAGGGCTACGATCACGTGGCATCGATCTTCGGCCACTCCGACAACGCACAAGAGTTGCGCGAATACTTGCGCCGCGGCAAAAAAATCATCGTCACCACGGTGCAGAAGTTTCCGTTTATCCTCGACGAACTGGGCGACCTCTCCGGCAAGAAATTCGCGCTGTTGATCGACGAAGCGCATTCCAGCCAAGGTGGCAAGACCACGGCGCGTATGCACGAAGCGCTGGGCGGAAAAACCGGTGAGGAAGTCTTCGAGGAAGACGCCACGCAAGATGCGGTGAATGCAGAGATCGAGGCGCGCATTCAGTCGCGGCGGCAGCTATCCAACGCCAGCTACTTCGCTTTCACCGCCACACCCAAGAGTAAAACACTGGAGCTGTTCGGCGAGAAAATCGATACCGGTGATAAGCCACAATTCCGCTCGCCGGAGGAATTGACCTACACTACCAAGCAAGCGATCCAGGAGAAGTTTATCCTTGATGTGGTGGAGCATTACACCACGGTCAATAGCTTCTACCACGTAGCCAAGACAGTGGAGGACGATCCGGATTTCGACAAAATCAAGGCGCTGAAGAAAATCCGCCACTATGTCGAATCGCATGACAAAGCCATTCGCAGCAAGACCGAGATTATGGTCGATCATTTCATCAAACAGGTGGCAGGAAAACAAAAAATCGACGGTAAGGCGCGGGCGATGATCGTGTGCAACGGCATTGCGCGGGCCATCGACTACTTCCGCGAGGTTTCAGATTACCTTACCCAGATCAAGAGTCCGTACAAAGCTATCGTGGCGTATTCGGGCGACTTCGATATCGGCGGTATGAAGAAGACTGAGGCCGATCTGAATGGTTTCCCGAGCAAGGACATCCCGTCTCATCTCAAGCAAGACCCGTATCGCTTCTTAATCGTCGCGAACAAGTTTGTTACCGGCTTCGACGAGCCATTATTGCACACGATGTATGTGGACAAGCCTCTTGCCGGTGTGCTGGCGGTGCAGACGCTTTCGCGCCTCAATCGTGCACACCCGCAAAAATACGATACTTTCGTGCTGGATTTTGCCGACAACGCCGAGGCCGTGAAAACAGCGTTCCAGGATTACTACCGCGCCACGATCCAGATTGGCGAGACTGACCCCAACAAGTTGCACGATCTGAAGAGTGAACTTGACGGTCAGCAGGTGTAGGCTGGCAACAGGTGGAGAACTTGGTCGCTTTGTATCTGAGCGGGGCTGACCGGGACAAGCTGGATCCGATTCTCGACGTATGCGTGGAAGAATACAAAGAAAAACTGGATGAAGATGGTCAAGTGAAGTTCAAAGGCAACGCTAAGGCATTCGTCCGTAGCTATGGTTTCCTAGCTGCAATCCTTAGCTATGGCCACCCGGCATGGGAGAAACTATCGATCTTCCTGAATTTTTTGATTCCAAAACTGCCCGCGCCCAAGGAGGAAGACCTTTCCAAAGGCGTGCTAGATACTATCGACATGGACAGTTACCGCGTGGAAGCACAGACGGCGCTCAAGTTGGCGATGGACGATACCGACGCAATGCTCGAACCTGTGCCCCTGGGTGCCGGTGGCGGAAAGGGCGAGCCGGACATCGACAAACTGTCGAACATCATCAAGACCTTCAATGATCTGTTTGGCAATGTTGAATGGAAGGATGAAGATAAAATCCGCAAGGTTATCACCGAAGAAATCCCTGCACGGGTAGCCCAGGACAAAGCCTATCAGAATGCGCAGGCGAACTCCGACAAGCAGAATGCCAAGCTGGAACACGACAAAGCCCTCAACCGCGTTGTTCTGGAACTGCTTGCCGATCACACCGAGCTATTCAAGCAATTCAGCGACAACCCCAACTTCAAGCGCTGGTTAACAGACATGGTGTTCGATGCAACCTATCATACGGGCAGGACGCCGCCGAAAACACCGCCGCCCAATGGCGGGCCGGTGTGAATCGAATCAGAAAAGTAGTGGTTATAATAGTAAGTCGGCTCGCGAACGGATTACATTACCCGCCACTTCATTATGTCGCCCACAGCGACAGGTCAATCGAATATGTCGCAAATTTTAGGTTTTTGCGACATATTCAATCAGGAAACTTAGACGTTAAACCGGAAATGCATCACATCGCCGTCCTTGACGATGTATTCCTTGCCTTCGAGGCGCATTTTTCCGGCTTCTTTGGCGCCTTGTTCGCCGTTGTAGGCGATGAAATCGTCGTAGCTGATGACTTCGGCGCGGATGAAGCCTTTTTCGAAGTCGGTGTGGATGACACCGGCGGCTTGCGGTGCGGTGTCGCCTTTGTGGATGGTCCAGGCGCGGACTTCTTTAACACCGGCGGTGAAATACGTTTGCAGTCCGAGCAGTTCATAGCCTGCGCGTACCAGGCGGTTGAGGCCGGGTTCTTCAAGATTCAGGTCGGCTAGGAAGATTTTTTTGTCTTCGTCGGACAGTTCCGCGATTTCGGCTTCGAGCGCGGCGCAGATGGCGACGACTGGCGCGCCTTCCTGGGCGGCGTATTCTTGCACGCGGGTGAGCAGCGGGTTGTTTTCAAAACCGTGGTCGTCGACATTGGCGACGTAAATCGCCGGTTTGGCGGTCAATAAGCACAGCGGCTGCAATAAGAGTTTTTGCTCTTTATCCAAGTCCATTGTTCTGGCGGGTTTGCCTTGGTCAAGATGCGCTTGCACTTGCTCCAGCAGAGCGCATAACTTGATCGCATCCTTGTTGCCGGATTTAGCCACCTTGGATTCGCGCAGCAGTGCTTTTTCCACCGTGGCGAGGTCGGCCAGGGACAATTCGGTTTGAATGACTTCGATATCGGAGACCGGGTCGACTTTACCGGCGACATGCACGACGTTGTCATCGTTGAAGCAGCGCACCATGTTGACGATGCCGTCGGTCTCGCGGATGTTGGCGAGGAATTTGTTGCCCAATCCTTCGCCTTTGGATGCGCCCGCGACCAGTCCGGCGATATCGACGAATTCGACGATGGCCGGTTGTATTTTTTGCGGTTTGACGATGCCGCTGAGTTTTTGCAGGCGCGGATCGGGTACTTCGACAATGCCGACATTCGGATCGATGGTGCAAAAAGGATAGTTTTCCGCCGCGATGCCTGCTTTGGTCAAGGCATTAAACAAGGTGGATTTGCCGACATTGGGTAGACCCACGATTCCACATTTCAGACTCATGACCGGTTTCTCATTAAAAAGGGTTAAATAACAATGTGATGAATTATTGCTGGAATTTATGCTTTTGTGTGCAGTTTCAGCATCGCCGCTTCGCACGCGCCTTGCGCGATGAGCGGCCAGACTTCCAGGCTTTTTTGAATAGCTTCATCGATCAGCGGCGCTTCTTCTTTTCGCGGCGGATGCAGCACATATCCAACCACGGCGTTGCGATCGCCCGGATGACCGACGCCGATGCGCAGCCGCCAGAAATCCTGCGTACCCAATTTTGCGGCGATATCCTTGAGGCCGTTATGCCCGCCCAAACCTCCGCCTTTTTTCAGTTTGGCGATGCCCGGGAGTAAATCCAGTTCATCGTGCACCACGATGATTTGATCCGGCAGGATTTTATAAAACTGGCATAGTGCAGCGACCGATTGCCCGCTTCGATTCATAAAGGTTTGCGGTTCCAGCAGCCACAAATCGGTATCTTTCTCCCGCACCTGCGCGCACAATCCATGAAACCGGACTTCCGGTCTCAGCGTGGCGTGCAGCACATGCGCTAACCGGTCAACCCACTCAAAACCGGCATTATGGCGCGTACCGGCATACTCTCTGCCAGGATTACCCAATCCGACGACAAGTTTCATGAAATGGTGTCAGGTTTCAGTGAGAATTTATCGGGTTACTGAGAGCATCCCCAGAAACGAAAAATCTGCCGGTGTATATTGCAACCCCGGCAGATTTGTCCAATTTCCAGAACAGCTCAGTGTGTTTCACTCAGCTTATTTTTTATCAGCGCCTGCGCCCTCAGAACCGGCTTCATCGGACAATACCGAGCGAGGAATGACGATCGTGACCACCGGCAAATTATCGCCTTTGCTCAGTGCCACGGTTTCTACGCCTTTAGGCATGACCAGGTCACTCAAATGCAGCGTGTGTCCGGCAGTGAGCTCGGCCAGATCGACTGAAATAAATTCAGGCAGATCATCGGGCAGACAGCTGATGTCCACTTCCGTCAGGATATGAGAAACAATACCGCCGGAGGTTTTTACACCCGGTGCAACTTCGGCATTGATAAAGTGCAACGGCACTTTCATGTGTATTTTCTTATTCTTGTCGACGCGTTGAAAATCCACATGCAGTACTTGCTGTTTGTAAGGATGCATTTGAATATCGCGCAGCAGTACGGACTCTTTTTTTCCTGCGACTTCTAGCGATAACACGGAGGCGTGAAAAGCTTCCAGCTTGAGTTTGTGATACAGATCGTTGTGATCCATCTCAATTGATTGGGCTACTTGATCACCACCATAAATGATTGCCGGAACTTTACCGGAACCACGCAGGCGGCGGCTCGCACCCTTTCCCTGCAACGTGCGCTTATCGGCGCTGATTTCTATTTTCATTGTGATACTCCATAAAGATGGTTTGTTCGCGACCAAACAAACCGGTTAAAAAAACTTAATTTATTCCATGAATAATGAGCTTAATGAGCTTTCATTGCTGATGCGCAACATGGTTTCCGCCAGCAGATTGGCGATGCTCAACTGACAAATGCGATCGCACGCCTGCGCGTCCTCGCGCAATGGTATGGTATCCGTCACCACCAGCTTATCCAATGCCGAGTTCTGGATGCGTTCCACCGCATTGCCGGATAATACCGCGTGTGTGGAATACGCTATCACGGCTTTCGCGCCGTGCTCTTTTAATGCATTGGCTGCCTGACACAGCGTATTGGCAGTATCCACCATGTCATCAATAATCACACAGGTTCGGTCTTTGACCTCACCGATGATGTTCATGACTTTTGCTTCATTGGGTTTGGGGCGGCGTTTGTCGATGATGGCCAGATCGCATTCCAAGCGCTTTGCCAGATGGCGGGCGCGGACTACGCCGCCGACATCCGGCGATACCACGATTAAATTCTGGTAATTATGTTTCCAGATATCGCCGAGCAAAATAGGCATGCCATAAATATTATCAACCGGCATATCGAAAAAACCCTGGATTTGATCCGAATGCAAATCCATCGTGAGCAGCCGGTCAATACCTACGGTGCTTAGCATATTGGCGACCACTTTGGCGGTAATCGGAACGCGCGCCGAGCGCGGCCGTCTATCTTGACGGGCATAGCCGAAATAGGGGATTGCAGCGGTAATACGGCTGGCTGATGCGCGTTTCAACGCATCCACCATGACCATTATCTCCATTAGGCTGTCATTGGTGGGTGCGCATGTGGATTGCAATACAAACACATCCTTACCGCGCACATTCTCGAGAATTTCCACCATGACTTCACCATCGCTGAAACGTCCGACAGTAGCGCGCCCCAGATGGATATTGAGATGCTTCACAGCATCCTCCGCCAATTTGGGATTCGCAGTTCCGGTAAAGACCATCAAACTGTCATAAGCCATGATATTTCTTCGCGCTAGCTAGCTGGAATGGGAGTACAGGTTTCTCTGGTTAAATAAGCAGCTGTGATGATCACAGTTTTGTTTAATTCCGCATCCATTCTCAATCGGAATGGATGAATAGTCTCCGCTTCGGAGCTACTGCCAAGCCAAAATACTGGCAGGGGAGGTAGGGATCGAACCTACGAATGCCGGAATCAAAATCCGGTGCCTTACCACTTGGCGACTCCCCTAAATTCTTAATTCAAGGCTTTGTGCATCGGATGACACTCCAATCCTTTTGCGACAAACCCTTTCATATCGTCTGGAATCCGTTCAAATGCAGCCCGCGCTGCTTGTTCCGTGGCAAATTCAGCGAACACACAAGCACCCGAACCGCTCATCGCCGCTATTGTAGTATTTTCTAGCCGCTTTAGCCACTCCAAGCATCTTGCCACTTCAGGATATGCACGGCAAACGACTAATTCTAAATCGTTATGCCCTTGCCAGACAGAAAAGGGCGGTATTGTGATGGGTATCGTGTTGCGTGTCAATTCCTTACTGGTAAAAATCTCTGCGGTCGATACTTGCACCGGTGGTACAAGAACCAAGTACCAAGCGGGTGGCAGTTCAATAGCGGCGAGTTTTTCACCGACTCCTTCAGCGAAGGCATTTTGTCCAAAAATAAATACCGGCACATCGGCGCCCAGTTGGAGCCCTAATTCGAGCAATTGCTCCGGATTTACATTCACTTTCCACAAGTGATTCAGTGCCAGCAATGTGGTAGCGGCATCAGAACTCCCGCCGCCCAAGCCGCCGCCCATCGGGATTTTTTTGTGTAAAAATATATCCACACCCTGCGTAGTCCCGGTTTTCTGTTGCAGCAGTTTGGCGGCGCGGACGCATAAATCTTTTTCTTCCGGCACACCGGGAATCGGATTGTGCAGTTTGATAACGCCGTCATCGCGTAACTCGAAACTGATTTGATCGGAAAAATCGATAAACCGGAAAACAGTTTGCAACAAATGATAACCATCGGGTCTACGGCCAACGACATGTAAAAAAAGATTCAACTTGGCAGGAGCGGGAAATGTGAACATAAAAATAGGGATTAAGCGCTTATGCTTTAACGGCAGTAACGGTTATTCAACTTTCCAATCATCGACAACCAAGCGGATTTTCAGTTTCTGGTAGACTAAATTCAGCACCCGGGGAAGCGCTGCGGCGTTGGGTTGTGCCGCCGTGAAGCCTTGATAATGAATGTGCCAGCCATCTTGCCGGATTGCGATAATCTGATTTTTATTATCGAAATCCTTTTGCGACGCGTTCGCAGGCGAATGCATGCCCTGTATCCAGAATTGCAGCCCATTGAGCGGCAGGCGCCAGCCGAGAATTTCTTCCGTCAAACTTTCCACGTCGTTGGCATAAAAAGCTTCCAATTTAGAGGTGATCAGCCGCACGCCTTCGTTATCTTTGGAAATTTCCGCAACCGCTTGGCCTAACGGTGTAAATAACAAAATTTCATCGCCGGTTGACAGATGTTGCCAGCGGAAACTGCCGGAAAAACTTTGATTCTCGTCTTGAATCGCTATTCTGCCCAGGATGTTGAAATCAGGGGCAACTGCGTTATGCGCACCCGCAACAGGCTCTGTCTGGATGGTCGTGACGGCCGCTTCGGGTTGCGTTTGAACGGGTAAAAGCTGGCAGCCGGAAAATAGCGGAAAAATACAACTGACCAGAATTCCCAGAGTAACTTTCCACGGCTGAATTCTGCATCCGTTTGCTGGTAATTCACTATTAAAACGGGCTGACATCAATTCGCAATTACCAACGGCAGTGAATGTGCTTAAACTTTTAACTGTTGATCGATTTATTGGTTTGTTGAAAATCAGGCAGCACGATGTTGAGTTCCAGCGTTTCCTGATTCTCGTCTTGTTCAAAGTTAACCGATATCGCGTCTTGATCAACGTTCACGTACTTCCGGATAACCTCTAACAGCTCTTTCTGCAATTGCGGCAAATACGAAGGTTGATTGCGGTAACTGCGCTCATGCGCAACCAGAATTTGTAATCTCTCTTTCGCCAACGAAGCGGTTTTAGGTTTAGATGATCTGAAATAGCCCAGTAAACTCATTTTCTTCCTCCGAATAGCCTTCTGAGAAACCCTTGTTTACCATCGATAAACCGATGCGGCAGTTTTTCTCCCAAGTAACGCGCCACGACATCGGCGTAGGCCTGACCGGCTTCGCTCTTTTCATCCAGAATGACCGGCATACCTGCGTTTGATGCGGATAGAACCGATTTCGATTCGGGAATAATGCCCAATAATTCCAGCGACAGGATTTCCTGCACATCCTCCAGACTCAGCATTTCACCCAGCTTAACCCTGTCGGCATCATACCGGGTCAGTAATAAATACTCTTTAATGGGCTCTTCACTCCTTTCGGCCCGGCGTGATTTACTGGATAGAATCCCCAGCATGCGATCCGAATCGCGGACGGAAGAAATTTCCGGATTGGTAACGACAAATGCATCGTCGGCAAAATAAAGCGCCAGATTGGCGCCTTTCTCAATACCGGCAGGAGAGTCGCACACAATATACTCAAAATCCTTGGATAATTCGTCTAAAACCTTGCCTACGCCTTCCTGTGTCAGCGCATCTTTGTCGCGTGTTTGCGATGCCGGCAGGATATACAGCAGATTGCAGTTCTTATCGCGGATGAGCGCTTGATTGAGACTGGCTTCACCGTTGATCACATTGATAAAATCATAAACAACCCGGCGTTCGCAGCCAAGAATCAAATCCAGATTCCGCAGGCCCACATCAAAATCGATGACCGCTGTTTTATGCCCTTTTTTCGCCAGCCCCATAGCAATTGCTGCGCTTGTAGTTGTTTTACCAACGCCACCCTTGCCTGATGTCACGACTATAATTCTTGCCAATTGAGCCTCCTTTGCCTGTTTGGTCTTAAGCGATCTCTTTTATGATTAACGCATGATTCTGCAAGTATATCTGTACGGGATTCTTGTATGTTTGTTTGTTCAAGTCCTCGCTGGTTTTATAATCTCCCGCGATGGAAATGAGCTCTGCCTGTAGATCAAAACAAAATATCCGGGCGGCTGTATTGCCATGAACGCCCGCCAAAGCGCGCCCTCTTAACGTATTATAGACGTGTATATTGCCTTCGGCCATAATTTCGGCGCCGGCGCTAACCTGCGACAAAATGATCAAATCCCCGGCTGCGTAAATTCGTTGTCCCGAGCGGATCGGCTGCGTCACCAAGGTTGCCGTTGCGGCAACCGGCGGAATCGGGATAGGCCGGACCGGCTCTTTGATCGCGGCTGTTTCCGGTTGTGCGGCAGGCTGTGGAGCCGTTTCCTGTTTGGGTGCTTCCGCTCCGATAGTGATAGTATTTCCTTGCTCGCGCACCGTATCGATCGGAATGAATAAGGCGCGCGCCTGTTTATTCTGGTTCTCATTGCCGCCGCGGATACCAACCGGAAAAAAACTGACTCTGCGCAACAGCTGGATGATCTGCGTGAAATCGATATCCAGATTCTGTTTGTTTAATTCGCGCAAATCGATAATCAGTGGAGAATCTTTGAAGAATTCCGGCGCCAGGTTGATTTTTTCATGCAGCGTCTGTTCGATTGCAGCCAGATCGTTGGTGTAAAGAATCAAGATGGGCGCGAAAAAAGTACTGCTTTTGAATTCCAGTGCTGGAGTGGTGTTTAGCATTTTAATTGTCTGACAGGCTCACAGAGATTCATGGCAAGGATCAAAGCACTGTTTATGATGTTTGAAAAGATACCGGTCATGCCAATGAAAACCGGTTTAATCAATCGCTTTCTTTTTTGTTAAGCGTTGCAATGTTTCCAGCAGGATTTCGTTATCCGGATCTTTTTCCAAGGCGGTACGCCATATATTCTTGGCATCGTCTTTAGCGCCTTGTACCCAAAGCACTTCACCCAAGTGCGCCGCAATTTCCGCATCCGGGCGGGCGGCGAATGCCAAATTCAGAAAATTCAATCCTTCCACGAAATTTCCCATGCGGTAGTATACCCAACCCAAGCTATCCATAATATAGGGATCCTCTGGAGAGAGCTCAACGGCTTTCCTGATCAATTTCAACGCTTCCGGTAAATGCATGCCGCGCTCAGCAAAGCTGTAACCCAGCGCATTATAGGCATGCGCATTTTCCGGTTTTAGCTTGATCAATTTGCGCAAATCCTGTTCCAGGATTTTAAATTTACCCAGCTTGTCGGCTGCCAGGGCGCGATCATAAAGCAGCTCGGGATAATCCGGCAGTTTCTTTAATCCTGCATCGAGCAAGTCGTAGACTTCTTGGTGAGCCTTGGAGCGCCGCAGAATCTGCGCTTCCGCCAGGATCAAATGCGCCGCCTGCTGATCATTGGCGGCGGGTAGTTTTTGCAGATGCGCGCGCGCTTCCTGCAAATGACCTTTTAATGCCAATAAATCCGCGTAACGGATTTGCGCTGGTAAATAACGTCCCCCGCTTTTTACCTGCTGATATGCTTCCATGGCTAAATCGGGACGATTGGTTTCCTCATAAATCTGCGCCAAGTGGAAGTACACCGCATTGGTATCTTTGTATCCCAGGGTCAGTGCCTTTTTGAAACTGGCTTCCGTAACATCAAAATCACCCATCTCCGTGGCCAATAATCCGGCGGCCAGAGTGATTTCGGCGTCTTCGGGATTTTTATCCAATAACCATTGCACTTGCTCGCGCGCCTGTTCAATCTCGCTTGCACCGATCAATACCCGGGTATAAGCCACTCTGACTTCGTTGGATTCCGGATATTTATCGAGATAGCCGCGGTAGAATTCGCTTGCATCGGCAGCGGAAACGCGTTGCAGTATTCTGCCGTTATGCACGGCGGCGATTTCCCATTCGGGGCGCAAAGCCAACGCACGCTGCATCTCATCCAGTGCCAGCTGATGCTGATTGGCAAACCATGCTGCCTGGGAAATGGCGAAATGAACTTCCGGAACATCCTTATACGGTTGCGAAAGCTGCTGTATCAATTGCAGTGTCGCGGTTTTGTCCGGATTGCGTGACAACAACTGGTTGAGCTGCATGAAGGCATTGCCGACGCCCTCTTTTTCCGTAGCCAACAGTTTTTCGAGATGGGGCCGCGCGGCATCCAGCTTGCCCAGATTGACCAGCAATGCGGCGATGGTTTGACGCGCATCGACGGAATCAGGCTCGAGTCCAACCCACAGGGTGGCCGCTTGTTCCGCCGCAAAGGGATTGCCGGCATGCAGGGAAATTTCCGTGGCACGCTTGGCGATGCGGGGATCGCGCGTCGTTTTGGCCAGCTTGACATAGCGGTTGACCGCAATATCCAAGCTGCCTCGCTGCAATGCGGTCTCGCCAACTAAAAAATCAAACAGAATGGGTGCAGTCAGCTCTTGCTTAGGTAAATTCAGCTGGCTGACTTCTTCCGGATCGGCGGATTCCCCTGTTTTTTCTGCCTCCTTGTTGGAAGGAAGCTGCGCGCAGGCAGTAAGTCCGGACAGCAATAACACGCATAGAATTTTAAATTTCATGAGAAATCCGATTGATTTTCAAATATAAGATAAAACGTACAACTTCCGTGCCGCATTCGCAGGATTCATTAAATCATTTAGCATTCAGTCATTTTTCGTGCAGCCGTGCGCTGGATTCAAGACCGGATGTTACGCAAAACAGTGCGCATATTCTACTTTTATACCGGCAATAAAGTGAATAAATAATTATTTAGCACAAGTCGTATGGAATGTCACCCGGAAAAGTAAGATTAAAATTGTACGCAAAGATGTCACGGGTTAATTTATGATAAAGCAAATGCTGAGAACACCATTAAAATATGAAAGTTCAGTGCAGTTTCTATGGCATCCGTTAATTTCCGGCGGCTGACCGTTTTCTCCATCTTCATCGCTAATTGGACTCGATTGAAAAATCCTTTGTTACAACTGATTATTGTTTTTCTGCTGGGCATGCTGACCGTCCTCGGTTTTGCGCCTTTCTATCTTTTTCCGGTGCCGGTCATCACCGTGGCTGTATTGCTGGGATTGTGCCACAAAAGCCAAAGCCCGCTGAAAAATGCCGCATTGGGATTCGGTTTCGGCATGGGGTTGTTTAGTGCCGGAGTCACTTGGATCTACGTCAGCTTGCACGATTTTGGCGCCATGCCGATGCCCATCGCGGTGGTTGCATTGATCGTACTCTGCGCTTACCTGTCGTTGTTTCCGGCTTTGGGTTTTTGGCTTCTGACGCGATCCCGCCTGACTTCGCCCTTTCTGTGGGCAGCGCTGGCGGCGGCTTTATGGGTGCTGTCGGAATGGTTGCGCGGCACGTTGTTTACCGGTTTTCCCTGGCTGGCGCTGGGCTATTCGCAAGCGCCGGTGAGTCCCTTGGCAGGTTTTGCGCCGGTTTTCGGTGTGTACGGTATTTCGTTTTTGCTGATCTTCAGCGCGGCCTTGCTTTTCTTCTGGTTTGATCAGGGAATTAAAAAATGGCGTTACGCCTTGCCTTTGCTGCTGATGTGGTGCGGCGGGTATGGCTTGCAGTTGATCGACTGGGTTAAACCGGAGGGAGAACCGGTTAGCGTGAGTTTACTGCAAGGTAATATTCCGCAAGACATGAAGTGGCGTGAAGATCACCTGGAAAGCACCATGGAAACGTATGCAAAGCTGATCGTGCAAAGCGATAGCCGCTTGATCGTGACGCCGGAAATTTCCATTCCGTTGTTCAGCGATACCGTGCCGCCACTGTATTTGTCGTATCTGGCCGAGCATGCCAAGAATAACAACGGCGACGTGTTGATCGGCCTGGCCGAGCGCACTGGCCGCGAGGGCAACGAATATTACAACACTATGTTCAGCTTCGGTACCGCGCCGGAACAGAGTTACCGCAAGCATCACCTGGTTCCGTTCGGCGAATTTATTCCGTTCAAGCCGCTTTTTGGCTGGGTGATTCAAGTACTGCAAATTCCGCTGTCCGATTTTTCGCGCGGCGGTTTGGATCAGCAGCCGATGGACTTAGCCGGGCAGCGCGTGGCAATCAATATCTGTTACGAGGATGTATTTGGCGAAGAAATTATCTATCAATTGCCGCAAGCCACGATGCTGGTCAATGTCAGCAACGATGCCTGGTTCGGCCGCTCGATCGGGCCACAGCAACACTTGCAGATTTCGCAAATGCGCGCCTTGGAAACCGGACGCTATATGCTGCGTGCCACGAATACTGGTGTAACCGCGATCATCGACGAGCGTGGCAGGGTGTTGCAAACCATCGAAATTTTCACCACCGCGGCGCTGCATGGATTGGCGCAAGGCTTTACCGGCGCGACACCGTATGTGCGCATGGGAAATTACCCGGTGCTAGGGCTGGCCGGGTTGTTATTGTGCATCGGTTTACTATCCGCCTTTCGCGCGGCATGGAAAACCCGGTAAAATCCGCATAATTTTTCTTTTAATGGCGATAAAACTCGACTTTTCATGCCGACATTGACCTTCCAGGAAATTATCCTGACCTTGCAGCAATATTGGAACGAGCAGGGATGCGCGATTTTACAGCCGTACGATATGGAAGTGGGCGCGGGCACCAGCCATACCGCCACTTTTCTGCGCGCCATCGGCCCCGAACCGTGGAAAGCCGCTTATGTGCAACCGGCGCGCCGTCCCAAAGACGGTCGTTACGGCGACAATCCCAATCGCTTGCAGCATTATTATCAGTTTCAGGTCGTGCTGAAACCGGCGCCGAAAAATATTCTGGATTTGTATCTCGATTCGCTGTGCAAACTGGGATTTAATTTGACGCAGAATGACGTGCGTCTGGTCGAGGACGATTGGGAAAATCCGACCTTGGGCGCGTGGGGTTTGGGCTGGGAAACCTGGCTGAACGGCATGGAAGTCACGCAATTCACTTATTTCCAGCAAGTCGGCGGCATCGATTGCAAACCGATCACCGGCGAAATCACCTACGGATTGGAGCGCCTCGCGATGTATTTGCAGGGCGTGGAAAGCGTGTTCGATCTAACCTGGACCAAAGGTTTGACGTACCGCGACGTGTATCATCAAAACGAAGTCGAGCAATCTAAATATAACTTTGAGCACAGCGACACCGAATTTCTGTTTCTGGCGTTCGGCAAGCACGAAGCGCAAGCCAATCATCTCATCGAACAGCAGTTGGCATTGCCAGCCTACGAGCAAGTATTGAAAGCAGCGCATACGTTCAATCTGCTCGATGCGCGCGGCGCGATTTCCGTCACCGAGCGCGCCGCCTATATCGGGCGCATCCGCAATCTGTCGCGCCAAGTCGCCAAAGCCTATTACGACAGCCGTAAAAACCTCAATCCGCCTTTCCCGATGGCGCCGCGCGAATGGGTCGCACAAATGCCCGACATGCAGGAATCCGCATCATGAGCAAGAATCTGCTGGTTGAATTATTGGTCGAGGAATTGCCGCCCAAATCACTGAAACAGCTGGGTGCCAGTTTTGCGCAATTGCTGGCTGACAGTCTGAAAGCGCAAGGATTGATCGCGCACGACGCAACCATCACGTCGTATGCAACCCCGAGACGATTGGCGGTGCATATCGCCAACGTCGCGGCGCAAGCCGCCGATCAAGCGGTCACGCAAAAACTGATGCCGGTCAAAGTCGGTCTGGACGCCGAAGGGCGGGCAACGCCACCGTTATTGAAAAAACTGACCAGCCTCGGCGCGGATGCTACGGTTGTGCCGCAACTCCAGCGCGCAATGGATGGCAAGACCGAAACGCTGTTTCTGGACATTACCGTCAAAGGCACATCGCTGACCGATGGACTGCAAAAAGCGTTAGAGGAAGCGATCGGCAAGTTACCGATCCCCAAAGTAATGACATACCAGTTAGCCGACGGCTGGAACAGCGTCAATTTTGTGCGTCCCGCGCACGCACTGACTGCATTGCATGGTGCGGACATCGTTCCGGTGAATATTCTCGGCTTGCAAGCAGGGCGGGAAACCCAGGGGCATCGCTTTGAGGCGAAAGAGAATCCCATCGTAGTGCGCGACGCCGATAGTTACGCGCAACGACTGGCCACCGAAGGCGCCGTGCTCGCCGGTTTCGCCGAGCGCCGCGCGGAAATCGCCCGCCAGCTGGCAGCCGCTGCCGCGCAGCAGCATCTCACACCGGTCGACGATGGGGCATTGCTCGACGAAGTCACCGCATTGGTCGAACATCCGAACGTGCTGGTTGGCACATTCGACGCGGAGTTTTTGCAAGTACCGCAGGAATGCCTGATTCTGACCATGAAAGCAAACCAGAAATACTTCCCGCTGCTCGACGCACAAGGGAAACTAGCGAACAAATTCCTGCTGGTTTCCAATATCCGCCCCGCCGATCCCTCGCAAGTCATCACCGGTAACGAACGCGTAGTACGCTCACGCCTTGCCGATGCCAAATTTTTCTTCGACCAGGATTGCAAAAAAACGCTGGAATCGCGTTCGCCGGAACTGGATAGAGTTGTTTATCACAACAAACTGGGTATGCAGGGTTTGCGCATGCACTATGTGCGTGCCATCGCTACCATGATTGCAGGCATGATTGGTGAACAACAGGGTGGTAAGGATTTGGAAAATAAGGTTCATAAAGCCGCCACACTAGCCAAAGCGGATTTATTGACCGATATGGTTGGGGAGTTTCCCGAGCTGCAAGGCATCATGGGACGTTATTACGCACAGAATGAAGGTTTAAGCGATGATATTGCATTTGCCATCGAGGATCACTATAAACCGCGCTTTGCCGGTGATGAGTTGCCGCGTAACCCGGTGGGAGTTTGTTTGGCGCTAGCGGATAAGCTAGCAACGTTAGTTGATATGTTTAACATTGGTGAATTTCCAACTGGTGATAAAGATCCTTTTGCCCTACGTCGTCACGCGTTAGGTATTATTCGCATCTTGATCGAGATTCGTTTGCCATATGAGGAAGCGCTGCCATTTAAGTTGAATGAATTGATTCAGCAAGTAATTAAAATCATTAATGACCCCGCAGTTTTGACGCAATGGGAAAACTCGAGTAATTCTATTGAGGGTGTTGCCGTTCGAAGAACGGCGCTTAATTTAACTCAAGCTAGCTATTCAACTGATGAATTTCCAGAATTACCTAGAAAATTACAAGCTTTTATTTACGAGCGCCTCGTGAGCAGTTCACGCGAGCAAGGCTACACCGCCCAGGAAGTCGACGCCGTGCTCAGTCTGAATCCACAGCATTTAAGCGATATTCCCAAACGTCTCGCCGCCGTGCGAGCGTTTACCGCATTACCGGAAGCGGTCAGTCTCGCGGCTGCTAACAAGCGCGTCGGCAATATTCTTAAAAAGACCGAAGGTGCTATCGCTGATGCCGTCAATCCTGATTGGTTGCCGGAAACTGATGAGCAAGCGCTTTATCAAGCGTTACAAGACATTGAGCCGCAAACCAAAAAAGCTTTTGCCGCCGGTGATTACACCGCTTCGCTGCAACTGCTGGCAACGTTGAAAGCTCCGGTCGATACCTTTTTCGATCACGTGATGGTGAACGTCGACGATGAAAGATTGCGCAACAACCGCCTTGCTTTGCTGAAGCAACTGCATCAGACGATGAATCAAATCGCCGATCTTTCCAAATTGGCCAGCTGATATGAAACTGATCATCCTCGACCAAACCGGTGTGATTAATCAGAGCAGTGGCACGTTTATCAAAACGCCGGATGAATGGATTGCAATCCCCGGCAGTCTGGAAGCGATTGCCCGCTTGACGCATGCCGGGTATCGCGTGGTCATCGCCACCAACCAATCGGGCATCGGGCGCGGCTTGCTCGATATGGCGACTTACAACGCCATCAATGACAAAATGTACAAAGCAGTCAATCACGCAGGCGGGCGCATCGATGCGATATTCTTCTGCCCGCATACCAACGCGGATAAGTGCTCCTGCCGCAAACCGGCCACCGGTTTGTTTGGTGAAATCATGCAGCGTTATGGCGTCAATTTAAAAAATATCCCTGCCGTCGGCGATTCGTTGAAGGATTTACAAGCGGCTGCGGCAATCGGCGCGATACCGATACTGGTGCTGACCGGCAATGGAGAAACAACGCGCGCCGCTCAGGAAATTCCCGCGCATACGCAGATTTTCGCCAATCTCGCCGCCGTGGCCGATGCGCTGGTTGGAGAAGAATAAGAGTGGCCATTTTCCGTTCGGCGCTGTACATGCTGCTGCAAATCATCATTACGCCGCCGTATGCCATTTTTACGCTCGCTTGTTTTCCACTGTCGCCGCATAACCGCTACCGCGTGACCTCAAGCTGGACGCGCATCATGCTGTTTCTGTTGTGGCACTTGTGCGGCATCCGCTATCGCATCATCGGCGCGGAAAATATCCCGAAAACCCCGAGCATCGTGCTCTCCAAACACCAATCGGCGTGGGAAACCTTGGCTTTCCAGGAAATCTTTCCGCCACAGGTGTGGGTGCTGAAAAAAGAGCTGCTGCGCATCCCGTTTTTCGGCTGGGGATTGGCGATGACCAGCCCGATCGCCATCGACCGCAGCGCGCGGAAGAAAGCTTTAGAACAAATTGTCGAGCAAGGCAAGGACCGCTTGCAACAAGGATTCTGGATCGTGATCTTTCCCGAAGGCACGCGCATCCCGCCCGGACAACGCGGCAAATACCGCATCGGCGGTGCTTGGCTGGCGACGCACACCAATGTGCCGGTAGTACCAGTCGCACACAATGCCGGTGAGTTGTGGGGACGGAATTCTTTCGTCAAACACCCTGGCACGATTACCGTCAGCATCGGCCAGCCGATCGATCCCACCGGCATGGAAGCCGGGGAATTGAACGCACAAGTGGAAGCGTGGATTGAAGCTGAAATGCTGCGCATCGGCCGGAAAAACCCGCAAGAACCCTAACGTGCTCGTGCAAGCCACTACGACGCTCAACGGCCGGGAAATCACCTACACACTCAAACGTTGCCAGCGCAAATCGATCGGTTTACAAATTGATCACCACGGTTTGCGCATCAGCGCGCCGCTGCAAACCGCGCTCCCGCACATCGATACCGTTCTGCGGGAAAAAGCCGGTTGGATCACGAAAAAGCTCGATCAATGGCAAGCCAAAAAAAGCCTCGCATTAACGTGGACGCATGATGCGGCCTATCCGTTGCTCGGTGAACCGTGGCGCATCGCACTGAAACCATCTGGCGAGATCGACATGGCGCGGCAAATTACCCGTGAAGCAGCGAGACAATCCCTGGCGCAACTCAATCCCCGCCAAATCGAGCAATTCGTCATGGCCTGGTACGGCCAGCAAGCGATTGCGTGCTTCAAAGAACGCATTGCAATCTATGCTCCGGCATTGAATGTACCCCCGCCGCCGTTCCGCCTGTCACGCGCCAAAACCCGCTGGGGCAGCTGCAACAGCCGTGGTCTTGTCACGCTCAACTGGCGCTTGATCCAACTGCCGCTGCATTTGATCGATTACGTTGTTGTGCATGAACTGGCGCATTTGATTGAGATGAATCACTCGAAGGCGTTTTGGGGACTGGTTGAGACGATTTACCCCGATTATCAGGCTGCCCGGAAAATGCTCAAAAACTATGGTTGATCTCTTGTTTTGCAGGAAAAAAATAGCTTTATGCGTATAATGGGCGCCTATTCAATATAAGTTTTAGTAACCAATAATCGTCTTGATTATTAGAAGTTTTTTAATTTTGCAATTACCAAAGCGAGGATAAACATAACATGCGCGTTTTAAAAGATACCGTGGTCTCACTCAACTATGAATTGTCGGACACTTCGGGAAAAGTTCTGGAGAAAACAGATACACCGATCAGTTACTTACACGGTGGCTATGGCGGTATTTTTCCCTTGGTTGAAGAAGCGTTGCATGAAAAGGAGGTTGGTCATTCCTGCACGGTTTCGATGGAACCGGAAGATACTTTCGGTGAGTATGACGCTGAATTAATCCGCGTGGAGCCGCGCAATTCCTTCCCTGATAATGTCTCAATCGGCATGCACTTCGAAGGTGGCGCGGAAGATTCCGATGATTTTATTCTCTACAAAGTCACTGACGTGACGGAAGATTCGGTTATTGTCGACGGTAACCACCCATTCGCCGGGATGCGGTTGAATTTTTCCTGCACCGTGACGGATGTGCGTCCGGCCACTGAGGAAGAAATCGCGCATGAGCATGTTCACGGCGCACATGGACATGGGCATGAGCATGAGCATTAATGCAGCAAAAATTACGCTGGGGTGATAAAAACTAGCTGTTATCTGCGGCCCCCAGGGCTTCTTTCAATAAATAGAGTTGTTCCAATGCCTGCCGGGGATTCAATTCGTCCGGCGCAAGGTTTTGCAGCATGGTAATGACGGGATGTTCTTGCACGCTTTCCTCTTGCGGTCCGGCCATCGAAACAGAAAACAGATCCAATTGCGGTTCTTGCTTCACACTTTCCTGTTCCAATTTAATCAAGTGTTTTTTCGCCAGCTTGATCACCGCATCGGGAACGCCCGCGAGTGCAGCCACTTGCAGGCCATAACTTTGACTGGCGGGTCCTTCGGCAACCTTGTGCAGAAAAACAATGCGGTGCTTATACTCGACCGCATCCAAATGCACGTTTTGGAGCTGCTTGAATTCTTCCGCAAGCTTGGTCAATTCAAAATAATGCGTGGCAAAAAGGGTAAAGCTGCGGTTCTTGACCAGTAAATGGCGCGCAATGGCAAACGCCAAAGCCAAACCGTCAAATGTCGACGTGCCGCGCCCGACTTCATCCATCAACACCAGACTGTGCGCCGTGGCGTTATGCAGAATGTTGGCGGTTTCCGTCATTTCCACCATAAACGTCGAGCGTCCGCTGGCCAGATCGTCGGCAGCACCGATGCGAGTAAAGATTTGATCCAGCATTCCCATTTGCACTGCTTTTGCCGGCACATAACTGCCGCAATGCGCCAGCAAGGCAATCAACGCAATTTGCCGCATGTAGGTCGATTTGCCGCCCATGTTGGGACCGGTAATCATCAGCATACGCGGTTTCCCGCTTTGCTCGCCGCCCAGCTGCACATCATTGGCGACAAAATTTTCCACCTGCTGTTCCACCACCGGATGACGGCCGGTGTCGATGATAAACACATCCTCACCGGCTAACTGCGGAGCGGCATAATCGAGGGCTTGCGCACGTTCGGCGAATGCGCACAGAACATCGATTTCCGCGACGCTCGCGGCGATTTTTTGCAGCGCATGAATATACTGGGCAAGCACATTCAATAATCCCTCGTACAAATATTTTTCCCGCGCCAGCGCCCGGTCTTGCGCAGATAAGGCTTTATCTTCGAAGGTCTTCAGTTCCGGTGTAATGTAGCGCTCGGCATTCTTTAACGTTTGCCTGCGGCGGTAATCGTCGGGAATTTTCTCGCTGTGCGCATGCGTGACTTCGATATAAAAACCATGCACACGATTATATTCCACCTTCAGGTTGGGAATGCCGGTGCGTTCCTTTTCGCGCATTTCCAGTTGCAATAGAAATTCACCGCAATTGTTTTGCAGCGCACGTAACTCATCGAGCTCGGCGTCGAAACCATCGGCAATGACATTACCTTCGCGCAACACCACGCCTGGCTCCGGCAACAAGGCTTGGCTCAGTAACTCAACCACTGCGGGTTCAATCTGCATGACGTGAAGCAATTGGCCGATGCGCTCGCTGTTACAGTGGGCGGCAGCCAGGATGACTTGCGGCAACAGTTTCAAACTGTCGCGCAAACCCGATAAATCCCTTGGCCGCGCCGATTTCAGCGCAATACGCGCAGTTATCCGTTCGATATCGGCACATTGCCGCAGCAGAACGCGCACGGCCGCATAATGATGCTGCCCGTTTTCTCCGGTCAACGCTGCCACGCTATCGAGCCTCTGTTGAATGACGGTGCGATCGCGCAGCGGATGATGCAGCCAGAATTGCAGCAAGCGGCTGCCCATATTGGTGGCGCAGGTGTCGAGCAACGACAGCAACGTCGGCGATCGCTCGGCGCGTATCGTTTCGGAAATTTCCAAATTGCGGCGCGTTGCGGCATCCATACGCACATAAATACTCTCCCGCTCCGCTTGCAACGACGAAATATGGGGTGCGGCGGATCCCTGCGTCAGGCGCGTGTACTCCAATAATGCTCCGGCGGCGCACAGCGCGGTGGACAAGTCCTCGCAACCGAAACCGCTGAGATCATGGGTTGCAAATTGCCGCGTCAGTGTATTGCGCGTACTGTCGTGATCGAACTGCCATAGCGGCAAACGCTTCAACGCCCAGTTCCTTCCTTGTATTTCGGGCAAATTCAATGACTCGGGCAAAAGAATCTCCGCCGGTTGCAAACGCTCCAGCTCGCTGAGCAGATTGTGCGGCGCCGTTTCCAGCACGCGTAACTGCCCCGCCGCGAGATTCAACCAAGCCAACCCCAAGGTCGATTCCTGTATCGACAGCGCCAATAAGATGCAATCGCGCTTATCTTCCAGCAATGCCGCATCGGTCAGCGTTCCCGGTGTGATGATGCGCGTCACTTCGCGGGCTACCGGCCCCTTACTGGTCGCCGGATCTCCGACCTGCTCGCAGATCGCAATGGATTCGCCCGCCTTAACCAGCTTTGCCAGATATTGCTCGGCCGCATGGTAGGGCACGCCCGCCATTTTGATCGGCTCCCCGGCAGAAGCGCCGCGTTGTGTCAGCGTGATCCCCAGCAGTTTTGCCGCTTTTTCCGCATCGTCAAAAAATAATTCATAGAAATCCCCCATGCGGTAAAACATCAGCATGTCCGGATGCTGCGCCTTGATGCGCAAATATTGCTGCATCATCGGCGTGTGCTGTTCCTTTGGGGTTTTCATTTATTCGTGTCAGATTATTGTGGTATTGGAAAATGTATCATCCGGATGGATAAATGGAGTAGAACTACTTAGCGCCACCTCAGCATTTGTACACCATTATAGGCAAAATTATTCAGAAAATTCCGGGAAATTGACCCGCCGGATCGCATCTAGAATGAAGCAAAGTTTAAGTGATTGAGTAAATCGAAATAATCACTATTCCAAGTATTGAGGATTATTGAGATATTTCAATCAACAAGACAAACAAACTCACAAAAAAGCTGGCTGACCCATTACACTGAAGCCATCGCAAGTGGCACGACATTAGCGCATCGAATCAACCGGCGTGTAGAATGGAAGATGCTGCTTTTTGGGCGTGAAACACTTGCAGTAATTCTTCTTTTGAATAGGCACGTATACCATGCGAACAATTCTTTTTTTGCTGGCACTGACTTTTTCCATCGCGGCTTGGGCTGATGAGGATAAGGGTACGGCGGATACGGAAAAACAATCACGTCAGCTGGAAAAAGCGTTAGCTCGCATACAGCAAGAATCTCAATCCATTCAACAGCAATTCATGATGATTCAAGAATTACGCCGCAATGACATGGCTGAGCCTCCCATGAATATACCGCTGCCGAGCACACCTGGACAAAGTATTCCGGTGCCTAATTACAATAATTTAATGCAGCAGAAACAAGAAAGGGATCAACGGATTGAAAAATATACAGCCGACTTAAACCGGCTGTATGCGCACTTCACGGAACTGGAAAATGAAAAACAGGTTATCCTGGAACAAATAAGATCACTGGAACAAAAAACGGAAGAATGACGATCATCAGCGGTGCTACTGCTACTTTCCTTCAAAATTCTTGAACCAGATGTCATAAATTTCGTCCGACCACAGCGATTTTATCCAGACGATCACATCATCCACTTGCTGTTCGGTCAACTTACCTTCCCACGCTGGCATCGAGCCGATTTCAGGCGGTGTTCCTTTGAGTATCGTTTTTTTCAGAACATCGGTCGAATGATGCCAGGCATGCGCGGTGCTATCCAATGGCGGTGGCGGATATTTTCCATCCGCGCCAGGTTTACGCCATTCCGGAGTTGCTTCGCCGTTAGGTCCATGGCAGCCGATGCAATTGGCGTTATAGACACTCTCACCGCGTTTGACTTGCGCTTGATCCAAATTCCGCTTTATTAAGCCCGTCTTGCTATCAACCTGATGCTGACTGGAAAAAACGCCGGGCGGCGCAGAATTACCGCAGCCCAGCATCGTTGCAGCAAAAATGCAGAGCACCACATTACGCACGATCATGAAAAAGCCGTTGCTACTTCAAGCGCATCACAGAACCGCTTTTCTCCGGCTCAGGATTTGCCGGTTCGGCTTCTTGCGAGGCTTTCTTGGCATAAGGGTCGTAGCGGTGATAGATCTTCGTATCCTTGCGCGCTTGATCCTTTTCTTCGATCAGCAGAACATTATACGGATCGACCCGTCCGCTGCCTTCCATACCCGGTGTGCCGTGCGGCATATCGGGAACGGATAATCCAACCGCCTTCGGTTTTTCTTTCAATAAGCGGATGATGTCCGGCGCCGGTACATGCCCTTCAATCGCATAACCGTTGATCAACGCGGTATGGCAAGAGCCGAGGGATTCGGAAATACCCGATTTTTTGCGGATTTCCTTATTGCCCACATCGTGCGTTTTTACGGTAAAACCGTGATCTCGCATGTGATCGACCCATTTAGCGCAACAGCCGCAGGTCGGGCTTTTATAAACATCAACCGTGGTCGTAGCGGCTGCTTGCGCAGCAACACCTAACAATCCGGCTGCCAGTATCGCACCTATTCGTAATTTCATTTTTTCTCCACAATGATTGTTCCATGCATCTTCTTAAAATGGCCAGGCAACGGGCAGGCAAAATCAATCGTTCCTACGCGCGTGAATTGCCAGATCAATTCTTTTTGCTCGCCCGGCTCCAGTTGCAACAGATGAGCTTCAGAATGCTCCTTATCAGGATACATGCGCCGCATATTAGCAACTTTTTTCAACTCTGCCATCGAACCCAGCAACATTTCATGCGGGTGATTGCCGCCATTTTTCACCACAAACCGGATCGTTTCGCCTTCATTTACTTTGACTTCAGCCGGTAAAAACATATTATCCACTTGTGTCAGCTTGATGATACGGGATACTTTGTCCGCCTCACCCGGCCTGCCAATATCCACTTCAACATTGGAATAGTTAGTATTCGAGTAACTACCGGTTGAAAACAAGACCAAGACCACAAATGGTATAATCCCGTTCATAGAATGCTCCTGAAATAATTCCCGAACCTGTTTATCCGTCTTGATTAGAATCCGGCTATGCTAAATTGTTCCACTTTATTTGTCTAATATTCCGCCACCAGTATCGTGCATTTTACCGGGTTAAAAAGGTCATTCTCATCCACTGGAATCCCATAAAGTATGCAACAAAAACAACAATATAATACCAATAAGCTGCAAAAACGCTTGCGGCGGCTGACCGGTACTGCAATTGCTGATTTCAATATGATCGAGGCCGGTGACCGGGTGATGGTCTGCTTGTCCGGCGGCAAGGATAGTTATGCTTTATTGGATATCCTGCGCAATCTGCAAGCGCATGCGCCATTGGAATTTGAGCTGATCGCGGTCAATCTGGATCAAAAGCAACCCGGTTTTCCTGAGCAGGTGCTGCCCAGCTACCTGACGGAAATCGGCATGCCTTTCCGTATCGTCGAACAAGATACTTACAGCGTTGTAAAACGCGTCATCGCGGAAGGGAAAACCACGTGCAGCCTTTGCTCGCGTTTGCGCCGCGGCGTGCTATACCGCGTCGCCAGCGAATTGGGCGCCACCAAAATTGCATTGGGCCATCATCGCGATGATATCCTCGTAACCTTGTTTCTGAATATGTTTTATGGCGGAAAGCTGAAAGCGATGCCACCCAAACTGGTTAGCGACGACGGCAAGCATATCGTTATCCGCCCGCTAGCTTACTGCAAAGAAAAGGATTTGGCGGCATATGCGGCAATGGCGGATTTTCCGATTATTCCTTGCAACTTATGCGGATCGCAACCGAACTTGCAACGCCAGGTCATCAAAGAAATGATGCAACAATGGGACAAAAAATTCCCCGGCCGCCTGGAAACCATGTTCCGTTCCTTACAGAACGTTCAACTATCGCATTTGGCCGATACCTCCCGCTATGATTTCTTCAATCTGAAAGCGCAAGACCAACCTTTTATCGACGGTGACACGGCGTTCGATGAAGAAACGTTTGAACCCAATATTGAAGAAATGCTAACCCCTGGCGCGGAAGAAGCGGACGATCGTTCACTCGTTTCTTCATCGTGACCGGCGATTTCCGTGCACGGGCGGCACCCATTTGAACGTCATCGCGACCAAACCGGCAAACACAATATAAACCGCTGTTAACACACCCTCCGGCGCATCGTAAAACATGATGCGATGCAGCCAATGCTGAATAAAACTGCCGCCGGTTTCAACCTGGCGCAAGCTATTTTCCCATGCGGTCAACGGGCAAACGACACCCATCAAAGATTCCGTCACGACCAATACAATCGCGCCAAGATGTAAATAACGAAACCATGGATTGCTGACAAAGCGCAGCTTAAACCACGCGCCCAGCCAAATGACGGGCAGGCTTCCAACTACAAACAGCACATACAAAAAATGGACGATCAGTACAATGTCAGCCAATGGCGTGTTTGATTGGGTAATTTTGCATTAACGATGACCGGCACAACAACTCATCGCGCCATTGAGGCAGGAATGAATTGCAAGTTTTTGTTTTCCATACAACTTGCAATTCATGGGTACAAACAAAATTAATAATCACCGGTTCCTTGGGTTCGCATATCATTCTTGATAAACCGAATGCCACTGACACCGCGTGCAACCGCCATCGCTCTATCGATATCGTCGCGAGAATTGACGGTACCACTGAGTTCGACCACGCCCTTCACGGTTCTGACATTGATTTCGAAAGGCCGTAAGGAGAGCTCATCGATAATGGCTTCGTGAACCTTGGTGGTGATGACAATATCATCGTATTGCTCTGTGCTTCCCTCATACTTAGGCGCCGACGTGCAAGCCGGGAAGAAAGCCATCTGCACAACTAAAAAGAAAACAACGAAACGGCTATTACGATCAAGTTTTACCATGATGAGGTTCTCCTAAATGAATATTGGAAAAATATCCCTCGTCACATTTAGATTAAAGACCCTTGCGCTACTGCCTTCTGAACTTGATTCAATTCAAAATTAACAGTGTTATTGAATTCCGGTAAGTATTCGCAAAATCAGAATGCGAGGTTTTGTATGGACAGAGTAGCTCGCGTGCATACCAGTATAAAAAGCATTCTATTCCTGCAATAAATATTACCTGAATATCACGGCTTGCAATTGTTTTTTTGAAATGCTTGCACAATAGATGCCCAACTATTAACTGGTTTTTTCTGACGGCTGCGCTGGTGAATTTTCCTTGAGTAACGGCAGAACCAATTTTTCCAATTTTTTGAGGCTGACGCGGCCTACGTAGGTTTCCACAATTTCACCGGAACGGTTAATAACCACGGTATACGGCAATACCGACATGCGGTTGCCAGCAGCCGCAGCCAGCGACCACGCGTCCATGCTGCCGACCAGTACGGGATAATTGATGTTGAATTCCTGGCTGAACATTTTCACTTTGTCGGCTTGATCCAGCGCGATGCCGACAAACACCAATCCTTGCGCGCGGTATTTTTCCTGCGCCTCGATAAACTCAGGGATTTCCTCTTGGCAAGGTGTACACCAGGTAGCCCAGAAATTCACCACCAGGACTTTTCCAAGCCACTGTGAAACGGCCTGATTTTCGCCGTGAATATCCGGTAAATTGGCTTCCAGAATCGCTTTTGCACCTTGCTGGCTTTCTGCACTGGATAATTCAACCTGATAAGACTCCGTCAATACCGATCGCAGAAATGAGCCTGCTCCCAGTGCAAATAATGCGACACAAACATACAAAAAAATCTGCTTAAATTTTGACATCACGAAATCCTTTGATAGTTTTCCTGCTTGAATAAACTTGATATTGGGTTTTAGTGCGCGCAAATACAGCGCAAGAAGTTTAGATTTTGGCATCGCTACTTCACTTCCTTAGATAATTTTCAATCTGCAGAAACCTGCTGCCAGGTTTGATGCATGCCTAAATCAAAACGGCGTTCAGCACGGTTAAGAAATCGTTTTTATTCAGAAAACCGATCACTTTAATATCAGAAACATCGTTGCCCTGACGATTGATAAATAGAATGCCCGGTGGCCCAAACAGCTTGAATCGTTTCAATAAAGCCGCATCATCCGGTGTACCGTCGGTCACATCGATTTGCAGCAGCACGACATCCTTCAAACGCGATTGCACCTTGGCATCGGACAACGTAAAACGATCCATTTCCTTGCAGGAAACACACCAATCCGCATGAAATCTGACCATCACGTGCTTGCCTTTGGATTGGCGGATTTGCTCATCCAATTCCGCAACTGTTTTCACCCCCTGGAAAGGTAAAGCCGGATAACTTGAAACAGCGGTCTCTTGACCGTTTGCCGCATCTGCTGCCAAGTTCAGTTTTGACAACGGCTGCAACACATCGCGGCTGCCGGATAACACGCCGATTAATATTGCTACACCCACCAGCAAAGCAATAACGCCGATGCCTTTGAGAAATTTCTGCAAACCCGAAGCGCGTTCCGGCAGCGGATCGATCGCATGCAGATAAATAGCCGAGATAATCAGCAACGCCGCCCACAGCAGCATATGCACCACGTCGTTAATTACCGGAGAGATCAGCCAGATAGCAACACCGAGCAGTAATACGCCAAAGAACCGCTTGATCGATTCCATCCAAGCTCCGGCTTTTGGCAACAACGCACCGGCGGATGTGCCCAGCAACAGTAAGGGCACGCCCATCCCCAGCGCCATGACGAACAGCGCCGAGCCGCCCAGGATTACATCGCGGGTCTGGCTGATATACAGTAAAGCGCCGGCCAAAGGGGCCGCGACGCAAGGCCCGACGATCAACGCCGACAATGCACCCATGCCGAACACACTGGTCAAATGCCCGCCTTTAAGGTGACCGGCTTCCTCGGATAGCTTGGTCTGCAACGCGCCGGGCAATTGCAGCTCATAAAAACCGAACATGGAAAAAGACAGCAGCACAAAAATCACCGCAAACGAACCCAGCACCCAGGCATTCTGCAATGCCGCCGACAGCATCGAACCCGATAATCCGGCCGCCACACCAGCGATGGCATACGTAATCGCCATGCCCAGCACATACGCCAAAGCCAGGATAAATCCATGACTTTTAGTTACATTTTTACCACGATTGGCAATGATTCCCGATAAAATCGGAAACATCGGAAACACACAAGGGGTAAGCGACAGCAGCAAGCCAATGCCGAAAAACCCGCTCAGAATCAGCCAGAAATCACCGGTTTGAAACATTTGGTCAATTTTGTATGCCTCGGTTTCAATGGCCGGTGCTTTGGATGGCATCTGGAACAATTCCGCGGTAGCGTCTACCCCGGCTGCTGCCGCTGGGCCGCTTACCGCTTCAGCGACGGCACCGATAGCGGCTTTCACTGCCGGTAATGTCAGATCGATGGCTTTATGAATCGGCGCGTAACAAACACCGACCGGCTCATTGCAACCCTGGTAAGTCGCCGATAGCGTCAGCGGTTGTTCGCTTGCGGAATCCTCGCGTTTTAGCGAAATGATGGCTTGTACCGGGCTGTAATAGACTTCCGTTTGACCAAACGTCGCATCTTCCTTCATTTTACCCGGCGGCAATGTGATTTTTTCAATGACCATGCCGTCTTGCTTGGGCTCAAACACGATTTTATCGCGATACAAATAATAATCCTTGGCCGGTGTCAGGCTCGCGATCAACGTGTGGCCATCGCGCACCTCCACCGATAGCTTGAAGGCTTCGTCCGGTGGCAGAAGCTCTTGCGGATTGCTTTGACCCAGCTTGATCCCCAGTCCCTGCAGTTTCTGGAATAAGCTGAAAGAACTGCCTTCCTCGGCATGCACCTGAGTACTGGCCAAACATAAAATCAGTAACAAAAATTGGATTGATCGCATCGGTATTCAGTCGTGTTTAATCGGAATCGGATAGTAGTGTTATGTCGGCGATCCACTGCAAATAAGCAGGCAAGCCACCGGTTATAGGAACCATAATCACTTCAGGAAGTTCATAAGGATGCATCATCTTGATCAACTGTTCAACCCGGCCATAGTGTTGCTTCCGGGTTTTGATCAAAACCGGAACTTCCCCAGCCGATTCGATTTTACCTTGCCAGCGATAGATCGAAACACAGGGACTTAGCACATTGACGCACGCCGCCAAGCGTTGCTCGACTAAAGCTTCAGCCAGTAGCGTAGCCGTTTTTTGATCGGGAAAGTTGGAGATGATCAGTACCGCTTCCATTGGTGTTATCAGTTAATACACAATAAATAGCTGATTTTACCTCGCTTAGCGCTGCAATGGACAGTTGTGATAGCAAACGCGCGCACTGGGCATGCCGCACCAATACGCATATACTTAAAAAATAATTAATCGCAAGGAGTAGAGCAAATGAAAGGACTATTTAATTTGGTTATAGCGCTATCGATCATTACCCCGGTCTCGGTATTTTTTGGCTACATCATCATGGATGAAGGCGATCAATTCACGGCCGAGCATTATATGGTGACAGGATTAAGCACAATTCCCTTCATTTTCGCGCTGCTCGTCAAATTTCTGATGACAGGCGCCGAGAAAGAATAGCAAACCATTCTCACCAAAAGGCCCTGATAAACCCGAGCAATTCCAGTGAAAAAGTTGCGTGAAAATTCTTTGCGTCAATCTCAATAACTCTCCCGGTTACTTACATTCCAACTGTTGAACTTAGGATCAGCATTAAAATAAGCGCTTGCCAATAGAACTAAAGAGCTGTTTTTATTTTCTGTAAAAAATTACTTACAGTAAAAGAGTTTGCTTAAGTTTTACAGGAGGAAAATCTCTCCGATTAATCCGCAGCCAGCGTGCCTTGCGAACATTCACAGGCACGCTGGTAAGCCAACCCGGCCACCGCCAAATCCCCCAACGCCAGACCCCGGAACACAAACGCAGTGCGCTCGTTCGCAGCACAACGCCCAGCCACATCACCCGTCACCAATCCGGTCAGATCGCCGCACACCAGCGCCGGATCCACCAGCGGTTTGGGCATGCTGGCTTCCTGCTCCAAGTCGTCGACGATAATCCGGTCAAATGCCACCATGCTTTCTTTCAGCCACGGCACAGCCAGATCGGTCATAGTGACAAAAGCACCGGGCTTCAGCCAGCGCGCATCCAGAAAAGGAACCAGTTGCGGCGACAAAGTCACGGACGTGACGATCACGTCCGCATCGCGTAACGCTTCCTGCGCAGTTTCGCTAGCGACTGCCGTCAGTCCCATTTTTTCCGCGCTGCGGCAAAAAACATCGCGGCTCCCGGCTCCTCGTCCGAATGCGTAAATGCGCTTAAGTGGAAACAGCGCCGCGAAAGCCTGCAAATGACTGTGCGCCTGCACCCCACAACCGATAAACGCTGCAACGGATGCATCCGGCCGTGCCAGCCGCTTGGCGGCAACCGCGCTCAATCCGGCGGTGCGCATCGCGGTAACCCAGTTGCCGTCGATCACCGCGAGCGGCAATCCGCTGCGGCTATCGAGCAAAGTCACCAGCGAATTAATACTGGCCAAACCGTTTTTAGGGTTATCCGGGTTCAACACCAAGGCTTTGACAGCAAGAAAAGGCGGATCGTCGGCCGCCGCCAGCGTAGCCATCATATACCGGCCATCCGGCGGCGTAATGACTGCTTTGGGCGCATTCCAAACTTGCTGCCGCTTACGGCCGAGCAACAAATGCTCAATACTGAGCGCAATTTCCTGCGGCGTTAATTGCAGAGATCGCAATAAATCCCAAGATAAATACCAGATGTCAGAACTTTGCTGCACGGAATGTTGTCTTTGAAGATTCTATTAAGTTAATGGAAAATTAGCCATTTTCACGCTATGGCTGCTATAATGCTGCCCCCGCCGCAACAACTAAAAGCTTATTTTTTGAGGAATTATTTATGTCTCGCCCAATCCGCAATATCGCCATCATCGCTCACGTTGACCATGGCAAAACCACAATGGTTGATAAACTGTTGCATCAAGCCGGCACCTTTGCCGCGCACCAACAAATTTCTGAACGTGTGATGGATTCCAACGATATTGAACGCGAGCGCGGCATTACCATTTTAGCCAAAAATTGCGCTATCGACTACGAAGGCGTCCACATCAATATCGTCGACACCCCCGGCCATGCGGATTTTGGCGGTGAAGTCGAGCGCGTGCTGTCGATGGTCGACGGCGTTTTGCTGCTGGTTGATGCCGTTGAAGGTCCGATGCCGCAAACCCGTTTTGTCACCAAAAAAGCACTGGCGTTGGGGTTGCGTCCGATTGTCGTGATCAACAAGATCGACCGGCCCGGCGCGCGTGCCGATTGGGTAGTCGATCAAACGTTTGATTTGTTCGACAAACTGGGCGCCAGCGACGAGCAACTTGATTTCCCGGTCGTATATGCTTCGGCGTTAAACGGTTTTGCCACGCTGGATATTGAAAAACCCAGCACGGACATGCGTCCGTTGTTTGACACCATCCTCAGCTATGTCCCCGCTCCCGACGAAAATCCCGACGAGCCCTTGCAACTGCAAATCAGCGCGCTGGATTACTCCAGTTTCGTCGGCCGTATCGGCATTGGCCGTATCCGCCGCGGCAAACTGCGGCCCAGCCAGGAAGTCATGGTGTTAATGGGCGATAAGCCGCCGAAAAAAGCCAAAGTCAATCAAGTGCTCGGTTTTCAGGGTCTGGAACGGGTGCAAATGAAAGAAGCCTTGGCCGGTGACATTGTACTGATCAACGGCGTGGACGAACTCAGTATCGGCGCCACACTGGCCGATGTCGACAAACCTGAAGCGCTGCCGGTTCTCGCCGTCGATGAGCCGACCCTGACCATGACCTTCCAGGTCAACACGTCACCGTTTGCCGGACAGGAAGGCAAATTCGTCACCAGCCGCCAATTGCGTGAACGTCTGGAAAAAGAATTGCTCACCAATGTCGCCTTGCGCATGGAAGAAACGGCCGAGACCGATTCGTTCCTGATCTCCGGACGCGGTGAATTGCACCTGACCATTCTGCTGGAAAACATGCGCCGCGAAGGCTACGAGCTGGCCGTCTCGCGCCCGCACGTCGTGATCCGTGAGATTGACGGCGTCAAATGTGAACCGTTTGAAATGCTCACCGTCGACGTCGACGAGGCCAATCAAGGCGCGGTGATGGAAGCCTTGGGCGCACGCCGGGGCGATTTACAAGACATGGTGTCGGATGCCAAAGGCCGCGTGCGGCTGGATTACCGCATTCCGGCGCGCGGTCTGATCGGTTTTCAATCCGAATTCATGACCATGACACGCGGCACCGGCTTGATGAGCCATGTGTTTGACGAATTCGCCCCGATGCGTCCGGAAATTCCGCCGCGCAGAAACGGCGTGCTGATTTCCGCCGAACTGGGGGAAGCCGTCGCCTATGCGTTATGGAAACTGCAAGACCGCGGCCGCATGTTCGTCAGCCCTGGTGACCGCCTGTACGAAGGCATGGTGATCGGCATTCACACTCGCGATAACGACTTGGTCGTCAATCCGATCAAAGGCAAGCAATTGACCAACATCCGCGCCTCCGGAACCGATGAAGCGGTGACGTTAATCCCGCCGATTCAACTGACCTTGGAATCCGCGATTGAATTCATCGCCGACGACGAGCTGGTGGAAATTACGCCGCAAACCATCCGCATCCGTAAACGCTTTTTACTCGAGCACGAACGCAAACGCGCATCGAGAGCGGCAGCCTAATCACGATTTTCAATCCATTGCGCCGGTATGAGGTAATACCGGTGCAGCCTTAACAGGCCATTGAAAAACGTTTTCGAGGCAGTCGATGCAAGGCAAAAATAGGTGAAAAAGCGCAGTTTATGCTTAATAAATGAGTATTTTGAGCCTGTTTTTAACACCGCAGCGGCAACGCAGATAGTTTTTCAACGACCTGTTAAAGCTTCACTGCTTCACCGCTTTTCCGTCATCCGCCTGTTTTACTGTTCTTCAGCAGATTGGGCGGCGGGCCAATCGGCTCAAAGTCCTTTAACAGCGGCACATCGTTTTTATTCACCCAGCGCAGATCCATGTCATACGTGCCGTGCGGCCCCCAGCTGCCGGTAAATTTCTTACCATCCGGCGTGAACGTCCAGCACATATCTTCCCCGCCGGTATTGATTGCATCACCGAGATTGACCGGCTGCTGCCATTCACCGTCGGCATTTTGCCGGGCAATCCACTCATCATGCCCACCGCGCGAATCGAGATCCGTGCGCATGCTGGTGATGATCAGGCTTTTGCCGTCCTTCGATAATCCGGTCCAGTGCATATGGTCGCGCTGCGGTGAATTGATCTTCGCTCCCAAACTTTCCGGTTTCTGCCACACACCGTCTTTCTTCTCGACCTTCCAGATATCGCTATCCTGCGTCTCGCCCGGCTGATGGTAACTGAAGTAAATCAGGCTATCGGACGCGATGATCGGACAATGTTCCTCACCGGTTGAGGTATTGATGCTCGGCAATTCCGGCACATCGTTCCAGTTTCTGGCCGATTGCCACACGCCATCGACTTTTTGCACCACGTACAAATCGCCGGACAGCATATTGCCTGCCTCGTAGCGGGTAAAATAAATCACATTGCCGTCATCGGAAAAGCTCGGCTCCAGCTCCCACGCCGAAGTATTGATGTTCGGCCCCACCTTGGGATCGATGCCTGGCCCCAAATGAACCGGCTCCTGCCACTCGCCATCGACTTGATGAGACATCCAGATATCGAAACTGTAGTTACCGCCGGGTGATTGAACACTGCCTTCGCGCGTCGACACAAAAATCGCCGTCTTGCCGTCGGCACTGTAAGTGATCTCCATCTCAGAACCGGGTGAATTGATTTTCCCGCCAAGACTCTTCGACACCCTTGGCTGCTCCGTCGCCGCTCCACTGCCGGAATCGTGCATGCCGGGCATCGCATGGGAAACGCCCTGCGCCAGAATGAACGCCAGCGACACGGAACAGAGCTTTGGAATCAAAAGATGTTTTTTCATTGATTAACCTCCCATTTAGGATAACTATGGCTTTTTATAAGAATAGGCTGGTGCGCCTGGTATTGCAATGCGATTTGTTGCCAGAAATGTGGAAGCTCGCCACTAGAGGGATTAGCGCTAAAGTCATTAGATAGCTCTAACGGTATGGCAACCCGAAAACGATCCAGATTCGCAAGCACTATCTGTTGGAGCATGAACGTAAACGTGCATCTCGTGTAATTGCTTAAATTATAATAAAGCACCCCCATCGCAAGCAGCGAGGAATTTAAACCCGAAGAAATTAAGTATAAAATCTTGAATTACTAAAACGCTATGTCCACTCAAAAGCTAAAGGCTTAGTTGCTTAGCCAGAAAGCTGGCATAATGCATTATATTTTCAAATGAACTCTGGTTCAGCAATGGCAAGTTCAGAACAAATTAAAGCATTATTAAAATCGCATGTTAGCGGTGATGATAGTCATTTTTACTCTGTGGCAATGCAAATAGCCGCTCACGAAGCTAAGCTTGGCCATGGTAAGCTCGCTTTAGAGTTACGCGATTTAATTGATACTGCTAAATCAAAAGCATATAAAAATGATGCATCCAAGAAACTAGTATCCTTAAATAAACCTCAAGGCGAGCTAGCCAGCCTGCTTACTGTTTCATTCCCACATTCAAGATTATCCGATATGGTTCTCGATAAGACTGTCGAAGATAGTCTTCATAGGATTATAAAGGAACAACGTTTTTTTGGAAAAATAAGAGAGCACGGCTTATCACCTCGACGCAAACTGCTTTTAGTCGGCCCGCCAGGTACTGGCAAAACAATGACAGCATCTGCATTGGCCGGCGAGCTTGGTATCCCATTATTTTCTGTAAGACTTGATTCACTCATCACAAAATTCATGGGTGAAACTGCCGCTAAGCTACGTCAGATATTTGATGCCGTAGCTAATGTCAGAGGTATATACTTTTTTGATGAATTTGATGCAATTGGTTCACAACGCGGGCAAGCCAATGATGTGGGAGAAATTCGTAGGGTCTTGAATAGCTTTTTACAAATGCTTGAGCATGATAATTCCAATAGTGTAATTATTGCTGCTACCAATCACCCAGAGGCCTTGGATTACGCTTTATTTCGTCGCTTTGATGACATGATTCAATACGGTTTTCCAAACGAAGATCAAGTAATTTCAATCCTCAAATCAAGACTTACTGGATTCAAGCCTAAACGATTAGCGTGGAAAAAAGTAGCCGTCACTGCGATTGGAATGAGTTATGCCGAGATTTCCAAAGCCATTGATGAGTCATTAAAAGACGCAATTATTCATGACAAAACTTCAGTCGAAGAAATTGACCTGCTACAAATGTTAGAAGAACGAAAACTCATAAGCGGTAAGCTCATTAATAAAAATAATGGCGAGCTTGAAAATAATGGCAAATCAGCCTCAAGATAAACGACCTCATTTAATCCTTTCTCAAACGTCAGAACCAAAAGATTTCACTGCTCATAATACTGGTGGTGGTTCTAATGCTGTTATTCCTGAACTACCCCGCAATCAACATGGCACTTCACTGTTAGCTCAGCTAGAGTTAATAAAACCTATTGCTCAGCAAGCTATAGGATTGCAACAAGCGCTGGGGTTTGAAAGTGGATTAGGTCTTCAAATCCAATTCGAAAGCCAACCTGACATCGAACTGGCCTTCGAAAGTCTTGGCAACGATACGAAACATATTGAATTACTTAGCATCAAAAAAGATGGCGACACTACGATTGCAAATGTTTTTGTACCTGATGGCAAGTTAGCGCACTTTGAGAATTACATCACTGAGTACCTTGCAGAGAAAAAGAATAAAAACGAAGATCCTATTGACCATAAAGATCTTTTAAACACCATCAGTGCAATAAGATCTGCGGAACTTCGCGCCTTATGGACTGATGATATTGATGTTTTACCCCAAAATAATGAAGAATCATTTTGGTGGGAGGTATGGCTTACAAACCGAGGTCATCGGGAAGCAGTAGTTGCAGATTTCAGAAAACTAGCTAGTTCCGCTGGTTGCACCGTAAGTGACACTAGAGTTGATTTTCCTGAGCGAACTGTTGTGTTGATGTATGGATCAGAGCAACAACTATCTCAATCTGTAAGGACGCTAAATTGCGTTGCCGAACTCAGACGAGCAAAAGAAACGGCAGAGTTATTTGATGGTATGAATAATGTAGAGCAGCAAAAATGGCAAGCTAATTTGCATACTAGAGCTACTTTTCCCAACCATAGCAACAATACCCCCAGAGTATGTTTGATTGATTCAGGTATCAATCGAGGCCATGCTTTGCTCGCTCCCGTGATAAACACAACCGATTTATTTACAGTGAATCCAAAATGGGGAGCAGATGATGAATCTAATCATGGAACAGGTATAGCAGGTATAACTACTTACGGTGATTTAACCGAAGCGCTATCTACTAGTGAACCTATTCATATTGATTTCCTTTTAGAGTCTGTAAAAATCATTCAGAAAGAAGGCAATAATAATGGTAACTCTACATTCCATGCTGATCTCTTTAGGGATGCTGTAAGTCAGCCAGAAATCGTTGAGCCCAATCGCCCTCGTGTTTTTAGCTCCGCTGTAACAGCTTCAGATTTCAGGGATCGTGGCCGCCCTTCTTCATGGTCTGCAATGGTAGATCGGCTTGCATCTGATGCAGATGGTAACGGACAGTTTCGTCGCTTAATTATTCTTTCTGCTGGCAATATCAGAGAGCAAGTAGCTTGGGTAAATTATCCTGATAGCCTTTCAACAAATTTAATTCACGATCCAGGACAAGCTTGGAATGCAATAACTGTTGGCGCATTTACGGAAAAAACTGACACTCAAGACTCTACTTTACAAGCAGTAGCCACAACTGGCGGGTTAAGTCCCTTCAGCACAACCTCTGCTAGTTGGGATAAAGCGTGGCCATTGAAGCCTGACGTAGTTTTTGAAGGTGGCAACTTGGGTAAAAACATTTATGATGGTTTTGTAGGTACTGTACCAAGCCTCAATTTGCTTACCACTCACTACAAACCTACCGAAAAATTATTTACAACAACCAATGCTACTAGTGCAGCATCCGCGCTATGCGCACGTATGGCTGCAAAACTCATGACGGCATACCCACAACTGAGCCCAGAAACTATTCGGGCTTTAATTGTCCATTCGGCTATATGGACAGAGAACATGCGCCAAAAATACTTACCTGCAAATAAAACCCCAACTAAAAATGATTATGTCAACCTAATCAGGCATTGTGGATGGGGAGTACCTGATATTGAGATAGCAAAATGGAGTGTCTCAAATTCATTGACACTCATCGTCGAAGATATAATTCATCCTTACAAAAAAGAAAAAGGTAAAGTAAAAACAAGGGATATGAATCTTCATAGCCTACCTTGGCCGAAAGAAGAACTCGAAGCACTAGGGGAAACACTGGTACAAATGCGTGTCACTTTGTCTTACTTTATTGAACCTAATCCTTCGTCTCGAGGAACTACCTCAAAATTCCATTATCCTTCTTGCCGTTTAAGATTTGACGTTCGCAGGCCTTTAGAACGAACTAACGACTTTCTTGCTCGCGTAAATGCAGCGGCCATAATTGAAGAAGATGAACAACAAGTTAATCCCAAAGACCCTAATTGGAAATTAGGAGAACAAAATAGACATAAAGGCTCGCTTCATCAGGATATTTGGGAAGGCACGGCAGCCGACCTAGCTAGCCGTGGATTTCTAGCTGTATACCCCGCAATGGGCTGGTGGCGAACTCGTCCAAGAAAAGAAAGGTACAATCTTCCTATCAGATATAGCTTAATAGTTTCGATTCGTACACCTAAAACTGAGGTCGATATTTACAAAGCGGTCGCTCAACAGGTGGAATTAGCCGCTCGAGTTATTGTTGAAACTTAGTACCCGATTAATTGCAATAATATTAAAACCAATATTAGATGCCATATAAATCAATTTGGTAATAGTATCATTTGGAATTAGAATTAGATAATGTAAAAATTGAAGTGAACTTCACGGATTCAATTTTTTTCCCTTAAATATCAATATTCGTCGCCCGTAACGCATTCTTCTCAATAAACGCCCGTCGTGGTTCCACCACATCGCCCATCAGCGTAGTAAAGATTTCGTCGGTCAGGATGCTGTCCTCGATTTGCGCGCGCAGCAGGCGGCGGTTTTCCGGGTCCATGGTGGTTTCCCAGAGTTGGCTGGGGTTCATTTCGCCTAGGCCTTTGTAGCGTTGCACATTCAGGCCTTTTTTCGCTTCTTCCAGCAACCATTCGAGCGCGTGTTTGAATTCGCTGACTGTTTGTTTGCGTTCATTACGCTGAATATACGCGCCTTGACTCAGCAGGCCGTCAAACACTTGGGCTGTTTTTTGGATTTGCGCGTAGTCGCCGCTTTCCAGAAAATCAATGTCGAGATAGCTGGTCAACACGTTACCGTGCGACATGCGCATGATTTTGAGGCGGTAACGTTCATGCAGATCGTCGTATTCCGCAACGATTTGCACGTCCTTGACGCGCGCCGCCAGGCGGGTTGCGCTGTCCGCCGCGGCTTGGCCGTTGCTTAAATCGACATCGGGCTGGCGCAGCAGTGCGTGCATGACGGTGCTGTCGATGGCTTGGCTCATACGTTCGATGACCGCTTCCGCCAGGATATATTCATTGGCGATTTTTTCCAGCGTGTCACCGGTCAATGCCGGTTTATCGCCGCCGGTATGCAGCTCGGAACCGTCCAGCGCGAGGCTGAGCATGTATTGTTTCAATTCATGATCGTCCTTGACGTAGCGTTCCTTTTTGCCGTGCTTGATTTTATACAGCGGCGGTTGCGCGATGTAAATGTGGCCGCGCTCGATCAATTCGGGCATTTGGCGGTAGAAGAACGTCAGCAGCAGCGTGCGGATATGCGAGCCGTCCACATCCGCGTCGGTCATGATGATGATGCGATGGTAACGCAGCTTGTCCGGGTTGTATTCATCCTTGCCGATGCCGGTGCCAAGCGCGGTAATCAGCGAAATGATTTCCTGCGACGAGATCAGTTTATCAAAACGGGCTTTTTCCACGTTCAGGATTTTGCCCTTGAGCGGCATGATGGCTTGGAATTTACGGTCACGCCCTTGTTTGGCGGAACCGCCTGCGGAATCACCCTCGACCAGATAGAGTTCGCACAATGCCGGATTTTTTTCCTGGCAATCGGCCAGTTTTCCCGGCAATCCCATGCTGTCGAGCACACCTTTCCGGCGCGTCAATTCGCGCGCTTTACGCGCCGCTTCGCGCGCTCTGGCGGCATCGATGATTTTGTTGCAAATGGTTTTGGCGTCGATGGGATTTTCCAGTAAATACTCGGTCAGTTTTTGCGACACGACTTCTTCCACCACCGGGCGCACTTCGGATGACACCAATTTTTCCTTGGTTTGCGACGAAAACTTGGGTTCGAACAATTTCACCGATAGAACGCACGACAAACCTTCGCGCATGTCGTCACCGGAGGTTTCCACCTTGGCTTTTTTCGCCAGCTCGTTTTTTTCGATGTAATTGTTGAGCGTGCGCGTCATCGCCGCGCGTAAGCCGGTCAAATGCGTGCCGCCGTCTTTTTGCGGAATATTGTTGGTGAAGCACAGCACCTGCTCAGTGTAACTGTCGTTCCATTGCATCGAAACCTCGACGGCAATGTTGTCCTTTACGCCCGTTGTATAAAAAATACTGGGGTGCAGCACGGTTTTGCTACGGTTGATGTACTCGACGAAGTTTTTGATACCGCCGGTGAAAGCGAATCTTTCATCCTTACCGGTGCGTTGATCGATCAGGTGGATTTTCACGCCATTGTTGAGGAAAGACAGTTCACGCAGGCGCTTGGCGAAAATATCGTAATGGTATTCGACGTTGCCGAAAATGTCCTTACTGGCGAGAAAGTGCACTTCGGTGCCGTGCCGTTCGCTTTCACCGGTAACTTCCAGCGGCTTGACCGGAACGCCCATGCGAAATTCCATCTGGTTGATTTTTCCATCACGGCGGATGGTGAGTTTCAACCATTCCGACAACGCATTGACCACCGACACGCCGACACCGTGCAAACCGCCAGAAACCTTGTATGAATTGTCGTCAAATTTTCCTCCGGCATGTAGTTCGGTCATGACGATTTCCGCCGCGGAGCGTTTTAGATCATCGTCGTGCTTAATACCGGTCGGAATACCGCGGCCATTGTCGATGACGCTGACGGAATTATCCGGATGGATGGTAACGGTGATTTCGTCGCAATGACCTGCCAACGCTTCATCGATGGCATTATCGACGACTTCGAACACCATATGATGCAGTCCCGTACCATCGCTGGTGTCGCCGATGTACATGCCTGGCCGTTTACGCACGGCGTCCAAGCCTTTCAGGATTTTGATGCTTTCGGAACCGTAATCGCTCGAACTGTCTTTAGGTACGTTGGGATTTTGATCGCTCATGGGTCAGGATTTTCAGGGTTATGTAAGTTGCAGGAAATGACTTCGATAGTTGCCGATTTTGCTGAGTGTTTGCTCACATGCGGTTAAATTCTCATCGGCATGACGATATATTTAAACGCATCGTTCCCAGGTATTGTAATCAGCACACTGCTGTTGGCATTTTCAAACGCGCACTGCACGATTTCGCTATCCACATTGTTCAATAAATCGAGCAGATAAGTGATGTTGAGGCTGATATCCACCGATTCTTCAGTGTAGTTGATTTCCAATTCTTCTTCGGCTTCTTCCTGCTCGTTGTTTTTGCAAACGATACGCAGGTTATTTTCACTGACGATCAAGCGCACGCCACGGAATTTTTCGCTTTGGTTAGACAGTATCGATACCCGTTGCAACGCCTGCAAGAAGGTTTGGCGGCTAATTTCAAACTGTTTGTTGTTCCGGGTCGGGATAACGCGATTGTAGTCGGGAAACTTACCGTCGATGACTTTAGACGTCAGGACGATGCCAGAAAAGGAAAACCGCACTTTGTTCTGGAAGTATTCAATGGTCACCGGTTCTTCGTTGTCTTCGAGCAATTTGGACAGCTCATACACGGCCTTGCGTGGCAGGATGACTTCCTGCTTTTTCTGTGCTTTGTCCAGTGCCGCTTCGATGTAAGCTAAACGATGCCCGTCGGTGCCAACGCTGATGAATTTCTTGTTATCCGTCAATAACAACAGACCGTTCAGGTAATAACGGATGTCTTGTTGCGCGACGGCAAACTGGACATGGTGCAACAAGTCTTTTAATTCTTTTTGTTTCAGCGTGATCGCATCTTCCGATTCAGCTTCTTCCGCAACTTCGGGAAAGTCTTCCGCCGGAAGTATTTGCAGATTGAACGCGCTTTTGCCAGATTTGACGTAGAGATGATCGTCCTGCCGGGTTAATGTCACTTCGGCATCGGCGGATAGAGAACGCAAAATGTCTTGCAATTTTTTTGCGGAAACCGTCAAGGAAAAATCCTGTTTGGGCAACAAATCAATGGTTGCAACCGTTTTGATTTGTATTTCCAGATCAGTGGTCAAAAAAGAGGTCTTTTCCGCAGTTTGCCGGATCAACACATTCGATAAGATGGGTAATGTCTGACGGCGTTCGACAATTCCGGTGACTGTCTGTAGCGGTTTTAACAATGTGTCCCGGTTGGTTTTAATTAAAAGCATTTATATAAAAAAGTAATAGTAATTTAATAATGTCAGCCATTCTTCTGTATCGTTTCTAACATCTGCTGAATATCAACAAGATAGTCTAAAATTTTGCTTTGTATGGCGAGTGTATACTGCTTGGATAGTTTGTGGATAAAAATGGCGGATTTTTTAAAACACGAGTTATACACAAACTGTTCAACTGTTATCAACCTCTCAAAATGAGTATCAGCGCGTTGAAATCCCGGTTCACCACCGGATCGGAAATGCGCAGTTCGTTAATTTTGCGGTAGCCATGCAGCACGGTGGTATGATCCCGCCCGCCGAACGCCTCGCCGATATCCGGCAAACTCAATGAAGTCAGTTCCTTGGCGATGGCCATTGCCATTTGCCGTGGCCGTGCGACGATACGCGAGCGCTTCTTGGAATACATTTCCGATACTTTTATTTTGTAGTAATCGGCGACGGTTTTCTGGATGTTCTCGATTGAGATCTGACGGCTTTGTACGGCGAGCAAGTCCTTTAATGCCTCTTTCGCTAGATCCAAGGTGATTTCCTGACCGATGAAACGCGAGAAAGCCAGCACGCGTTTCAATGCGCCTTCCAGCTCACGTACATTGGAGCGGATATGTTTGGCAATGAAAAACGCGACATTTTCGCCCAGACGGATTTTTTCCTGCTCGGCTTTCTTTAGCAAAATAGCCACGCGCATTTCCAGTTCCGGCGGTTCGACCGCTACCGTCAATCCCCAGCCGAAACGCGATACTAGACGTTCTTCTAGTCCGGTAATTTCTTTCGGATAAGTATCGCAAGTGATGATCACTTGTTTATGCGTTTCAATCAGCGCGTTAAACGCATAGAAAAACTCTTCCTGCGTGCGGTTCTTCCCGCCGAAGAACTGCACATCGTCCACCAGCAGCAGATCGAGCGAGTGATAGTACAGCTTGAACTTGTCGAACGCTTTGTGTTGGTAGGCGCTAACGACATCGGATACGTATTTTTCCGCATGCACATAGCGGATCTTGGCGTTTTTGTCGTTTTCCTGCACGTAATTACCGATGGCTTGAATCAAGTGCGTTTTTCCCAGCCCCACACCGCCGTAGATGAACAGCGGGTTATACGCAATACCGGGCGATTCCGCCACCTGGATCGCACCGGCGCGCGCAAGTTGATTGGCTTTGCCGGTGACGAAATTATCGAAGGTGAAATTAGGATTCAGACCGCTGGGATTTTTCCTGCCCGGCTGGTATGCGGCCTTGGGTTCCACGGGCGGATCCGGTGGCGTTTCCACCGGCGCGGCTTTGACTATTACGGCTTTTGCATCATTTTGCTCGGCCAGTTTCAGGTGAAACTGGATTTTCTTATCGAAGTACATCAGCGCCATGTCTTCTATGTGCGCGATGAAATTATCTTTGACCCATTGCGACACGAAACGGTTGGGTGCAATCAACACAACCTCGTCGTCGCTATTCAGTTCCGGATCAATCTGTAGGGGTTTGATCCAGGTGTTAAATTGCTGTGCGTTGAGTTCTTTTCTAAAATGATCAAGGCAGGATAACCAGAAAGTGTTCAGTGATCGCATCATTTTTTGTTCTTCGTCTGTCTGGTTTGGAAAGGCGGTCATAATGCTGCAATGTTAGTTTAGAAAAATCGGCTGTTTAATTTCCAGGTTATCGATTAATCGCGTGTTGCCGAGCCAGGCTGCCCCTAAAACGACCAAATCCCGGTCCGGGGCCTGCGCCGGCAGCAGCGAACTGCGTTCATGGATGCTGATGTAATCAACTTTCCAGCCGCGTTGGAGTAAAGCGTTGCTGGCGTTCTGCTGTAGTGTCTTAAAATCGGTGCAGCCGGAAATGATTTCCTGCTTGATGCGTAAAAGCGTCTGATAAAGGTGGCAGGCTTCTGCCCGTTGTATGCCGTTTAAATACTGATTACGCGAACTGAGCGCCAGTCCATCGGCAGACCGGATCGTTTCTCCGGCCACAATATTAATGGGTAAATTCAATTGTTGTACCATTTCACGCACTATATGCAACTGCTGATAATCCTTTTTGCCGAATACAGCCAGGTCAGGTTGAATAATATTGAATAGTTTCAATACGATCGTTGCAACACCACGAAAAAACCCCGGGCGGAATTTTCCTTCCAGGATATCTGCTACAGGCGGTAATGCTAACAAGAATTCTTGCGGCGTTGGGAAAAGAATTTTTTCATCGGGCGCGAAAACGGTCTTGACATTCAGTGCGGACAGCGCCCTGCAATCTTCTTCCAATGTGCGCGGATAGCGCTCGAAATCTTCGTGCGGCAAGAATTGCAGGCGGTTGACAAAAATACTGACCACCACGCAACCGGACAACCGGTTTGCTTGTTCGATCAGCGCCAGATGGCCCTCGTGCAGATTCCCCATGGTTGGAACAAAAGCAATGTTTTTTTCATCGCGCAGCGTGTCACGCAATGCGGCAATATCGGTCAGTATGTTCATACAGATCGGGCGATCAAAATTCGTGTTCTTTAGCAGGGAACTGTCCGGTTTTGACCGCCTGTACATAATTCGCCACCGCTTCGGGTATGCTTTTGGCACCCGGCATGAAGTCTTTGATGAAACGCGGTTTTTTACCCTGGGATAGCCCTAGCATGTCGTGCAGCACCAGCACTTGGCCTGAGCAATCGGCACCTGCGCCGATGCCGATGGTCGGAATGGATAATGCTTGGGTAATTTTTTTCGCCAGTTTCGCCGGAACCATTTCCATGACCAGTAAGCTCGCGCCGGATTTTTCCAGACTTTTTGCGTCATCGAGCAATTGTTTCGCCGATTTCTCCGTATTGCCCTGTAGCTTATACCCGCCCAGCTGGTGAACTGATTGCGGCGTCAGACCGATATGCGCGCATACCGGGATACCGCGCCGGGTTAGGAACTGAATCGTGTCAGCCATAAGATGGCCGCCTTCGATCTTAACCATCTGCGCACCCGCGGCGATAATCCTGGCGGCATGCTCAAACGCTTGCGCGGGCGAGATCTGATAACTGCCGAACGGCATATCCGTGACGATCAGCGCCTTGCTGCTGCCGCGCGCCACACAGAGTGTGTGATAAATCATGTCCTCGAGCGTCACGGCCAAAGTGGTGTCACTACCGTGCAGTACATTGCCCAAGGAGTCGCCAACCAATAACACGTCTACACCGGCATTTTCCAGCACGGCTGCAAAAGTCGCGTCGTAACAGGTCAGTACCGCGAATTTTTCACGGTTCTCAACCATTTTTTGCAAGGTGAGGTGGGTAATTCTCATGTTTTTGTATCAATACCTGATAAAGATTTAGCCATTACCGGATCATCATAGCGTATTTGCTGGCTTTAAATGGACGTTCCAATAGCCGGAATGGATGTGCATTCCGCTGTGATTTTTCTCACTGCGGTTTCAAGTCAATCGCGTTATCTTGAAATTGGATTGATTGATAAATGCATTGGCAGCGGTTTTTGGCAGCGTCAAAACCTTATTTCAATCGCAACTTTGGGATCGATCAATCCGCCTAGCATTGTCTATTAAACCCTTCAAAGGAGAAAAATCATGTCTCATGAAATGAGCGGTTCTGAAAAACTGAAAGCCGAATGCCAAACCATGGCGAGCTTAACACCGGAAGAAATCAGTCAAATCGCGGGTGGATTATCCGGTTTCAGCGCAGTTAATTTTAACACTTTTCCATCCTGGCTGATCAGGGGTATCCCAGTCGATATTTATCACGTTAACGCGATCAGCGCTGGACATCAATAGCTTATCAAGAGGGAGATAGCAATGGGACCAACTGGATCAGCCCGTATTTTGCAAATACATCCAACACGGCAGTGCAATCTAAGTTGTCTCCACTGCTATTCTTCTTCTTCACCGCGAGCGCACGGTGCACTTGCGCTTGATCTTTTGTGTGAGGCCATTTCGGATGCAGCCGACGAAGGTTTCAATTTTGTCAGTCTTTCCGGTGGTGAACCGCTACTTTATAAACCATTGGCGCAATTATTACAGCATGCCCACACCTGCGGTATGCGTACCAGCGTGACTTCCAACGGGATGTTGCTGACAGCGCCGAATATCGAGCTGTTGCACGGCAATGTCGATGTACTGGCGATCAGCATTGACGGTATACCCGAGTCGCATAACCGTATCAGAGGTTCGCAATTGGCGTTTGATACCATGAAAGCGCGCTTACCGCTGCTGCGTGCAGCGAATATGAATTTCGGTTTTATTTTCACATTGACGCAATACAATTTGAACGAACTCGACTGGATCCGGGATTTTGCCATCAGCGAGGGTGCAAAATTGCTCCAGATTCATCCCTTGGAGGAAGTCGGTAATGCCGCCACGATGCTGCAGGGAAACGCACCGGATGCGACGGAAAGCGCGTATGCCTGGCTGCTTGCTCAGCAAAGCAATAACAGTGCGTTGAGAGTGCAAATCGATCTCGCATTTAGCGAAACCGTGAAACAACATCCGGAACTGGTTTTTGCCAGTGCCGTAGCCGAACAGAAAAGTAAACGGTTTGGCGATTTGGTTTCTCCGCTCGTGATTGAGGCGGATGCCACCGTCAGTCCAATTCAATACGGATTTGCGCGAGATTTTGCCATAGGTAATCTAACCCAGGCGCCGTTGCGCACGTTGCTGAAAGACTGGCAAGAACAGCGCCTGCCAGCGTTTTATTCGCTCTGCCGGGATGTTTACGATGAAATATCCCGTGCGCCAAAACCCTATTTTTTTGATTGGAACAATCTGATCGGCAAACGGGCGGAAGAGGCGAATTATCCTTACCCCGTCAAAAAGAACGGTCCATTGAATATCGCGCATGCGCACAGCGATATTTAACGAAATCGATTGATCCAATGAAGCGCGCCCTTTTTCGCACAGAAGCTTTATCTCACCAGCAAAACCGCCTGCATGGCGATGTTTTGATTGCGCGGTCTCCGGCGATCAGTGTGCTGGTTTGGGCGGCCGCGCTTTTTGCCATCGCGATCGCCGGTTTTGCATACTGGGGGGAATATACCCGTAAGGAGCATGTGGTGGGTTACTTGTCGCCGACACAAGGCATGATCCGGATTTTCTCCCCGCAAAACGGAACCGTGCTTGAGAAGCATGTCAGTGAAGGTCAGCAGGTCAAACAAGGCGATGCGTTGCTGACGATTACCAGTGAACGTGCTACGACAAATACGCGCGAAGCGCAGGCGGCGATGCTGGCGGAGCTTAAGCAGCGGCGCGATAGTTTGCGGCAGGAGCAAGGCAAGCAGCAGCAAATCGATGTACTGACCGGCAGCAGTATTGCCGGCCGGATCCGCGGATTGGAAACGGAAATCCGTGAAGCCTTGGCGCAATTGGCGCTTCAAGCCAGTCGCGTGGCGAATGCGGAACGCACGGTGGCGCGTCATGAAAAATTACTGACGGAGCATTTTGTCTCCGATGCGGCCGTACAGGAAAAGCAGGAGGCGCTGATCGATCAGCGTAATCAACACGCGCAATTAAAACGCAGCATCACCGGCCTGAATCGCGAGCTGAGCGCGGCGCGCGTGGAATTATCGGCTTCCGGTTTGAAACAGGCCAATAATACCGCCGCGATCGAACGGCAAATCTCCGAGCTGGAGCAACAACTCACGGAAGCGGATGCACGCCGCAGCGTTATTTTGACCGCACCGGCCAATGGTACGGTTACGACCATTTTGGCTGAAGTAGGGCAGATGGTGACTCCGGCCATGCCGCTGCTATCGATTTTGCCCGCGGGCGCCGAGCTACAAGCGCAGTTGTTGGTGCCCACGCGCGCCGCCGGATTTATCAAGCCGGAACAGCAAGTTTCCCTGCGCTATCAAGCTTTTCCCTATCAGCGCTTCGGGCACCATCTGGGTGAGGTGGTCGAAATCGGCCGCACGGTGATTCAACCGGATGAATCCAGTTTGCCAGTAGCGATTCAGGAGTCGGTATACCGCATCACCGTCCGTTTGCCGCAGCAGCAGGTACAAGCGTACGGTCAAGCCATGCCATTGCAAGCGGGGATGGTGCTGGATGCGGATGTTCATATCGACCGGCGGCGGTTGATTGAATGGGTGATTGATCCGATGTTGTCGATTACCGGGCGGATTTAAAGGATCGGCGATGCTTAATTTTTCCTTACGTCATAAAACCCCGGTTATTCTGCAAACCGAAGCGGCGGAATGCGGTTTGGCGTGCTTGGCCATGATTGCCAGTTATCATGGCCATCGCATCGATTTGGCTACTTTGCGAACACGCTATCCCATTTCGTTACGCGGATCGACGCTTGCCGATTTGATGAAAATGGCCGGTCAACTCAAATTCACCCCGCGTCCCTTGCGGCTGGATCTGCAACATTTGCCGGAACTGAAGCTGCCTTGCGTGCTGCATTGGGACTTCAGTCATTTTGTGGTATTGACTCGCGTTCAAGGAGACCGGGTCACACTGCACGACCCGGCCGCGGGCGAACGTGAATTGGCGCTAGCCGAGTTCTCCAAGCATTTCACCGGGGTTGCGTTAGAGCTGATGCCGGCCAGCGAATTCACACCACGCGACGATACGCGCAAGGTAAAACTGACCACGCTGATCGGCCGTTTGCAAGGATTGAGCGGGACGGTTACCCAGATTCTGGTACTCGCGCTGGTATTACAGCTTTTTGCCATCCTGGCGCCTTTCTATATGCAGTGGATTGTCGATCAGGCACTGGTGGCGCAAGATTATGATCTCATCACCGTGCTGGGAATTGGATTTCTGTTGTTCGCCGTGGTGCAAGCGGGTGTGACAGCATTGCGCGCCTGGGTGCTGATGGTGCTTGGAACAACGCTCAATTTGCAGATGATCACGAACTTGTTTCGTCATTTGATCCGCCTGCCCATAAGCTGGTTTGACAAGCGTCACGTCGGCGATATCGTGTCGCGTTTCGATTCGCTCAATGTTATACAACGGACCCTGACAACCGGATTTCTGGAGGCATTGATCGATGGCGTGATGGCTACGGTCACGCTCGGCATGATGCTTTTTTACAGTATCAAACTGGCATTGATCGCACTGATTGCCGCCGTGGTTTATGCCTTGCTGCGGTTTGCGTTATACCGTCCGTTTCGTCTTGCTACAGAAGAGCATATTGTCCGCAGCGCCAAACAACAAAGCCATTTTCTTGAGACGATCCGCGGCATGCAGAGCATTAAACTGCACGCGCATGAATCGCCGCGCACGGCGGCGTGGCAAAATCTGACGGTCGATCAGTTCAATGCCGGCATCCGGACTCAGCGTCTGGGCATTTTGTATCAGGGATTCAATGGTCTGCTGTTTGGCGTGGAGAATGTCATCACCATTTGGTTCGGTGCCATGCTGGTGCTGGATAGCGCGAACGGCAGCGGTTTTTCGATCGGAATGCTGTTTGCTTTCATCGCGTATAAAACGCAATTTGTGCAGCGTGTCGCAGGCTTGATTGAAAAGGGCCTGGAATTGCGCATGCTGGGGTTGCACACGGAACGTGCCGGGGACATTGCACTGACCCCCACGGAACCGCCTGATGAATCGGGAAGTATCACAGCAGCGCCGCTTGCCGGCCGGATCGAAGTGATACATCTGGCCTTCCGTCATGCGGAAACCGATCCGCTGGTACTGCACGATGTCAGTTTCAATGTCCAAGCAGGTGAGTCGGTCGCCATCGTAGGCCCGTCGGGTTGCGGCAAAACGACCTTGGTTAAATTGATGCTGGGACTGTTGCAGCCGAGCGGCGGAAGTATCGAAGTGGATGGCGTTCCGCTGAGCCATTTTGGGGTTGAGCGGTACCGCAATGCGGTTGCTAGCGTCATGCAGGACGATCAATTGTTTGCCGGTTCTATCGCGGAAAACATCTGTTTTTTCGATGCGCAGGCGGATTACGGTCGTATCGAAGCAAGCGCCCGGCTGGCATCGATCCATGACGACATTACCGCAATGCCGATGCAATACAATACGTTAGTCGGCGATATGGGTGCGGTATTGTCGGGCGGCCAGAAACAACGGCTATTGCTGGCCCGGGCGCTTTACCGCCAGCCCGGCATTCTTTTTCTTGACGAAGCCACCAGCCATCTCGATATCGCGCGCGAGCACAGCGTCAACGAAGCGATCCGTGCGCTGAAACTGACGCGCATCATCGTTGCGCATCGTCCCGGAACGATCGCCAGTGCAGACAGAGTCATTGTGCTGGAGGGTGGAAAAATTATCAGCGATGTGCCAAGCCAAACATCGGCGCAAATACTGGAACTCGACCCTGCTGTTAATTCCCCGGCAGAGCGGCCGGTTGCCGTTGCAGGTTAAAAGCCGGGTTAGGGCGATTCCTTCATTTGTTCCAGTTGTTGTTCGTGACATGCCGCAAGCAGCGGCGCAATGGGCCCGTAACCCGGAATATCGCAATCCGGTGCAATCTCAAATAGCGGTTTTAGCACAAAGGCACGCTGCGTCATGCGCGGGTGAGGGATAGTCAGATCGGCATCCTGGTATTGCAGCGTATCGTACAACAGAACGTCGAGATCAAGCGTTCGCGGCGCGTTGAGCGATTCGCGTATGCGCCCGTGGCGCTGCTCGATGGCCAGCAATGCATTGAGCAGGTCATGCGGCGTAAGCTGGGTTTCAATCAAGGCGACCGCGTTGATAAAGTCAGGCTGATCCAACCGTCCCACCGGGGCGCTTCGATACAGCGATGAGCAGCTGATCAAGCGGGTGCCGGGTAGTTGTTTCAATTCGTCAAATGCCCGTTGAATCTGAAGAACAGGGTTTTCCAGATTGCTGCCCAAAGCGATAAAGGCCTGGCTCGGTTTTTTATGCATGAAGGGAGTGGATTAAGAGTTTTCCTGATCCGTTACACTGCCGGGTGGAGCAGCGGAACTGGACGAAGATTTTTTGCGGCTGCGTCTTTTCCGGGGTTTTTTACCGGATGTTTGCTTGGGCAGCATTTTTTCCCGTTCTTCGCTATCCACGGCCAGGAAAGTTTTCCACCATTCGCCCAGCTCCGCGCTCAATTCACCGCTTTCGCAGCGCAGTTGCATGAAATCGTAAGCTGCGCGAAAACGCGGATGGGCGAGTAAGCGGAACGGTTGACGGCCGCTCCGCGCTTCAAAGCGCGGCTGCATTGACCATATTTCCTGTATTACCGCGTCAAAGCGGCGGGGAATCGCCAGGTTCTTGTGTTGCCGCGCAAGAATTTGGTCCATCGCCTTAAACAAAGCGGGCATGGGTTTTTCGCCGGATGCTTTCAAGGTGTTCCAGTTTGCCAGCACTTCGTGCCACAACAATATGGCAAACAGAAATCCGGGTGACACGGGTTTGTTTTGCCCGATCCGTTCGTCGGTATTTTTCAGCGCGATGGTGATAAAACGTTCACCGAGCGGTTGTTCCAGGATCACATCGAGCATCGGCAGAAGACCGTGGTGCAGTCCGCGTGCGCGCAATTCGACCACGCAAGACAACGAGTGCCCGGACAGTAACAGCTTCAGCATTTCATCAAACAAGCGCGATGGCGGGACATTTTGCAGCAGTGGCGCCAGATCGCCGATCGGTTTGGCGGTTTCCGCGTCGATTTGCATATCCAGTTTCGATCCTAACCGCACCGCGCGTAACATACGCACCGGGTCTTCGCGGTAGCGCTGCTCCGGATCGCCGATAATGCGCAGCTTTTTGGCTTTAATGTCGTCGAAGCCGTCCAGATAATCCAGAATTTCTTCCTTGATCGGATCGTAAAACAGCGCATTGACCGTGAAATCGCGCCGTACCGCATCTTCTTCCTGGCTACCGAAAACATTATCCCGCAACAGTCGGCCATGCTGATCGGTCAACGGGATTGCTGCGGAATCTTCCTCATCGTCCGGTGATGGTCCGCGGAAAGTCGACACTTCCACTGTTTCCATACCGCACATTACATGAACCAGGCGAAAACGGCGTCCGATGATGCGTGAACGGCGAAATAGCTTATGGATTTCTTCCGGGGTTGCGTTGGTTGCGACATCGAAATCTTTCGGTATCAAACCCAGCAGCAAGTCACGCACCGCGCCCCCGACGATATAGGCGGAAAATCCGCCCTGTTGCAGGGTGGTGGCGACTTTTAACGCGCACGGATTAATCTGGTTACGCCGGATACCGTGGCGCTTGTGTGGAATGATACTCAGCGTTGCGATCGATTCGGCAGCGGGCGTTTTGCGGGTGAATACCTTGCGGAGAAATTTACGGATCATTGCTAAACGTAAAGTATCAAGCGCTCATTGTGTTTTTGCATGATGGCTAGAATTCAATTCGGGTCAATTTCATTAAAATTTTGTGAAGCCAGCCGGTAAGCCGGGTTCTGTCGTGGACAGTCATTCCTCTAGATGCACGGTTACCCGTGCATTCAAGCAACCTACCCGCAGGCTCTGCGAGCAACATCATCGCCTGCCTATTTGGTCTTGCTCCGGATGGAGGTTACCGCGTTTCACCGTAACTGAATACGCTCGTCTCTGTGGCCCTATTCCTCGCCTCGCGGCGGACGGCCGTTAACCGTCATCCTGCTCTATGGAGCCCGGACTTTCCTCCCCCTGCGTTCAAAAAGAACGACAGGCGGCGACTGTCTGGCCAGCTTCGGCGGTTATTCTATCACTAGCCGGATTGGCCGTTGGAAGATTGTCTGTTACTTGATCAGCATGGCGTTAATTTGTATTAATGTATCTTCGTCCAATTCACCGGCTTCCGCGCTCAGGCGTAAGCGGGACATCAGGTAGCTGTGGTAGGCCTTGGCCAGATCGCGCTTGGCGGCGTACAGTTGCTGCTGGGCATTGAGTACATCGACTTCGGTTCTAACCCCGACTTGCTGGCCGAGAATGGTCGAATCCAACTGGCTTTGGCTGGAAACCAAGGCTTGCTTAAGCGCTTTGACCTGTGCAATGCCATTGGTGACATTCAGATACTGCTGACGCGTTTGTATCGTGATGTTGCGCCGGGTGTTTTCCAGATCGTGCAAAGCTTTATTTTGCAGCGCCATCGCCTCGCGTACCTGGGATTGCACCGAAAAGCCCTGGAATAAAGGGACATTGAGCTGTAAACCGATGGATTGCGAGGTGAGATCGATGCCGCGTCCGGTAACCGCCGCGCCGACGCCGATTTGATTGCTGTATTGCGCCACCAGATCCAAGGTCGGGTAATGTTGTGCCCAGATTCTTTTTACGTTTTGATGCGCCGATTCATAAGCAGCCTGCTGCGCTTTCAAGGTAAAGTTTTTTTCTTCCGCGGTGCGGACCCATTCATCCATGCTCCCGTATTTCAAAGTAGCCAGGTTGTTGGCGATTTCCCTGGCGCCGGAGAGATGCTCCGGGAGGCGGTCGATAATGCCTTGCAACGCGCGCTTTTTGATTTCCAATGCGTTGCGCGCGGCGATTTCCTGCGACAGCGTCAAGTCATAACGTGCTTGCGCTTCATTGGTATCGACGATGGTCGAAACACCCACTTCAAAGTTACGCTTGGCTTGCTCGAGTTGTCTCAGGATGGCATTTTTCTGCGTTTCGTTGACTTCGATATCGATTTGCGCGTCCAGTACATCGAAATACGCTTGCGCTACGCGCAAAATGAGGTCTTGCCCGGCAGTGATGAGTTGTGACTCCGCTTTGCTGACTTCGATTTTTGCCTGCTGGTAAATGACGATATTCTGCATGCGGAATATCGGCTGCGTTGCGGAGATCGTAATCCCGCCGCTTTGAACGATATTGGCGCCGGGATTCACAGCCAGTCCGGTTGTCGAACTGACGATTTTGCCGGCATCAACTTCCTGCACTTGGCGCGTGCCCGATAAGGTGATGTTCGGTAAAAAACCGGCCCGGCCTTGCGGTATTTTTTCCTGAGCCGCTTCATAGGCGGCCCGCGCAGACTTGAACTGGGCGTCTTGTGTTAATGCTTCCTGATAGATATTCATCAGGTCGGCGGCTTGCAGCGTGGCATGCGATAGCATCCCGATGCAGGCAACCCAAACGAATGGCATAAATTTCATAGCGATTTCCAGCAATTGCCCGGAGCCGGCGATACTTCAGCTATAGGTTGATTGCTGTGGCCAATGACGCGCGTCAATGCTGTGATACTCAAAAGCTGAACCTTGCGGGTTGCTGGGCATTCACGAGTGCTACCGTGCTGGTTTCAAATAATTGTTCGGTGGTGAATTCACCGGGAGCCACGCAGGTAATCAATAAGGCTTCCATGACGGGATCTTCGCCGACAATCGCAAACATACGTCCACCGGGATTCAGGCTGTTTTGAAAAGCAGCCGGTAAAACCGGGGTCGATGCAGTTAACACAATTACATCGTAAGGCTCATGCTTAGCCCAGCCCCGTGCGGCATCGCCTTGCTCGATGGTGACATTGGTGATGTTGTGCGCTTTCAGATTGTTTTCCGCCATCGCTTTCAGTTCGGGTATGATTTCGACGCTGTAGACATGTGCGCCCTGATCGGCCAATAACGCAGTCATGTAGCCGCTGCCGCTGCCGACTTCGAGAATTTTGTCGGTTTTTTTAATGTGAAGTTCCTGCAGGATGCGCGCTTCCATTTTCGGCGTCAGCATGACTTGGCCGTAACCAAGCGGAATTTCCATATCGACAAAAGCGGCGGCGCGATTGTCCGCAGGCACGAATTCTTCACGTTTTACTTTGTATAGCAGATCCAGCACGTTATCATCCAATACATACCATGTGCGAATTTGCTGCGCTACCATGTTAAACCGGGTTTGTTCAAGGTCCATTTCTATTCCGTATTCTTAAATTGACATAAGGCTTGCAATTATTTCACATTTCCATTAGCTTCACAGCATCAGCTAGGGGTCCGTTTTCAGAATTCTCTGATAATTTGGTGAGAAAGTCCCTTATTACCTGACGCGGATAATGCCGCCGTAGGGAAGCTGGGATTCATCCTCCCGCTCTTTATGGCATTTCTATTAAGGAGCATTTTATGAGCATTACAGTTTTAAACCAAAAAAGTTTTTCCAGCGCCACTGCGCAAGTCGACGAAGCCGCCATCAAGCCGCTGCCGAATTCCCGCAAAATCTACGTGCAAGGCTCGCGCCCCGATATCCGCGTGCCAATGCGTGAAATTTCGCAGACCGACACGCATACCAGTTCGGGCGGCGAAAAAAATCCGCCCATCTGGGTGTACGATACTTCCGGCCCGTATACCGATCCTGCGGTGAAAGTCGACATCCGTTCCGGATTGCCAGCGTTGCGCGAGCCATGGATTACTGAGCGCAATGATACCGAAATCATGCCCGGTCTTAGTTCGAGCTACGGTCAGGCGCGTTTGCACGATCCGAAACTGGCCGACATGCGCTTCAACTTGCAGCGCCAGCCGCGCCGCGCCAAATCGGGCGCCAATGTTTCGCAAATGCATTACGCACGGCGTGGCATCATCACGCCGGAAATGGAGTATATCGCCATCCGGGAGAATCAGCGTATCGATACGTTTAACGCGCAGCATCATGAATTACTGACGCGCCAGCATCCGGGGCAGGATTTCGGCGCGTCGCTGCCGAAAATGATCACGCCGGAGTTTGTGCGCGACGAAGTGGCGCGCGGGCGCGCCATCATCCCCGCCAATATCAACCACCCGGAATCCGAACCGATGATCATCGGTCGCAATTTTCTGGTCAAGATCAACGCCAATATCGGTAATTCCGCGCTCGGTTCGAGCATCCAGGAAGAAGTGGAAAAAATGACCTGGGCGATTCGCTGGGGCGGCGATACCGTGATGGATTTGTCCACCGGCAAAAACATTCATGAAACGCGCGAATGGATCATCCGCAACAGCCCGGTGCCGATCGGCACGGTGCCGATTTATCAGGCGCTGGAAAAAGTCGACGGCAAGTCGGAAGAACTGACTTGGGAAATTTTCCGCGACACGCTGATCGAACAAGCCGAACAGGGTGTCGATTACTTTACCATCCATGCCGGTGTGCGTCTGGCGTACGTACCGATGACCGCGAAACGCATGACCGGCATCGTGTCGCGCGGCGGCTCGATCATGGCGAAATGGTGTCTGGCGCATCATAAGGAAAGCTTCCTGTACACGCATTTCGAGGAAATTTGCGAGATCATGAAAGCGTACGACGTCAGCTTCTCACTCGGCGACGGCTTGCGTCCCGGCTCGATTTACGACGCCAACGACGAAGCGCAGTTTGCCGAACTGAGAACGCTCGGCGAATTAACGAAAATTGCGTGGAAGCATGACGTTCAGACCATGATCGAAGGCCCTGGCCATGTGCCGATGCACCTGATCAAGGAAAACATGGAATTGCAGTTGAAACATTGCGATGAAGCGCCTTTCTATACCCTTGGGCCGCTGACCACCGACATCGCGCCCGGTTACGATCACATCACCTCCGCGATCGGTGCGGCGATGATCGGCTGGTATGGCACCGCCATGCTGTGTTATGTGACACCAAAAGAACATTTGGGATTGCCGGACAAAGACGACGTCAAAGACGGCATCATCACGTACAAAATCGCCGCGCATGCCGCGGATCTGGCGAAAGGTCACCCTGGCGCGCAAATCCGCGATAATGCATTATCCAAAGCGCGTTTTGAATTCCGCTGGGAAGATCAGTTCAATCTGAGTCTCGATCCCGATAAGGCGCAACAATTCCACGATGAAACCCTGCCGCAGGATGGCGCTAAAGTGGCACATTTCTGTTCGATGTGCGGTCCGCATTTCTGCTCGATGAAAATCACCCAGGATGTGCGCGATTATGCTGCCAGCCAAGGCGTTGCGGAAGCTGAAGCGTTGTCTGTGGGCATGGCGCAGAAATCGGCGGAATTCAAGGAAAAGGGCGCTGAGATTTACAGCAAGCTGTAATTTTTAATTTAATGAAGGCATCACAAAAACGCTTATGGATTTAGCCTTATTGCTAAAAGCGTTGATCCTGGGCGTTGTTGAGGGATTGACCGAGTTCCTGCCGGTTTCATCGACCGGCCATTTGATTCTGATTGGCGATTTGCTCGATTTCAACGACGAACGCGCCAAGGTGTTCACCATTGCGATCCAGTTAGGCGCCATTTTGGCGGTTTGCTGGGAATACCGTGCCAAAGTGATCGACGTGGTTCGTGGCATTGGCAGCAGTGCGGCGGCGAACCGCTTTGTTCTTAACCTGTTGATCGCATTCCTGCCTGCTGCGGTGATGGGATTGTTGTTCATCAAAATCATCAAATTCTATTTGTTTCATCCCATTCCGGTGGCTACCGCTCTGATTATCGGTGGCTTACTGATTTTATGGGCGGAACGCAGGGAGCATGTGATTGAGGTCGAGCAAGTCGACGATATGGATTGGAAACATGCGCTGAAGATCGGCCTGGCGCAATGTCTGGCGTTAATTCCGGGCACTTCGCGCTCGGGTGCTACGATTATCGGCGGCTTGTTTTTCGGTTTGTCGCGCAAAGCCGCAGCCGAGTTTTCTTTTTTCCTGGCGATTCCCACCATGTTCGCCGCTACTTTTTACGATTTATTCAAGAACCGCGAATTGCTCGATGGGAACGATTTAGGGCTGATCGCGGTGGGTTTTACTGCGGCTTTTTTAAGCGCTTTAGTCGCTGTGCGCGGTTTGCTGCGTTTCGTCAGCAATCACGACTTCACCATTTTTGCCTGGTACCGGATCGTGTTTGGCATCGTGATTTTGGTCACGGCGTATACCGGTGTGATCGGCTGGTCGGAGATGTGAGTACAATTCATTCTTAGAATTAGCCGGTTAAATTCTTTTGTTTCCTCTCATCGAGCACCAGTCCGGCGATATTGATATCACCCGACAATTCGTTTGACGGCCTATTTGTCTTTCAGTACATTTGCTCGCGGGAGAATATGTTTTTTCCTATAACTTGGAGGGACAAATCATGAATATCAATAAACTACTCTTAGGCTTCTTTGTTTTTGCTAGCACAACATTACCGGTTGCGGCACACGAGGCGAAATATGGCGCGTCTTTGCTCGGCAGCAGCGAAGTGCCTGCAAATGCGTCACCTGCCACCGGTTCGGTGCTGATTACGATCGATTTTGACTTAGTGACGATGCGGGTCGAGACCAATTTCAGCGATCTGCTGGGAAATGTGACGGCAGCGCACATCCACTGCTGCACGGATCCGGGAACCAATGTTGGTGCAGCAACCCAAGTGCCATCCTTTATCGGTTTTCCTCTGGGTATCACAGCCGGTACGTACGATCATACATTCGACATGGCGCTGGCTTCCAGTTATAACCCGGCGTTTATTACCAATCACGGCGGTTTGGTAAGCACCGCTTTCAACGATTTGGTCGCGGGTCTTGATGCTGGAAAGGCTTACCTGAACGTTCATACCGATCTGTTCCCGGGGGGCGAGATACGCGGATTGTTGAGTCCTGTGCCGGAGCCTGAAAGCTATGCATTATTGCTGGCCGGTCTTGGAGTTTTAACACTATTCGCACGCCGTAACAAGCGTGAAACTGCTCACGGTTGAGTGGTTTTTGACTGAAGCCAATTCGGCTTTCCGTTGTTTAATAGAGTAAAGTTGCCCAAATCTAGGACAAACGTACTAGTAAACTGGGCGGATTGTACATTGCGTAAAATGACTCCTGCCGATATTGTCATTAAGCATTGTTTATTTATCACCATTTTTAATGAAGCAAATATCCGGGGCAGCTTGTGAGTAGTTGGCACAAGGGAAATTTGATTTTACGTGGATGGAACCTAAGCAGGATTCGTTCGAATTGGATCAAAATAATAAGAAGGAATAATTATGAATAAAATACAGTTTACGGCGCTGATAGCGCTAAATGCCTTTATTGGCACATCGGCAATGGCAGCGCCGGTATTGTTTGGGCCATCTTCCTATCTGTCGGAAGCGGATATTCCCGCTGGTTTTTACCAAAGTGGTGCACCGGCTTTTCTGGATAACTTTGAGGATGGCCCCGGCATTGGCGGTGGCTTAACGGCCAGCGCTGGTTCCCGGATTGGAGTGGGATCATTTGACGGCATCCGTGATTCAGTCGATGGCGATGACGGTGCTATTGATGGATCTGGCGTAACTGGTTCAAGCTGGTTCAACGGCGCAGGTGTTGTGCAATTTACCTACACAGGTAGCGATCTGCCGACGGCCTTTGGATTGGTGTGGACTGACGGTGGCGGCTCCATTACATTCGAAGCCTTTGATGGTAGCGACACGTTGCTGCTTTCACAGACTTTCACTGGCATACCTGATGGTAGCTTTGCTGGTGGAACCGCGGAAGATCGCTTTTTCGGCTTAACGTTCGATGGCGGTATTAAGTCGATCTTTATCTCGAACAGCGGTGGCGGCATTGAAGTGGATCATGTGCAATACGGCGCAATGTTCGCTGCACCGGTACCGGAACCCGAAACCTGGGCGTTGTTGATAGCCGGTTTGGGTTTGCTTGGTGTTGCTGTACGTCGGCGCGGTTAAGTCTTTAAGCTTTAAACTATTACTATCAGCCGCCTGCCGGATTAAAGGCAGCGCGGCTGTATTGCTAAAATCACCGTTTTCTTAATTCTTAACTCTGCACCCACGGCAAACCGGCCGCCTTCCAGCCGGATGCTTTACCGCGATGGCCCTGTTCATCCCGATCGCCTTCAAATCCTTCAAGAATGTTGTAGCACTCGGCAAAATCCATGTCCGTTGCCATTGCCGCCGCTTGGTTTGAGCGCGCGCCGCTGCGGCAGATAAAAAGCACCGGCAGTGTTTTATCGGTTTGCTGTGCGAGCTGATCCAGGAAGTTTGGATTGGGTTGCATATTGGGATATGAGCGCAATTCGATTTCCGTCGCGCCGGGAATCCGGCCGACCCAATCCAGCTCGGCGCGCGAGCGCACATCGACCAATTGTGCTTGCGTATGTTCCTGTAACACGCGGTAAGCTTCCATCGGAAGTAATGCGCCTTTGTAGGGAAGCCCCAATTCTTGCGCGCGTTGTTGCGCTTTTTCCAGTATTGCTGCGGTAGTTTCCATAAATGATCCTAGCGATGTTATTAAAAATGATCGATTGATTACCTTTATAATAGCGGTAACGCCTACTTTTCATTCCTTGAATTTCCAATATTATAGCGCTTCATGGAAAAAATCCGCTTATCCAAACTGATGTCCGAGCAAGGTATTTGTTCGCGCCGTGAAGCGGACCGCTACATCGAGCTGGGCTGGGTGTTTGTCGATGGTGTGCGGATTTCCGAGCTTGGCACGAAAATTTATCCGGCGCAGAAAATCACGCTGAACAAAGCGGCACAGGTGCAGCAAACCGGTTTGGTTACGATTCTGCTGAACAAACCGGTCGGTTATGTGTCGGGACAGCCGGAGCCAGGCTATCAGCCCGCCGTGGTGCTGATCAAACCGGAAAACCAGTTTTCTCCCAAGCAACCGGCCAAGCGTTTCCAGCCCGCGCATTTAAAAAATCTGGCACCGGCCGGGCGGCTCGATATCGATTCGCAGGGCTTGCTGGTGCTGACGCAGGATGGCCGTATCGCCAAACAGCTCATCGGCGAAAACTCGAGTATCGAAAAAGAATATCTGGTGCGGGTCGACGGCGGTTTGCCACCGGCCAAGCTGGCATTGCTGAATCATGGCTTGAGTCTGGACGGTCAGACATTAAAACCAGCGCAAGTGAGCTGGCAAAACCAGAATCAATTGCGTTTTATCCTGCACGAGGGCAAAAAACGCCAGATCCGCCGCATGTGCGAGCTGGTCAATCTGAAAGTGACCGGCTTGAAGCGGGTGCGCATCGGCAAAGTGCGCTTGGGCAATTTGCCCGAGGGTCAATGGCGCTATCTGGAGGATGGCGAGAAGTTTTGATGATGTTTCCTGATTAAGGTTGCTTATGCATCAATGCCTGCACGTTGTGCTTAAAATTCCTGCGCATCAATTGTTGTACTACTACGAAGGTGCCGTGGATACCGTGGCGGCCGAGACAATCGATGGCCGCATCGTTCATTTTCCGGCCAATGTATTGCGCTCCGTAGTACGAAACAACGGGGTGTACGGCACGTTTGAATTGGTTTTCGACGAAAACAATAAGTTTGTATCGATCAAGCGCATGGGCAGTTGAGCAAATCCCTTCCATTTGGCTATCATTGCCGCGAGACGTGCGCTAAACTCTCCGTCTATTCGTTTCTTAATTTTTTCATATCAAACAAAGATTAAACCCATGGCTCAATATGTAATGTCGATGCTCCGCGTGAGCAAAATCGTTCCACCCAAACGTCAGATTATCAAGGATATATCGCTCAGCTTTTTTCCCGGTGCAAAAATCGGCCTGCTCGGCTTGAACGGCTCCGGCAAGTCCACCGTACTGCGTATCATGGCCGGTGTCGACAAGGAATTTGACGGCGAAGTACAGCGCCTGCCGAATATTCGCATCGGTTATCTGCCGCAGGAACCGCAGCTGAATCCCGAGCACACGGTGCGGCAGGAAGTCGAGGAAGGCATGGGCGAAGTGATGCAGGCACAGAAGAAGCTGGAGGAAGTGTACGCGGCGTATGCCGAGGAAGGCGCTGATTTCGATGCGCTGGCGGAAGAACAAGCGCGCTTGGAGGCGATCATCGCCACGGCTGGCAGCGATACCGAGCACCAAATGGAGATCGCCGCCGATGCGCTGCGCTTGCCGTCGTGGGATGCGATCGTTAAAAACTTGTCTGGCGGGGAGAAACGCCGCGTGGCGTTGTGCAAATTGCTGCTGGAAAAGCCGGACATGCTGCTGCTTGACGAGCCGACCAACCATCTGGATGCGGAATCGGTCGAATGGCTCGAGCAATTCCTGGTGCGTTTCCCCGGTACTGTGGTCGCCGTTACCCATGACCGCTACTTTCTCGACAATGCCGCCGAATGGATTCTCGAGCTGGACCGCGGTCACGGCATCCCGTGGAAAGGCAATTACTCCAGCTGGCTGGAACAAAAAGAAGCGCGCCTGGAGCAGGAAAACAAACAGATCGACGCGCACATGAAGTCGATGAAGCAGGAACTGGAGTGGGTGCGGCAAAATCCCAAAGGCCGCCAGGCCAAATCCAAGGCGCGGCTGGCTCGTTTTGAAGAACTCAATTCGCAGGAATACCAAAAGCGTAACGAAACGCAGGAAATTTTCATTCCGGTCGGCGAGCGCCTCGGTAATGAAGTCATCGAGTTTAACGGTGTGTCGAAGTCCTACGGCGACCGTCTGCTGATCGACGATCTCAGCTTCAAAATCCCGCCGGGCGCAATCGTCGGTATCATTGGCCCGAACGGCGCGGGTAAATCAACCTTGTTCAAGCTGATTACCGGCAAGGAACAAGCCGATTCCGGCGAAGTGAAAATCGGCCATACCGTGCAGATTGCACACGTTGATCAAGCGCGCGACTCACTGGAAAACGACAAAACCGTATTCGACGCCATTTCCGGCGGCAACGATCTGCTGGTGGTGGGCAAATACACTACCCCGGCGCGCGCGTATCTGGGCCGTTTCAACTTCAAAGGCAGCGATCAGCAAAAAATCATCGGCCAGCTCTCCGGTGGAGAACGCGGCCGCCTGCACCTGGCGCAAACCCTGATCGCTGGCGGCAACGTGCTGCTGCTCGACGAACCGTCCAACGACCTCGACGTGGAAACGCTGCGCGCGCTGGAAGACGCACTGCTCGAATTCGCCGGTTGCGTGCTCGTCATCTCGCACGACCGCTGGTTCCTCGACCGTATCGCTACTCACATCCTCGCCGCCGAAGGCGAATCGCAATGGACTTTCTTCAACGGCAACTACCAGGAATACGAAGCCGACAAGAAAAAACGCCTGGGTGAGGAAGGCGCGAAACCGAAACGGATACGGTATAAGCCGATTAGCCGGTAGATACGAATCAGCGACTCAGTTCTTTTAATTAGTGAGGTAGCAAAATGGAGGCGATCAAGCAAGAAGCATTAAAAACCATTCATCAATTACCGGAAGATGCGGACATGGATGAGATCATGTACCGGCTATATTTATTGGACAAAATCAGAAAAGGGCAAGAAGCTGTCGTGCAAGGCAAAACGCTAACGAGCGAGCAACTGAAGCAGGAAATTGATGCGTGGTGACTTGGTCGCAGCAAGCGGTTGCTGATTTACGGTCTGTCCATGATTTCATCGCTCGTGACTCGCGCTACTATGCGAAGAAGGTTGTGCATGATATACGCGAGTTAGTCGAAGAATTAAACGGGTTGCCGAATATGGGAAGAATAGTTCCAGAGCTCAATGAGGAAGGGGTAAGAGAACTGCTCCTTTATTCTTACCGCATCATCTATGAAATAAAGGACGAGGAAATTTTTGTACTCACTGTGGTACATCAGAGAAGGAATCTGAAAAATGAAAAAATTCCCAGAGAATCTTAATGCAAGATGACCAAGCAACAAGTCGATACGACGTTAAAGCGAAGATTGGGGAGATAGCAGGCACACCATGGCGTATACGTTCAGTGACTGTGCTGCCTGATTATTGCCTTTCTGTGAGTTGTAACGATGGCACGGCTGGCGCCGTCGATATGTCGCGGCTTATTTTCAGTGAGAAGGCGGGCATCTTTGCATCACTCAAAGAAGAACAATTATTCAATCAGGTTTGCATAGAGCTAGGTGTACTCACATGGCCGAATGGTGCCGATCTTGATTCGGTTTGGTTGCATGAAGAGATTGGGAAAGGTGGAACTTGGTGTGTTCCGGGATAGTGAAATTGGATCAATGAAATCCTGAAATGAGCATCGTTGGTCCATTTAATCCGAATATATTAAGTAATCTGAGTGCTGAAGCTGCTATTACAAGGTTTCGAGAATTACTTCAATGTGAGGCGAAATATGCTGGCTTAAGGCCCGATGCTATCACCATTTCTGCCAATCTCAATGTTTCTGACGGCGGGATTGATGCCCAAGTAGATTCCATTCATAGCTTGCCTCAAGATACTTTTTTGAAAGTAGGTAGAAATGGATTTCAGCTCAAAACCGGCACAACATTTAAACCGTGGCAGCAAAGTTCATTGAAGAAAGAATTACTCTCCAAATCAGGAGAATTGGTATCCGAGGTTGGGCGAACTCTTGAGCTCGATGGTTACTATTTATTAGTTTGTTTTGGTCTTGATCTGACACCTAAGCAAAGAAATGACAGCCAGACTTTAATTGCAGAATTTTTTGCGAAAGCTGGTTTTTCCAATAAAAGCACGCAAATTGAAGTTTTGGGGCAATCCCAAATCGCTTCGTATTTTGAACGCTACCCATCGTTACGTCTTTCCTTAATGGGAGGTAGCGATGATGACTTCTTGTCAGTATTCGAGTGGTCGCAGCATGCGCATATGAGCAATCAAATTGCGCTTTCCGAAGATCAATCCCAGCTTATCAATACTCTTCGAGAGAAATTGCAGGGAGAAACAAAGCATATACGAATATTGGGTGAGCCAGGAATTGGTAAAACTCGCATAGTATTAGAAGCTGTGCGTTTGGAGGAAATCGCGCCTGGTGTTCTTTACGTTCAACATGGATCAAAGTTTTCACAAACAAAATTGTTTCGCGAATTGTTACGTGAAATCCCAAAATATCCGCTTATTTTGATTTTGGATGAGCTTTCTGAACGAGAAATGTCAGAAATATGGGGACATCTAAAAAATCGTTGCGGGTCATTAAAGTTAATCAGTCTTGATCATGGGCGTAATAGAAGTAGCGATTCGGAAATTGAATATGTTTCAGTCCCACGTCTTCCCGATCCAGCAATTAAATTAATCCTTGAGAATTGCGTTGGAAAAAATAAGGATCTTGATCGCTGGGTAACTATATGTGAAGGCTCGCCTCGAGTAGCTCAGGCAGTTGGCGAAAATCTGGCAGCGAATCCGGATGATATTCTCAAACCTCCTGCAACGGTACCTATCTGGGATCGCTTTCTTTTTGGTTATGAACAGGGTGATGAAACTCGCCAAATTGCATTGGTGATGAGGCACATCGCTTTGTTTTCTCGTTTTGGCTTTGAAGCCCCGGTGGGTGCCGAGGCAAAGTATATTTCAGAACTTGTCGCGCGCTCTGATGCGGCGGTGAGTTGGTCGAGATTTCAAGAAATTGTTCAGTCGTTACGGGAACGCCGAATTCTTCAGGGATCAAGGACTTTATTTATAGTCCCTTGGGCACTGCACATCCACTTGTGGCGCGAATATTGGCGCTGGTATGGACGTGGCTTCGATTTTGTTAATGCGTTTGAGAATATGCCGGAATCGTTGCATGGCTGGTTTATGGATATGTTCCGTTTTGCTCATGGCACCAGTGCTGCACCAGTTGTTCGAGAAATTCTTCGCTGGGACGGTGTTTATGCAAATCGTGATTTTCTCTGTTCGGACAAAGGCACATCTTTCCTTTCCACTCTTGCAGAAGCTGATTCAGAGGCGACTCTTGCGTTGATCGAGTGCACTTTTGGCACGTGGTCGCGGGAAGAGCTTTATGCTTTTAAAGAGAATCGTCAAAGCATCGTTTGGACGTTGGAGAAAATTGCTGTCTGGAAGCCAACATTTGTTCGTGCGGCCAGAATACTCGCTCGGTTGGCAGTCGCGGAAAATGCGACGTACAGCAATAACTCAACCGGCACTTTGTTGGCATTATTCAGGATCGGTCCGGAATGGGCAGCTACCGAAGCAAGTCCAACGGAGCGGTTGCCGATTTTGCTGGAATTGCTGAGTTCAGACGATGACGATTTCAAGCGTATGGGCCTTAAGGTGACTGAGTCGGGATTGCAAACATCTGGAATGCGTTTTCGGATGATTGGCCCCGAGTATCAAGGAATCAAGGAGAAAGCCGCTCTTTGGTACCCCCAGACTTATGAGGAATGGTCGGCAGAGTTTCAGCGCTACTGGGATTGTTTAATCTCCGAAACACGGAACTGGAATAATGCGTTGCGTAAGGAAGCAAACTCAGCAATCATCGAATCTGTAACGGAGCAATTAAGAATTCCTTCCCATCGGGAAGCGGTTTTTTCCATACTTGGACAAGTTGCAGATGACCCAGCTACCGATATTCAACAGCTAAACCATTTCTTTATTCAAAGGTTGCGTTGGCATCGGGACGAAGATAATTTATCCGATCATTTTCGCTTGCGCCGTCTTGAAGGGCATCTTACAAGGCGCAATTTGGCATCACGTTTCCAGCGTTATGTTTTGGATACAACTTGGGATGAATGGCAAGACTATCGCGCAGAAGATGAGCTTCATAAGCACACTCGACCGAAAAGGCTTGTCCGCGCATTGGCAAAACGTGTGGCCAGAAACGATGAGGCATTTAAATGCCTGTTACCCAAACTTGTAAGCAGCAGAGCTAAGACTGGAGCGTTATTTTCTTTTGGTCAAGCCTTGTGTAATGCGGACAAGGAGAATAAGCGGCTTTTGCCTTTACTTGAGTTCAAAAGTGATTCCATGAATTCTCAGTGTGTTGGAGGCTATCTTGCTGGTCTTAAGGAGTGTGATCCCAGCAAATGGAGCGAGGTTTTGCTTGGATTACTGGCGAGCGAAGAATCCGCCAATCGTGGCGCCGATCTTGTCTGGCATTCCGGTTTTGACGATCAGATATTAATCGCATGCATGAATGCATTTGAGATGGGATGGATAGGATCAAATATTTTCCGCAGCCTTTGTTATGGCATGAGTTGGCAGGCGGTATCCCAAGATGGACTGGTTCGTCTTTTTACTCTGCTTTCCAATCGTGAGGACCCGATTTCAGTGGATGTTCTGGTCGATCTTTTGGATCAGGTTCTGGAGAAAAAAGCTTGGCCTGTGGATTCCGATTTTGTGTTTAAAGTTGTTACAACACAGACTCACTTTGATGAGCGATTGGATGCGCATGATTACCATTGGCATAGTGTGTGCAATAAGCTGGTAGCTTATGATTCAACGAAAGCTCTACCATTGCTTGATGTGCTTTTGCAACAAATGGGCAGCAATTACCAGTTGAGCTATGACCGTTATGTGGAACCATTGGCAAAATCACTATGCCGTATGACTCCAACTGAAGCATGGGGAATTGTTGCTTCTCATCTGCTAAGCAGCGCTCCAGAATGGCGGGTAGATATATTAAATTGGTTGAAAGGTGGATTCGGCAGCTTTAATGAAAAGAACGTAGTACCACCGATTGCCGAATTTCCACCCCAGTTAATTCTGAATTGGATCGAACAAGATCCAGAAGAACGAGCTTCTATGATCGCACACGGCGCATCCAGTTCGTTAAATGATGAATCGGGTGGCTCTTTGACAAGAGCACTACTTGCGAATTACCGGAATTTTGATGGTGTTGTAAGTGGTATCCGTTGTAATTTTCACTCAGGTTGCTGGCATGGGCCAAGAAGCCAGCATCTAAGAGCGATGCGTGATCGGTTCCGCTATTGGTTGGCTAAAGATTTCGATGCGCATGTGAGATCGTGGATTGATGAAGAAATCGTTTATTTGGATCGTGAAATTGAAGCTGCAGAAATTTCCGAAGAAAGAGAAACTTGGAACAGGCCTTGAGGAAAAAAGCTTCAATTAGCGATGATTAATTGGTGTTATACTTCCTGTACTTAATTCTGTACCAGTAAAGGTGTTTTCATGGATGCAATCAGTTATACAACAGCCCGTGCCAATTTGGCCAAAACAATGGAACGGGTTTGTAACGATCATTCACCGGTCATTATTACCCGGAAGAGCGAAGCGCCTGTTGTCATGATATCACTAGAGGATTATCAGGCGATGGAGGAGACGGCGTATTTACTGCGCTCGCCCGCTAATGCCCGGCGGCTATTGGAATCTATCGCTGAATTGGAAGCAGGAAAAGGCATTGCCCGGCAATTGAGCGAATGAATCTGATATTTTCTCCCCATGCTTGGGAGGATTATCTTTACTGGCAAAAAACTGATAAATCCACATTAAAAAGGATTCACAGTTTAATCAAAGCCATTCAGCAAGCGCCTTTTGAAGGAATCGGCAAACCGGAGCCGTTAAAACATGGACTTGCAGGCTATTGGTCGAGGCGAATCAATGATGAACATAGAATAGTCTATAAAGTCGTGAATGCTGATTTGTTCATCGCTCAACTGCGTTATCACTATTAAGCTTCCTTAATTGAACGATATCCACCAACTTACCGAAGCATTACGCAAATTCCGCGATGAGCGCGATTGGGCGCAGTTTCATAATGCGAAAGACTTGGCGATGGCGCTGAATATCGAGGCGGCCGAGCTGCTGGAAGTTTTTTTATGGAAAACGCCTGAGCAGGCGGATATCGATAGCGTCAAGGAAGAGCTGGCCGATGTGATCGCGTTTGCTTTGCTGCTGGCCGATAAATACGAGTTAGACGTGAAGCAGATCGTACTGGAGAAAATGGAGAAAAATGCGCTGAAGTATCCGGTCGAGAAATCCAAAGGCAGTGCGAAAAAGTACACCGAGTTGTAGCAATTCCCGGCTACTTTATTGCCAGCCGCCATAATGACGTGAGTTCCGCCGCCCGGGCGCCGTGCAGCGGATCGCTGGTGTCCGAAACACGCGGATGGTGCGGTTTAATATCGGTGCGTCCCAGCACTTTCAAATTCGCAGCGTCGATTATTTGCAGCAATTCTTCCCGCGTGCGCAATCCCAAATGCTCAGCAAAATCCGACAAAATCAACCAGCCTTCGCCATCCGGCAGCAGATGATCGTGCAAACCGTGCAGAAATCCCCGCAGCATACGGCTTTCCGGGTCGAAAATGGCATGCTCCAGTGGTGAGCTGGGGCGTGCCGGGATCCACGGCGGATTGCAGACGATCAGCGCCGCTTGTCCCTGCGGAAAAAGATCGGTTTGCACTAACTCGACGTGATCGATTAGATTCAAGCGCGTTAAATTGTCGCGTGCGCACTGCAATGCGCGCGGGTCTTGATCGGTCGCGGTGATGTGTTGCACGCCGCGTGATGCCAGTGCGGCGGCCAATACGCCGGTGCCGGTGCCGATGTCGAAGGCGATGGATTGTGTGGCCAGCAGTTTGGGCAGCGGCGCCTGTGTGATCAGCTTTACATACTCGCTGCGGATCGGTGCAAACACGCCGTAATGCGGGTGTATCGTCATACCCAGCGCGGCAATTTCAATCCCTTTTTTGCGCCATTCGTAAGCGCCGATCAATCCCAGCAACTCGCGCAGCGAGGCGATATACGGTCCGGTGCAAGCGCCATAGGCTTCCAGGCAAGCGGCGTGTACATCCGGTGCACGGCGCAGCGGGATTGTGTGATCGGGATTGAACGGAATCAGCAGCTTCTCCAGCGTGCGGGCGCGCTGCGATTGCGTTAGACGGTGCCGGTGAAATGCCTCGGCGGGCGTGATAACCGTTTGCTGCCGTGGATTTTTCTCCGGTTTCTTTTTATCCACCCGTCGCGCCATTGCTTGCAACAGTTGCCGCGCATTTTGGAAATCACCGCGCCACAACAATGCCGTCCCTTCACAAGCCAGACGATAAGCGGTATCGGCTGGCATGCGGTCGTCAATGACTTGCACCCGTTTGGGCGGCGGTAATCCTTTTTCACAACGCCAGCGGGCGGATTTTTCTTCGTTATCCTCGTTCCAGCAAATGACGTGATCATTCATCATGGTGCTGCCAATCCGGCTGGCGCCGCTGCGATGCCGCGCAATTTGAAGCCGGGCCGGATGCCGCGTTGCTCAAACCAGCCTTGATTCATTTCCAGCGCATAACGTACTGGTTTGATCGAACAATGCGAGCGCTCGTCCAGTGGCTGCATGTCTTTTAGATTGACAATCGTGCCATCTTGATCGATGAATGCAACTGTCAAAGGAATCAGCGTGTTGCGCATCCAATAACAGCGCACTTGGGGTTTCTCATAAATAAATAGCATGCCTTCATTAACCCCCATCGTCCGGCGGTACATCAAACCCGTGCTGTGCTCGCGGTGCGTTTGCGCCACTTCCGCTTGGATCAGATACATGCCCGCAATCAATTCCACCGTCGGCAGACGCAGCTGTGGATGATTCTGAGACATTTCCTGTGCTTTTGCTTGAAAGATGATCATCCCTCCAATCAGGAGGGCTGCGTGTCTGACTGTTCTCTTTGTAATATTGATCATCTGTATCGCTCTTTTTCGTTGTTTCGGTCATCGTTCCAGCGTAATTAGCACTTCATGTGCGCTACTTCCTTCTTACATTTTCAATGTTCATTTTTTATCGAAAGCACAAGTAACTATCAGATCTTTAGCAATATTTTATACTCAATTTGTCAAAAAATAAGATCAGTGACGAACAATCCGCGCATGCGCGTGATAAAACTCACTGAACTTTTTTTCTCTACCGCCAATAATGCGCCCCCAAGCAAACCATCAATGAGTAGAGGAAACGGGTATGTTAACAATCATCAAAATCAGGCAAATTGCTGTGCCTGGATTATTGGCTTTTATTCTTGCATTCATTATCGCCGTATTACCGCAGCCCGTTAGCTCAGCCGAGCTTGACGATGATGACGATGACCCTCCTCAAGATCTTATTCTGCGCGGCGATGGCAAGTGCACGGCGTGCCATGACGAAAACAGTGACAATCCCATTCTCGCTATTGGGAAAACCAAGCATGGTACCACTGCCGATCATAGAACCCCAACATGCACCAGCTGCCACGGTGATGGCGGAATTCATGAAGACTCTCCGGATAAAGCGCTCATGCCGCAACGGACATTCGGGAAAAAATCCGTCAATTCCATTGAGGACAGGAATAGCGCCTGCTTAGCCTGTCATCAAGGTGGCAAGCGCATGCATTGGCCTGGCAGTACTCACGCGAATCGCGATGTTGCCTGCACGTCCTGCCACACCATTCATACCGAACAGGACAAAGTGCGTAACCGTAACACGCAGCCTGAGGTCTGCTTTAACTGCCATAAGGAGATGCGCCAGCTGATTAACCGTCCGTATCGCCACCCCATCCGGGAAGGCAAAGTGATTTGTTCGGATTGCCACAACCCGCATGGTTCAGCCGGCCCAAGCAAAATGGTGCGGGATAGCGTCAACGATACTTGCTATACCTGCCACATGGAAAAGCGCGGCCCCTTTGTCTACAACCATCCGCCGGTGCAGGAAAATTGCGCGATTTGCCACAATCCGCATGGCACCACAGCGCCTAATTTATTGCGCACCCGTTCCCCATTCCTATGCCAGCAATGCCATGAGCCGAACACGCACCAAGGCAGCTCCGGCACGCTCACGGGCGCTTATGCCAGAAACACGCTTGCGCGTGGATGCGCCAATTGCCACACCCAGGTTCACGGCAGCAACATGCCTGAAAACATTCGCAATGAAAGCGTATTTCAGCGCTAAGAATGGAGACAAATATCATGTTCACTAACACGCTTAACCGCAAAAAATTTTCACCTGCAATGGTGTTTTTCACATGCGTCGTGACGGCAGTTCCGGCCTATTCTTCCGGAGCGGATACCGATCCTTTAAAAGAACTTTCCAAGCCGAGAAGCGTGGTGAATATCGGTGCCGGTCAATTGTTCAATGATAACGCGCGATTCGGCCAGTATACCGGTTTGCGCAATGAAGGACCTTATGGAATCTTTAATGTCGATATTGCTAAACGCTACGACGATACCGGAACATGGTTCAAATTGCTGGGACGAAATTTAGGATTCCAAAACCGTGATGTGCGTTTTGAGCACAGCAAACAAGGCAAGTGGGGCTATGTTATCGATTACAGCCAAACACCGCGCTACGAGCCGTTTACGGTCAATACTGCGGTTACCGGCATCGGCACTACCGATCCTCACGTACCGGATACGCGAACACCGGGTAATCCTGCTCAATTAAGTACCGAGCGCCAATCGATCGGATTCAGTTTTAACCAATTCCTGCCTGGCAATCTCGAGTTTAACCTTCATTTCCGTAATGAAGAAAAAGATGGGGATCGTATTTTTGGGCGCGGAAACCGGCTGGGCGAGCCTCGGCTCAGTGGTTTCGATGGCAGACCCAGCCCGAGAGCAGTCGGCGGTTATGAATTTATTCCGGAACCGATCAACTCAACCATCCGGATTTTTGGCGCTTCACTGGATTATGTGGGAAAAGATTTGCAATTATCGGGCGGCTATTACGGCACGATGTATAACAACAAAAATGCACTACTGACGCCTACCGGTGGCAGTACCGTTGGCGGTATTTTTTCACCCAGTCAATATGCGCCGATCGCGCTTGCACCGGATAACGAATCGCATCAGGGTTTTCTATCCGGTGGATATAGCTTTACGCCGACAACCCGTAGCACGTTCAAGGTTGCTTATACACGAGCAACCCAAACCGATTCATTTTCCCCGGGATTGTTAACCGCACCCGGCATTGGCGCTCATTTAGGCGGGCGTATCGATACCATACTGGCGCAAACTGGATTAACAGCGCGGCCGCTGGAAAAGTTATCGATTAATACCAACTTCCGTTTCGAGGATCGCGACGACAAAACACCGGTACGATTCTATAACCCTATGGCCACTTTGCACGATTTGAACGGCAATACATGGAATGGTCTGAATAATCCGCGTTCTTTCCGCACGATAACCAGCAAATTTGAGGCAAACTATTCGCTGCCGCACAATTTCCGGTTAATCGGTGGTATTGATTATGAGCACCGGGATCGCACCGGAACGACGACCAATACTGGTCACCGCTTCAGAACCGATGAGCTTTTCTATCGCGCGGAATTGCGCCGCTCGTTATCCGATACCATCACCGGTACGATTTCATACATACACAGCGATCGTTTCGGTTCAAGTTTTCTCACCAATACGACCGATTCCGGCGCTCCGTTCTTCAATCTTATTGCACCGTCCAATCTTGCCGATCGCAGCCGGGATAAAGTCCGCTTTATGGCCAACTGGGATCCGATCGATTCATTGTCCATACAAGTTGCGATCGATGAATCGATTGACGATTATGGCCAACGGCCAGGCTCCGGTTTAGGCTTGCGCAAAGGCTCCGCAAGAAACTATTCACTCGATGCCACGTATATATTTTCCGAGCGGCTGCAAGCGACCGCATGGTTCTCACGCAACGAAACCCATATCGATCAGGCTTCCAGAAACGCGATTACCGATAACGGAATTCGTGAAATCTGGGGAAGCAATATGCATAACATAGGAACTTCCGTGGGTATGGAAGTCACCGCTAAGCCAACCGATAAGCTTGAAACCGGCGCCAATTTCATGTTCTCGGATTACACCGACAAATTCAATCAGAAAGTCACGCTTGAGCCACAAGTCAATATCGTTCCGAATATTTCAACGCAATACTCCAGCCTGCGGCTATTTGCTCGATACGATATTCGCAAAAACCTGGGTGTGCGCCTGGATTACATTCTGGATCACTTTAAAACCAACGAATGGACGTGGACGGGATGGCGCTATACCGATGGCACCACGCTGACGCAAAACAACAACCAAATGGTCAACTTCGCCTTTCTTTCGGTGCTTTATAGCTGGCAATAAAGGCAGTCATGGTTTTGTTCACCGCACGATTAACTCGCGGAGAACAAAACCACTGCTTATGTTGATTGCGCAAGCATTTATCAACGCTTGCGCGCAAATTTACTTACCCTGACCGGTGTCTTTAGGATCTTCGGAATGATCCACTGCATTTTCCTGCGTACTCACTGTAACGGCCTGTGGTGTTTTCCGGCGTGTCATTTTTCCGATCACGACAAAGAACAACGGCACGAAAAAAATCGCCAGGAAGGTGGCCGCCAGCATACCGCCGAATACCCCGGTGCCGATCGAATGACGGCTCGCCGCACCCGCGCCGGAGGCGATTACCAATGGAAACACGCCGAGTATGAAGGCTAGCGACGTCATGATGATCGGCCGGAAGCGCAACCGCGCGGCATCTAATGCCGCATCGGTGAGCGTTTCCCCGGCGGCGTGGCGCTGATTGGCAAACTCGACAATCAAAATGGCGTTTTTCGCCGCTAAGCCGATCAAAGTCACCAAGCCGATCTGGAAATAAATATCATTGCTCAAACCGCGCATCCATATCGCCAGCAGCGCGCCGAGTATGCCGAAAGGAATCGCCAGAATCACCGCCATCGGAATCGACCAGCTTTCGTACAAAGCGGCCAGCACCAGAAACACCATCAGTAGCGCAAATGCAAACACCATGACCGATTGTCCGCCCGCTTTGCGTTCTTGCAGTGAAATGCCGCTCCAATCAAGCGTGTAGCCGCGTGGCAGCAGAATTTCATCGGCAGCTTGCTCCAGTGCGGCCAGCGCTTGCCCCGAGCTGTAGCCCGGCGCGGCGCCGCCCAGCACCAGCGCCGAATTGGCACCGTTGAAGTGCGTCACCGGATCGGGGCCGCTGTTGAATGTGGTATTGACGACCGAATCCAGCGGAATCATGGTCGATGTTGCACCGCTCTGCGCGCGCACATAAATTTTGCTGATATCGTCCGGATTGGAGCGGTATTCCGGTAATGCTTCGGTTTGTACCCGGTAAATGCGGCCAAATTTGACGAAATCGTTGATATAAAAATTACCGAAATAGGCCTGCATGGTATCGAAAATTTCCGAAATCGGTACGCCCAGCGCCTTGGCGCGTTCACGATCTACCGTTGCATACAGTCTTGGCGCGCTGACGCGGAAATTGGTGCTGGCCACGGCAATCGCCGGATTTTCCATGGCCTTGGCGGTAAATTCCTGCGCCACTGCGGCAAACTCGGCGAAATCGCCGCCGCTGGGATCTTGTATCTGCACCGAGAATCCACCGGTCGATCCCAAGCCGCTGATCGAAGGCGCGTTGAAAGCCAGAATCAGCGCCTCGGGAATCTTGGCAAATTCCTGAAAAGCCGCGCCGATCAAGCCATGCACTTTTTGTTCGGGGTTCTGGCGTGTATCCCAGTGATTCAGCGGAACGAACATGGTGGCTTGATTAGCGCCGCGCGTGCTGAACACAAAGTTCTGCCCCGCCAGCACGTCGGTGGAATGCACCGCCGGATTCGCTTGAAAATAGCTTTCGATTTTGCTTAGCACTTCCCGCGTGCGCGTCATCGAAGCGCCGTCCGGCAGTTGCACCACAGTAATGAAATAACCCTGATCTTCTTCCGGCAGAAAACTGCCCGGTAGAATTTTGAACAAACCAATGATACCGGCAATCATTACCGCAAAAAGCGTCAGCGCAATCACCGAACGCCGCATGATCGTTGCCACGGCGCCGGTATAGCGGGTCTGCATCCAATCGAATGAGCGGTTAAACAACTGCCAGAACCCTTGCGGCGCTTGATGCGCAGGTTTGAGCACCAGCGCGCATAAAGCGGGACTCAAGGTCAGCGCGACGAAACCGGATATGGCGACCGACAGCGCAATGGTGATGGCAAATTGCTTATACAATTCGCCGGTAATACCACCAAGGAAAGCTACCGGCAAAAACACCGCAGCCAGCACCAGCACGATCGCGATTACCGGCCCGGACACTTCCTCCATGGCGCGCTTGGCCGCATCCCTGGGAGACAAGCCGCCTTGGTTCATGTGCCGCTCGACGTTCTCCACCACCACGATGGCGTCATCAACGACGATACCAATCGCCAGCACCATGCCGAACAAAGTCAGTGTATTGATGGAAAATCCCAGCGCTTCCATGCCGGCCAGCGTGCCGATCAAGGAAACCGGAACGGCCACGGCGGGAATCAACGTAGCGCGCCAGTTTTGCAAAAAGACAAAAACCACCAGAATCACCAGCAGTGTCGCTTCCGCCAGCGTTATCAACACTTCTTTGATGGAAACATCGATGAACGTGGTCGTGTCGTAGGGAATGTCGTACGACACTCCGGCCGGAAAGCTTTTGCCTAAGCGCTGCATTTCCGCGCGGATACCCCGCACGGTTTCAAGTGCATTGGCGCCGGGCGCCAGAAAAGTCAGCAAGAAAGTATTCGGCTGACCGTTCCAGCGTCCCTCCAAGTCGTACGATTGCGCCCCCAGTTCGATACGAGCCACATCGCGCAGCCGTACCATCGAACCATCGGGATAGGCACGCACGATCATATCCTCGAATTCCTTGACCTCACTCATGCGTCCGTGGGTAATCACCGGAATGGTCATTTCCGTGCCTTCCGGCGTCGGTTCGCGTCCGATCCGTCCTGCCGGAAAATCGCGGTTTTGTTCCCGCACCACGGCGGCGATTTCACTGGGCGTTACATTGAGTTGCGCCATGCGCACAGGATCGAGAATGAGCCGCATGGAATAATTCTGGCCGCCGAAAATAATGGCGTCGCCTACGCCGGGAAGGCGTTTGACATTATCGAGTATGCGCAGCAATGCGTAATTCGACAGAAAAACGTTGTCATGTTTGGGATCGGTGGAGCTCAGAATGACCACGGCGAGCAAATCCGGCGATGTTTTTTTCACCGTCACGCCCTGGCGCACCACTTCATCCGGCAGCTGCGGCTCAGCCAAGCGTTGCCGGTTCTGCGTCTGTACCTGTGCGATATCGACATCGGTGCCGATCTCGAAGGTCAAGCGCAGCATCATGTGGCCGTCGTTGGTACTGACCGATTCGTAATACAGCAGATTATCGATACCGGGTAACTGCACTTCGATCGGGCGCGCCACCGCTTCGGCAACGACTTCGGCGCTGGCACCGGGATAATCCGCGTCGATTTGCACCATCGGAGGTGTGATTTGCGGAAATTGCGCCACCGGCAATTTCTGCAACGCCACCAAACCTAACACGACGATGATGATCGACAATACCGATGCGAAAATAGGCCGGTCGATGAAAAAATGCGACTTCATGGCGCGACCTGCTGAGCCGGTTGATCGGATGTCTGAACGGCGGCGCTTTCCTGCGGTTGTTGCTGCTGTTCAATCGCGTGCACTTTTACCCCTGGCAGGATGCGGAAAAATCCTTCCACCACTACGCGTTCCCCTGGCAGCAAACCGCTCTCGATCAACCAATCCTTGCCGCGCCAAGCGCTGGCTTGCACCGGACGCAGTTGCGCGATTTCCTCAGCGTCGATCACATACACGAATGAGCCGTTGGGACCTTGCTGTACCGCGCGCTGCGGAATCAGCATGGCGTTATTGCGGATATAACCCTTGATACGGACTCTGACAAACTGACCGGGATAAAAATAGGAATCTCCCGGCGCCATGCCGCCTTCCGGATTGGGAAATTTGAAACGTCCCTGCAACGATCCACTTTGCGGCCGTATCGAGACATCGGCGAAATCCAGTATGCCTTCGTGCGGGTACACGCTGCCATCGGAAAACGTCATGACGCCGCGTAGCTGGAAAATGTCGGGCCGTTCCACCTTATGCGCAGCCAATTCGCGGCGGCGGCGCAGCAGATAGCTTTCCGGCACACTGACATTGACATACATCGGATCGAGCTGATCGATCGTGGCGAGTAGCGATTCCTGCGCGGAAACCAACCGCCCTTCGTAAAACTGGCTGCGGCCGATACGGCCGTTGACCGGCGCGGTGATCAGCGTGTTATCGAGATCGAATTTTGCCTTGATCAGATCGTTTTGTGCGGCTTCCAGCGCCGCGCGGGCTGCCAGCATTCCGGCCTCGGCGTCATCGACGTCTTTCTTACTGACAGCTTGCTTTTCCAGCAACGGTTTGACACGCGCCAGATCCTGCTTGGCTTGGGTCAGACGCGCTTGGGATTGCGCAACTTTCGCTTTGTTGCTGAGGTAAATGGCCTTAAAGGGCACCGGATCGATCAGGTATAGCTTGTCGCCTTGTTTAACGTTCCGTCCCTCGGTGAAATGAATTTTTTTGATAATACCGCTGACTTGCGGACGGATCTCAACCGGCCGGAAAGCCTCGGTCTGCCCGATGAACTCCGGCTGATCGTCAACTGTTTGCGGCGCTATGGTAATAACCTCGACCTGCGGCGGCGGTGGCGCCGGATTTTCCGGCGGCTGGCCCGAACAAGCTGTTAACAGCACGAGCATCAAAACCGTCATACGATAAGCTGCGGTGGAACTGCTTCGAGTTTCACGGGCATTGATCCATTGAAATATTTTCTGCATAGCGTCGACTCTGGGTTATTTTGATTATTTAATGGAAAAGCCAGTCAGGAAAAATGTACTTAAACTACTGCCAGACTTCTAAAATTTTATGTGCCAACCGGCGTGCGTGATAAGTTCCAGCCGTTTACGGGCCCGCCTGCTACAAACCGGTGCTTACAGCAACATCCAGCCGCCGCCCAGCGCTTTGTAAAGTTGCACAATCGATACCAAATGCAAACGGTGTGTCGCCATCAGGGCAAATTCGGCATCGAACAGATTGCGCTTGGCCAGCAGCACGTCGACATAACTGGTGATCCCGCCTTGGTAGCGCAGATCGGCTATCTGTAATGCGGAGCGCAGCGCTTCGACCTGCGACTGCTGCGCTTTGCGCTGATCATTGGCGGTGCGTACCGCGATCAATGCATCGTCAACTTCCCTGAACGCCACCAGAATGGTTTGCTCGTATTGCGCCAACGCTTGCCGCGCTTGCGCCTCCGCTGCGCGCTGTTCGAATCCCAGGCTTTGCGCGTTCAGCAGAGGAACCGCCAAACCAAGCCCACCCGCACCGAATTCGCTGCCGGACATCAGTAAGTTAGATAGCGCCGGACTGGCCACACCGAGAAAACCGGTAATTGAAATCTTGGGAAACCGCGATGCCTTGGCGACGCCGATTTTGGCCGTTGCCGCTGCCAGCATTTGTTCCGAGCGCAGAATATCGGGACGACGTTGCAGCAATTCCGACGGCAAACCGGCGGGTACTTCCGGCGGCATCGATTGCTCCGTCAGCGTATGGCCGCGTGCAATCGGCGCCGGGTTTTTCCCCAGCAGCACGCTGAGCTCGTTTTCCTTTTGCCGCATTTGCCGTTCCAGCTCGGCAACCCGGGATGCGGCATTGGCACGCTCAGCTTCGAACTGATCGAAATCGAGACGGGAAATGACACCGCCCTGCAACTGCGCCTGCGAAATGGCCACGGATTCTTCCCACGAAGCCAGTGCGCGCTGCGCAATATCGCGCTGCATGTCCAATTGCAGCAGATCGAAGTAAGACTGCGCTACTGCGCTGACCAGCGTCAGAATGATGGCATGACGGTTTTCCTCTTGCGCCAGCAAATCGGCGCGCGCCGCTTCATTGGAGCGGCGGATTTTGCCCCAGATGTCCAATTCCCAATTCAGCGTGGTCTGGCCGTAGTAATTGAACGGCGTGGCAAAGCCGGGACGCAAGAAGCCACCAAGCGTGCCGAAAGCCGGTGCGTTGGCATCGGCATTAAAGTTCGGAATAAACCCCATGCGCGTGGTATATAAACGCGCCTGAAACTCTTCAACCGTCGCCACCGCTTGCTTGAGATTTTTGTTTTCCTGCAAAGCTTGCCGGATCAGCTGCTGTAATGTCTCATCGTGCAACAACTCCCACCAGCGCAAATTGGCGACCGATTCACCCTCCATCGGCTCCATGCGGAATTTCTCCGCGACATCGACCTGCGGACGGATATAGTCCGGTCCCATCGCGCATGCGGTCAGCAGCAGGATGGGCAGGATGGATAAGGCGCGAAGCCAGTTTTGCGTTTGTTTCATTTCGGGACTGGAGATTACAGCCTTTTATGTATTGCTGAGATTGATCATTGTTTGATTATAGACTATAGAAAAGATCTTTCGTTGCTTTCCGGTATTGAGGAAAAAGTGAATATGGATTTAGGCTGCGAATCGATGATCTTAAGCGATGTTAAAGCCTCACTTAGGCTTATTTTGTAGCGCTATACAAATACTTTGATAACTTATCAAAGTATTTGTATAATTATGCCGATGAAATTACTGAAATTCGTTGGCTCAAGCCTGAATGATCTCAGAAGTTTTCCTGATGAAGTACGCCGCGAAGCAGGCTTTCAGCTTGATGCTGTGCAACGTGGGGGTATGCCATTCGATTTCAAACCCATGTTGAATATCGGTGCTGGTGCTTACGAAATTCGACTGCATATCAAGGGAGAATGGCGGATCATTTATGTCGCAAAAATGGCCGATGTGATTTACGTCTTGCACGCATTCCAGAAAAAGACACAGAAAACCAGGCGTGAAGACATAGAGCTAGCGATCCGCCGCTTTCGACAAATAGGAGAAGGAGATTAAATCATGAACAAAGAACCGGTAACCGATTCCAGCGGCAATGTTTTCGCCGATCTGGGTTTTTCCGCCGAGGAATCCACGCTTCTAGCCATGCGAGCGGAATTGATGGTGCGTTTGCGCGATACCATCAAGCAACGCGGCTGGACGCAGCAAGAAGCCGCCGAAAAGTTGGGTATCGGGCAATCCCGTGTGTCCGACCTCATGCGCGGCAAATGGGATAAATTCAGTTTGGATATGCTAATTACATTGACTACCCGCACCGGGCAGCATGTGGAGTTGGTTGTCGGGTGAGAGCGATTGACCAATGCACAAGTTGAATTTTCTGCAAAAAGCCCGGACTAGCTCCCTTGCTGATACTTTTATCGAATGTGTTATATTCAAAATATTGTTGATGTGTTTTTAGAAAAAAGTACAAATAGTGTGATGACTTCAAATATAAGATTAATTTGTGACGCATTATATTGCGTCATTTCAGGCGTCTAATTCTTGTCAGAGCGCATAGGAGACTCCATTTCAGAGCTACCAGCGAAGTCCAAGGGTGACGTGGCTCACGCCCTAGCGAAGGCCGGTCTCTCACTGATTCCCATTGCCGGTGGGTCGGCGGTCGAGCTCTTCCAGCTACTTGTTCAGCCGCCACTCGAGAAGCGCAGAGAGGAATGGATGCAAGCCGTTGGTGAGAGGCTGCAGCAGCTGGAAGAGCATGGACTCAAGCTTGAGGATCTGCAAACGAACGAGCAGTTCGTAAGCGCAGTGATGTATGTTACCCAGGCAGCCATGCGAACACACGTCGTCGCGAAACGCGAAGCACTGTGCAATGCGATTCTGAATGTCGCGGTAGGACAAGCTCCTGATGAAACTGTGCAGTATCTCTTGCTGTCATTCATTGATGATCTTACGGAAATGCACCTCCGCATCCTCAAGGTATTTCACCAACCTACCGTTCCGCAGGGCATCAGTATGGGCGGCCTGAGTACGGTGCTGGAGCAGGCGATACCCGACCTCCGCAATCGTCGCGATGTCTATGACCAATTGTGGAAAGACCTCTACGCACGCGGATTGGTCAATACAGAAGGTCTACATTTCACGATGTCCGGGAGTGGGCTTGCATCTCGCCGAACTACCGGTCTGGGCGAGGCTCTACTTCAGTTCATCTCTGCGCCCAATGCGCTCTAACCTGTCGCGTTGTATCCGACGTGTTGTTACAGTGGATGAACTCCAACGTTAGGCGCTATGTACGAACGATACAAAATTTGTCCCGAGTTAAGCTGCAAAGAAAAGTGTTTCCGCGCTCAGCGATACGAGAATGGCAATATGATCGAAGTGTTTCATGAGCACGTTCCTTCCCATCGCATTTCGTTAGAATCAGAAATTGAGACCCTGAAGGTTTTGGTCGGTCAGTTCGCGGACTGGAATGGATTGTTTGTCTTGCACTCGCGTTTAAATAATCGCCGAGGCGGCCCATCTCGATATCCCGATTTTATGTCGCATGTGTCATATCCAGAAGAGGGTGTCCTTCGTCGCTACCTCAGTTCTGGCAAGGTGACGGCATGGTCCGACACCGTTATTGCTCCTGGTGACTTTCGGCGTAATGAAGAATCTAAAAATGGCGCCTAACAAAACGCCATCAGCTCGGGCAATAAAAAGCGGCGTGCCTGCGTTGCACCGCTTTTTATTGCCGGTTATGGCGAACGTTGAGAGTAATAACCATGAGCACTGACGACTTTTTGAATTTTATCCTCAAGCCTATTGATACGATTGAAATCAGTCTTGCGATTAACCAAAAGGAATAATGGTCGCAAATCGAGAAGATTGCTGATGAATCCGGTCATTTTGTTAAAGATTCCGGTAAATGCCGCCAAAAATCCATGCGCTGGTGCAAAATACGCACGATCAGAATATGCGATTCCTTGGGAACATAAAACACGACATGGCATTGATACTCGAATCGTTTCAGATTGAGTGCGAGCTCGGTAGCATTGCGCCCTAATTGAGGATTTTCAGCCAGAATTTCAAAGCAATGATTGAGTCCATTGCGATAAAACCTGGCTTGTTCATTAACGTAATCGTTTTTCGTATGGTTGCCATGCTGATATTCGGATACTAAGTGAGTTAATCATACTATTGATGCATTATTGCATAGTAGCGCTATCTCGAAAATACTTGTTATCTTATGAGGGTGGAGGAAATTAACTTGCTCTTGAACTTCTGCTCCACCTATAATTGCTCGCGAAAATTTCACCTTTTTAGCTTACAATGCGCAACATGGTTTCACGTGAAACCAATCGATTAAATCTTCTTGTACCACCTGAGTTACCAATCATCATAACACTATGAGCAATCACACAGATTTTGACATTATTGTTGTCGGCGGAGGGCATGCCGGAACGGAAGCTGCACTGGCGGCGGCGCGCATGGGTTGCAAGACGTTGTTGCTGACACACAATATCGAAACTATCGGGCAGATGTCGTGCAATCCGTCGATCGGCGGTATCGGCAAGAGTCATCTGGTAAAGGAAATCGATGCGTTGGGCGGTGCGATGGGGTTGGCGGCGGATGAGGCGGGGATTCAGTTTCGCGTGTTGAATTCGAGTAAAGGTCCGGCGGTCAGGGCGACGCGTGCACAGGCCGACCGGGTATTGTATAAGCAAGCGATCCGGAGCCGGGTTGAGAATCAGTCGAATTTGCGGGTAATGCAGCAGGCGGTGGACGATTTGATCATCGAGCAGGATCGCGTGGTTGGCGTGGTGACGCAATTGCAGATTAGATTCCGCGCGCGCGCGGTGATCTTGACCGTCGGCACGTTTCTGGCCGGATTGGCGCATATTGGCAAAACCCATTTTAAAGCAGGCCGCGCGGGCGATCCGCCAGCGCTGACATTAGCGCAGCGGTTACGGGAAATGGAATTTCCCGCAGGGCGGTTGAAAACCGGCACGCCGCCGCGCATCGATGGCCGCAGCATGGATTATTCCAAACTGCTGGAGCAACCGGGCGATCAACCAGTGCCGTTTTTTTCGCTGATTGATACCGGCATCCGACATCCGCGCCAGATTTCGTGCTGGATTACGCATACTAATAGCGATACGCACGATATTATTCGCAACGGCTTGGCCGATTCGCCGCTGTTTACCGGAAAAATCGAAGGTGTCGGGCCGCGTTACTGTCCTTCTATTGAAGATAAGGTGGTGCGTTTTTCCGCGCGCGAATCGCATCAGATTTTTCTCGAACCGGAAGGTCTCGGTACGCATGAAATCTACCCGAACGGTATTTCCACCAGCTTATCGTTCGAGGTGCAGACGCAATTGATTCATTCCATCGCTGGCTTGGAAAACGCGCATATCACGCGCCCCGGTTATGCCATCGAATACGATTATTTCGACCCGCGCAATTTGAAGCATACGCTCGAAACCAAAACCATCGGGAGTCTGTTTTTTGCCGGACAAATCAACGGCACCACCGGCTATGAAGAAGCCGCTGCGCAAGGTTTATTGGCCGGGATCAATGCCGCGCTGCAAGTGCAAGAACGGGATGCCTGGTCGCCGCAACGCCATGAAGCGTATTTGGGCGTGCTGGTTGACGATTTGATCACTTCCGGCGTCACCGAGCCTTACCGGATGTTCACCAGCCGCGCCGAATACCGCTTGCAATTGCGCGAGGACAATGCCGATTTGCGCTTGACCGAGACCGGGCGGAAGTTGGGTCTGATTGACGATCAACGCTGGGAAGCATTTTCCAATAAACAGGAAGCGATCATCAAGGAGCAGCAGCGGCTCGATTCGATTCACGTATTGCCCGGTACATTGCCGGAGCAGGATGCTCTTCGTGTGCTCGGTAAAGGCATTGAGCGCGAATACACGTTGACCGAATTGCTAAAGCGCCCCGATGTGACGTATGAAACATTGATGACCCTGCCTGGCGCGGGTGAGCCGGTAGCGAGCGCGCAAGTCGCCGAACAAGTTGAAATCCAAGCCAAATATCATGGCTATATCCAGCGTCAGCAGGAAGAAGTGTCGCGCCAGGCACAATATGAAAATACCTTGCTGCCGAAGGAAATCGACTATTGCGTGGTCAAGGGATTATCCAACGAAGTGCAGCAGAAATTGAATCAACACAAACCGGAAACCATCGGCCAAGCGTCGCGTATTTCCGGTGTGACGCCGGCGGCGATTTCGTTGCTGCTGGTGCATTTGAAACGCGGCTTTGCGGTCAATGACAAAAAACAAAGCGCATGAGCTTGCTGCCGCAGATTACGCGCAGCTTGCAAGCGCTGGATATAGACGTTATTGCCGCGCCGGAGCAGTTGGCTAAAAGCATCGAGCATTTTCTATTGTTGATCGAAAAATGGAACAAAATCCATAACTTGACCGCGATCCGCAATCCGCATGACATGTTGACTCAGCATGTGGCGGATAGCTTGGCGGTATTGCCGCATATCCAGGGCCCGCACATCATCGATGTCGGTACCGGCGCGGGGTTGCCGGGCATACCGGTCGCACTGGCAAGGCCGGATTGGCGAGTGACTTTGGTGGAAAGCAATCAGAAGAAAACCGCTTTTTTACAGCAGGCAAAAATTGAAATGGGGTTGCAGAATGTTGAGATCATGACGCAGCGTATCGAGGATGTTCGTCCCGATGGGATAGTGAATACCGTCATTTCGCGCGCATTTTCCGAGCTCGGGGAATTCATCGCGTTATCGCAACATTTGGCCGGGGAAAATGCTGCCAGCTGCCGCTGGGTTGCGATGAAAGCCAATTGCACAGAACAAGAACGACAGCAAATACGTGCGCCGTTTACGATTGAAAGGATTGTCACGCTGCATGTGCCTGGGTTGGATGCCGCCCGGCAACTGATTATCATCAAACAAAACGGCTTTGATTCAGCGTCATGAATACAGGAGCGAAGCCCGTGACCAAAATTCTTGCTATTACTAATCAAAAAGGCGGTGTCGGCAAAACCACCACCAGCGTGAATCTGGCTGCAAGCTTGGCGGCTGCCGATAAATGCGTGCTGCTGATCGATCTCGATCCGCAAGGGAACGCTACGATGGGCAGCGGCACCAACAAGCAAACGCTGAAAACCACGATCTACCATGTGCTGCTCGGTCATACGGGAATACAACAAGCGTTGGTAAGCAGTGCGCAAGGAAAATACGATTTGATTCCAGCCAATCGCGATCTGGCGGGCGCGGAAGTCGAAATGGTCGATTTTCCGCAACGCGAAGCGCGGTTAAAGACAGCGCTGGAAGAGATTCAGGACGAATACGATTACATTTTGATCGATTGCCCGCCCGCGCTGAACTTGCTGACTTTAAACGGTTTATGCGCGGCGCATGCGGTGATGATTCCGATGCAATGCGAATACTATGCGCTGGAAGGCTTGAGCGATCTGGTGAATACCATCAAGCGGGTACGCAGCAGCTTTAATCCGGTCCTGCGCATCGAAGGCTTGCTGCGCACCATGTTCGATCCGCGCAATATTCTGGCGCAGCAGGTTTCCGATCAATTGCAGAAGCATTTCGGCGACAAGGTTTACCGTACCGTGATTCCGCGCAATGTACGCCTGGCCGAAGCGCCCGGTTTTGGCTTGCCGGTGTTGTATCACGATGGGCAATCCAAAGGTGCGCAGGCTTATTTGGAGCTGGCTAAGGAAATACTCAACGCGTGACCGCAACGTAGGGGAATTGGTAATATGACAAAACAAAAAGGATTGGGGCGCGGACTGGATGCTTTGTTGTCGGGCGATGGCAATGCGGCATTGGCGGAAGATTCGTTGCAGAATATCGAGATCGCCAAATTGCAGCCCGGCAAATATCAACCCAGAACCAATATGGATCAAGTGGCTTTGGCGGAGCTGGCCGAATCGATCAAAGCGCAAGGCGTGATGCAGCCGATTCTGGTGCGGCCCATCAGTGACGACCGCTTTGAGATCATCGCCGGGGAGCGCCGCTGGCGCGCCGCGCAATTGGCTGGACTGACCGAGGTGCCCGCGTTGATCCGTAAAGTCGCCGATGAATCGGCGTTGGCCATGTCGCTGATCGAGAATATTCAACGGGAAAATCTGAACCCACTGGAAGAAGCCATGGGGATTCAGCGTCTTATCAATGAATTCGGCATGACGCATCAAACCGCCGGAGAAGCGCTGGGCAACTCGCGCAGCACGATTTCCAACTTGCTGCGCCTGCTTAATTTATCCGCGCCGGTACAGGATTTGATGATGCAAGGTAAAATCGATATGGGGCATGGGCGTGCCCTGTTATCGCTGGCGCCGGTGCAGCAGATTAAAATCGCCAATGTGGTCGTGCAAAAACAGCTATCGGTGCGCGAAACGGAAAGAATCGTCAACCAGATCGAGCACCCGGCGCCGAAAAAAGTGCAGAAGCAAGACCGCGACCTGTTGCGGTTGCAAGAGAATGTCTCCGAGCGTCTCGGCGCGCAGGTGGCGATCAAGCCGAAAAAGAACGGCCAGGGCAATATCGTGATCCACTATACCAGTTTGGATCAATTGGATGATATTCTCAGCAAATTCTAGAAAGAACGAATAAGGAAAATTATGGACGCACGATTATTGGATATTCTGGTTTGCCCGTTGTGCAAAGGGCCGCTGCTCTACAAAAAAGACGATAAGGAATTGATCTGCAAACCCGACCGGCTGGCATTTCAAATCAAGGACGGCATTCCGGTGATGCTGGAGGACGAAGCGCGCCGGATATCGGATGAAGTTGAAATAAAATAATAACGATGAATTCGAGTATCAAGCTTGAGCCGCGCGTGGCGGCTATTTTGGGGGCCTTGGTTGGCGATGCCGCGTCGCTGGGGTTGCATTGGCTCTATGATCCCGCGCGCATCGCGCAGATCGAAAAAAGCAAAGGACTGGTTTTTCTGCAACCGGATGCCAGCGATTACGCCGGTGTCAGCGGCTACTTCGCGCATGGCAAGAAGCAAGCAGGCGATTCATCGGCTTATGGTGAATTGTGCTTGCTGATGCTGCGGCATATTGCGCGGCACGGCAAATTCTATCGTGTCGATTACCAGAGCGAATATCGCAGCTATTTCGGCCCTGGGGGCGGGTATCAAGGTTATATCGATTCTCCCACGCGGCAAACCCTGCAAACCTTGCTACCGCTTAAGCCGGAGGATTTTCCGCTGCAATCCGGCGCCGACGACGATCAGTTTGCCGCATTGGCGGCATTACCGGCAATCGTGGCGGCCCATGATGAATCGCAAGATGCGCTCAAAGCGAAAATCGAACAAGCGGTGCGGCTGACCAATAACAATGACACCGCCGTAGCAGCTGCGCAGTACGCAGGCTGTGTGCTGCTGGCCATTTTGCAAGGACAGTCCACCGGTCAAGCGCTGAGCGGTGCTTTATCCTGTGCAGGCGAAAAACTGGCGCCGCTGGTGGAAGAAGCGTTGCAAACGGGAATGCTCGACAGCGCCGCAGCGGCCAAACGTTTCGGTTCGGCTTGCCATGTGCTGGAAGGGCTGCCGGTGATTGCGCATATTGCACGTTATGCGCCCGATTACCGCACAGCGATCGAAGAAAATATCCGCATCGGCGGCGATAGCTGCGGCCGTTCCATTATGCTCGGCGCGATCATGGCTGCGCATACCGCGCAGCAAAACGGCCAAACCGCTTCAATTCCGCTCGAATGGGCCGCATGCTACCGAAAGCTGTCTATTGCGGCGGATGCTTGCGTTCAACTCCGGCATCAGTAGATAAATTCCCGCGGAATGGATATAATTTGCTGAATAATTAGTCTTTACAACAAAAAGCAGAAAACATTCTATCCATTCATCTCTTCACGATTGCCTGCGTTGTTAAATCACGAACCACAGTCTGTCTTAAATCCATTGTTGCCATTGTGCGCAGTTCAGATGAAATGACACTAAGAAACCCAATAATGCATTCGGCCTATTCGTCTTATTAGCCTTATCGATTATTTACAATTTTATTAAATTCTGGAGGAAAAATGAGTCACACGCTATATGAAACCACCGTTCAGCGGGTACAACGCTGTGAATTGGCCGTTCCAGGTTCCAGCCCGGGTATGTTTGAAAAAGCGCTGAATAGCGGCGTGGATTTCGTTTTTCTCGATCTCGAAGATGCCGTTGCGCCGGACGATAAAATTCAGGCGCGCAAGAACATCATCCAAGCGCTCAACGATTTGGATTGGAAAGGACACGGCATTACCGTTTCCGTGCGCATCAACGGCCTTGATACACAATACATGGTGCGTGACGTGGTGGATTTGGTCGAGCAAGCCGGGAGCAAGATCGACACACTGCTGATTCCCAAGGCCGGTGTGTATGGGGATATCTACATGGTACAAGCCATGGTCACCCAGCTCGAGATGCAGCAAGGGTTGAAAAACCGCATCGGTCTGGAAGCATTGATCGAAACCGCGCTCGGCATGGCCAACGTGGAAGACATCGCGCGTAACGGCGCAGCCGGACGATTGGAAGCCTTGCACTTCGGCGTAGCCGATTACGCCGCCAGTAACCGCGCCAGAACCACCAACATCGGCGGTTTGAATCCCGATTATCCCGGCGATCAATGGCATTTCGCCATCAGCCGCATGATCGTGGCTTGCCGTGCGTATGGCTTGCGTCCGATCGACGGGCCGTTCGGCGATATCAAGGATCCCGATGGTTATGCGCTGGCAGCCAAACGCGCCGCCGCGCTGGGTTGCGAAGGCAAATGGGCGATTCATCCGACACAGATTCCGCTGGCCAACGATGTATTCACACCGCCGGAACGGGAAATTGAGAAAGCCAAGCGTATTCTGGCTGCGCTCAAGGAAGCCGCCGCGCAAGGCAAAGGCGCCGCTGCGCTGGATGGCCGCTTAATCGACGCGGCTTCTGAAAGAATGGCCAATAATGTGGTGAAAGTCGCTGAAGCGATTGCTGCAAAAAACGGTTAATGCATAAAGGCCGCTCAATGCGGCCTTTGTCTTTAGAGCCGGATGGTTTGAAACGATAAAAATTAACGTATTAATGCGATTGTTGAGGAAATTGAAGTGAATATTCACGAATATCAAGCAAAAGAAATACTGGCGGAGTACGGCGTCAAGATCGTGGAAGGCGGTCTGGCCTACACCGTCGAAGAAGCGGTGCAACGTGCCCGCGAAATCGAAGGTAATGTCTGGGTCGTCAAAGCGCAGATCCATTCCGGCGCGCGCGGTAAGGCGGGCGGTATCAAAGTCTGTAAAACGCACGCGGAAGTCGAACAAGCCGCCGAAGCGCTGCTCGGCAAAAAATTGGTAACGCACCAAACCGGTCCGGCGGGAAAAGTCTGTACCCGCTTGTACGTCGAAGCCGGAACGCAAATCGCCAAGGAAATCTATCTGTCGTTCATGATCGACCGCACCAGTGAGCGCGTGATCATGATCGGCTCGGCACAGGGCGGCATGGAAATCGAAAAACTCGCCGTGACCAATCCGGAAGCGATTATCAAGATCTATGTCGAACCGGCGGTCGGATTGCAGGACTTTCAAGCGCGCAAAATGGCGTTTGCGCTGGGTATCGATGCAGCGCAATTGAATCATGCGGTAAAAACCATCAAAGGCTGTTACCGCGCATTGCGCGACCTGGACGCCAATATTCTGGAAATTAACCCGCTGGTCGTCACCGCGAATAACGACATCATCGCGCTCGACGCCAAAATGGAATTTGATGAAAACGCCTTGTTCCGCCGCCATAGAATCGCTGAACTGCGCGACAACACGCAAGTCGATCACCGCGAAGTCGCGGCGGCTGAAGCCGGTTTGAGCTACGTCGGTCTGGATGGTGACATCGGCTGTATGATCAACGGCGCCGGTCTGGCGATGGCCACAATGGACATGATCAAACTGGCTGGCGGCGAACCCGCCAACTTCCTCGATGTCGGCGGCGGCGCATCCGCCGAGCGTACCGAAAAAGCATTCCGTCTGGTGCTTGCCGATGCCAACGTCAAAGCCATGTTGGTGAATATTTTCGCCGGTATCAACCGTTGCGACTGGATCGCCGAAGGCGTGGTGCAAGCCGTCAGAAACATCGACATGAAAATCCCGCTGGTGGTTCGTTTATCGGGCACCAACGTAGAAGAAGGCCGTCGCATCATTGCGAACAGCGGCCTGCCGATCATCACCGCCGAAACGTTAGCGGAAGCCGCGGAAAAAGTCGTCCGCGCCCGCAACGAAGTCGCCGCAAAAGCCTAGGAGTATAAAGTGGCCATATTAATCAACGAAAAAACACGCATCATCGTGCAAGGGTTTACCGGCAGAATCGGTACTTTTCACGCGCAGGAAATGATCGACTACGGCTCCAATGTGGTCGGCGGCGTCACGCCCGGTAAAGGCGGCCAAACGCATCTGGGATTGCCGGTATTCAATACGGTTAAAGAAGCGGTCGAGCAAGCCGGTGCGGAAGCCAGCATTGTGTTCGTGCCGCCCGCGTTTGCCGCGGATTCGATCATGGAAGCCGCCGACGCAGGAATCAAATACTGCGTCTCGATCACTGACGGTATTCCGACGCAAGACATGATGACGGTGAAGAATTTCCTGCGCCGTTTCCCGAAAGAAGACCGCATGCTGCTGACCGGCCCGAACTGTGCCGGAACCATCAGCCCGGGCCGCGCCATGCTTGGCATCATGCCCGGCCATATTTACATTCGCGGCAATATCGGCGTGGTTGGCCGCTCCGGCACCTTGGGCTATGAAGCCGCCGACCAGATGCGCGCACTCGGCATCGGCATTTCCACCTCGGTCGGCATCGGCGGCGACCCGATCCCCGGCAGCTCGCACCGCGACATTTTGGAACGGCTCGAGCAAGACCCGGAAACCAAAGTCGCACTGATGATCGGCGAAATCGGTGGCCCGCAAGAAGTCGAAGCCGGTCGATTCGCCAAAGAGAACATGAGCAAACCGCTGGTCGCTTACATCGCTGGCTTAACAGCACCGGAAGGCCGCCGCATGGGCCACGCTGGCGCGATTATCTCCTCCGCCGGTGAAAGCGCCGCCGAGAAAGTCGCCATGCTGAAAGAACTCGGCGTCACCATCTGCCCTACTCCGTCGCTGATGGGACAAACGGTCGCGGAAGTGCTGGCGAAGTTGTAATTCTGTAGTTGTAGCTGTTGTTAATATAAAAAACCGGAAGCGCTAGTTTCCGGGTTTTTATTTCAGGGAATCAAAATCCCGTTGTTTATTTTCATACGATATACTCGAAAGACTTAAGTACCGGGTAGATGCTTCAACACCAGTGGATCTAAATCAGTTCATTACAACAATGTTTAAACCAGGTAATTAACTTAAAACACAGAGGGATATCATGAGTAGTACATCTGTTAGATGTTATTTTTGACGTAATATATTGCGTCATTTCGGTACCTAATTCTAGTTAGCCTTCCTCGGAACCACTACGATGCTGCTGAATATCAACACCAAGACGCGCTACGCCGAAAAATGTCGAACAGAACGGTTACAGACCTTCGGTTTGGACGAACGTGTGCTACAAGATATTCTTTTCCGATCATTGGACAGGTTATTTCCTGATGATGAACTGATTCTCTTGATGCAGTCCCGTAGCTGGCAAGAAGAACCCGATTTGATGGCAGTTGACAAGAAAGGCAATCTCTTCATTTTCGAGTTGAAGGCGTGGGAGTCTCATAGCTCAAACTTGCTTCAAGTACTCCGTTACGGCCAGATATACGGCGCAATGAAATACCCTGAGTTGGATGCCTGGTTCAAAAAGTCAACCGACCCATCCCAGTCACTCAAGATCGCGCACAAGGCAAAATTCGGTGTCGAGCTATCGGAAGAGGATTTCAATCGAAAACAAATTTTTGTGGTGATGACCAATGGCTTGGATTACCGAACCCGAGAGGCTGCCCAGTATTGGCGCTCCAGCGGATTAGATGTACGCCCTTGGGTCTATCGTGTCTACACCGGCGGTGCCGATGAGATGCTGCTTGAGATGTCACCGTTCAGGGTTCTCGACAATCCTTACGAAGATATTGCCGAAGGCTATTACATTCTCAATACGAACGTCAGCAATACCCAACAAGACCACGACGACATGCTCGCGCATGGCAAAGCGGCGGCATTCTTCGATCCGTGGAAATTCAAAATCGAGAGGTTGGCGAAAGGAGACGTTGTCTTCCTCTATCAATCCGGCGTCGGCATTGTTGCGTTAGGTGAGGCTGATGGAAAGCTTGTAAAAGCCTCTTATCAAGGTAACCCAGCACACCCTGATGAAGAATACTCAATGAAGCTTCAACGCTTTCAAGATGTCTCCCCACCATTGACAGCCTCAGAAATAAAGAAAATAACTGGGGTCAATCACGTCTTCATGAGCACGATGTTTGGCGTTGACGCGGACAGTGGGAAAGCAATTAGGAAATTCATACATGACAATCGTCAGGCATAAGACTAACCCGGCAGTCCACACGGACTGCTGCGCGTTGGGCAATCAGCGAGGTAGGTTGAACTACCGACGAAAGCCTAACATCAAACAGCGATAAAACAAGGGGATCGTCTCGTATAAATGATAAAAGTTGAGTTTCCGTTGTCAGCTCAATCTACAAAATTTCAAGAGTAGTTGTTACATGTAACTCGATCGGTTACATTAAGGCGATGATCAAAAGTTTTCGGCATTCAGGATTAGAGCAATATTTTCTGAAAGGAATAAGATCGGGAATTCTGGTCGCGCATGAGCGGCGGATTCAATTGATTTTGTCCCGGTTGCATGCATCAATTTCACCCCAGGATATGGATTTACCGGGATTGCGATTGCATAAATTGACCGGAAAGAGAAAAGAAACATGGTCAGTCAGTGTCAGCGGAAATTGGAGAATTACATTTGAGTTGGACGGAAAAGACGCAATAGCCGTTAACTATGAAGATTATCACTGAGCGAAATTATGAAAATGCACAATCCACCTCATCCCGGGGAAGTTATCAAAGAATTATGTTTGGAGCCGCTTGGGCTTTCCGTAACCGATGCGGCAAGAGCTTTGGGTGTCAGCCGCAAAACCTTATCGGTCTTATTGAATGGCCGATCCGGCATTAGTCCTGAAATGGCGCTGAGATTGGCAAAGGCATTCGATACGTCAGCGGAAAGCTGGCTCAACCAGCAGATGCAATATGATTTGTGGATTGCGGAACAAAATCTGGGTGAGTTAAAAGTAGAGAAACTTGCTCACGTTGTGTAGCAATGAAGAGTGCAACCCTTATTGCACCGGATCAAAATTTCAGCATCGCATCAGAGCACGTCGGAATCACTCCATGCTTAGCGCCAATTTCTCATTTCGTTAAATAATCTGTTCCGACTACCAAGCTAAGACCAGTTACCTATTGGCATCCAGGCTATTGAAATTTAGAGCTTGCAACACCAAATTCGCGGGGCAATTTTTATAAAAAAGCCGGATTTTTTTAACCGCCGCTGTGCTATTCTTGCGGCATTTTTTTACAGCATAAGAAGATATGGAACAAAAAGATAACACTCGGAAAACATCGGCGCGGGGAATTCCCGCCATTGCACATTTTCTTTTCTTCACCCGTTGGTTGCAGTTGCCTTTATATCTGGGATTGGTGTTGGCGCAGTGTGTATATGTGTTTCACTTTTGGGTTGAGTTAACCGATCTGATCGGTGCGGTGATGGGAAACAAAAATGCGTTGGAGCATATCCTCGATACCGTTACGATCAAGGGTGCGGATAGACCGGCCAAGCTGACCGAAACGGCCATCATGCTGGTTGTACTTGGTTTGATCGATGTGGTGATGATTTCGAATCTGCTGATCATGGTCATTATCGGCGGGTATGAAACTTTCGTTTCGCGCATGAATCTCGAGGGGCATCCGGATCAGCCGGAGTGGTTGTCGCATGTGAACGCTTCCGTATTGAAAGTCAAATTGGCCACGGCGATCATCGGCATTTCGTCGATTCATTTGCTGAAAACGTTCATCAATGCTAGCGCGTACGACGAAAAAACACTGCTGGCGCAAACTGGCATCCACATGGCGTTTTTGTTTTCGGCGCTTGCCATCGCCTATTGCGACCGCATTATTACGCAAACCAGTCTACAGTCGGACGATCACTGATCGCACCGCTTACTGTCTCAGGCTACAGCCGTTGCATTGTCCAATATCCGCAAGATACCCTGTAACGCTGTAGCCACGGCCTGACGCCGGACGGCTTCGCGGTCGCCGCTAAAATAACACGTTTCTTGTTGTACTAAGCCATCCTGAGCCGCCCAGGCGAAGCACACCATGCCGACTGGTTTGATGGCTGTGCCGCCATCCGGTCCGGCAATTCCGGTAATCGATACACTGATGTGCGCATGGCTGCGGTTGAGCGCGCCAATGGCCATCTCCTGCGCGGTTTGCGGGGATACCGCGCCGTATTGATCCAAAGTGGCTTGTTGCACGCCCAGCATTTCGCATTTGGCGGTATTGCTGTAAGTGATATATCCACGCTCGTACCAAGCCGAGCTGCCGGACACCGCCGTGACCGCTTGCCCTACCCAGCCGCCGGTGCAGGATTCCGCGGTTACCAGCATCCAGGCGCGTTGAGCGAGGTTCTGCCCTGTTTTTACCGCCAGGTCATAAATATCGTGTTCAATATCAGAAATTTTCGGCTCCGGGATCGTACGTTACGGAAAAACAGAGCAATTTGCCGGTAATGATTATAGGTGAAGCGAATCGTTTTTAGGCATTGATTTATTTTTTACTTTTTTTACGGCGAGTGCAGTACTATTCAGTCAAAAGTGTTTCCTGATAAGCTGGACGGCAAAAGGGCCGCTTCCATTTCAATCATGACTAAGAGGTATGCAGATGCGAAATTTTTTACTGGCAGTAATGATTTCAGTTATTCCGGTACCAGTATTGGCCAGTGATGTCGGGGTTACCATCAGCATCGGTCAGCCTGGATTTTACGGTCAGATCACGTTGGGCACTCAATATCCGGTGCCGCAGTTGATTTATCCGAACCCTGTTTTGGCCATTCCTCCCACTGTCGCAGTTCAGCAGCAGCCGGTTTATCTGTACGTGCCACCCGGCCATGCCAAACGGTGGGACAAATACTGTCATCGTTACAATGCCTGCTATCAACCGGTCTATTTTGTGCAACGGAACTGGTACAACGATGTTTATCTGCCGCATTATCAGAGCCAGCAGATGTATCCAAGCAGACAATACGATAATCCGGGCCGACATGATGAGGGGCGCGATTCGGATCGTTATCGCGACCGCTACGATGAATCACGCCGCTATCCGCAAGAAAATTCTCAAGGCCGGCACGGTGACCGCGATCACCCGGGCCGAGGAGATCACAAGAATCGCGATAAGGATGATCACGGAAATCGCAGCAAGAAAGATCATGATCGCGGGAATCAAAGGGATTAATGACGCGATGAGCACCTACCTTAGCGTAAGTGTTTATCCATAAAAGCGCCCAAGGTTCTTTTCCAGGCGGGTTGCATAAAAATGAAGCCGGTATTGTGACCGCCTTCCAGCGGTAAAAATTGCTTCGGTTCCAGTGCCGTCTGAAACAGCTGCTCGCCATGATGAAACGGAACGATGTCATCCTGCGGGCTGTGCGCGATGAAAACCGGGCAGGATACCGACTGTAGCGATGCCAGCGTGTTGTATGCAAAGCGGCTGATCCACCGCACCGGCAGAAACGGGTAAATTTCTCCGGCTAGTTCGGGAACGGAGGTAAAGGTTGAAGCCAACACCAGCAAACCGGGTTTCTCCCGCGCTGCCAGCCACGCTGCCACCGCGCCGCCGAGCGATTCGCCGAACAGAACAATACGTTCAGGCGCAATCCCCTTGGTTGCAGTCAAATAATGCCAAGCTGCTTGCGCATCCAGATACGTGCCGGATTCCGACGGTGTGCCGCTGCTCTGGCCATAACCGCGATAATCGAACAATAACGTGTCATACCCCAGCCGTTTGAACATGGTCAGGTAATTGATGCGATGGGAAATATTGCCGGCGTTGCCATGAAAGAACAATACCGTGCCTTTGGCATCCGGCACGGGCATCCACCAGCCATGCAATGTTTCGCCGTCGCTGGTTGAAATGCTGACGGCGCTGTAATCCAGCCCGACTGCGCCAGGAGTATTGCCGAGCTGTTTTTCCGGGAAATAAACCAGGCGGGATTGACCAAAATACACCAGCAGAACAATCACTACATACGCGACAACCAGCGCGATCAGCAGATTGAGCAGCATACGCAGCATGCACGCGCATTAAGGCTGCTGCAGCTTGATCACGATATCCGCGCCGAGCTTGCCGGTGGTAAATGCGGAATCGCTGAATCTGGGAAAACCGGCAGGTTGTTCAGGATTGTTCGATAGGCCAAAAGGTTCGAGCGGTAACAGATTCCAGTTCTTTTTTAATTTCCGGTCACCGTCCAAGTCCTGATAAACCGCCACGGCATAAGTGCCAGCCCGTTCAAGATTGATGCAAGCGGTTTGCTGCCCCGCGGCTGCCGGAATGCGCACTTTGCGTTTGCGCCCTTTTTTGGAGAGAAAATGATCCGGATCATCGTACAACTCGATGTTTAAAGCACCACCGGCCGTCACATTTTTTACCGTCACCCTAACCTGAGCCGTGCGCTTATTGCAGGCGTCAGGCGCATCTTGCGGATTGATGTTGAGTGTTCCGGCCGACTGGGATGGCATTGCGATCAAAAAGCCCAGCGCGAGGATGAGCAGTGGACGAGCCAATTTTGCAAAAAATAGCGAGGTCAGGTTTTTCATTGGGTCAGAATAAGTGATGGTTATCGAAGCGGGTTAATCGGATGCGGTTGTATGGACATTGCGCGAACGCTTATTTCAATGAAAACTCAGCTTTGCTGCCTTTCTTTTGAGCATCCTCGCCGGTTTCGTGGATACCGACGACAAAAATGCGCTCGCTGGAAATCCCGCCAGTTTCGACCAGCCAGTTGCGCGCAGCGGTGGCGCGGTTCTCGGCCAGCGCTTGCAAGTCGCTGTCGGTAACTGTGAGATGGTTCAGAATGAGTTGCTCCATTTCAGCGCTGGGAAGGCTTTTGGCCAATCCGATGGCGTTCTTGGGTTTATCGAAAGATTCTTTTTTGTAGGCAATTTCAAGATATTTGTTGTATTCCTGCGGTGTCAATTTGATATCCGCGATGGCGCCGCTGGCGATGCCTTTTTTGGTATCCTCGGCCAATTTCTGCGCTTTGACTTTGTTTTGCAACATGGCCAGCTTGAGTCCTTCGTGATCCGCATCCGGATCGACACGGCCGGAAATTTCCAGTTGCAGTGATGAGCGGTCTTTTAAAATTCCGGCCAAGGTTTCCAGGCGCTGCGCGGATTCGGTCTCGATATCCGCAAAACCGGGTGTAAAGGAAATCTCGGACAATTCTTCACCGCCTTCAAACACCGAACCAAGCAGTGCAAAAGGCGAGGTGATCGCTTTGGAGATCATGTTGATAAACGCTGAAAAGACAATGTCGCCGAGATTGAAGTCGGGATCGTCGATGGAGCCCTTCAGCGGCAGATGAAGATTGATTTCACCGCGGCGATTCTTAAGCAGCGAGATGGCGAGATCGAGCGGGAGCGATACTGCATTTTCACTCTCGACTTTCTCGCCGAGGGTAAATTGATCGATAAAAATCTTGTTATCTGCTGTCAATGCGCCATTCTCGATCTGGTAATTGACGTCAGCCGACAGTTTTCCCTTCTCAATTTCATAACCGATATATTTTCCAGAATAAGGGCTAAATGGCGGCAGATCGATACCTTTAACCTGTGCAACGATATCCAGCAGCAATTCGGCACTGAACGGATCGATGGTTCCTTGAATATGCAAAGGCGCGGTTTTGCTGACCATGCCGCGGATATCGACTTTTCCTGATTTGCCCGGATTGAGCGGGCCAACCTGGCCAGCAAGCGCGGTCAGCTTGGCGCGGTAATTCGGTTTAATAAACCGGTCGTTGAAATCGATGTTGCCTTGTTGCAGGTAAATCTTGCCGATATGCACCGGTGTTTCGCTTTTTGCCCTGGTTGCGCCAAGATCCTTGGATGCCGCTGCAGCAATCGATGCAACCGGTTCCGCCGGTTTTCCGGTTTGAATAATTTGTTTCAGATTGAGCGTGCCATCCGGCTGAATGATCATGCGCGCAAAGAAATCGCTCAAATAAAGTGTGTTGATATCCACCAGCAGCGGATCATTGGTGAAGTTGAGGTGGCCGATTTCCAGTTTTTTCCAGCGCAGCAAATCATAGGCATTTTTGCTATCGAAGATATTGAAATTGCCTAGTTTTCCTTCACCGCTCAGTTGAATTTTTAACGGATCGCCGCTGGCTTTGAAATTTCCTGCGAAAGAAATATCGCCGCTGGTGAGCAGCGCGGTGAGTTTATCGCCCAGCCAGCCTTGCAGCGATACCAAATCAACCGCATTGAGGTTCAGCAGCAAGTCCGCTGACAACGGCGACCATGCCAGTGCACCGCTAGTTTTGATGCTGCCGTGTTGATTGACTTGTCCTTGTAACGTGAGTTGCAGCGGCTCTACGCCGTCAAGATCGATGTCTTCCAGCGCCAAATCGAGCGAATCGATAACCATCGGAGTGACTTTCGTGAGCGACAAATCTTCATAGCGCAGCTTGGCCGATTTGAATTGGATGCTTTTGATGTGCGGCACCCAAGGCTTACTGGCTGAGGATTTTTTTTCGCTGCTGTCGCTATCTGAACGCGCGAGTTTCTGCTGCTGTGGTTCTTTTCCGGCTGTTTGGGTAGCGTTGGCAGGACGGGCGGGTTTTCTGCCCGGAATCGGAATCAGCACCCGCTCTGCCGGTGCGCTCACGGAAGGCTCGGCAGACCCGGAAGATTCAAACAGCCGGGAAAGATCGAGATTTCCCTGCGCATCACGGCGTAATGTTGTGTTAAATCCGTCCAGTGTAATGGTGCCCAAGGCAATTTTTTGTGCCGCGGTATTGATGGTGATATCAGGAATGGCCAATTTGGCGAGCGATAGCGCCGGTTCTTTTTCGCCATCGCGCGTCAGTGCGGCTTGGTCGATATGGAGTTTTATCCGCGAAGGTTGCTTTCCGGTCGGATCGGCTTTGGTCAGCGCGATATTCAAATGTTTCAATTGCGCCTGATAAGGCGCGGCTACGGCACTATTCTTAAGGGTGAGCTGCCGTAGCGAAGTGGCGCCGGTCACTTCTATTTGCGGTTCTTTATCCGTTTCCTGGGTGAAAGAGAGATTCAGGTTACTGTCGTAGAAACCGGAAAGCAGACGAATTCCTTCCGGCAAAGTGACATAGCGGTCAAAGCGGGTTAAATCCGCATTATCCAGCTTAAAAGTCAGCGTTGCTTCCTGAGTGGCGGCAAAAGGACGCAATTTGCCGTCCAGTGATAGAAGCGCGCCGTTAATTTTCGCGCTGAAATGCGGTGCTATCCAGTCGTTTTGCGTACCGCCGGTATTGGCGATGATTGGAATACCGAAATTGATTTCACTGATGCTGTGCTCGGCATTTTCGTGCTGATCGATAAATTCAACACGCCCGCCTTGAATAGCGATATTGCTGATTGAAAAAGGAATAACGGTTTTATTTGCAGTATCCTCCGGTTCCGCCGGTTGATTAAACCGTTCAAGTAAATCGGAGATATTCAACTGATCTTTGCTTTTCCGCACCAGATGCAGTTGCGGTTCTGTCAGGGTGATGGACGAAACCACAGCGGCGCGTTGCTTGAGCGATTCCAGGCTGAGGCCAATGTGCAGCGTGTTGAAGGAAAAAAGAGCCGTGTTCGCTTCAGCGTTATCGGCTTTCTCGTCTATGCGGAAACCCTGTATGTTCAACTCGAGCGTGCGCGGTTTTAGTTCAATCGATGCAACTGTTACCGGGCGTTGCAGAATTTCTGACAAACGGATTTCGAGCTGGGATTTGGCATAACCGGGCAGCCAATATGTGCCAAGCGCAGCTAATACGGCAATCAGAACCGCAATCACGCCGAGGGTAATGCTCAGCCGTTTGTATCGAATAACACGTTGCTGCGAGGTCGGAGTCATAGCGATGCCCTGTCAATTTCTACAGCGAGTTAGCGAAGTGTTCAAAACATTTTAGATGGATATGGTGTTGATGATATAAATTTCTAACCGGGGGTAAATTGAGCCGCTCAGAAATTGTTACAAAATCAATCTGATTGCTCAATTTACGAAATTTACCGGAACCCGGATAAGCAGCTTAGGCTAATGATACGCGCCTGCTTTCAGACTGATGAGTTCGACGTCAAATATCAAGGTTGCATCCGGGGGAATGACGTTGCCAGCACCGCGCGAGCCATAAGCCATTGAGGACGGAATAATCAGCGTGCGCTGCCCGCCGACTTTCATGCCTTGAACACCTTGATCCCAGCCTTTGATCACACGTCCTGCACCGAGCATGAAAGAAAAATGTTCCTTACGATCATAGGAGCTATCGAATTTCTTGCCTTTTTTGTCGGGCGCGCTTTCATCGTAGAGCCAGCCGGTATAATGTACGCTGACGGTTTTTCCAATTTCCGCTTCTTCGCCGGCGCCTGTTTTGGTATCGATTTTTTGAAACGCGGGACCATCGGACGATGCAGCGAAGACAGTCTGGGGCAGCAGTGTCAGTGCCAGCAGAACGAAACTTAAGTGAAATAGTGTTTTAATAGTACGCATGGTTTCCTCGAGAATAAATAAAATCCGGCTAATTTTAGCAATTAACGCTTGCATATTATAACTGGTAACATCAATTCTTTTTATCACTGGCTACTTGAAGGGATCGTTTTTACCAGGGTTTGATCAAAGCACATAGTGTGCAGTATTTTTACGGTAACAGCTTTTTTCTTTATGACATCCAATATGCACTTACCCGAACAACGTGAAACCGGCGGGAACGAGCAGCCGTTAGCGGAGCAACAAGCGGCCGATTTATTATGCCTGCATGATTCGCCTGTGGTGCGCGCCATGTATCTTGGCGCTGGCTTTGTGGCGTTATTTCTAGCCGTATTAGGGGCAATTTTGCCGGTATTACCAACGACGCCGTTTGTGTTACTGGCGGCGGCCTGTTTCGCACGCGGCTCCGAGCACTTTCATCGTAAATTGCTGGAAAACCGGATTGCCGGACCGATCATTCGTGAATGGACGCTCTATCGCAGTATTCCGCAGCGTGTTAAACGCTGGGTATATTTTTTGATGACATTGTCATTTGGCAGTTCAATTCTGATTGTGCCTGAACTATGGCAGAAAATAATGCTGGTTGTAATCGGCAGCATACTGGCCTTTTATATTTGGCGGATTCCAGTTAGAAAAGTCTGAATTGCAATGACGGAGTTCTGAATTTAAGATTCCAATTTAAGCATTAAATGCTTACCATCAATTTCCTCGTAGGTTAATATTCCTACATCTAATAACCTTATTGTTGGTAAATTTTCCTACATTCATTAATCATTATTCGTGCTACTAAGATTTCTTAAATCAATAAATTTAGCAATATCACTAGTTTTATAAATAAATCTTGTTGTAATAATTAATTTTTTAATAATTTATTATTAAATATAAATTTATTTCATTTCAAATGATATTTTAAAAACTAAAGGTGTAAAATTTTTTGCCGTAAGAAAACTCTTACTTTTTCTTAATCGCTATAGTAGGAGTATGCAATGAGAGTAAATGAGCCGGTTACCTTGCGGGATATGGGAATGAATAATGACTGTGTGATCATCTCGACAACCAATTTAGCGAGTGCGTTTGTGTATATTCATCTACAGTATTCTCCTGAATACTGTAAACAATGCTAGGAATTCTTACACCTAAGGTTCTTTGATCATTGTTCGCGCTAATACTAATCAATGATGTATCTATGGCATGTCAGTGTCATTTTGATCAATCGTGACTAGCATTTAACAAAGAGTTTACATTCGCTTCACAATTGAATTGCTTTCTCAATTTATAGTTACGCCTGTGTTACGAAACACTACCACTTAAACAAGGTAGTAATTACAGATTTAATACAGGAGGCATTCATGGCAACAATATCTTTTCTAGTTAAGGGTACGGCAGCCAATCAAGCAAAATCCATCGCTTGGGTGACAGTGGAAGAATTGATAGGAGGGGCGCTGCTTTTTAAAGTAAAACAAGTCGGTGGTGCCATGGGGAATTTGCACGGTGTATATTTTGATATCGTGGATGAAAGTATTCTTAACACACTACGAGTCACTGCTGCTTCCAACGATATCCGCGCTAGTGAAGAGGTGGTCAGCTGCTTGAAGAATGGCACGGATGCAAATCATGCATGCGTAAGCAACAGCAGCCAGGAACAAATGAGTAGTTATAGTTTTACTCTGCTTAGTACCGCACGCGCGCTTTCGCTCTGCGATTTTCCGCAGATACAACTTGATTATTCTGGTGATTGCAGTAGTTCAACTACTAAAACCAACGATGATTTTAGCCATCGCTGGTTGTACATGGGGTTGTTTTAAGCGGCATAACATCGCTTTCTTGCACGCTAGTAACTCGGCTCCAGGGTATTTTGTTTTTACGGTCGGATTTGATGAAGGAATAGTAAGGGCGTATATCCGCAACCAAGAGCATGAAGATAAATGCTACGACCAAATGAAATTAGATGTTTAGCCGCCTTTGAGGCGTTCATTCAATAAATCTCCGGCTTTGCCGGAGGTGCAACTATAGTGGGGGTATGCAATGAGAGTAAATGAGCCAATTACCCAGCGGGATATGGGTATGAATAATGATTGTGTGATCATCTCGACAACGAATTTAAAAGGTGCTCTCACATCAGTCAATGAAGACTTTATCCGAATGAGTGGTTTCAGTTGGGAAGAACTCGAGAATAAAAACCACAATATTATTCGTCACCCCGATGTACCTCCGGAAGCTTACGCAATGCTGTGGGATGCACTGAAAGCAGGTGATCCGTGGATGGGGATGGTAAAAAACCGCCATAAAAGCGGTGATCACTACTGGGTTGATGCATTCGCCAGTCCGCAATATGAAGACGGCAAAATTATCGGTTATCAGTCAGTGCGGGTAAAACCGGAAAAAGTCTGGGTTGATCGTGCAGATGCTTTGTACACCAAGATCATGTCAAAAAAATCTGCCGATGATAAACGGCGCTCGAAACTGGACGCGGTTAAGTTAACTCAATTCCCAATCGGTTTATCCACCAAAATCGCATTGGCTGTGACGAGTATTTTTGCGCTGCTTTTCACCGGATTGGCGGTGGCCGAGCAAATTTCGTTACTTTTTGCTTTAGCAGGTTGTACGGTTGGCAGTTTGATCAGTTTTACCGTGATTCACCAAATGTTGAGCCCGCTCCGGGCACTTGCTGCAAAATCAGAAAAAATTGCTAATGATCCTGTAGCACGTTATATCTATACAGGTAGAACCGA
>FSSH01000454.1_pt1 | contig 114180 bp, 196 predicted proteins | sample 1166101 | NCBI WGS metagenome assembly FSSH01 (sample SAMEA32972668, study PRJEB13176) | freshwater metagenome | biome: Drinking water system; feature: Biomass in drinking water that filtered by 0.45 um membrane; material: drinking water | place: USA | collected 2012-12-20 | depth 0 m | reverse complement strand
GGTTTTAATTGCTCTCTATCAATAATAAACATTTTATTTTGTCTATAAATAACTTGTTTCATTATTTTGCCAGAATAGCTAATTTACCAGTACCACCAGTACGAGTTACTTTAACTACCTTTACCATGTGAGTGTTAAACGTCACAATAGCATTAGCAGCACCAATAGCAGTACTGTTGCCAAAATTCACGCCATCAATAGAGAACGTGACATTACCAGCCAAAGTTCCGCTGCCTTGAAAAGAAACCTTTTCTGCTACGCAACTAAGTGTAATTGTTTCAGTAGTCGTGGTGCCATCAAGTGTACCAGTGACTTCTGAGTCGCCGATAGACACTGATTGTCTAGCCAGCTTACTTTGTTTTTTTGAATAAGCCATTATAAGACTCCCTTAACTACTGTCATGTGTTGTCCAGTATCATGGAACAAGTAGACTAGTAAATATCGTAGCGCATCGAGTAAACCTTCGTGACCATCAGGAGTTTCATCGTAATCTTCTTTTAACACACCAGACTTACCTTTTTTAAAAGTAGCAGTACTAAGTGTATATATTAGATTGACACAATTTCTATTGATGAATAATTTAGGTCTAGTGATCTGTTCTTTAGTAACAGGTGTCATAGCCGGACTACCATCAGGATTAAACTGAGGATAGTTAAGCCATAAACGTACCATATCAGCACCGACTTCCCTAGGTTGTTTAAGACCTACAGGCTTTCGACCTAATACAGAAGACATATCGTCCCAAGCAGAACGTCCATTCAATTGAACTTGGTCGCCGCTTATATCAGCAATGACGTTGTTAAATTTAATATGGCGTCTAATTGATTGAGGGGCCAATTCTGTTTTCCAGATATCTAAAGCATCTCGTGTTAGTTCTGATTCTTTTTCAATGATTTGTTGGGCTTGCATGTAGCTAGTTGTCTTCGCAGTAAAACGCTCATCAAAGATAATGACATCCCCGTAACGATTAACTTGAGCGAAAATAGTACTAGCAGGTTTTGCAAAGTTGTGGTCACAAGCAGCATAAATCTCCCCTTCATCAGGGTGCCATACATAATCAACTACATTTGGAAATAGATTTTTTTCATTTGGTTCAACTAAGAATCCTGGAAAGCAACTATCTGAAACGGCCTCGAAGTCAGCAAGATACTCTTGTTTGAACTTCGTGATCTTTCCATCCATAACTGCTGCACGGTAAGCTAAATCAATTTCTTCTTTTGACTTATCTGGACTACTAGCTAATAGAGGGTTATCGTAACTCGTTCTTTGGAACGAACTCCAATCTCTCATATCATTGTTAGTTTCCCGATCTTCGCTATGGACAATTTTTAATTTGCCATCACGTTGCTTTTTACCGACTTGACCATACATAAACATCTTATAGAATCCGTTTTTACCACGGGGAGTGCTAATAAATACTGCACTGCCTTCTTTATCCATAAGTGTTGGACGAATCATCTGCGTCCATATATCGTCGATATTAGGCGTTAATGCCGCCTCATCCACGATAACTAGGTCATTTGCTTCCCCGGCTAAGGAGTCCGGGTTTTCCATTGACTTGGCTTCTAATACGCTTCCCCAAGGGGTTTCTAAATAATAGTCCCCTTTTTGATTTCTCGCACGTCCTCCACCTCTTTTACCTGGCTGGATGATTTGTAATTGAGTAACCAAAATACTATATAATTCTCTAAATACTTTTTCAGTAAGTGCGTAATCCGGTGCTACAATCCATACTCGTCTTCGAGGCTGCATTAGTACTGAAAGAGCCATCAAGCTAGTAAGTAAGGTTTTACCCCAACGTCGTCCGCATGATAGAACTTTGAACCGTGCATCATCTCCGAGTACTTCTCTGTGTCCATTATGAAGTGGTTGAATTAATTTGCCCTGAGTAGTGCGAATTTTTTTATCATAAAGCCATTGTGCTAAGTCTTCAATATTTAGAGTATTGATCCTTATCGGCTTACCTTCTTCATTAAAATTACTCATTTTTGTTCTTCTTGTGAAGAATGTTATTGATCTCTCTAAAAGTATCAATAGTCTTGTCGTTAACTTCCATCTTCTCTGAGTAGTCCCCAGAAAGAGTTAACCAAATTTTCGCAGCTACATCTGACTTATCCATTGCTCGGACTCGTAACGCCTCAATAACTTGAGCACGTTTGTCCTTGGAAAATAATTGCTCGCCTCTGATCTTAGACCAGACTGCATCTTCCCAACCATCTTTTTTAAGCCATTGTCTTACTGAACGAACTTCAGGGATACTTTCAAGAAGAATCTTCTTAGACTCTTCGTCATCTACATATCGAGCTTCAATCTCTTGTTTAAGTTGTTCTACCAAGCGTGTTGCTGGCGGAACCTTGTCAGGATTCACAACGATATGAGAGGCTACTATTTCTTGAAGCATCTCTTGAGTAATAGTCCATTCCGAATTTGGATTCTGAAGTTGTTTAGCAGCTCTTACCGCTTCCAGTTTTGCTACCGCTTTTTCCGCTGCGTCGCTTTTTGGATTTTGATTGTTTTCGTCTGCCATTTTCAACCCTCGTGCTCGTGTCTCTTACAGAGCCTTTAAGTAATTTGTTATTGCTGAGATCAGCAGCTTTATTTACGCTTACTGTTTTTGTTGCCATTTTTGTTCTCATCTTTCGATTCTTCAATTAGGACAACTTGCTCGACAGGTTTATCTGGTCGAGTTATCAGCAATGAATCCGGTGATTTCTGAAAACTAGTGTTGCATTTTTTGTTCATACAACGCTTCGGTTTTAGGTCGCCCCATTCTTCTCGAATGGCAGTTTCCCAACCGCAATTTTTACATGCATACTTGATCTTATCCATTTTTTCTCCTCGTTTAGAAAAAGGGGAAGGAAGCTCTTAAGGTATCAGGGTCGATACAATGGGATGACATAAGAGCCCTTCAAGATTCAAGGTAGATTAATGTTCCGATTTTAAGGTCGTGAAAACCTCTTTCATAGGTTGGAAGGTCGTTGACTGTTTAAAGGAACTTAATGAACCTGATTGGATGAATCTATAATCCCAATCTTCATTGTTTCTGGGCACCACAACGTCTGTTGCCGTGGGCTCACTTCTATACTATATATGATTTTGAGGCCGTGCCTTGCACATTCCCGTTTTATCAGGTTGTAATGCTCGTCTTTCAAAACCGATCCATTTTCCGTGGATGTCGGGACTACTTCAAATTTAGGAGTACCAGCTAAGGCTTCTAGGAATTTTTCCTCGAACCCATCTAAGTCTTCCATTAGCTTTGCGTATTCTTCTTCAGAGAGTTCTTTCTGGGGTAAAACTTCCTGTTCTATCTCTTTAACGTCCTTTACTTTTTGGGACATTTGAACCCTCCATCTATATATAACATGTGTATACTAAGTCAAGTACTAGATTATTCACATTAGTTATTACTAGTCGTTTATTCAACTTTGCTAAAAAGAACTTTTATTGCCTTTGAGTTTTTATCTAGTATTTTTAAGTACTTAGGTTTTACTGGAAAGGTGTTTATTGTCTCTTTATTCTCATCTTGTATATTTCTCAAAACGATACGCTTTGTATGTATTCCAATAGAATCAACAACATAGATGCCTTCTAGGAGGGAACAGGATACTACGTCGCCATTTTTAAAATCGTCTATTGTATGTTCGTATGTTTGCAACTTAACTGCGTCCGCCGCCATTTCAAAGACCTGTATAAGGTCAGGGGCTACTTCAACTCTTGCCATATAGTACACTCCAAATGTAAACGTCCCGTTCAGTAGCCTTAGTTACCAATCCCTCACGAACGAAGAACTGTTTGGCTGCCACAGGTTCGGTGGGACTGGAGCCATACACAATAAGTCCATAAACAAAAGGCTCCGTATCATGGAACCAATTTATGGCATATACATTATATACTTCAAAAAGCAAGTTATCTACTTTTACCACATCACCGTGACTGTACCTTGGGACCATAGAGTATCCATATCGTCTTTAAACGATCCTCATCAATAATCTCTATAGCTTCCGCAATAGGGACTATGAGGACGAATTGTTCACTTAAAATGGATCTTATGATACTGTCCTCTAATTTGACACAATAGAAGACATCAGGAGGATCATAACTAGCATTATACCCAATACCTAATACTACAAAGATTTCCCCGTAGTACTCGATTAACCTGAAATGCATAAAATATCCTAATGAGATACTCCTCTATATAGGATATATGTGTACTCTAAGTAAACGACAGTACTAGCTTTTTCCGTACAAAATAGTAGCTAATTTTAGATTATCTACAGTAATAACAAGGTCTTCTATATATTCTATATTCTGTACCATATCAATTATAATCTCTTCTGTATTATAATCTAGTACCAAGAGTTGACACATAAACCCATATAAGTGACTTATTTTGAATTTATATAGAGTTTTAGTATTACATATAGAAATAGGCTTAGAAAGTAGTCCAGGAAAAGAATCAATAGGTGTTGTCTTATTCTGTTTCATAAGGTGTCGGCCTACCCTAACGGCGGCGAGGCCATGCGGAGAATGTGTCTTTTTTAGATACATACTTGGCCAAATCTCTAACTACTGGACATTCCACAACTTTTACAGGAATTGTTGGACGGTTATTTTCCTTAGTTAAGGTTAGTAAAGCTAAGTACTGCTGAATAATAATCCAGTGATTTCGAGCACTTAACTTTAAATATTTGACAAATTGACCAAATTTAGAGTGTGGTAAGATTATGGTTGAAATCTGGTTTTCATTTGGTTTTTGTTCCATATAACACCTTTGGAGCCTTCTGGCTGGATATAGGTTCTAAATTAACTGAGCTAATCCAACTTGTCAACTTGTTCTTCCACCTGGCCAGTCTAACCCTATAATTTACGTTCTGCCCATCAATTCTAACATCCATGATTTCTACTAATTGCCCTTGCACTTTAGCAAAGTCTCCACTTTTATAACTATGCATTCCCTCGTCCATATAAGATCTTGGCTGTGTCTGGTATCTCAATTTGAGCCACATTTAAGAACTGGTGGCTTTTAACACCTTGAGCCCTTTTATTGGTTTTACAACCATATACTTGATAATAAGTTTTTAAAAATTCATTCCTGCTGTCGTTAGTATAGTAACTAGGAACAGGTTTTAGATTGTGGTAGCACAGGGTAGCTTGAACGAATTTCCACGTTTCATAGTGGATTCCGCTATTTGTACTGTTATATTCGTTCCTACTGTAGGCTTCTTTTAGAGCTTGTGGACAAAAGATTTCGGCTTTTAGTACCTTATCGGGCTTATCTTTACGCCCCTTTTTAACTACCAAAATAGGCAGATTTGAGCCTGATTTCGCACAGTTAAGCATTAAATTCACTAAAATGAGAGCACTATCTGGATCTACCATGATTTAGTTATAAACGAGTTAGTACTAACTGTCAACACATATTATTTTTAAATTTAATCAAAATAATGCTTGACACACTTTTGATATATGTATATATAATAAGTAATGAGCTTCTTGCAACTCTTTAAAAGTTGCCAAGAAGCGATCATTGATGGTATATATAAGTTAAATAACAGTATATATACTACTTGACATAATTATTTTTATACCATATAAAGGATAATATGCAGGTAGGAACCGTTTTAAGACATCTAACTAACAAGACTCTAATAGTACTAGTAGTTCACTCTGGAAAGAGTACTATTGAAGTTAAAGTTATAAATCAAGAGAAACCAGACTGGTTCCTTAATACCTACCACAATGCAACTAACTTCAAAATTAAACTCAGCCGCCTAGAACGTACTTGGAAGGTAGATAAAGTTGGAACGGTATTATATGGGCGAAAATAGAAACTATAAGTTCAAGTTAGGACTAGTAGGTAATTTAGACCATTGCTTAGTATAGATAGATAACTACCGACAAACTAAACGCCCTGTTATAGGTAGAGACTTATTGACTCCAGGACAACAAATGTGGAGTGTAGAAGACTACTATGTATGTTTAGTATTAGAAACTAATGTAGTTAGAGACGTTACTATATCAGCTTATAGAAGTAAGCTAGTAACCTTCAGAAAAGAGTATTTTGAGAGTAATTTCAAAGACTTAGGTGAAAGTGCTAAGATTTTATTTGGACAGAATGAAAGATAAGAATCTTGATATTTGTACCAATTAAAACAATTAAGTATATGATATTACAGGTATATATTCTTATTATAGTTAATTATATACTTGTTAGTTATAATAGCTCTAATTAGGACTATTAAGGAATAATCAAATGAGAACTTTACCTAAGATAGGATTAAAGAAAACTTATATTGATAGACATACTGGTTATAGCTGTTATATTGAGAGTGTGGGTGACGTGATCTACTTAGTTAGCTGGAAGAAAGCTAAAGACGGTTCCCTTAAACCCTACGGCCAGTGGATAGATTGGAAATACGCTATGGAGAACCTCGTGGAACATTCCGACCCTGCTAAGATCTTGTTTGGGAAAAAAGCATGACATTCGCCGAAGGCGACAAAATTTGGTATTTTGGCACCAGCCTAGCTCACGGGTTATATACCTATAAAGAGCTTTGCACTGGCTGGGAAGAGATAGGATATACAAGACATAAGATATCTAGGCCCGAACGCTTCAAGATCCCCAGAGTCGATATAAACAAGAAGAGGGCCGGGTATTCGTATGGTGTTAGATTCCTTGTATTTGAAGTATGGGGAGAAGAGATCCGTAAACCTACTACAGCAGAGTTGATTCTGTATGGAAAATAAATTTAAAATAGGTGATATATTAAGATTTAAATCTTCTAAATTATTATTAGAAGTAGTAGATGTTAATCCTCAAGATTTTAAAAACTTCTATATTATCAAGAACTTAGAAACTAAAAATACTAGTTATAAGAACTTTGATGTAGTACATAATAAATGTGAAATGGCTAGTAATGCTAGTAGGATATTATATGGTACTAAAACCTCATAAATATCAAGTGTTTAAGGCAGATGATATTATATTATGTACAGAACCAGATAGATACTATAAGGTTATAAGTGTATTTGATAATAAAGACTTATTAGTTAAATATGTAGGTCCTAGTTATGGTGATAATACTTTCTTTAAAGTTAAGTTAGAAGAATATTGGTTATTTAGATTAGCTACTAATGCTGAGAAAGTGTTATATACAAATGGATAATTATACTTGGAATAGGTTATCTCCAGGAGACGTGTTAAAAGGGCCTAATGGCCTCATCCTTGAAGTTATAAAGGTAGATCAATACACGAGGTCCAAACCAGTGGGAATGCTCTGTATGAACCTCCTAGCCGCCAACCACTACCGGATCTCTAAATACGATATACAAACCTATACTCAAATCGAATCAGATGACCCTTCCTATAGGGCTGCTAAGATACTCTTCGGAAAGAGTCAATTTTAATTTTTTTTAAAAATTTGAATCAACACTCTATTCTTCTCCCGGCGATTTTAAGCCTACCCCTTTTCATTTCATTATAACGGCAGGAATAGGACTGGTAGGGGTCTGGGGGAGGTGACTATTTTTGACCGTATCCCCCTTCGGGACTATTAACATATATCTATATAAAAACACTAATAAATCTGTTACAATCTACTAGTGTTATATGTATATACAATCTATTACTTAGTACTATTAGCCATAGCCTCAATAGACTTATAAGCTGCTTTATACTGTCTAAAGACACGTTCTACCCTAGTAGGTAGGACCTTCTTAGTACTAAGATGAGACAGGTTAGTAGTAACCCATAATGCATAAGCACTAGTATCAAGTTGATACACATTCTCACCTTGTTCTTTACGCTTATTAAGATCATTGTAAACTAGATCTTTAATAGTAGTTTGTTTGTTAGTACGCATAGTAACCCCTTTGGTTAGTACTAGCTTAGACAGGACATCCGCCTAACCCTAGTAATTTATTTAATGATACACTTTACACTGTAACCAGTTGACTCAAGCATCTTAACCAGCTTAGTATTAATAACCTTGCCTGTTACCGAGATACATTTAGTCTTGTGGTTAACTGTTAACGTCTTCATACTATATACTATATGCATAGCGTATGCCATAGGCTAAGTACTTGTTAGTACTAGATGTCATATATGCCGGTATCATACTAAGACGTAGAACTTATGTACAATATTATGAGAATATAGATATTTAGTAGTATTATTAGGTACTTATATAGGTGTAGAACTGTTATATAGTGTTATATTGTAGACAATACTTGATATTGTGTAGTGTTTATAGGTAGTTAGACCGATGGCACGAAAAATGTGGTTCATAATGATACCCAATTATAACCATATAATTATCAATATACTATAATAATAACCAGTATTTAACTTATAAAACTACTATTAAATAACCTCTATAAACCTCTATTAAGTCTACTGTACATTGTAGGGTATTAAGGTCTATCTAGACAGTACCGATATACAGGCATGTAACCATGAGCCTATTAGAGCGTTATATATGATATTCTCTCTATGAGTCAACATGGTGTTATTCTCTTAAGTGTCTATAGGAATATACCGAGTATTGTTATTAGTAGTTTGTGGCGGCGAGGTTTAGGCGGCTAAGGGTGCCTCAAAGTAAAAAGGCCCTAGACCGGGGGAAGTCTAAGGGCCTATAACTGTAACGATGGGGGAATCGTCTCAGTTTGATATACCTAGCATTGCACTAGGTTATTTATTAGATTTAATACCGTGGTTATAGAGTACAATAGACTTAACTTGGCCCTTAATATCGGCGTCGGCTAAGTCCTTGAATACACTACCAGTAACCAAGATCATAAGGACTAAGAACGTGATAACACAAAACGACTCAATTCGATCCGAATATAACTGTCTCATTTTGATCTCCTTTGTGCCGATTTAAAGGCACGAATTTTGTACCAGCGATTGATTAACTCGGTACTAGCTTGTAACCGCATAAGACGCTTCTTAGCATCGTCGGTGCCACGGTATTCCCGAATTATATGTTTTAGGTTCTCAATCGTTAGTTTGCTTGTGTTCATATTAACCTCTTGTTACTAAACTTATCGGTCGATCTAGTACTAACTTTAGCACTATTTTTAGTATTTACAAGATTTATTTTACTTTACTCCAATTAGTTTTAGCATAGCCTTTAGTACCGTGATAGACTAGACCGATCTTAAGGTTATCGCCTAATGCATCCATATCATTATGAGACGCATTAACATAACCTTGAGAATTCAACTCTGTCTCAGTTTCAAACACTTTACTATGGCGGTCTGTCTCACTTTGGATCATATCGTCTTGTTTGCCGCCTAAGCTAAAAATGATTTTAAAGTTCTTAGGTCTCTTAGCCGATAGGTCGCCTTTGAACATAGCGACCATCTTAGTATAAGCATAGAACTGTACTCGTGGCTCATTCTGGTACGCCATTGCGATACTAAACCAGCGTGAAGCATAAGACTCATTATAGAAGTCCCCGGCATCATGTACACGAATCATAATTAGACCAGTCTTGTGTTTCAATAGGAGACGATCAATATGAAACTTAATAACTGTCTCAAAGTTAACCGAGCGACTAAGTTTGAGTCGATTCTCATAGGCCGCCGCCACGTTAGACCAGACGTATGCACCTTGACGTGCATAGCATCCACGAGCGCAACTACCAGCCATAGGGCATGTTGCTGTACCATCTTGAGACTTAAGGGCTGGAATACCCCAATTATACAAGTGAATCCCATTTTGAGACGAGCGTTTCATCTTAGCATTTTGACTAAACACTGTCTTAACATTAAATTCAGCTTGCATCATTTTGATACTCTTGCTAAGTTCGTTTTGAGTGTACATAACATAACCCCCTGTTATTATTTAGTTAAGTTTAAAACCAAGAGCGAGAATGCCGTTAATATTCTCTTGAATGCGCTCACGCTCTTTATCTCTATAGGACTCAATCAAAGCGTTAGCATAATCCAATGGATTGACAGTCCCATTTTGATACGCATATTGTGGTGGGTTACCAGTGTAACCGCCGCCGAATACCTTTACTTGTTTAGCGTCAAGGTCTACAGTGTAAATCCATTCGAGGTCCGATTGATGGCCGAGCATCTCAGGATCGAACGTATCACTATGGAACGTCTCTTCTACCATGTTCTCACGCTCATAATAAGACTCACAAGACTTAACGAATATAGGCAAAGCCTCTAAAAATGAATCATGAGCTAATTTAGTACAAGTGTCAATAGCTTGCTGAATCATTTTGAGATTCTCAGTAGGATAGCCGTCCCAATGCTTATAGAGTCTATGCACTGTAACTTTGCCTTTGCTATCGGACTTCTTAACTAGTACAATTGAACGTGTTCCCATAATAAACCCCTTTGTTATTAGTTAGTTATACTTTCTTATGTATTGTTATAGACCAACGAATACCATAAGCTAACTGATATTCGTATCTCATTTTGATAGCTTCAGTTAAGGACTCAAAGCTATCTAGTATCTCTGTCTTGCCGTTGTTAGTACCTTTAATAAGCCATTGAGTTTTAGTCATGTTATGCCGCCTTTTTATCGTTAATAACTTGATCTAGTACTATCTCTTGAGTATCCTCTAAACTAGACTGATAAGCAACATTATAACTAGATAGTGTCTCAAACTTAGTACTAGTAGTTAAGTGACTAAAGAACTGGTCTACTAATAGCATAAGTCCCTCGAACGAGTCACAAGACACGCTAAAGTTATGAGTACTAAGGTAGAACATAATGCTATAGGTTACATGTCCATTAGTATTAGTTCTAAAATATAAGCCTCGTGGTATCTTAATCATAACGACCTCACTTAGTACTAGGTTAATGCATTCGAGGTGCCAAGCGCAAGTACTTAATTTTAGGTGTCGATCTTATTATCGAACGTCGAACTTATATACTATAAAAATGAGATATTGAGTATATATCAATACAATTGAATACTTAACTAAGATGTCGAACTTATTGCTAAAGTGTACTTGTTAGACAACACTATTTTGTATCATAATGAACCATCAATTTAATAAAACCTAATAAAATCAATATGGCATGTATCCTGCAACTACCTGATTTTGAGTATATAGCTATTAGTGTATCATTCTAATACTGTCTCATATAGGGATTGGTATATGTATTGCATATAGCAATGGCTATGCCTGTATCATTTTGGGATGTCTCATTATGGAGCGTATTGTTCTGAGACGTATCAATGTGAGATGTATCGTTTTGAGAATTGTGGTGGCGGCCAAACCTAGCCACAAGCATGAAAGGCGATTTCTATGGTAAACTTTTTTCTCTTTTTATTAGTAGGAGTGTTTCTTATGATCGAGCAAATTACAGATAAAGATGAGCAACTGAAAGTAATTGAGTATCTGAATGATGCATTTGATTTGCATCCACAAGATGAAGCGTTTCAAAAGCACGACCATATCTTTACTGTCTATAAGAATCAAATGAAAGACGCTCGCTCATTCCTTGTACACTTTCTGCACTATAATAAGCGCCCATTAGTTGGCATATTCTTTGAATGGACTGGTGTAGGTGATGAAATGGAATATGGCCGCAATCGTATGATGTGGGTTAGCGCAGAAATGGCCGAGATTATTAGCCGCATGAACATCGGCAACTCTAATGTATTGTTCGGTAAGAAAAAAGAGACATAGTTTTTCCTGGAGCTAAAATAAAAGACCCGTCCCCCTTATTGAAAGGACTTGTTATGTATCAAAATGCTGTAGTAAACTATAAAGGAGAGGTCGTTGGCTATAAATGCAGCACTTGTCTTAAAGTTTACGACTCTATGTGGAGTCACACTTGCAATGCATGTAGAGATCAAGAAAGAAAGCACAAAGAACTTATCAAAGCTATAGAAACTTCACAAAAATCATGCGCTTGCTCATGCCATAAGAAAGGCGATATAAAATGATTCTATTCTTAACTGGTTTATATTTGTGTAGTGAGGATTATTGGTTTTGTGGACTAGTCTGTATTTTATCCGCAGTAACAATTCATTGAGGTGTAATATGGATTTAAAAGATTGTCTCATTTTTAATGCCGCATCTGAAAAGGGTAAGATTGTTATCCCTCGCATGGCTGTTAAAGGCTTGCGCACCAAAATGATACGAGACTATTCAGCCAATACAGATAAGGAAGTAACTGTATTATTGATTGACATTGAATGCGCTGAACTATTAGGTATGGACACAAGACATTCATATCGTAAAGATAGAGTAATTGGTGTTGATGTGTCTGATGAGTTGACAGTTGTAATGGGAATGATAGGAGCAAGTAAAGCTGCCTCGGCTTTATTTGGAAAGCCTAATGAATAGCTGGTCACTTAAACAATGTATTGAAGGCGCTTGGATTAAAGACCCAAAGACTGGTCAAGTGTCAGAGATTAGACATGTGGAATGTAAAGAGTCACATGGCAATAAGCATTACACATATAAGATTAGAAATTTGGGCGCACACAAGAATTCTAAAATGAAAGTTATCAATCGTAAAGAATTGAGACGTTATTTATTAGATCCAACAGGGACTATTTTATATGGCAAACGTCCCACAGAATGAATATCCTGTAGGCACTTGGCTAAAACGTAAACAGGATAATAATCCTTGGCGTGTAACTGAAACTTGGATTGAAGGATCAGTTAAACGTGGGCAATGGAGAATGTATCGAGTTAATAGTTATGATTGGTTAGAAGGAATGGACATTACATTGGAACAGCTATTGCATGAGTTTAGTGATAACCCAACAGCAAGAGTTTTATATGGAAAAAGTGTACAAGGTTAGAACACATGTACAACATATTGCGACACAAGATATCTTTCAGATCATCCGTAGACGTGGTATGTTCAATTGCCATTACATATTAGCACTAAAACATACTCAGAACAAATATGATAAGCAATGGCCTAGCAAAACAAATTGGTTGAGTGGCGAGAATCTTGCAACATATTATCGTGTACTCAATTCTAAATCAGTGAGGGTATTATATGGCCGGACTCAAATATAAAATAGGTGATGTGGTGATTGATAACAATCTAAATAACCTATTAGTTATGGAGATCACTGACATCTATATGAAAGACGTTAGCATGGTATATCAAATTAAAGTGTTGTATCATAAAGATCCAAACATAATGAATCATACTGTTAATAAATCACCAGCTAAATATACACAATTCAATTGGCAAGTATTAGAAGGCGCTACGCATCTAGCTGATAAAGGTTCTACATTTAAGGTGTTATATGGAACTAAATGATTATGTTGTAGACATTTATACGCAACAGCTTTATATCATTACTTATAAAAATGATGAGCGTGTCAAGTTACAAGCTATGGGCACACTTGATAAAGGTATAGTTAAACTTAGAGAGCGCCGCAGTTGTTCTATAAATAAATTTAATAGACGCTATAAAGTATCAATAGCTATAAAGGTGCTATATGGCAAAAACTAAACCAAAATTTAATCGTGGTAGTTATGTATTACACAAAACCGAGAAATGGTTGGCTCGTGTATTGCAGAACAGATGGTTAGAACAAAAATATTTATTAGAGCCATTAAATTTTAATGCCAAAGAAACATTTAAAATTGATGGTTATGCTAATGGTTTAGAGTTAGCCAAAGGTTCATATCAATTGCATGGCCCAGCTATTGCAAGAGATGATTTCATGTTTAGAGCTAATATCCAATTGATAAACGACGATTGGATTAAGGTAGATGCTAGATCAGCTATGGTGCTATATGCTAAAAAAGGGTAATGTATACAGACATAAGAATAAATTATGGATATATGTCGGGTTTAAATTCAGTGTAGACTATAAGGGCATCAAATCTGAGAACTTCGTACAATACTTATTCATACCAGCAAATAAAACCAAGATAACTCAGCGTGATACAGTGCATTATCAACGTGGTGTCTATAAATTTATGAAGTATGATAGAGCGGCGACAGCATTATTCGGTCGTGCAGAGAATGATTTACAGTTGACTAAAGTGTTAACAGGTAAATACGATTACGATCCATATACTGAGTTACGCATGGGCACACCTATTGCATGGAATAGTAACTATGACATCACTCACATTTGGAAATTTACTAAAGGGAATATTAAATATGTTGATATTGATAGTGTTGTTATCGCTAGGGATAGCATGTGCGCCACACCAGACCAAAACTAATGTAACTGTTAGCATAGACAGTTCATTTAATTCTCAAGTAAAACTATTTGAGGATTTATATAGTATTCCAGTTAACGTATCAATTCGATTCGTTCCTGATCTTGGTGAGTATGCAGCGGTATGCCATGAGTATTCGCCTAATAATCCTGATAATTGGATTGAGGTTGATGAGTCTTATTGGTATTCTATATCGGATGCTGGACGAGATCAATTGATGTTACATGAGTTTGGACATTGTGTATTAGGTTTAGATCATCGTGAGGCTATGGGTAATGTTGGCGGCCATATTAATGTGCCACTCAGTATTATGTATCCAATAGCATTTGGAGACAACGAATATTACAGAGAGAATTTACAATACTATTACGAGGAGTTGATTAAATGATCTATAAACTTGGTGACGTATTAGAAACTAAGAAGGGTACAATGTTTGTACAATGTACATTACCTTTACAGGGCAGGCTAAGTGGTTGTATTCTCTATTGGTTGATGAATGATAAAAATGAGGATATCGTGCTTAACAAAGCAGAATTACAAGAGATTTTAATTAAAGAAGTGCGAGTGGCTAAAGATGATGTATTGGATGAAAGTTATACAGAGGACGAAGAAGAGTACTAAGTAATATCAATAGGTTATAATTGGCATTCCACTTGCTATAGTATATATCACGAGGTTGACATGAATAGACACATTAAAAAGAGTTTAACGTCATGGACAGAACGTATGGCACAGTCTCATATAGAGAAAATACAAACTCTTGAAGAAACTTTGGCATTAGCTAAATCAGCTAAACGCAAGAAACAAATTCAAGAGGCATTAGATAAAAATTGTGATAGAGTAGAGAAGTTGATTAACGTAGTAATTAGTGATTCAATAAGTAGTAACATACATTAACAAGGAGAAAGAAAAATGAAACTGAAAGTATTTGGCCTATTGATTGCTCTCGCAATGGTAGGATGCGCTATTGATAAATCTACAGTAGCAACGATCACAGCAACGGATGGTACGAATGGACAAAACGGACATTCACTAGTATCACAATATGTCCAAGCTACAGAATTAGAATGTGATTCTGCTGGTGGTAGTCGATTGGATATCTATGTTGATATAGATGATTCATTGTCTGCATCCGATGGCGACGTATACCAAAATTCATTGGTAGTATGTAATGGTCTTAATGGATTGAATGGTATTGATGGGCAAGACGGACAAGATGGACAAAACGGCAACAATGGTATCAATGGGCATGATGGTATCGCAGGTCCTCCGGGCAGCGCAGGTCCTCCAGGATTAAATGGTAATCCAGGACATGATGGCGCTCAAGGTCCAGCAGGCGCTCCAGGAACTCCAGGTGCTCCAGGTCAGAATGGTTCTAATGGTCAAGATGGTGCTCCAGGACAAGATGGCAAAGATGCTCATGTTACACCTAAAAATGTAACTGGTAATTGCACTAACATCAGTGTAGGATATGATGCAAAGATTAAAGATAATACAGTAGAACTTTTTACTGCTGGATTTTCTTGTGCATCGCCTAAAAAAGTGTTTACATTAACTTCATCGTCCTCGACTTTTTGGTTGTCGTCTACAGAATTAGCTGTATTCGTTGATCCTGCTGGCCTTCGCATTTTAACTTACGGAAACTAAGGAGCATAAAATGAAATACATTATTATCATGCTAATGTTCTTTGTAAATGTAGCACAAGCGGCTGAATCTTGTTCTGAGAATGTAAATGTAGATACTAAAGATGTAGTGTATGCAGTTAATACTGATATGCCTAAACATCTTAAAGGTGCTACAATTACAGTAACTCTTGCAAATGGCAAAACGAGCACAGTATCAGCGGATAAGTTTATGGTCGTGCCTCGTAAACAACAAACAGTAGTTGGTCAAGATAAGATTTCAACTAAGACAATTAGTTGTACTAATAATCTTGATACAAAAAAGAATATTGTTTTTGTTGACGCTAAAAAAGAATACACTGGTATAGAGACTAGCACTAGTGTTAATGGCAATACACAACAAGTAACTGTATCATCAAAGAAAGAATTAGTGCCAGGACTTAACTATTATCGACGACAAATTCTTGATAGTAAAATTGGTGCTGGTGTTGGAATAGATACTAATGGTCAACTTAAAGGTATGGTTGGCTTAGATTTTTAGGAGTCAGTATGTTTTTAAAATTAACTCAATGGCAAAGACCTATAGCGGTATCTGGACAGCAAACTATTATCGCTAATAAAGTTAAGCACACTTGGATTAATTTTAATACTGTCACCGAGATGGAACTTAGATCACATAAACTTCAAGATGGTACTGAGGTAACTTATACCATCTTGTTTTTTAACACTTCGACTCACGACGATCAAGCTAGTGCGAATGTAATTGAGACACCAGAAGTAATATGTGAATTGTTAAAAGAAAATACAACTGTAAAAGTCTTATTCGGAGGTAATTAATGGGTTCAGCTTTACTTGCATCACTAATTATAGTCATGTGTCAAGGTAATGGACGCACCTATATCGTTAGCGGCGAACCTACTGATTGCCATAGCTGGTACATGAATTGCAGCTTGAATAAGTATCAAGACTTGTTGACTAAGAACAAAGAACAAATGCAACAAGCTTTACAGGAGTGTAGACGATGAACTCACGAGATAGAATTAAAAGCTTTTTTAACAGTATCAAAACGATACCAGTTAAAGTACCTGAGCCTAAATTTAAAGTGAATGATATTATTATCAACACTAAATTTAAGGTTATTTCAAAAGTCGTAGCTATCAGAAATATATTTGAGCAAGAGGACTTGACAATTAATTATGATGGTGCAGAATATATATTAGAGGACGTTAAAAACGAGGCATTCGAGTCCTTTATGAGTAAAGAGAGTAGTCCAGAGCACTATGCACATGTTATGCAAGGCTACAGGACTACACCACGCAAGAGATTTAAACCCTGTGTTAAAATTGATCCTTATTATGATAAGGTAGATTCTCAAGCGGCACAAATATTGTATGGTATTAGACCTAAAGACGAGAACAAAGGACAAGATAATGATTAAATTTGAAGTAAAAAACTTAGATGCTATATATGTAGTAGTTAAACGCAAATCAGGTGTTAACTATTTTGTCGGTCGTAGCTCATACGTTACTCAGTCTATTGTATCTAAAGCCACTCAATTTGATGATAAGACTAAAGCTGATGAAGCTGCTAAAAAATGGACAATACAACAAAAATCTAGATTCAAAGTAGAACCTTTATCTAAATTTATGGTTAACAACTTTACACTAAGCTATAACCGATATGCTAGTGCAGTAGAAGAAAAGGTCTCAGTAACTAGCAAGCCTATGGCATTGCATCAAATTACTCACATGAAGAGAGACTTTCAATTAGAATTAAACAACAAACGTAAAGACGTTATCATTAGTATCAATACTGATATTTTAAAGCTAGATGAACAGATAGCTAAAAGTGATAAAGAAGTCGAAGCAATGAAGCAGCGTCACCTTAAAGAACTTGAGGACTATGCCAATGAAACGCAACAAAAACGAGACACAATCGAGAAGTATAAAACATTAGCTCAAACTGTAGAGCAATTAGACATTGACTCACAACTTGAACAGTTTAAAACTAAGACAGACAATACAATGAAGACTCTATATGGCAAGAAAGTTGCAGAGGATAATACACAACAAACATTTCAAGGTCACACAATGATCTTGTTACCATTGAAGGGATTATAAATGTCAACACTTAGACAAGAATTACAATACATGGACTTTATCTGTGATAAAAAGAATCCAGAGAAAATGTATTTAGTATTGACAGTTAACCTACATAATGTATGGGTATTTAAACAAGGTGACGCAGAGCCTATTGAAATCCCAAAACGAGTCGTCAATATGGTATACATGAAGGTTAATCCTAAATCTATCAAAATCCTATTTGGAGACAAAGGCGAAGCCAATGAAGTTACTGTTAATCCTGACGCTACTACTGACGACGCAGGCCAAAGCTAATAGTGAACAAGATGCTATGAATAAGGCAGCAGAAGCAGCTTATATTCAGAGCGGTGTGCGTGACAATATAGAGCGTTTTAGTAAAGAGTTTGAGAGACGTTATATACCTGTTATTATTGTAGATAATGGTGGTATTATAATGTTTGTAGCTGAGACATTTTATCGTGATGAGATTAGATTAAAATATACCTGGAGATTCTAGTGTCGAAATTTAAGATAGGTGACGTATATTTAGACAACCAAGGCAGAGTATGTCAAATCACTAATGCTAATTTATACTTAGTACTTATGTCAGGTTCTAATAAAGCTATTACTGTAGAGTATTTAGACACTAAAGAAGAAGTGATATTATCATGGGATCAATTATATGATAGTATTGTCAAGCAATTAGGTAATAACCCTGAAGTGGCACGAGTATTGTATGAGAGAGTAGTAAGGAGTTCACATGAAGAAACTAATGTTGATCTTGAGCTTATTCCTAACAAGTACGACCCATGCGACGATTAAGATAGCTGTAATTGATACAGGCTTTGACTTCAGTTCTAAATGGGAAAACAAAGCAGCTATTAAAGCTACTGGCATTACTAAGCCTAAGCTATGTGCTAACGGCCACTACGACTTTGTAAATGATAATGCCAATTCAGATAAGAATAATGACAACCACGGCCACGGCACACATATTGCTGGTATTATCGCCAAAGGTAATAATAATCTTGACTACTGTTTAGTTATCCTTAAATACTATGATCCTAAAGTAATCAATACAGATAACCTTAAGAATTCTATTAGTGCATATAAACGTGCTATTAGGATGAATGTTGATATCATTAACTATTCTGGTGGTGGTGTTGAAAAGTCTACAGAAGAGTGTTCTCTAATGAAACAGGCTTTGGATAAAGGTATTAAGGTTGTGGCGGCGGCTGGAAACGAACGTAGCGACCTTGATAAACATCCTTATTACCCTGCCTTATGTGACTCTCGTATTGTCGTTGTAGCCTCTGTAGACATTAGTAATACACGTTTGCCTAGCTCTAACTGGTCTAGCAGTAAGTATCAACTATGGTCAGCTATAGGCCAAAATGTAATGTCTTTACTACCTTATAATTCTTATGGGTATATGACAGGCACATCACAGGCTACCGCAGCTATTACTAACATGATTGTAAAACAATTAGTCAAAGAGTATAAGTTATACAGACTCCAACCTTCTAAGTGCTCGAATTCATTTGTTGAGAATTTGGCATACGAAATGCAGTATAAAGTAGTAAGGAGTTGCAAATGGGAAAGTTAATTAAACTGTTATTGCTATGTTGGGCTGTAATCTTTACAACCAATATCATTATCTTGTTTATTTGTATCGCTTTTAAGATCTATTCCTATGTCTATATGGTTAATCTGAATAGCTTAGGATGGGGATTATACTTCGCTTATAGATACATTCAATCACAAAAGGAGAATCAAAATGATAGAACAACTGATGACTCGCCGAAGTGAGATCTGTTTCAAATTGATCGAAGCAGACCAAGGTGAGTATAACGATCTAATGTCAGAACTCGAAGAAATAGAGTTGACTATAGAAGAAAAAACTGGCAAAAGCCCAGAACAAATTGAACGAGAACAAAACCAAGGAGAACACAATGTCTAAAACTAAAGCTAAATTTAAAGTCGGCGAAGCATTCTTCCTGCCTAAAGAGGCAATGTTTGTACAGATTGATAAAGTTGAATACTTTGAAGGCGAAGGTAAAGGCTGGTTGTATAACCTTAAATGCTATAAGCATCAAGGTGATGAGATGAAGCCTTGGAAACGATACTATGAGCACAGAGTTATTAATGAGCTACTTCCTATGCGCCACACTAAGGCAATGAAGGTGCTCTATGGAACAGCCAAAACCAGTGTTTAATATAGGTGACGCTGTATTGGGACTTGAAGAAGTCCCTTATTGCCCCTTCTGGTTAGTTTCCAGAATCGAGAAAGACAGGGCCGGGGCTACTTGGATTAGTCTAGCAAACTTAGATCCAAAAAGTTCTTGCACTATTACAAGTTATCCGTTATTGTATATGGAAAAGAGTTATGTTAAAATAAACGAAAGTACAGTTAAAATTTTATTTGGAGCGAGCTATGGAAAAATCAGAGAAGAAATTCAAAAACCCGGTAGTGATAGCGACTCAATACGCAATCAAACTAAATAGTGAGATTGTAGCGACTAAGCAATCACGCAAGGAAGCCACGGACTACATCAAATCAATGTCTTTGTCTACGGACAATGATGTTATTGAATTGGTTAGACAGAACGTGACTGAATACCACATCAATACTTATAAGATCAGAACTGAAAAAGTATTGGTTGCATCTGATTTAAGTCTTGACATTGAACAAGAATAGTATTAACTTAATTTCTTAACAGGAGGCTTTCATGGCTAGATCTCGTATTATGGTTCCAAATGATAAACTAACCTTCACAGTAGTTCCTAAAACTATACCAAACAACGGTACAGCATACACTGTGGTCGATTCTGAAGGTTATACCTGCGGATTCTATGCAACTGATAAGGATGCTCGCAAAGCCATTCCTAAGATTGCTAACAACCTGCGACATGGTAACTGTAAACCTTTAAAACAAAAACAAAGACCACTCCAAAAACGCTAGTTATATCCTTTTCTGGCATTTTATGAGTAAAGTTAAGGCTCCGCAAGGAGCCTTAACTGTTTAAAGAGTATACAAGTGTAAAGCAAATATTGTACACTTGAGAGTTTGGGTTAAGTAATATCAATAACTTAGGGCTGGCACAGCCTTTGTATGTATAAGAAAGTAAGAGGTATGAATGCTAACCAGACTATTTAATAAGATATTCGGTACGAAGCTACTTAAACAGTATAAGGTTGGAGAAACATATTTCTTTAATGATACTGTACCAAAAGGACATATTGAGAATGAATTCATACCGGACGTTATTTTCGACAGAAATGTTAGTTTATATAATTGTGGATACGATTCAAAACGCAAACTGTTTAAGGTAATAGCGTCAGGAGGATTTAAAGAAGTCGGCGACAAACTTAAAAATTAGTGAAAATAAATATTAACTTAGTAATGAAACACATATAAATTAAATAAAACTTTTAAAAAGGAGACCTATATATGAACATCGAAACATTCAAAGAAGCATTGCCTTACCTTATCGAAGCTGAAATCCCAGCCTTGTTGGTAGGACATCACGGGATCGGTAAAACTCAAGGCGTTAGCCAATATGCTAAGGCAGAGAAAGCCCTTCTTAAAATCCTTAACCTTGGTACACAAGAAGTGGGAGACATTATTGGTCTTGCAGACTTTGTTAAAGACAAGTCCGGCCAAAACGTAGCCACCAAGTTTATGATGCCTGATTGGGCTAAAGAGATTAATGAATTCTGTTTGGCTAATCCAGATAAGAAAGCCATTCTCTTTCTTGATGAGATCAATCGTGCTCGTCGTGACGTATTACAAGTTATCTTTCCGTTGTTGACTGAGAAACGTATTCACTCAACAACATTCCCTTCAAATTTCTATGTTATGGGAGCTATGAATCCTAATACTGAGGACTATATCGTTACTGATATTTCAGATAAAGCCCTTATGGATCGTTTCTGCCATATCAAATTGCAGCCTTCAAAGCCTGAGTTCTTTAAATATGCTAAAACTCAGTCATTCGACACTCAATTGTTACAGTTCTTGCAAGATCAACCTAAGATGTTGGCGGCTGAATTGGAAGCATTTGAACTTGAAGTAAAACCTTCTCGTCGTAGTTGGTTTTCGGTTAATAAACTAATTCAGCTTAAGACTCCAGCAAACTTGATGCGTGAAATGGCATCGGGCCTGGTAGGTTCTGAAGCAGCTATCGCAATGTTGAAAGCTATGTCAGAAAGTGATAAGCCTATCACAGCTAAAGACGTAGTAGATGGTTACTCTAAATTCAAAAAACGTGTTGAAGAGTACTCAGATGCCAAATCTGGTGGCCGTATGGATATGTTAAAGTTCACTTGTGATTCTTTGATCGAGTTCGCACAAGGTCGCAAGACTGTGTTGACTAAAGATGAATCTAAGAACTTGGCAGACTTCTTGTGGGCTATCCCTAAAGATCTGGCATATAACCTTTGCCGTGAGTTGTACATGGAAGATTGTACACGTCCGACAATCGACGAACATTCTGATCTATTGACAGAAATCGCAACTAAGCGTAAAATCAAAGTATAAGCAGTTTTCTAGGCTCCTCTTATTGAGAGGGGAGCCTTCATTTTAAAAAGGAGAATGAAGTGTCTACCAATAATAAGACTGCGCCAGCAGCTACTCAACAAGAAGAAGAAAAGAAAGATGTTATTCCAGATGTTGATATCGACGGTGCCCAAGGTGCTCTCGAAGAAGCAATGATGGATCTTATCTATGATGAACCTTTCTTTGCCAATTTAACTCTAAATATGCGCCGACAATTCACTCTCAAATTCCCTACACTGGCAGTAAATGTAACGGATGAAGTTAATCTTTGGATCAATCCGTATTTCTTTATGGCTCTAACTGTACCAGAGCGCATTGATGTTATTAAGCATGAATGTCTACACGTTATCAACAATCACTTCGTTCGATTTCGTGATCTTGAGCCACAAATTTATGATGAAACTCAAAAGCGTACTATGGGCGACAGGATGCAGGATCAAAAAGATGCCAGCGTTCTAAATAAAGCCGCCGATTATGCTATTAATGAATATTTACCACGACTTCCTAAAGAGGTGTCCCTCTTCGATAAACATGGTAAAGCTTATGTACATCCTCCAACTTTAGAGGACGGTTCACCGAATCCTGACGCAGGAAAATTAGTGAAAGGAAACCTTTTGTTTGTTAAAGACTTACAAAAGAAACACCCATCACTATTGACTCAACAGAATCTTGAATATTACTATGAAATTTTGAAAACAGAACAAGATAAACAAAAAGGTCAAGGTCAGGGACAAGGTGGACAGGGCCAAGGACAAGGCCAGGGGCAAGGACAAGGCAACGGTATGACGCTAGACGATCATAGCGCATGGCATGAGTCTGACGCCACTGAGGACCAAATTACAGACAAAGTAAAAGACATTGTGAATAAAGCAGTTGAACAAACTGGTGATAAAGCAATGGGATCAGTAGCAGGTAATATCATTCAAGCGATTAATCATTTGAATCATGTGCCTAAAGATTGGAGACAAGACCTTCAACGATTCGTTGCTCGAAGTGCTGAGATTGTTATCGAAAACACTCGTAAAAAGCGTAACAGACGTTATGGTATTATATATCCAGGTCAAAAAACATATCCTAAACTTAATATCGTATGCGCTCTAGATACTTCTGGATCTGTAGGCGATGAAGAAGTTAAGCAGTTCGGTGCAGAATTAGGCCGATTGCACAGCATGGATGTTCATTTGACAATTATCGAATGTGATACTCAAGTTAACCGAGTATATATTTTCGATCCAAAGAAAGAATTTAAAGTAGCTGGACGTGGTGGCACTAGATTTGCTCCTGTGTTTGAGTACATTGAAAAAGAAAAGTTAGATTGTGATGGATTAATTTACTTCACAGATGGCGAGTGTTACGGAGAAACTATTAAAAAGCCAAACTATCTTGTGTTGTGGGCTTTAACTCCACCATTCGTCTTGCACGATCTTAAATTTGGTTCTAAGACTAAAGTTGAGGTTAAGAAACGACATGTACGCTAGTATTAAAGACCTTCCTGCTAATTTTCCTAACGGCTTTCATCATGTGAAGGCCGGAGATATGGTGATTATGTTCGCCGATCCTAATAGGACTTTAGTAGACGATCACGTTCATATATACGAAGTGGTTGAAAAGGGAACTCGATATGCAGACTTGACTTTGATGTTAAGAAAGTGTATGTTTAATGATAAAGAATACGTCGTCTGTCAGAAGAGTATGACTAAAGATTGGGAATGGTTTGTTAACTATTCTCAGCAATGTAAATGGTTGCGGTCTAAAGCTGAAAAAGCTTTATTCGGAGTAAGTGGAACATGAGTATTAGCAATGGAAATAATAAAGCTTGGCCTGCGGTAGCGCAAGCGCCACAAAAATCAGATGCTACTAAGATTAGAGATTTATTAGACCAATTCGCAGAGTTTGAGGATTTGGTTAAGATGGATAGACCAAACAAGTCTATTGATTCGTTTGAGTCCGAGATTCAAAGAACAGAAGAAAAGATTAAGAACTTGCAAGAAAACCTTGCATCATTAATTAAAGCTAAAGAATTTTATGAGGGGCTCCCTTTCCGTTTAGGAGATGCAGCATTTCATAAAGATTATGGTAATGTTATCATTAAAACTATTACAGTAAACAAAGATGATCTAGAAGCTAGTCAATACGTTGTTGTAACTGTAGAAAAGCAAGCCAAGGTAAATGTTAAAGAATTGGTCCCTATTACGGATGCAACGAAGGCGCTTTTTGGTAGAAAATGATAGAAGTTAAGTTAAGTAAATACGATATTCAAACTATTAAAGATGCGGCTCATAGGCTGTATATTGATAAGGCAAGTACTGGTGATAATTTCGTAGGAGACTGTTGGGTTCAAGCGACAATATCATTCATTACTACAAAAAAGCTCACCGTGAAAGATGGTAAACTGTATGCCGAAACGAAAACCGATAAGTAAGAAACAGGTGGACGTTGCTGGCGAAAAGGTAACTGTCCACACATACGAATATTCTAAAAAGAAGGAGATGCGTAATGCTCGCTCTAATACTAGTTCTTGTCCTAATTGCCTTTCTACATTAAAAACAAATGATTCTGGTTTTCTCTACTGCACTGGTAATAAGCTTATAATCTGGGAAAAAGATTTTGCAAAATACCATGCAATGAAAGATATTGAGAAAGCTAAATATCTTAGTAAGATTTCTAATACAAGTAAATTTGAAGAACTCTATGATTACTGGCGATATGCATTTGAGAACAATGATCCAGCCCAATTCGATTGCGGCTATACAAACAATGTATCATTGCCTATTGGCTCCAGCAAGTCTAGAATACCAGATCCAATTGTATGTAAACGGTTAGAAACTTCTCTTGGTCGTAAATTGACAGAAGAAGAATTATATGGGGAGTCCCCCTTGTATTCTTATAGAGGAAAGATTCTAACTGAATATAAAAAACGTGCTAAAGAAGTTAAAATACCCTGGATTTTACTTCCAGATTTAGTTGAGATTAAGATATAATGGGAAGAAAACGTAACGAACTTTACAGAATTAAAAACATGTTAACAGGATTGTACTATACAGGCGGTACAGGTCAGAGATTGAAAAATCCTAACTATGATCCTAAAGCAAAATATCCATCTTGGGATAAACGACCATCAGATTCTAATAGTGGTCAGTATCCTTGGAATAGAACTTATCTTGTAGCTTGGGATAAGTTTGGTAAAGTGATGACAAATTTGGCTGGCTGTGAGAAAATCATTAGTCGATTAAGCCAAACATCCAAGCATGTTCGGAAAAATAAAACCGAGAATATTTTATTTGGAAACCAAACAAGTAACAACCTTAAAATAGTACGATGTAGAATCGTGGATATTAAAGATGGCGAAGAAACAACTTAAAGGTTTTTATAGAATTAAAGATTTATCTACAGGTCTCTATTACAACAAGAGATCTATTCGTATTAATGATGCTCAAGGCAAATATGCAGGCAGCACTAATTGGGACAATTTTGGCTCAGTATGGGACAAAAGAGGGCCAGCAGAGTCTCAAGTAACTTCATTGACTAAGACATTTAAAGCCGACCGTGACACCGAAGCTAAGATGATTCTATTCGGTAATAAGAAAACCTATAATATTCGTGTAATTGAGGCTTTAGTAGAAGATAAAAAATAATTCCGTTGACAAAGAGTGGAGTAGGGTATATCCTGATACTGCATGATAAAACAAATTATTATCTCTATATTATTGCTATTACCTATAAGTACTACAAATGTTGGTACTAAAACAATACAGGCTATTCCCAGTAGGGATCACTTTGTTGTTTATAATCAGATATTTAAGAATAATCCTAAATTAGAACATACCTATGTATATAGGTTATCAGATGCTATTGTTAAAGCTTCTATTAAACATGGGTTAAATCCTAAGAAGTTCTCAGCTATATTAGCTCAGGAATGCCGTTATAGACTCAATTGTATTAATAAGGCTACTAAGGACTATGGCATTGGACAAATCAACCAGAAGACTATTAAAGCGTTTAAGATGGATAAACAGAGACTACTAGAGGATCTAGAGTATTCTGTGGATTCGGCAGCTAGGGTATTGGCAGATTTTAAAAGAGTATTTGGCCGCCGAGAAAAGAATTGGCATTGCCGCTATAATGTAGGTACGGCACCATTTGTGCAGGTATCTGAGAAGTGTGGTGAGTATACAACTTTAGTAGCGAGGTTTATGTGAAAGTTTATATAGTTCAGAATTCAGATGAGATTTTATTAGGCGTATTTAAAACTAAATCAAAAGCCAGAACATTTGTCAAAAAATATGGACAAAAAGTATGGAATGAAAAATGGAATATTTATGCTAGAAAAATAAACCATGTCCAAACATGGATAAGAGATAAACAATGAAACTTAAAATCGACACATCAAAACCTTTTATGTACGATTCATTTGAAGAGTATGCAGCAATTATGAACATAAAACCTACTCACCCTAATTGGGAAGCTTTTAAAATTATCTGGTATATGGCTAGAACTCCTAATTTGGTGGCAGAATGAACCCAATCATTGAAACAGTCGATTATTTATATTTTGGAAAAAAGAATACCATTATTGTCGTGGCAGACCAAAACACTAAAACTATGGTCTTAAGAGAACACGCAATGGGCGGTCCAAGTCTCACAAATACTATTGAGATGGCAATAGAAGAATCATTCCGCAGAATATTCCGATATCGGAAGAATACTCAGGAAGTTCTTGCTTGGACAGTTCTTCAAGATTGTGGAGAAGAGGGTATCTTTAAAGTCAATTTTGAATTAGAACAACGTGGCGGCATGACAACAAATGGCGGCGGACTGTTTGAAAAGCAGATAGTAGCAAATCCTCAGTGGGCATACTTTAGTAAAGATCTTAAAGCTTTTGATGTATTATTTGGAGCCAAGGGATGACTTTTGAACAAGACTTTGGCGAAAAGATTTTAAAGTTACGCATATTAGGTTATGTAGAAAAGACTATAAGATCTCGTGGTGTTAATATTGATGAAATACACTTCTATCGTCCAGAGGATATTGAGCGTAGAGATAAATATTCTGATACTAGTCTTGGTGGACGACACTTGGCGACTTATATATTCTGTTTTATAAAAATGGAATGGACTAAAGTACGAATGCCTATACCACCTTTAACTAATACAGAAAGAGTTTTGTATGCTAGAGGTTAAAATGGGAGATTATTTAGTATATCCCAAAATGAATTATGTACTACAAATTACAGAAGTATTTCAAGATAAGAAGAAAGATTCTAGCCAGTGGTTTTCCTATTTTGTAATTAATGGCATCAAAGATGCAGGACATGTATTTGAGCATCAAGCTAAAAAACACAATGGTTGGGACTACAATAACTATTTGTTAACTGGTTGGAAAAAATTAGAACCTTCAGATGCTATAAAGGTGTTGTATGGAAAATCAATATAAAGTTAATGATGTTGTAATTCTTCGACGCAGTAAAAGAATTGGCACAATTATAGAGATAATTGAATTTGCTGATGGTAGACATCGCTATATTCTTAAATATTTTGATGATACTAATTTTAATGATACAAAATCTTCTAATTGGTGGACTAAAAGTGCCTTAGATAAAATTACTATACAATCACCAGCGGCGAAGGTATTATATGGACGATAGATACTACTTAGTGATGCTTGACGGCTTAATGATGCCAGTAATTGTTCTCACTAAACGATTCTTTTTACAGGGCAGAGACGATCAAGATGAGCATAGCAAGGTAAAACGCTATGTAAAGTATAAATATGTCAAAGTAACCCATGATAAACAATTGACTTATTCTGAAGGTAAAATGAGAGTGGGAGTATTTAAAAAGATCTCCGCTAAAATTTCAGAACAAGAATATAATGATAAGTTATTGACTCTTAAAGCCCTTTATGGTAATAAAGATGGTGAGATATATAATAACGATGCTTATGAATGGACATACAGTGGATAGTTTTATATTAGGACTATCACTTTTTCCCTTATTTTTAGTTGGCTTTTTAATTGCAATGACATTTAAGAAGAAACCAAAGACTAAACTTACTTTGGTGAAGGATGACAATGAAAACTTATAATCCATATCATGAATCTAAACTCATAGACCCTACAGAACATCCTATAGGAACTTATTGGGGAACTTTAGATGGGCAGTATGTGCTTTTAATAAATATGCGATATAGTCATTTACTAAATGTACGTCGTCATATTTTAGAATTTCAGCGTGGTACTATGTTTATGATACCTTATATTGAAGCTGAAATTAAACATCGAGAACAAATACGACTTGCTAGAAAATACAAAGCTGGTAGAATATTATATGGCAAAAAAGATTCCTTGCAAAATAAAGGGATGTAAAAATAAGCACAGAGCAAAAGGCTTGTGTAATGAACATTATAAATTTTCTAGAAGCACTCTTCCAAATGAAAGATTTTGGAGAGGTAAAGCTGAAGCAAAAAGAAGAAAGTTAAAATGGAATTTGACTTTAGATACCTATATTGATATTATAAGTAAAAATTGTTTTTACTGCAATACAAGTCTAATAAATTGGACTGGAGTAAGCTTGGACAGAATAGATAATTCTAAAGGTTATATACAAAGCAATGTTTTAGGATGTTGTGGAAATTGTAATCAATCTAGAAATACATTTTATTCTATAGATGAATTTAAAATTATGATAAATGCTCTATTAGAATACAGGAAATCCAGTGGACGAAAAGAACTTCAAGAAAATACATAAGCCCGCCGCTTGTACGAAAAGTCCCTGGGACCATTTGGTTACAGGACCTACTAAATATGATATTCTAGCAAAAATTAGACAAGAATCTATTGAACAGTATGGAACTAGTTATGAAGAGTGCCCTAAAAGAAAAGTATGTCTCACAAAACAATGTATCGGACGACCGCTCCCTTGGCTCTCAAAAACAGCCAAGCCATACTTGGATCAACTTCAGAACACGCACACGATTAAGTCAGGAGATTTATTCCTTAATTCTTGTGATACTTGCTCTATTGCTAAGTCTTGTACTTCAGTATGCGGACAAATGAACGACTACCTACTTAGAGACAAATCAGAAGAACCTCAATTAGTATATAAAGAATCTATTGATAATTTAGAGCCTGAAAACTTAGGTGATGGCGCAGTAGATAATATCTTTGGCAAAGGTTTTAAAGTGCCTTGGGACGTGCTGACGAAGCGTAGAGCCGATACTGTTAAGAAGTACCTTTATGAACACAAAGACTTTCTAATGATCGCTAAAGAACTAGGATACTACGATCAGGCTAAAGCTAGATATGAGTTCTATGCTGCATTGACTAAACTATCTAAATATGCAGTAATGCGTAAGTTTATGGAAGACAACACTGATACGGAAGCTATTGAAAGAAGAGATTTTTCTATTCTTAATGATATTTTCTTTATCAATAAAACTATGACTGAAGCCGCCTACAATTGGGGAATGTCTAAACAAGCTATACACCAAATGATTCAAAAGTATAAACGTAGACATAAGCTTAAATGGCAGATATTTGTCAAAAAATCAGGCAATAAAGTGCAATTTAATGTGCCAGAGATGTTGAAATGAAGAAGTTTAAAGCTCCAGTAATAAAAGAACAGTCACCTATAGAAAGAGTGATTACATATATAAAAAATGAAAACTCTTACTTTGCTATTAAGTTTATGTTGGAGACTATGAAGCCCATTGAACGGGCAGAGTTCGCCACCAAACTACTAGCCGCCTCAAAGTTTCGAGGATTTAGGTTAGCCATGACAAAGTTTGTAGAATTGATTAAAGAGTCTAGTACAACTGATACAAGAGTTTCAGCAGAAAAGTACAGAAAAGAGTTGACCTTCGATCAAGAAACTGCTATGTATGACTTTGCTAATTGTCGTGCATGGATTTTAGATGATCTACTACATAACAATTATAGTTATTGCTTAAATGCAATATTACTGATAGTTTTAGGTGTAGAAGAGTCTAGCATATTAGAAAATATAGCCGATTCAGAAACTTATAAAGAATTTTGTTTGAAGTTAAAACCAGTGGCGGCGGACCTTGCTGGGAAATTATATCCAGAGGCCATTGGATTGAAGATACTGTTTGGAGGAAAATGACAAAGCTAGAACAATACGTTGTCGCAGATCAATATTCTATAAATACCTACTATAAGCAGGGATATAGATTTGTTGCTGTAGTGCAAGAGAGTTATTCTATATCAGAACCAGTTAACTTTAGCGGTTCAATGATGAATAATAACTTTAACTTATCTGGAAATACACCTAAGACAAGCGTGACAACTAAATTTTTAATGGAATTAAACCCTACAGCACAAGTTCTATTTGGAGAAAAAAATAATGGAAAAGATGAAAGCACTTCTTAATACAAAACTTGCAGAACATACTAAAATTATGACGCAAATCACTGGTGATATTGAAGTTTTACTTAAAAAATTAGAGGCTTTGAAAAAAGATCCTAACAATCGTCAAGAAATGATGGTAACATCTACTACGCTACTAACTCTTAAAGATAGGGCGATGTTTCACAAAGCCGCAGCATTAACTCTTCAAGATGTATTGAAGGATATGGAACAGGTATGAACGATCAAGATGAAAAACCAACGACTCCAGTAGAGCCTGAGATAATCTCTAATATAACAGACATTACAGATGCTAGAATCAAGAGAATGCGTGAACGTGGGCACTTAATTAGTATGTATGAAGAGTTTGAAATTCTTCGTATTAAATTCATTTATGATGATCTGAAAGAGCGTCAAGAGGCCATTAGATTTGTAACACTCCTTAAGTACTTTATGGAGAATGGACCTTCTGAAGCAATGCGATTAAACTGTAAATACATGTATGATCGTTATGTAAAGAAATTTGAAACGGTTCAACCGAAAGGATAATTATGTCATCACTTTTTAAAGTACCTCTAACTACAATCAGAGAAATCCAAGCTCATCCCAATGCAGAGCGCCTTGAGATCGCTGTAGTCTATGGCTTCAATGTGATCGTTAAGAAAGAGCAATATAAAGTGGGCGACGAAGTTATCTATATTCCCATTGATTCTCTCTTGCCTCAAAACCTTGAGGATCGTATTTTTCCACCTGATTCAAAAATTAAACTCGATAAACATCGTGTGCGACAAATCCGCATCCGTAAGACTCCTTCTCAAGGAATGCTTATCAATCCTTCAGATGTTGAGGCTGTATTCGGCTTTATTCCTAATGTAGTTGAGCAAGATTACGCTGATATTTTAGGGGTTACTAAATACATTCCACCAGAAACTAAAGGTCCTGGCGGTACTCCTGGAGGCCGTAAAGCTAAAGAAGATGAGAATCCTTTGTTCCACAAATACAATAGCTTAGATAATATTAAATGGTATCCTGAAAAATTCAAAGCAGATGAAATGGTTGTAATCCAGGAAAAGATTCATGGTATGAATGCAAGAGCTGCCTTGTTGCCTTATGTTGCAAATACTATGTGGAAAAAAATTAAAAAATTCTTAAAATTAACTCCAGCTTATGAGTTTTGTTATGGATCTAATAATGTTCAGATTCAATCTAAAAGAAATTATACTGGTTATTATGGTGAAGACATTCACGGTCAAGTGTTCAAACGCTTGGGTGTAGATATGTTGATTAAAGAAAATGAAACTATCTTTGGTGAAATTTATGGTGATGGTATTCAAAAAGGTTATAACTATGGTTGTCAACCGGGCGAGCGCCAATTTGTTTTGTTTGATGTGAAAGTACTTCAACCTGATGGAACTCAAAAATGGTTAAATCCAGATGAAGTAGAAGCTTATGCTAAAGAGCGTGGTTTTCATACAGTTCCAACACTATACCGGGGGACCTTCAATCTAGAAATCGCAAAACAATTAACTTTGGGCGATTCTGTTTTGGCTCCTACTCAAAAGGTACGAGAAGGTGTAGTTGTAAAATCTTTAGACAATTATGATGAGTTCGGCAGTAAACGAGCTTTAAAAGTTATTAGTGAAGTTTATTTGGATGATAGTAGTAATACAGATTTCCAATAAAGTAGTTGACAACAAGATTTAATCTGTTATATTGAGGTTTGAAATGAAAATAGTAGCTATTAGTGACACACATAATCGACACAAGCAAATTAAAGTTTTTAAAGAAACTGTATTTAGCATGGTTGACGGTGAAGATAAAGAACAAGAGCCTCTTGGAGGCGATATCATTATTCATGCTGGTGATGCTACTGGTAGAGGCGAAAGCGGAGAAGTTGAAGCTTTTATTAAATGGTATGGCAGCTTAGACTTCTCTCACAGAATCTTAGTTCCTGGTAATCACGACTTCTTTTTTGAACGTCAACCAGAAAGAGCTAGAGAATTATGTGAACAATATGGCGTTACATTACTTATTGATGAAAGCGTAGTAGTCAATGGAGTTAAAATCCACGGCAGTCCTGTACAACCTTGGTTTCATAATTGGGCATTCAATCGTGCTCGAACATTGGAAGCCGCAACAACTGTACACCCTTGGATCAAAAATCATTGGGACCTAATCCCAGATGATACCGATATTCTAGTAACTCATGGTCCTCCTTATGGAGTACTCGATGAAGTAGTTAGAGTTGATGGTTCTAGTTATAATCCACCAAATTTAGTAGGTTGCGAAGAATTGATGTATGCAGTAAAACGAATTAAACCGGACATTCATATTTTCGGTCACATTCATTGTGGTCACGGCCAAAAACATCTTAACGGGACTAGCTTTTATAATGTAGCTATTTGTGATGAGATGTATAGTGCTTCAATGCCTGTAACTGAAATCGACTATGAGAAGGAAGAAAATAATGGCAAGAACGAGTCACAGTCAGAATAGTACATATCTGACGTGTCCAAAGCATTGGCACATGAACTACAAAGAAGGTTGGGAAAGCCCTGTTATGGGAGCCTCACTATTTTTTGGATCGGCTATTGATGCCGCAGTTACAGACATGCTAGAGGGCAAACAAACTTGGTTACAGACTTTTTACGACCGTTGGAATAGGGCTTATAGCTTCGGCAAGGCAACTCCAGTATTCGACAATGATGATGTCGTTTATGGCCATAAAGACTTTGACAAAGATGTGCTAGAATCCAAAGATTTCATTACGTTAGAGACTTGGGCTAAAGAACTTAAATTGATTGATGATCTAGCTACCCCAAGCCCACAACAGTTAATTGACTTATATAAGGAAGCTTCTGATACTAAGAAAAATCCATATAAAGTACTTAAAAAAACACAATTAACCTATTTTAACAGGTCTTCTTGGTTATCTATGAAACGTAAGGGTAAAATCCTTCTAGGCTCATTTAATACTCAATTTATGCCTAAAGTTAAAAAGGTAATAGCTACTCAGCAACGTGCAGATCTTAAAGATCCTAATACTGGTGATACTATTACAGGTTTTATTGATATGGTATTAGAAATTGATGGTTATGATAAACCTATTATCTTTGACCTTAAGACGGCTGCTATGCCTTATGACCAAGGTGATATTGATCTTACTCAACAGTTGACATTATATGCAGCTATGAAGGGTAAAGACTATAATACTGATCTTGTTGGTTATGTGGTTCTTTGTAAGAATATTCCTAAAGATAGTGTTAGTACATGTAAGAAGTGTGGTAATATTAAAAGTGGGCGGCACAAGACTTGCGAGGCTATTGTAGCTGGTAACAGATGTGGTGGCGATTGGGACGAAGTAACAGTTCCTGCTCCAGTTGTACAAGTTTTGGTCGAGAGTAAGACTCAGGCTCAGATTAACGACCTTTTATTAGATATTGGGAACATCATGTTAGCCATGGATAACAATATTGTGTATAAAAATGTCAGTAAATGTAAAGATTGGTATGGCGGCCTTTGTCCTTTCTATAATGCCTGTCATAAAAATGATTACACAGGACTTCATAAAAAAGGTTCAAAGTGACAGAAAAAGAACGTAAAAGACTTTATTATCTAAAGAATAGGAATAAAATCTTAGCTCGCAATAGACTTTGGGTTCAAGCAAACAAAGCTGAAAATAAAAAATATATACAATTTTGGCAAAAAGAAAATCCAGATAAAGTATTGAATAATAAGTTAAAACATAAATTTGGAATAACTTTAGAGGATTTAAAAGAATTAAAAGCTGGACAGAAAAATAAATGTGCTATATGCTGTAAGAAGAAAAAATTAGTTGTCGATCATTGCCATAAGAGTGGTAAAGTTCGAGGACTTCTATGTTCTACTTGCAATGCTGGAATAGGTATGTTAAAAGATAATATAGAAGTATTGAAGACTGCGATTAAATATTTAAGGAGAACAAATGTCAACGACTAAAACTGATGTATCAAGATATATCGTAAATGTTCAAGGTAAAGATTTTATTACTTTCCCTGGACTCCTGGCCGAAGCACACGCTCAAGGCTTGGTTGATATTAAAACAGATTTGCTTAACCAAGATATGAAGAGTCCTATCATGCGAGCCACGGTAACTCTTAATGTTGATGGTAAAATTAAAACTTTTACAGGTTTTGGTGATGCAAATGAAAATAACGTAGCAAAGAAGGTAGCAGGAGCACTTATTCGTATGTGCGAAACTCGTGCAATCGCTCGTGCTTTACGATTTGCTTGTAACATTGATATGGCAGCTCTAGAAGAGTTGGATAGCGATGATAATGTGATTAGTACTCCAAAAGCTGCTCCAGTAGCCGCTAAAGGATTTACAAAACCTACCATTACGGTAACTTCTCCTGGTAATAAAGTTGAAACTAAACAAGTCGATGAGACTACCACAGAAGTACAAGTTTCTGGCCCAGTTCCTATTCCTGTGAAGGAAGAAGTGAAGCAAGCAGAGGCACCCAAAAAAGCAGACCCTTTTAAATTTGGACGTAGAACTCCAACAAAATCAGAACCTAACTTTCCATAAGGAGAAATTAAATGAGTGAAGAGAATCAAGAACAAGTAGCGGCAGCGAACACTGAAGTAAAAACTGAAGTGACTAGCATTGCCCAAGAAGAAGAACGTACTGGACAACAAGTAAACATTCCTTCGGCGGAAGAACTTGTAGCTCGTGCAAATGTAAGCTATATCCAAAATTTACAAATGATTAGTCAATTGATTAACATGCGTGAAGGTTCTGGATACAAAATTAGCCGTAAAGGTATGAATCGTTTGTTTCTATCAGTTTTAAGCTTGCCAATGGATGACCAACGTGTTACATTGCAAGGAGATGCTGAAAAAGCAGGATTCGGAATCGGTCAACGTCTTATTGCAGATCGTTTCTTGTTGACACAGCACCATATTAGTGAAGAAATTAAACGTCGCAGAGAAGCCGCAGAAGCTACTACGACAGAAGTTAAAACAGAAAGTTCCCCTGAAGGAGGAAATAATGAGCAAGCCTAAATATACACAATTCGCAGTCGGTTGGTTGAAAGAGAAAAAAGATGGCAATCAGTACATTAGTGCAAAAGCTAATGGCAAATTGCAAAAGTGCAAATTGTTGCTTCAAACGGAAGACGGCGAGACCGTACCAGTTGACAGCTTTGCAGTTTTCTTTAACTCAGAAAAGCCTAGTGAGAAAGCTCCAGACGTTCAGTTTGTGTTTTCATCCGACAGTAATAACAATTAATTTTTCCCTGGAGACCGATCATGGAAAAATATGTACGACTTAATAAAACAGTAGCCAATAAGGGTTCTCTAGTTCCTATCGAGGTGCTAGAAGACTCTGCTATGTTGAAAGATCATCTTAAAGAAGATCCTAACGCAGATTGGTATACTAGCATTTACTATTATAGTAAAGAGGCTAAAGAATATTTTGATAAGAATGACCATAGTATCAAAGGGTATAATGGGCCAGCCTTTTCAAATAAACTTGTATTCGACTTCGATTCTAAAGTTTTAGACGAAGCAAAACAAGACTCGATAACCTTATTGACTCGCCTATTAGAGGATGGAGTTGATATTCAAAATTCATCTAGAGTTTACTTCTCAGGTAGCAAGGGTTTCCACGTTGAGATTCCTGTTAATAAAGAATTTACTCCAGACGAACTTAAAAGTATTTGTACTAATATTGCTGGTGATTTAAAAACCTTCGATTCTAAAGTATATAATACTACACGTCTATTCAGACTCCAAGGCACTCGACATCAAGAGACAGGGCTGTATAAAACAGAACTTGAGCCAAATGATCTGAATGAACTTTCTATTGATGAAATTAAAAAGAAAGCTTCTTTTAAAACTGTTCTTGGGTTTACTCCTAAGAGTGTTGAAAATTTAGCATTCTTAGATAAGTATAAAGTTGTAACTAAACCTAAAGTGTTACAGGTTGTAACTACTGATACCGAAACTGGTATTAATGGTTTAGATACAATCGACTTCACCCAATGTCCTAGAACTACCCCACGATGCATTTATGCTTTGTCAAAAGGGATCATGGTTCCAGGTGAAGGTGAACGCAATGCGATTTTCTTTCGTCTAGCAGCTTACTATAAAAATCAAGGACACAGTAAAGAAGAGACTCATGGTCTTTTAAAAGGTATTGCTCGTAACAATAGTTTGTTGTATCCGAATGCAGAGCCTTTTAAAAAACAAGAGATTTGGAATACTGTATTGTCTAGTGTTTATAGCCCTAGTGCAAACTGGAAAGCTATTCCTGGCGCTGCTGGTACAGATAAAGAGAATCCTACAATCAAAAGATATTGTGATGCGATTGGTAAACATACCAGTCACAAATGTTGTTTGCATACAGAATCTAGCACTAACGATAAAACTACAATGGAAATCTCAGAAGTCTTCGATAGTTTTAAAGTATTCGCTGAGAATTTTGATAAAAATATTGTTAGAACAGGAATTAATTTTGTTGACGATAATATGAAAATTGCTACTGGCACTTCAACACTTCTCGTAGGTGCGGCTGGATCAGGAAAAACGACAGCATCCTTGAATATGTTAGAACTCGCTGGACAAACGAATCAACAGAATATGTTCTTCTCTATGGATATGCATAGAAACATGGTCTATTTGAAACTTGCTCAGAAGTTGACTAACTACAGTCAAGAACAAATCTTCGACTTCCATAGAACTGGAAATAAAATTAAAATTGGAGAGATTAAAGAGATTATTGCATTAAAGTATAAAAATACTTTGTTTGACTTTAGTAGTACTTTGACTCTAGATCAAATGCAGGTTAAGATTTTGGATGCAGAGCAAAAAACTGGTAACAAAATGAAATTAGTTATCACTGACTACGCTAGTAGGATTTCGGGTCCGCATTCAGATACTTATGCCAATGCACGATATAATGCTCTAAAATCAAAAGAAGTCGCAGACATTACAGATGTAGCTTCTATCATTCTATCTCAAATTTCTAGAAACACTGGTGACGGTGGAACTCCTATCAGAACTAAGCGAGCAGCTAAGGAATCAGGAGATTGGGAAGAGAGTGCATCTAACGTAATTACTATGTGGCGACCATTTATGGGCGACCATGAACGTGATGATGTAGTTCGATTTTTCCTGGCTAAGAATAGAATGGGTCCAGAACTTGAAGGTATTTTACATTGGGATGGTGCAAAAGGTTTGATTCGTGATATGAGCGACCAAGAACTTATGGACTATAATGCTCTCCGAGGAGAGAATGCAGAAAGAGAATACCTAAAACTTAAAGCTGGTAAATCTTTTACTTAAGATATTTCTTAATTGACATATCTATAGGGCTCTGCTAATATCGGTCTTAGTAGAGCCTTTTTCTTTGGAGTAACATGGAACATATTATAATCCTAGTTGGTCTTCCAGGTTCAGGTAAAAGCACAATCTGTGCCAAATATCCGAACTATGTTAGAGTATCTCAAGATGACCAAGGTAAAGAAGGTCATAAACTTGAGTTTCATAAAGCCTTAGATCAAGGCAAAGATATCATTGTAGATAGAGTAAATTTTAATAAAGATCAGCGTAATAGGTATTTAAAGCCAGCAAAAGCAGCAGGTTACAAGACAACTATTATCCGCTTGACACCTACAGCAGAAGAATGTATTCTTAGGCTTACAACAAGAACTAACCATCCAAATCTTAATGGTTCTGATATAGAACTATGCAAAAAAGTTGTAAACATGTTTGATGGTATGATGGTAGAGCCAGATCGAACTGAAGCAGATGAGATTGTAGTAATATGATTATTTTTACTTTAGATGAGAAACAAACCGAAAAAGCTCTTGAATGGCAAAGAGAATTAGCTAAAGATAATGCTAATGAAGGTGCGATTGGTGGACGCTTCACTTATTCAATAACTCCTACAGGTTTAGGACTTATTATAAAATTAGTTGATGCAGTTACTAAACAAGAGTTAGACTTAACAGATTTTGATAGTTGGTAATTATGATGTACTTTACAAGTGATACACATTTCAACCATAAGAATGTAATTGGATATTGCAATCGTCCTTATGCGAACACATTTGAAATGGATAAAGCTTTAATCCAAAACTGGAATAATACAGTTAAAAAAGATAATGAACATGTATATGTACTTGGTGATTTCGCCATGTGCGGCACTAAATATATGAAAGAAATCCTAAGCCAACTTAAAGGACATAAGATTCTTGTCAAGGGAAACCATGATAAAGATGCGGCAACAATGTTTGAGATGGGATTTGATAAAGTAGTTGAAAATGAATTGATTAGTATGGGAAACCAAAAGGTTCTATTGAGCCATTTTCCATATCATCCTATTAAACAACATAATACTTGGAATGATAAAGTAGTACTCCATCAAATGGACGATCATGTAGATAATAGATATTTACATAAACGTATTCTCGATGATGGTAAAACAATCCTATTACATGGGCACGTTCATCAAGCTTGGAAGACCAAGGGAGAACGAATGATTAATGTAGGTGTAGACGTTTGGGACTACAAACCAGTAAACCACGAACAACTTATAGCCTTGATTAACAAAGGGTTAAAATAATGGTTGACTTTCTATTAAATAATAGTGTATGGTTGATCTTTGCACTATATATGTTAGTAGAGTTGTTAAGTTTCTTAAATGAATACTTTCCTCTAAAACCTCGTTGTAGAGAAGATTTCATGCAACGGTATATGGATTTACAAATGTACAGGAGATATGGGTGTCAAACCTCAAAGTATTTGAAGAACTTAGAAATACGAACTCGGTACTAGAGAAGGAAGAAATTCTTCGTAAGTACATTGATGATGATTATATTGCAGAATTACTGCATAGAAATCTTAATCCGTACATGCTATTCTATATAAAGAAAATACCAGATTATACACAATCTAGACCTGTATGGCAATCCGGCCATAAGGCTTATACAGATTTCATTAAATTAACAAATAAACTTAAAGATAGAGTTGTAACTGGTAATGCTGCTATAGACGAAGTTAAACAGTTTATGGCTAGAACTACCCCAGATGAAGCTGAAATATATAAGAAAATCCTATTAAAAGAAGCTATTGGCGTAGGAGCATCTACAGTCAATAAAGTATGGTCAGGGTTAGTGCCGGATTTTAAAGTGATGCTGGCACCAAATAAGATCCCTGATATAAGTGCCATCCATTATCCAGCATTTATACAACCTAAGCTAGACGGCTTTAGATGCATTTATAGGGCTGGAGAGTTCTGGACTAGGGCTGGCAATCTAGTTGCTAATAAGAACGTAAAGGAGCACCTCCACAGCGTTTTAAAGGTAGATGATTGGGTACTAGACGGTGAGTTATATGCCCACGGTATTGGATTTAATAAATTAAGCTCAATTCTAACTAAAGAAGACGCTCCAGTACCAGGTAGTCTTAGATATGTAGTATACGATTGTATTGCTGCCAAAGACTGGGACTATGAAATTTGTAAAAAAGAATATCAATATAGGCTCCAGGACTTAAGAATGGTCGTTAATGGGACAATTGCAGATTATAAGAAAGTAATTGATATCGCTAATGATTTAGCCAATAACAGTAGAGATGCTGTAGAAAAGTATAAAGAATACTTGAAAAAAGGCTATGAAGGAGCTATGATTAAAAGTATTACTGGACTTTATAGGTGGAAACGAACTACTATAAAATCTGGAGAAATGTTAAAGATTAAATCATTCAAAAGTATTGATGTGATTATTAAAGGGATTTATGACGGAGAAGGCGAGTTCACGGGCATGGCAGGCGGTGTTGATTTTGATTTTAATAATACTACCGTTTCCGTTGGTTCTGGGTTTGATGTGGCTACTAGAAAAGCTATGGCCGCAAAGCCCACTGATTTCATTGGTAAAACAATCGAAGTCAAGTATTTTGAGGAGACTGAAGATGGTAGTCTTCGGCATCCATCGTTCATCCGATTTAGAGAGGACAAAGACTAATGAGAAAAAGATTTGACAGAGAGTTATACAACCAAGTTGACGCCTTGGCTAAAGAAAAAGCAAAAAGCCTTTTAAATGCGACAGCGTACAATCCGGTTGAGAATCCAAAGAAAACTCAAGTCGATCTACAAGTCTTTGATAAAGACCAAGCGCATTTATTTAATATCGAATGTGAAGTTAAACTTATATGGAAAACTGTAGACTTTCCTTACGAGTCTGTTCAGATTCCAAAACGCAAAGAGAAATATGCAATTTTAGATAAGCCTACTCTCTTTGTAATGTTCAATCACGATCAAAGTGCCTACCTTGTTATCAAGAGTACGGACCTTGTAGCTAGTCCTTGTGTTGAAGTTCCAAATAAATATGTTTACAAAGGTGAGTTCTTTTACCAAGTTCCACTTGACAAAGTTAGTTTTAACAATATATTAAAACCTATTAAGGAGATTTTGAAATGACCCAATTTAAACCACGCTCTACATTTGGAGCGGCACCTGGAGCTATCCCAACTGCTGATGCAGCGGCTTCTAGCACACCTACTGGCAATGCAAGAAAAGAAGTAGGAGCTATCTGGGAAAATCAATCAAAGACTACCGGAGAAAACTTTTACAAAGTCCAGATGAACATTCCCAAAGAACTTGTTGAGGAAGCACTGGCAAAGAGTCAAAATGGCGTTGTCAATTTCGGTTTTATTTCGTTCCCTAACAAATCGCATAACGGCGAAAACTCAAGACCTAAGTTCCGAATCTTTGAAGATAAAAAGAGGTAATATGCAGACAAGTCGTGACGATCATTATTATATTTATGTGCGTGACAAAAATGGGAACCGTATTACAGGCCACACGATTTGTGTCTTAGTTCGAGACGGTAAGATTTTTCATGGCACTTCATTGTGCTCTGATAAAGATAACTTCTCATACGAAATAGGAAGAGAGTTGGCTTTGAAAAAAGCTCTTGCTTCCTACGCTAGATTTCAAGAGAGGAATCCATAATGAACATTCTATTCATAGACATGGAAACAACGGGCACAGAATCTACTAGAAATACCGCAATTGAAATTGCCTGCCGACTAGATGTAAATGGTAGAACTGTTAGTAAGTTTCATCGTAGATTTTTTAATCCAGAAAAAGCCGCCATTAATCTTGGCGCATTGAAAGTAAATAAAGTACCTTTGAGAGAACTGATAGATTTAGGAATCTCTAAAGAAGGAAAAGAAGATATAGTTGTAGTTGATTTAGTTGACTATCTGTTGAGTATTAAAGTTGATGGACCATTGATTGTTAGTGGTCAAAATGTCCAGTTTGATATTAACTTCCTAAAATCTCTGCTTGATAAATATCAGGTGGAGGGCTTAGATCAAGTTATCGGATATAAATATTTGGACACTTTTAGTTTAGCCATTGGCCTTATTGAGGCTGGTAAACTTGTAACTCTAAACGGTAAAACAAACCTAGAATCTTTAGCTAAAGGTTTAGGCATCAATACTGAAGGTAGAGCATTACATACTGCTGAAGCAGATGTAGATTTAGCTGCCGAAGTTTATTATGAAATGATTAAACGAATTAGAGGATAATATGGCGAAGTTAGTCAGAGATGATGTAGACAAGTTCTTCGATTATGAAGTCTATATCCCGACTCGCACAATTTATATGGGTTCAGTTGAGAACGATCAAGAAGTCGGAGAGTCCGGTACTGATGGTGCAATGGCTGAACGAGTTATTAAAGCCTTACACATTCTGGATAGCTCTGCTCCAGCAGGTGATAAGCCGATCACTATCATTATGAATAATCCTGGTGGTGACGAATATCATGGTATGGCTATTTATGATGCTATTAAAGGCTGTAACAACCACGTTACTGTGATTGTATACGGACATGCTATGTCTATGGGTTCTATCATTCTACAAGCGGCAGATGAGCGTGTAATGGCCCCGAATGCCCGAATGATGATTCACTATGGAACTTGGGGAATACACGACCACCCTAAGATTGTATATAAATGGGCAGAAGAAGGAAAAAAGTTTGACAGTTGGATGGAACAGTTGTATCTTGCTAAGATTAGAGTCAAGCATCCTACTTATCCACTAAAGAAAGTTCAAGCGATGTGTAACTTTGATACATTCTTGACACCAGAAGAAGCTGTTAACTTGGGATTAGCCGATAGAGTATTATGAGTTATTTTAAACTTTCAGACAAAAGAACTTGTTATGTAGATTGTGATGATACCATTATTATGTGGGACGCAGACGTACATGATCCTTTGTCTAAAGTTATTGAAGTGGTTAATGGGAATTTAGTGGTTTATTTCCACAAAGAACATATTAACTTAATTAAGAATCTGTATTCCATTGGGTGGAATATAGTTATTTGGTCTCAAGGTGGTTCGGACCATGCTGAAAAAGTGGTGCAGGCGGTTGGTTTAGAGAAATATATTCACGCTATCCTCCCTAAACCAGAGAACTACATTGATGATTTGCCTTTTGAAGCGCAGGGCATTCCACGAAAATACAAAGCGTTTGACAAGGAAAAGAAATGAAAAAAGTAAAAGATTTAAAAACGTATTACTTCCAGTGTGCTTGTTCAAGTCAGGATCATACCGTAGGTATTACTTTTGATATTGAAGAAAAAGAAATGTCCTTTGAAGTTCAATTACACCAATGGAAACCGTTTTATAAACGCCTTTGGAGTGCTGTTAAGTACTTATTTGGCTATGAGTGCAAGTATGGACATTGGGATACTAGTGTAATGAATGAAGAGAAGTTTTTGGAACTCTATAATCTTATGACTAGATTTTCTTATACTGCTGGTATTCGAGATAAGTCTGCTAAGAAAATTCAAAATGCTCTTACAGATATTAGCAAAGGTGAAAAAAATTCAGTAGTTCCCACAGGAACACATAACACCGCAGAACGAAATGTATTGAGTAAATATAAAAAGGAATCGTAATGTCTCAACCAAACTTTCAAACGTATATCATTAAAGATAAGCTGTTGTTTGCCAGTTTGAAGACTTATGCAGAACAAGTTGATAGTGATCTTTTTGTATATGACGTGGAAACTAATAGCAAAAACGAAAGGAAAGCTTCCCTGTATGGAATGGGTTTAGCTTTCAATGAACACAAAGCATTCTATATCCCGTGGAGACATCCATCAGGAGCTAAGTTTTGGTCAGATGAAGACGAAACTGAAATAAGAGAATGGGTCAAAAATAACGCTACAAGCCGCAAGCTTATTGGCCACAATATTATCTACGATATTCTTGTAACTGAGAACAATCTTGGATTTAATCTTGCTCCATATATTCATGCAGATACTATTCTTATGAAACACATGGTAGATGAAGAACCTCCATTTGCCCTTAAAGAGATTGCAGTAGAAATCCTAGGACCTTGGGCAGATAAAGCTCAAGATAAATTGAAAGATGAAGTACTTGCTGCTGGTGGACGCTGGACCAGAGATGACAAGGATATGTTTTTAGCCAGCACTGATACCCTGGGGGAGTACTGTTGTTATGATGTTATCTTAACGCTACTCTTGTTTAACCACTTCCAGGAAAAATTAGATGCAGAGAATTTAAATCAATTATTCTATATTGATGAAGTAATGCCTTTGTATAAAGAAGTTACTATTGATATGAAACGTAAAGGATTCCCAATTGATATACCTTATTATGAGCAGTTAAAACAAGATATCGCTAGAGAGATTGATACTCTCGAAGATGATATTATGAAAGCTATCGCTCCAACTATTAAAAGTTTTGAAGGTAAATTATTGAATGATAACTATCCAGTAAAATCTACTGGTAATTTTCCTAAAGCTTTCGCAGATGAATATGGTATGGTATTGCCGATGAGTGCAAAGACTCAGAAGATTACCCTTGCCGCCAAGCCGCTAACTCAACAACGAGAATTAGCTGTAGCTGCTGGCTGCGGACCAGATGTAATTAAACTATACGACGATTTGATTGCAGGGAAATTTGAATCTAATAATTTTGTACAGAATAACTCAGATAAAGTTCAACGTAGAATGTATTTTAATGACAATCCAGATTGTAGATATGTATTTAACTTAAAGAGTAATGACCATTTAAGTGAACTACTTATCAACCAATGGGGTTTTGTACCAGATGAAAAGACTCCTACAGGTAAACCTAAAATTGATGATGATTTTTTAGAATCTTTAAAGGGTAATCCTGTAGTAGATAAATTAAAAGATTATAAAAAACTTAATAAGCTACTATCTACTTATGTGGATGGTATCTTGGATAGACAACAAGATGGAATGATCTATACTAGTATGCTACAGTTCGGAACTACCTCTGGACGTTATAGCAGTAGAGATCCTAATCTTCAGAATCAACCTAGGATTAAAGATGATGACTCTGGATTGAGCCCTTTGGTCCTTAAATATGTGAATGCTATCCGTAAAGGTTTTGTAGCTGGACCTGGATATAAAATTGTTAATGCCGATTATGCCTCTCTTGAACCCGTTTGTTTTGCTCATGTTAGTGGAGATGAGAAGCTTAGAGATGTTTTCCGTAATGGAGAAGATCTTTATTCAAGGGTTGGTATTGAGACTTTTAATCTTAAGAATGTGTCGGCCCATAAAAAGGCACCAAACTACCTTAAGAACGTCCACCCCGAGATTCGCCAGACCTCTAAAGTTATCGCCCTGGCTATTCCGTATGGAGCCGAGGCTAGTAGGATCTCTGAAGAACTTGGCGTATCTTTTAAAGAGGCCAATGATATTATTGAAAAGTATTTAAGTGGATTCCCTGATCTTAGAAAGTACATGCTTCGTCAGAACTGGACAGCTAAGTCTAAAGGTATTGTCACTACTGAGTTTGGTCGAGTACGACACTTGCGAGAAGCTCGTTCTATCTATACTCTCTACGGAGATAAAATTTTAGAATGGAAGTTCGCAAACCAACAAGGTAAAACTGACATCCGCCGAAAGTTTAAGACTGCCCTAAATAACTCTAAAAACTTCCCTATCCAAGGATTGGCGGCTCATATCGTTAACCGAGCAATGATAGCAATCGCCAGAATGTTCCGTAAGGAAGGCTTAGACGCTAGTATCCGATTACAAGTACATGATGAAATTACTTGTATTGCCAGTGAGCGTGATGCGGCTAAGGCAGCACAAATTGTTAAGTTTTGTATGGAAAACACTACTAAAATCTCAGTGCCATTGATGGCTGAACCATTGATAGCAGATAACTGGGGAGAAGCTAAATAATGAGAATCTTCCCTAAGTTGGATATGAATTTTGTACGCCGCCAGGTGTTGATCCTAGCGGTGCTGGCTCAACTGAGTCCATTGATTATTATGTTAAGTCAAGTTGGATATGAGAAATATATCCAACCTAGAATCATAAAAGCGACTTATGTTGCTAATATCTATGGAGATCCAACAGAACGTGCCATGATTAAAGATGCTTTAGATTATTTTAATAGTTTTGATGAAGATAAGATCATTATCTTTGAAAAGCCAGGAACTTATTTTGATAGAGCTATGACTTTTGAAATCCATGACTTCTCTAAAGATCTGTTCTTATCAAATCTAGCAGGATTAACTTCTATAAATGAGAAGGGCTGTAAGATCCAAGTATACCCTACTAGTGATCCTATTGAATTTAGACAAGTTTTGATCCATGAATATTTACACTGTATGGGTTATAATCATGTTGACAACACAAAAGACATCATGTATAAATCATATATAGAAGTAAAAGAAGATAATATTCAGAAGTATGCAGATGAACTAAAAGCAAAGTTGGAGTAGATGGAAGATTTTAAAGAGTTAGAATATAAGTATCGAGCCGATGGAGTCAAACTTCAAGACTTTGTTACTCTTATGAATAACTTGAGCCCGGAGAATCGTAAAGATGTTTCGAGCTGGGATCACTATTATACATCAATCGCAAACGCAGAAGAGTTTATTCGGTTCCGTGAATCGGACAACCCGGAGATGACTAAGAAACGTAAAATTAAAACTAGTAATAATTGGGAACGTATGGAAGTAGATCTTCCTTTAGATCCTAAACGTATTACTAAGAAAATCGTAGATAAGTGGACTAATGTAGAAGGTTATAAAGAGAACTTTACCATCTATAAAAGTTGTTTTATTTTTTGGTATGATATTGTAAACACTGTTTATTATGTAGTTTATGATGAAAATATGAAAGAGACTGGTCGCTTTATTGAGATTGAAGTTAATAAATCCAAAGTGACTGAGTTAGGTATTGACGCTTGTTTTGAGCGTCTGAAAGATTTTGAAAAGACGCTGGCCGCTCTAGGCATTAGCTCTCAGAATCGGTTAAAGAAAAGCTTATTTGAGATGTTTGTGAAATGAACCAAAGTAGACAATTTCAATTAGTAATAGAATGTGTATTAACCAATAAACCTGTATACATCAGGGATACTGGGGTGCGTGTAAGAATTACTCGACTGGAAAAAGCTAATAGAAGCAAATATTTTAAAATGAAAACTGCCACTTGTGAAATAATGTTTGATGCTGGACCTTCCTACAAATCCTTACTCTTATGCGATACTTATCAATTAAGAGATCAGGCTTCTGTATTAGGCTCTCCTCAAAAATTATCCATCATAGGACAGATCAAGATTATCAATCTAAGCCATAGACCGTTTGAGACTAAATCAAGTAAGGCGTTATATGACCCAGCAAAAAAAGATTAAAATGTACATGTGCGGAATCGACTATCAATGCGAGTTGGAGAACGATTACGTTAAGCTATATGTTTCCCAAAAAGAACTCAAAAGAGATAAAGTTTGTTGGGAAGAGTGTGGTATTGTAGAAGTAGAGTTGGACATTTCTAATGTTAAATGGATTGAGCCTCAAGATTTTTGTAAGAAAAAAGTTGACAGTAAAACGAACTAATGACATAATACTATTTGGAGGATAAAACATGCGTAAATTTCAAGAATATTTTAATAATCTAGCTTGGTTTCGATCTTATGCTCGTCAAACGGCAGTAACTCGAAGCATCAAAATGATCGTAGGAGATTCTACTAACAATAATAGAACTCTTACTGTTGGGCAAGCTATCAGATATTTCAAACGTGTTGGACGAACTACTGACGCCACTAAACTGGAAGCAGTAAAAGCTATCCTTGAGCCTGTTGTTCTTAAACAACGGCGCAAAGAGGGTAATCGTAGAACAGATGCGGTAGATCTAAGTGAACTCGTAACAGCCTATCGTGTAGTTGTTATGGAAGGTAAGAAACTCCGCAGACAAATTGGTACTGCGGTATCGAAAGTAGGTTAAGATGGCAAAGAAAGCATTCGATTTAGATGCGTACAAGAAAACTATTAAAGTAGCAGATACGCCCCTTAAACCGGATTCATTCGTAGCTTTAGATGATTGTTTACATTCCGTTCTAGGTATGGACGGCTTTCCTTTGAGTCATGTTACTCAGATTTATGGATTGTCGGATACTGGCAAAACTTCGCTACTGTTTCATGCAGCAGCTATGTGCCAACAACAAGGCATCCTTCCAGTAGTAATTATTACTGAAGGTAAAGTTGATTGGCCTCGTGCCGCAGCTATGGGCTTTGATAAAATGAATGGAGCTATTGTTAATGAAGACTGTGAATTCCTAGAGAACGCATTCGACTTTATTGATAAAATTTGTGCAGACGTAGCTCAAGGGGATTTGCCTTATGATGTTATGATCTTCTGGGATTCTGTTGGTAATACTTTAAGTAAAGATGAAGTAGCTATTCAAAAGGATGGTACTTGGGAGAAGAAGTCTACAATGATGAAGGCAGCTAAAGTTATCACTGAACGTATGCGTGTGATCTCTAAGAAGATTAACGATACTCGTAAAATTAGCTATCCTAAGTCAGTAGGATTATGTATATTGAATCAAGCATATAAAGAACCGCCTTCTTTCCCAGGTGGAAAACCTAAGTTAGTTCCATACGGTGGAAATGGCATTTGGTTCCGTAGTTCGTTAGTTCTTAGAACACAAAAAGTTTCTAAACTCACAGCTAAGAAAGATGGTAACGCTTTGGGATTTGGTATGATTTCAAAAATTACCGTAGATAAAAATCATTTAACAAATACAGCACATTCTGGTGAGTTTGTAATTACAGCCAATACTATTTTTCCGAATACGAAATCTAATATCGCTGCATATAAAGATGAGCACAAAGATACCTGGGGTAATGCTGAATTAGTAGAAACAGATGTTGAAATTAAGGAGAACGATGATGAACAAAATTAAAAATGCAATTGCAAACACGCCAATTTATATTGGCTTTGGGCTTCAAAAAGCTTCGCAGTTTTTTTATACAGTTAGTATCAAACTTCATATTACATTGAAAACTGAAATCGGTTTGAAAGTAATTGCAGCTAAAGATGCTATGGAAAAAATGGCGCAAGCAATGAAAGCGGCCCAAGCAGCACAAGAGCAAGAGTCTTCTAAACTTTATAATATTATGAAGCCAGAAGTAGCTCAAGTTGTATCAGAAGACACACCAACAGGAGTAATTCGCCTTGTCAAGAAAAACAGTGACAGTAAAAATTAAAAGACTCGCTTCTCATGCAGAAGTTCCTGAATTTGCAACGCTAGGTGCAGCAGGAGTAGATTTAGTTGCTTTGGATTATCGCTATGATCCAGACAATAAATTCCACGAGTATGGAACAGGATTGGCAATTCAATTACCGGAAGGTTATGAAGCCGAGATCCGACCAAGATCTAGTATTAGTAAGTATAGCTTAGTATTAGTAAACTCTCCAGGAACAATCGACTCTGATTATAGAGGCGAACTGCTGGTACGATTTAAAGAGATTGATGATAGAGAACTCATTTACGATGTAGGTGATAGAATCGCTCAACTCATAATTAAAGAAGTACCTAAAGTTATTTTTGAAGAAGTTGAACAACTAGACGATACTAAAAGAGGCAGTGGAGGCTTTGGCTCAACTGGCTCCTAAGATTGGAGTTCCATGAAGAACCGATCACAGAAGATTCCAGAACAACGCTCTAAAGATAGACAAGAAGATCTTCGAGCCGACAACAGGAAACTTAGGAAACAACTGGCACAAGCGCAGAAGGAAATTCAGCGATTGTTAAACAGAGATGAAGGGTTACAAGATTTGATTCAAGAATTTGGGCACTTAGAAGAACAACAAGAGATTGAAGATGCGATGAAGAATCGTAAATTCACATGCCCACATTGCCAGAGTCAGAATACAAGATTGATGTCCCTTCGACATGAAGACTCACACTATAACTGTGCAGAGTGTGGAAAGACTGGACCAGTTAAATGAGACTACTAGATTGGTTTTATTCTACTAAACTTGGTGAGTATTATTTTGAACTACTATTATGGATTGATCGTCGTAATGACCGACCTCGATATCTAACACCTAAAGAAGTAGCTCAAGTTATTAGGCAATATAGTTTATTGAATGAAGGTGTTGGAGCAGTAAAACAACACGTCAATGCTTTGATTAAATCTAAAGATAGAGAAGAATATGATTTAGCCCTTAAGAATATTGAGGATTTGGCTCCATTAGCTTACCGTAAAGGTGATGCTGCTAGAGAACAATACGCAAATTTTTTAAAGGAAGTGTGTGTTAAAAAAGGTAATGTAGATATTGCTACAGCAACTGATAAAGCTAAAATGATCGAACAGCGAATCAATGATTATAAAGAATTGCAAGCGCATATAGTTAAACGTAATGCTATTCGAGAAGCTAGGAAGAACAATGGAAAAAGAAATTAAAGATGCAGAAGCACTCAAGAAAGAATTAGAAAAAGATGGTCAGGTAGTTACTAACGTAAATATCTTATTCTTTGATGTTAGTTCTGCTTGTATTGGCTATACAGTTTGTAGTGTGGACTTTACACACAAGAAAGCTGTAATGAAAAAGACAGGAGCAATTTGGCTAGATCCTAATTGGCAACATGCTGAAAAATACAGTTATGTTTTTAATATGATCGTAAATTATTTCTGGATTGCAGAACAAATCGACCATATTGTAGTGGAACAATATTCTATCAATCCTAAAAAGATGGTTGGAGTAGCTGTTGTTCCTGAGATGATGGGAGTAATTAAAGCCGCAGGATGGGAACATGGTATCAAAGTTTCTAACATACTTCCTCAAACTTGGCGGTCAATTCTTAGCATCAAACCAGATGTTACAGTAAATGCTAAGGGTAAAAAAGAACGGGATTTTAAAGAGCCTACTAAAAGACATGTAGATGCTATTATGAAAATTCCACCACAAATCAAATCCAACATCACTGGGATTATTAGGCAAACACCTTATGATCTATATGATGCTGTTTGCATTAGTATTGCTTGGTTAAAAAAACTAGGATTCAGTACTGATGTGACGAACACTCAAGTTAATCCACACATCCAATAGGAGTAATATGGACAAGCTAAAAGAACTTCTCGCAAGACTAAAGGAAAAAGGGCTAGACCTTACATTCCTTATGGTTCGAGATGTTAAGACAAAAGAACCTTCCCTCACGTTCACACTGTTTTTTATTAATGGAGTACTAGCACTGTTATCTCTATTCGATAAAATTAAAGCTGCTGAAACATTGGGATTGAATTTTAATAATACAAAAGATTTACTTATGGTCACAGGTGCAATGTATTTAGGCCGTAAGTTTATGTCAGGAGATAAGAGTATCTCGAAAGAAGGAGAGTAAATGAAAAAGTTTCTAACAGTTCTAGGTCTAGTGCTTATGTCCTCGTTGGCGATGGCTAAAGCTCCGCCGAGAGTTTCATTGACTAAGGATAATACCTTAGTTATGAATGATTACTTCGATGGAGAAACAGTTGCCAAAGTTGAACAAAAAGCAAAAGAACTAGATGCAAAAATTCCAACAGGCGAACCACTCTATTTGGTTATCGAATCTGGCGGCGGATCTATTGAAGCAGGAATTGAATTGATTGAAAATCTCAATCAGCTTAATCGTCCAGTACGCACAATTACGATTTTCTCAGCCTCAATGGGATTTCAAACAGTTCAGGGAGTTAAAGGCGGACGACTAGTTCTAGAGAACGGTACGCTTATGAGCCATAAAGCTCGTGGATTCTTCTATGGAGAATTTCCTGGTCAATTGGATTCTCGTTATGGGCATTATCTTAAACGTGTACAACGTCTAGATAAGAAAGCCGTAGAACGTACTAAAGGAAAACAAACAGCAGACAGTTATGCAAAAGCTATTGCTCCAGAAATGTGGTGTGATGGCGAGGACTGTGTAGCTGCTGGGTATGCCGACATGGTTGTAACAGCTTCTTGTGACCAAAGTCTTAAGGGCACTTACAATCGAACAGCAGATCGCTTCCTTTATATGGGACACACAATTGAAATCGTCGAAACGATGTCAAATTGTCCTCTAATCACAGCACCATTGAATTGGAATATTATTGTTGATGGAGAGCCATTGTTTAGTAATAGTGTCGATTCGCTAATGGAGCCGAAGAAAGTTCCAGCTAAGAATGAAACTAGTTTTTATACACCTAGCTATAATGACTCAGTAATTAAGACTCTTGGAGTTGAGACTACAGAGAATATCAAACGCTTGGTTACAGAAAAACTAAATAATACCAATAACTATAGCAAACGAACGATTAAATACTACTAATATGAAAACACTTATCAGTCTATTACTTACTATTAGTTTGGTCGTACCTGTGCAAGCTTTTGGCGAATGTAATAAGCCTGTAGTCACTCTTAATCAAGGAGAGGTAGCCCCGTGCAAGGGCTACCTTTTCTCTCCGACAAAAGAACAAGAAGTCAGAGTACTGAACGAAGACTACTCACTATTACAACAAGAGTTAACGCTCAAGAATAAGCAGATTGACCTGTATAAAAAAGATATGTCCGATGTTGATTTCATGATCGGAAAAGAACGAGATAAAGCTGAACTGTGGCGCAAGGCTGCGGAAGATTCTACTAAGCAATTGGTCGAAGTTAAAGAAGGACAAGGCAAACGAGATTGGTTGATGATCTTGGCTGGAGTAGCTTTAACTGTCGGAGCAGGATATGCAGTAGGTCAAGCAGCAAACCACAGATAGGATATCTATGTTAGAATATATAATTATCGGCGGTTTGATAGTAGCACTAGTTGTTTTGTATCGAGAGAACAAAAAACTAACTAAAGTCAAAGCTACCGAAGTAACTACCCAAGTTCAAAACACACAACTTAGAGATACGAACCGATATCTTCAAAGCGATCTGTTAGAACTGCAAGATCAGTTAGGTCAAGAGAGAGAAAAGAATAGAACTCTTTTATCCCAGAAGAAGTCTAGTGAGACTCGACTAGGACAAATCAGTGAACACTTAGTTCCCTTCCTTGCCAACTGTCCTTATGATCCAAAGAATTTACACTTCCTTGGAAACCCTATTGATTATGTTAGTTTTGATTTCGATGCTGGTGCCATCACCTTTATCGAAGTAAAATCAGGAAACAGTAAACCGTCTAAGCGCCAAAAGATCATTAAGAATCTGATTCGCAATGGCCAAGTTTACTATGATGAAATTCGTATTAACGAACGTGGAGTCAAGATTAAGAACTATAAGAATGCCGATGGTTCTATAGCCGATGATCTTGATACTGAAGGAGAAGAGGAGACAGATGGAGAAGATTAAAAGTTTCTTTAGCAGCATTGGCGGTTATGTTGTAGCCGCCCTCACTCTGGTTCTTGGAGTGTTGGCATTTTTCTACACCCGTAAGAAGGATGAGAATACTGCTTTGAAGGCGCAATTAGGACTTGCAAATACTCACAAAGAAGTGGATATTATCGAGACCGAGTTGAAAGCTAAAGCTGCTGAACGAACTCAAACAGCAGAAGAACTCGCTAAGACAGAACAAGATCTAGCGTTGATTGAACAGAAACGCAAAGAGATTGTAGCTAGTAAAACTGATAATGAAATTGAAGATTACTGGAATAAAAAATGACAGAAGTAGAACGGTTAGCTAAAGAAGCATTTGAGCGATACGTCTTGGCTACCACTGGTAAAGATGCATATTGGACGCATCTGAGCGATGACCGAAAAGTTGCTTGGATGCATGAAGTGATATTCCTTATGGATTTCTTGGCGACTTCGGTCCACAAGAAGTTCAAAGAAGTTCCACCTCAACAGAACAATAATGTGTATGCTACTGGTTACTACACTGGAATGGCCACTGAACGTGCAGCAATGATAGAACTCATTCAGTACTTAAAGAATGATCTCAAACGACAAGTAGAAGAGTTTAAACAACAACAAAAGATTTTAGAACAGCAAGATTGAGGTATCAATGAGTAAACCTAACGATGTCTTTTCTTCAGCATTCGCTAAAGATATCTTTCTTCAGAAGTACTCCAAAGATGGAGTAGAGACGTGGGAAGATACTTGCAGACGTGTTGTAGAATCGGTATGCGCTCAATTGTTAGATAGTAAAGATAAAGAGAAAATCTTTACCTTTATGAAGGATCGTAAATTTATTCCTGGCGGACGTTATTTGTATTCGGCAGGAAGACCCTTTCACCAAGTTAACAACTGCTTTCTTTTTAGAGCAGAAGATAGCCGTGAAGGTTGGGCTGAAGCTATGCAAAAGGCTACAGCCGCTCTTATGACAGGCGGAGGAATTGGATTTGACTATTCATCTCTTCGTCATGAAGGAGCTAAGATTGGTCGTACAGGTGGAACTTCTACTGGCCCAATTGCTTTGATGCAAATGGTCAATGAAGCTGGACGACACATTATGCAAGGCGGACAACGACGCTCTGCTATCTGGGCTGGCCTTAGTTGGTCCCATCCAGATGCATCGAAGTTCATTCACCTTAAAGATCATTCGCCTGCTTTGAAAGAAGCTAAGTTGAAAGACTTTGAATTTCCACTACCAATGGAATTGACTAATATCTCTGTGAACTATGATACAGAGTTTTTTATTGCTATAGAAAATCCGCAGCATCCTAAACATGAGTTAGCTAAAAAGATTTGGTTAGACAACTGTCGTCAAGCATTCAGCTCTGCTGAACCTGGAATGGCTTTCAACTTTCGTAAAGATAACGAAAGCCTCCGCAATGCATGTACTGAAGTAGTCTCTGAAGAAGATAGCGACAAATGTAATCTTGGTACGATTTGGATTAACCGAGTCAAAGACAAGAAGGAGTTAGCCGAAGTAACTAAGTTTGCTACTTTGTTTCTTCTCTGTGGAGGACTATACTCTGATGTACCTACAGAAAAGATCCGTGAGATTGGTTTGAAAAATAACCGTATTGGATTAGGACTTGGCGGTATTCATGAGTGGCTTATGGAACGAGGACAAGAATATGAAGTTGTTCCTGAACTCCATAAATGGTTAGCAATCTATGAACAAGAATCTGATGCGGCTGCCTTTGTTGGCGCTAAACAACTTGGAGTAGCAGTACCTAAAGGCATTCGTGCTTTGGCACCTACAGGTAGTATCGGAATCTTGGCTGAGACAACAACTGGCATTGAACCTCTATTCTGTAAAGCTTATAAACGCCGATACAGAGGAGACAATGGAGATTGGGTTTACCAATATGTTGTAGATGGTTCTGTAAAGAGACTTCTTGACAAAGGAGTTAAACTTGAAAACATCAAAGATACTTATGACTTATCTTTCAAACAACGAGTTAAGTTTCAAGCTGATGTTCAGAATTATGTAGACATGGCTATCTCTAGTACTTGTAATGTAGCTCCTTGGGGCTCTGAAACAAATAACGAAGAGACCGTTGAAACACATGCTAAGACTCTTTTGAAATATGCTAAACGATTACGAGGCTTTACAGTTTATCCTGATGGCGCACGAGGAGGACAACCTCTGACTCCTGCACCTCTAGATGAAGCTTTAGCCAGTGAAGGTAAAGTATTTGAAGAAAAAGAAAATGAATGTGTTAACGGAGTTTGTGGTATTTAATAGTTGACAATGTATCTAAGAAGGGCTATTGTGAAAACGTAGCCCTTTTGCTTTGTGTTGGGTTTAGGTCGACAAGGTGGAGACGCTTGGCTGTTAACCAAGAGGGCGAGGTTCGATGCCTCGAAGCCCAGCAGAGAGCAAAAGATTAGATTTAGTCCTGTAGCTCAGTTGGTAGAGCGGCCCCATTTGAGGGGTGGGTCGTGAGTTCAAGTCTCACCAGGACTATCCGTTTCAGCGAAAAATGACTTTAAAATGGAGAACTCGGCCATGTCAAAATGTAAGGGAGTAGAGGGTAGTAGTCATACAAGTCCCGTTGCTGATTCTGGCGTGGTTAAGTATGTAGTTAAACTCCCTGAAATTACTTTACTTGGTTACCCAAATGGAATGACCAAAGCTCAGGTAGTTAAAGAATGTTTAGAATATGCTTTTAATATGTCCTTGACAGACAGGGACTTAAAGATTATGGTAAAAGAGTCTAAAGTAAAGAAGGTAAAATGAAAGTAATTGCAATTTCAGGTTGGAAACGATCTGGCAAAGATACAGCAGCAGAGCATTTAATTAAAGAATATGGATTCAAACGGATTGCATTTGCAGACCCTTTGAAGGACATGGTAGCTCAAGAATACGACGTACCACGGGCCCATTGTGATGATCCAGCCTTTAAAGAAGCTCCGATCTTACACCTTCCAGTATTGCCTAAAGATGCTTTCAGTTTAAACCTCTCTAAATTCATGGTGAGAGAGTTCCGATCAGCAGATGGCCGTACACCTATGGAACTAGTAGAAGATGGCTCAGGAGGAGTATTAGGACTTATGAGCTATAGGACTGTGTTTGGTGCGCCAGATGCTACCCAGGTCTATTGGACTCCCCGTGCTTTGTGTATCCTTAAAGGTTCTAGTAATAGGACTGTTCGTAGTGACTATTGGGTTAAGGCGGCCATTGATAAAGCAAAGAATATGGCTAAACCTAATAAAGATCTAGAGTCGATCTATGGTAAGGGATATGGAGTATTTGAACACTTCGTTATCTCCGATCTGCGATATAAATCAGAGTTGACTCAGATGAAACAGGCATTCGGTAAAGACTTGATTACAGTTCGTGTCAATAGATTCGACACTTGTGAATCTACAGATCCTTCTGAAAGAGATCTTGACAATGCTAATTTTGATGTGGTATTAGATAATAAAGGAACTCTAGAAGAGTTTATTTCCAAGGTTGAAAACTTAGTTAAGGAGAATGGTAATGTATAAATGCGCAATTTCAGGTAAGGTTTCTCAACCCGGAGAACCTGCTTTTAAACTGGTAACTCAAACTCGCAGCAAGGTTTATTTCCAAAACCAAATTGGTAAAGATGGAAAACCTGTATTGGACTCTGAAGGCCGGAACGTGAAGTACCGTGCTGGAGAAGGCCGTGAAATCGTTCAGGAACTTATTGTTTGTAAAGATGTATATGATAAGGCAATGGGAGGGCAAAGTGGATCTTAATTTGCGTAAAGCTCGTAAACTGGAAAGCAAGATCGAAAAGCATCTTGCCGCCGCACAACTGAAGGGCACAGTTGACGTTCGTATTAAAAGTACTTTGGCTGACGCTTCAGAACAAGTTCACCAAGGTAGTTTGAAACTCACACGAGATCTTGAGGATCTTTTGAGTTTGAACACAGTTCGTTTCGATATTCGTAATCAAATTGCCAATGCCAACCAAGGTGTAGGTATTAATGCTTTGATGACTCAACGTGAAATGCTTAAGGCTAAGTCTGAAGTACTGACGAAACTGTCGTCGGTTGAACTCGCTCCTGCCGAAGCACAACTTGGTGATTTGCTGGAAGGCAAACAAAAGCAACTCGAAAAGGGCGGCGACTCTTATGGCCGTCTGTTGGTTACCGTTGATGTTGGTGTAGTCGGTGAAGCCGAACGCAAAGTCATCAATGACGAAATCACTGAGACCGTTAAAGCTCTTGAAGATATTGAAGATCAATTAGCACAAAAGAATCTCGGCGCAAAGATCACTCTGGGCGCTGATGCAGTAACTTTGCTCAAGTCGCAAGGCTTGTTGTAAGGTTACGAAGAGGAAGGGCACAACACTATCATAATGGCTGTCGGCACTCCGCCCTACGCTGACGGACGGTTCTTGTATCTAGTTCTAATTCGGCTTTATGGCCTTTGTAGATTGTGCTAGATTTGAACCGATGTTGATTGGGGTTTGTCATTCGTGACTTGTTAGTGCCCTACTTCTTTTACTAGGAGTATATATGATTAAAAAAACTAAATCTGGTTATGTAGTTAAGTCTGAGAAGACAGGTAAAAACCTTAGTAAGAAAACACTTACTAAAAAAGGTGCAGAGAAACGGCTACGTCAAGTAGAGTACTTCAAGCATCATCCGAAGGCTGCTGGCAAAAAGAAATGATAGAATACGAGTATAAGGTTATTGTTCCTAATATCGAAACTGGTAGAGAGTTGGAAAACTATCTTAATCAGTTAGGTAAAGAGGGATGGGAACTTATTACTAATTATCATAATAAGAACTATAATCCGAAATTAATTTTTAGAAGGATCAAACGTGTCGCAACTTAAAGTAACCTACGTCGATCACATGGGCAATGACCTTCGAGTAGTTAACTCAGCTCGTATTTCTTTTGGTGGAGAATCTGAAGAACTGCAAGACAAAGATAAGAAGCTTATTAAGTACTTAGCAGATAACGAACACATGAGCCCATTTGAACATAACATCTTAACTGTTATTATCGAATGTCCATTATTCATTCGTAGTCAAATTCATCGGCATCGTACATTTGCGTACAATGAGATTAGCCGACGTTACACTTCTGACAATATCGAATTCTTTATTCCTGATACTATTCGCAAGCAGGCAGCAAATAACCGTCAAGCAAGTGATGGTGAGTTAGATGAAGTTGCAGCTAAAAATGCTATCTTCCTTATGGAAAAGCATCATAGTGAAGCAGAGAAACTTTTTAAGAGTCTGCTCGCCATTGGAGTTCCTAGAGAACAAGCTCGTGGCATCCTACCTCAAAATCTAATGACTAAATTCTACATGACAGGGAACTTACGCAATTGGATTCACTTTGTTAAACTTCGCATTGACAATCATGCCCAAGCTGAAGTACAACAAATAGGACAACAAGTATTAGATCTCCTTATGGATAAATTTCCAGAGGCAACAAAGGCATTAATGAATGATCCTACATAGATTTTCTCATTTCTACTATAGTCCACCTACGCCTCATAATAATTTAGGTACTCTAAATACTATGAATACCTATAGTCCTATTGATACGAGTGCGCAGTATGTTTATGTAGATATTGAAAAGATCCGAGCCTTTCACGAGTTTCCTGGAGGAACAAGTTTATTTATAGACGGTACACCTCCTATTCATGTTAAAGAACATATCAGCGAAATTATCGCTATATTAGAAGGTAGAGATCCTGCGCCAAGTAAGATCTTATTTGGAAAAAATAATGCAACTTCTAAGTAGAAAATCTTTATATAAGGCTATCACTTGGAGAATTATCTCCACTATCATATCCTTTGCATTGAGCTATCACTTTATGGGTTCGCTTTCTGTAGCAACTCATTATACAATTGTTTACAATCTTATCTGCACTGTGCTATACTATTTCCATGAACTAGCCTATAAATGGCTGAGAGAAAAAGGTATAGTGTGAAACTCATCATAGCTGGAAGTAGAGACCTAAATCTTGATAATGCTTATGAAGCTATCGAGAAGTTCTTTTTAGAACAAGGTTCCACTATTCCTAAAGTTATGGAAGTAGTTAGCGGTACTGCTAGAGGCGTAGATCAATTAGGTGAACATTGGGCTAATAAGTATCGTGTAAAGATTAGTCGGTTTCCTGCCGATTGGAACTTGCATGGCAAGCCTGCTGGACATATTCGTAATAAGCAAATGGCAGATTACGCCGATGCTCTGTTGCTCATTTGGAATGGTGAATCTAAGGGTTCTGCCAACATGAAACAGAATATGCAGCGATTGAATAAACCTATTTATGAGGTTATTATAAAATGACCAAAGAAGCAATTAAACACTTTTACTTGCAGCGGCATACAGACGTTTCTGGAACTTCCGGTACAGGTATAGTAGCTAGAGGAGTTATCCTTCCTAGTGGAGCATGTGTTATGGAGTGGTTGACATTCCATAGTTCTATTTGTCTTTATAAGAATATTGAGGACGTAGAAAAAATACATGGGCATGAAGGTGCTACATCACTAGTAATGGGAGATCCGCCTCTTCCTAAAAAGACAAGGAAGAAGAATGAAAAAAGCAATAAAGATACTTGAAAAAAGAATTAAAGAGTTGTATGATGAGTCTAGTAAAGAGTCTGAGAACTTTGGATTGCTACTAGAAATAGGCTCTAAGATTGATGAGGCCAAGTTAATATTGGCTCGATTGGAAGCAGAATATGACAAGGCAAGAAGCAAACAGAGAGCTAGCAGACATCCTAAGCTTTCTAGTGGAGAAACACAAGGATCTTCGACTTAGCCAAATCTTGTTAACTTATAGATTTGTTAAGCAAGAACGGCCAGCAAGACCTGAACTTAGAGTCAGTTGGCAAGATGAGTTTTACTTAGAACCTCAAGAAGTTTTAAAACGAGTACGAAGGGCATTGGTAGATAATGGCGACATTGAAAATCCTGAAGGATGAAGAACTAGAACGAGTCCATTCGGATTCAGTTGATAAAGTAACTCCAGAGCTTCGTCAATTAGCTATTGATATGATGGTATCAATGTTGGAGAACAAAGGCATTGGATTGGCTGCGCCTCAAGTAGGCAAGTACGTTCGATTGCTGGTATTCGATTGTATCAACATCACAAGTAATTCTAATGACATGGGTTTTATGTTTAACCATGAGATTATGAATGCTGATGGAGAGCAAGTCGGACCTGAAGGTTGTTTGAGCCTTCCAGGAGTTACTTGTACCGTGAAGCGGTATAAGACTATTAAAGTAAAATATTTAGGGCTTGACAATAAGCCTGCTTATAAGATATTACATGGATTAGCGGCACGAGTAGTGCAGCATGAGATAGATCATTTATCTGGTACACTAATGACAGATGTTCAGGAGAAAAAAGATGAAACCAAATGAATTCGTAACTAAGTTGATTGAAGCACAAGGCGCAGAGAAAGCTCGTGCTATCATTGAGACTAACCTTAAAATTGCTACAAGCAATGGCCCTGGCATTCATTACTACGATGAAGTGAACTGGGGATATGATGCAAAGACTAACCAACTTACCTTTCCAAAAGATCTGGATAAGAAACATGCTGGATTGAAACAGAAACGTGAGCAGAAGAATCGTAACTTTTACACACAGGCTCTAATCGAGCTTAATAGGAAAACAAATGGCAAAAATTAAAGAAGGCATCGTCCTTGGCATTGGTATCGCTATTGGATCAGCTTTGGTTCAAGTAGTAATTGGAATCACACTGTCAGTATTGACTCGTGTACTTCTTAGCGGAGCGGCAAACGTATGATGATCGTTGTTATTATTCTAGTATTCTTGTTGCTCGGTTTGTAATGTTTGATCCTGCTGAAGACGGTATTACTCACATTAATATCTACAGCAAAAGCCAGAGTGATCTGGGTCGTCTTCTAAGCAATTTCGCATTTACTCCGTTCAAGCATCCTAGACATGGAAAATTTAATAGTATTGAAGGTTATTGGTTTTGGTTACAATCCAAGCCCAGCTTCCAAAGAGAGTCCTTAAGGATTTTGACAGGCGCTCCTGCAAAGTCTTTAGGGCAAAAGCTGTTGGCAGAATATAAGCAAGGCGACCCTGAGTTCAGGAGTGATATTGCTGAAGCTATTAGCTGTAAAACTTATCAACACTATAAGATTTATAAAGCTTTAAAAGAAACTGCTTTACCTTTTACACATTACTATGTTTATGGTAATCGGAAGGTTGATGCAGGATTTACTTGGTTAGTTGATCTTTGGGAAGAACGTAGAAGGATTATCCACAATGAAGAACGTGGTTGAATATCAAAAGGGCGACTTGTTACAAGCTGCCGCTTCTCATAGAGTATTAGTACATGCTTGCAATTGCAAAGGTTCTTGGAACGCTGGCATTGCAGTACAGTTTAAAAATAGATTTCCTGATGCTCACGCAGACTATAAAAGGTTATGCAAAAAGCACGGTGCAGCATTATTGGGAATGGGAGTCTATCACAAGAAGATGGATTCAACTGAAACTCCAGTAGGTTACTTGTTTACTAGCTGGCACTACGGATCGAATAAAGATTCTGTAGGTAATATCTTGACAAACACAAAAAGAAGTGTAAGATGTTTACTAGAGCTGCTTCCAAAGAATATGGAGATTCATTCTCCTAAAATCAATGCTGGACTATTCGGCGTTCCTTGGGCTCAGACTGAGAAAGTAATTAATGATGTATTGCAAGATTACCCGAATGTTAAATGGGTAGTTTGGGAGTTATAAGATGGGAGAAAAACTTGAAATCCGCAAAGGTGGAAAACTTATCGAGACCAAATGGGTCTATGACAAAGCTGCCAAACAAGGTGAGTACAAAGAATTTGATCGCACTGATAGTGCTTTACGTCATATCTGGGATAACTGTCAGCTATCTGCTGATGTCACTCTTCGGGACATTTTTCTCTTATTGAATACCGAACTTGATGTATTTGATGCGTTGATTGGCAATTGGTGTAAAGAAATCGTAACTGAAGGATTGACTAAACCTGCTAAAGCAGTTGGAGTCTATGATCCTGATGAGATTGAATTTTTAGAGTTACGTCAGAACTTCTACTACGATGAATCAAGTCAATATGGTCCTAGCTTTTATGGCTATAACCGACCTGACTTTGGAGGCGTAGGGTATGAACTTAAAGAAGATAAATTATTCGACTGGATCGACAAGGCAACAGGTAAACCAGCCATTGAGTGGCCAAAAGGTGAACGTATACCTTGGGGAATCAGTTTCAGTAAAGCAAATGATCTTATTGATCTTCCAGTCAAACTGGACACTGAAGCTAGAGTCTTTAATGAAAATGTTGATGATAAAGTCAACTACCATAATCAAATCACCACTTACAAAGGCGCTACTTATTCACTTGGCAGCATTTTGTATGGCATCATTTGGGAGATGAGCTTTCACGGCGGCCCAGATAAGAGAGATGAAGTTGGCGATGGATTACGACAAACTGTAGCAGACATTAAGTCCGGCAAAGAAGAGACTATCGCTATTGATGATCTCGATGAATGGCTTGGCGAATACGCAGAGGAAGCTAAGAAGCGTGAATCAACCGATGGAAACTCTAACCCTACTTAATTGGGTACAGATTGCAGCTTGCTGGTATGGTTTGGGAATTGCCACAATTCTTTTAGCCCGGATCATCGCTAACGGCGAATTGAGGGTTAGAGATGTAGACGACTGCCTAAAACTAGGACTATGTGGACCTTTACTCTATGTATTTGCACTACTTCAAGGGATTTATAACCTATTATCTAAAATCCAAGATGTACTAACAAACCATAAGGATAAAGTCCTATGGCGTAGTAAGCGTAAGAAAACGGAGCATATACTGTATGGAAAATCAGACACCGAAGAAGATTGAGAATATTGACCTACCTAAAGGTCGTTATAATCTTTTTAAATTAGACGATGAAGGTGGTCAGAAACTACAAGAGTCTGGCTTTGTAATGAGACCCTTAGTTGTAGGTACTTCTTTCATGATTGGTACTTCAAGCCATTGGTGGATTACTAGCGTCGTTACTGAGATCCAACGTACAGGCAAGGGAGCAAGGTTCTTTACTCTGAATTCGGAGTACCTTGTAGAAGAGGCATGAGCCTATCCTATCTAAAAGATAAGTATCTAGTTGATACTAAAGGTGTATTCTACAAAGTAGATTATATCCGTAAATTTACTTACAAAAAACTATATTCTAAAGTAGACTGTAAAATAACAGATATGAAATCTGGTAAACAAACCCAATTATGGGCTATGGATTACTGTGACTTTGTAATGTCATTTACCGTACCTGATCCTTATGTAACAGAGGTATTGTTTGGAACTAGACCTAAAGAGACTCAAGAAGGAACTACTAAGACCTGATAGAGAGCTTATTATTGGGGATGGTATCCTTGAAGTCAATAAGTTCACTAAAGAGTACGTTCTTTATGAAATTGAAGAGTTTGTTAATTATGTGGATATGACTGAGGATAAGACTATTAGTAATCCTCTTAAGGACTATTTTTACGGTCGGGTGGTGGCGGCCAGCGATAAGAGCCAGATAGGGCGCAGCACGGGATGCGACGTAGGCGCTCATACGAACCACAACGGCACCCATTGCACCTACTTCCTACCCACCTATAGAGTGCTGTATGGCAAGGTTTAAACCAGGCGACGTTATCGACATAATAGCCTGGGACCAAGGCGACGAACAATGGGATAGAGGGGTCATAGAGATCTTGGAACATCAACCTATTGTGTCTCATACTAAAAATGGATGCTATGTAACTCAGAACTTGACAGGATCAGTAACTTGGATTAGTGTGAATGCTGACATTTTGGATAATGCAGATCATTTTGACGTTATCCCTAACTTAGATAAACAACCTCATTGGACTAAGATAAATGAGTGTTATTACAAATACATAGGCAATACTAACACTGATTATGCCTTGAAAGTACTATATGGTCGTAAAGGAACTTGAAAATACTTATGCTATCTGGACTAGAGATAACGGCTTAGGAGTCGTTGTTTGTACTACAGAAGAGAATGGTAGAATTGAATACCATATCATTTGGCAAGATGGTAAAGATGATGTTCCTGTAATATATGGACCTGAAGATATTGAAGATGGTAACCTATTGATTATACAAGGGAGATTTGAAGTAATTCAAACTTTGTATGGGCAAAAATCTTAAGCAACATCTAAAGCCTTTTGTAGAGGACTGTAAGGAATACATGGCGAAACTACGCATGTTTGAAAACCTTAAAGTCGGGATGTGGCTATCTGGTGGGTTCGGGGACCGCAAAGACGTATACGGACTGGTGACAAATATTGTCCATCAAAAGGAAAAGATCATTGTGGATATAGATTTCTATAATATATCCAACTCTTTAGAACGGTTTAATTGGACTACTCTCCTGGTATCCAAAACTTACGGAGTTAACTGGCGGAATCATGCTCAGTACTCTCTAGACTCATTTAATGTAATTAAGAATCAAAAGATGTTTAAGGTGCTCTATGGCCCCAAAGTTTAAGAAGGGCGATTGGATTAGGTACGCACCTGAAGGCAGCGGCATCATAGCCCTAGGCGTTATCCTTAGCATTAACGACAAACTCGACGGCTCTCTCGGTTACTACATGGTTGACTGGGTAAAGGTGGATTACCAAAGGGAAGTCAGAGGTCCTAATTCCTATTTCCCTATCTTTGGACTTGACAGCCGTGCAACTCTGTGCGAAGCTGGGAAAGTATTGTACGGGCAAAAACCAAAATAGGAGAGGTTAGTTTAGACTATCCTTAGTTTATGGCAAAGCGATTATTTGAATTAGAGGGCCACTATCTAATCAAAGAAACCGGAGACATCCTCCGATACTGTGGCGAAACCCTTACTGATCCTCATAAGGGCGAATACGACTCTGAATACCAAGTCGTTATTCCATCTCAATTTAAAAAACATGATAGATTATGTGACTATGAATTGTACAACCGTACTACTCGTACTCAATATTCTTTAATTAAACTCCCTAATAACATAGACTTAGATAATATCAACATTAACACTATTAAGGTGCTGTATGGTAAATAAATATACTCCTAATGGTACTGTCTTTTATCATGAGTTCAATAATGCCTGGGCTGTACAGATCCAGTATAATTCTGGGGGCGGCGGAGCTGCCTTTAAAACTGTTAAGTATGCTACTTGGTTTAATTTATTCTATCTAATGGGTTTCCAAGAAACTAATGAAGATCCTGAAATGTACGGATGGAAGGTAGTTAATGATACAGACATTATTCTGTATGCTACTCCAGAAATAGCTAATAACATTAGACTAATTAAGAATATGGTTGAATTTGGTTATACAGGTAAACACTCTACTAAAAAAGAAATTATAGATGAATTGGAATGGAGATTTATATGTTAAAGGTAATTACAGTGTTATTGGTTATTATGGTGATTGTAGCTGGAAATCAAGCTGGTACTATCCACGTCTTGCGTAAGGAACTAGCTACTGCTAACCAAGCTGCTAACGAAGCCACTAGATTGGCCTACGGCGATTGTCAGAGAATCATTCAAAATGAACGTATTATGAGCTATATGAATGGTTGTTATGGTGCTGTTGAGAATTTGTGTGGCGGCCAAAGCCAGTGCATGAAGAAACTAGGAGTCGTATGTGCAACAGATTATTAAAGAAAAGCTTAAACAAATTGAACAGTTACACAACGTCCGCATCATCTATGCTGTCGAGAGCGGCTCTAGAGCTTGGGGTTTTGAGTCTAGTGATAGCGATTATGACGTGCGTTTTATCTATGTGCCTAAGCCTAATACTTATTGGGCTCTACGAGAGGGCAGAGACGTTATTGAAGAAATGGACAAAGAGCTTGATCTCGACTTTGCTGGGTGGGATCTAAGGAAGGCTTTGGGTTTGCTCTATAAAGGCAATCCTCCCCTCCTAGAATGGCTTTCTAGCCCTTTGATCTACATGGAGGACTCTGAGGCAGCCCAGGAGCTTAGAACGCTGTCACGGGCCTATTACAGCGGTAAAAGCGCCATCTATCATTACCTCCACATGGCTCAGGGTAATTATGATGTCTATATCAAAGATAAACACCAAGTAAGGCTTAAAAAGTACTTATACGTTATGCGTCCGTTACTGGCCTGTATGTGGGTAGAGAAAATGAACTCTATGGCACCTATGGAGATTGAAACAACTAAACAGATGCTTTATGGACAAGGTGACGTAGCTAGTGAATTTAACCTATTACTTCATAAAAAACGTAATGCACAGGAGCTAGGTTTAGATAATCCTAATAATACTTTAAATAACTTTATAGTATCAAAATTAGACTACTACAATAAGTATGTAAAAACACTAGAGAATCCTAATAATGATATTGAACCACTAGAGGAATATCTGAACAAGTATATTAAAAAGTATGAGTCTTGAGGCAATTAATTTTAGAGAAGGTGATATTTTAATAGATCAATCAGATCAAGAGATCGTCCAGATTATGGAGATTCACTTTGGTCCTTTAGGTAGACCTCAAGATTATCTGCTAAGGATACTTAAGACTGGAGCAGGTTGGGCTAGCATTAAAACCGGAGAACAGTTCTGGGCTGAAGCCAAGGACCTACACTGGGTTTATAAAAAGCTTGACAAATCGCATCCTGCTTATATATTGTACGGAATGAAGGAGTAATTGTGTTTATTCCATTTATCATAGGCTTTATAGTCTATGGGGTGTTGGCGGCCACGAGTTACAGTGATTCGCTAAAATCCAGTAATTACTACTACCTAATAGGTATTGCTGCTGCAATTGTCGCTAACGTATGTTGGCTCTATATTGCGAAGCACGAACCGAATCCCTCTAAACTGGTAATGACCGGGCTTTACTGGGATGTTATGTTGACTATGGTTTACATTGCCGTTCCATTGCTCCTATTCGGGGCTAGGTTGAATCTTTGGCAAGGGCTAGGGTTAGTTTCTATTATCGTGGGTATTATCCTTACAAAGGTCTCCTAATGGGTAAAATGAAAAATGTAATCTTTGACTTAGACGCCCAGAATGAAATCTGGGTAAGAGAATGGGAAGCAGACCATATAGGTTTCGCAGTCGGAGATTGGTGCCTAACTGAAGAAGGTAATATCTGTGAATACTTTCAATATGATAGAGGCTTTATGAAACTGGTTTGTATTGTAAGCGATTACGAACAAGATCTAGGTAGAATCTACATGTATCAAATGTCAAGACTTATTAAAGTGCCTAAAGGTTGTACACTTCTAGCAGCAAAGGCTTTGTATGGTCGTTTCTAATAGTAGTGCTAAATTATCGCAATTCTTTATAGAATTACAAAAGTACAAAGATATTAATCCAGATACTTCAGATGATATCTATGATAAAGGTAGACATACCTATTGTCATATTATTTGGATGAATAAAGAACACAACTTTCCTAAGTTTGAAGTTAGAGGCTGGGCGCTACGAGGGCCTATCCTGAATGTCAGTGTAGTCAACTGGACGGTTACTGCCGGAACAGCTTCTCTCAGCTTGAATGATGACAACTTAGAAGAATTCAAAATATTAGAGGATGATCCAACACTTATGGTATTATATGGACGTTAAATATAACAGGGCCAATCCACGGTTTAAAAGTGGACAGTTCTATAAGAATAACAAGTATGGATTTATTATCCAGCTTATTAGTAATAAAGGTACTTATGGCAAATGGGTATTTAGAGTTTTGGTGGGCGAAATCCCTGAAGCACTGAGGCCAGAGAATGCCAATTTTAGGCCAGGGTTCGACGGCACTCATAAGATTATGCGAGATGCGAACGGCGATCCTGAGAGGTTGTACCAATACGGTACTGACTCATTAAGACAAAGCTTTACATTGATTAGTGGTAAAGGTGCAGAGGTTCTTTTTGGTATTAACAGTAGGGACTAATTTATTTGATCCAGACCATAAGAATGTGTTCCGAATAGTAAGTATCTATCGGAATGGTAGTCCTTTACCTTTAAGTAGAATTGATACTGAACCTACAGATGCTTATGAAGTTGAATATCATAGAAGTAAAACATTCGGATCTAAAACTTTCTGGTTGACAGAAAAAGAGATGCAATGGAATGGATTACGAATTGCCACGGAAGCGGAGATAGTACTATATGGGTCAAGGTAGAACAGTATACCAAAAGACAAGCTATTCAAATGTACCATTTAACCATGTTATATACGATATAGTATATGATGACGGTACAACAGAGAAATTTGGACCTACTAGTAATTACATTCCTAATCCTGGTGATAGTGAGGATCTTGGACAATACGGTACTAGAATTGGTTGGTTTAAGACTGATGGTAGTTATGCTAAGGACTTTAGTAGTGGGATGTTGGGCGGCCAACCTATTTGGGTAGCTCCTGGATTTGGTGGAATGGGCGGCGGAGGTGGAGGCGGTAGTGTTGGCCATACGACGATCATTGATATGCAGAAGATGCTAGGTGCGCCGAAGCCAAAAGGAACTTGTACGAAATGTAAAGAAGAAGTATATGATGATACTTTACGAAAGTACAATTGGAGTAGCAAGTTTGAACACAAAGATTTAGAAAGAAGAATCTGTCAGAAGTGTCATGCAAAAGCAATGGACAAACTTTATGAAACAGAACAATCGGTAGAAACTGAGGAAGTATTGTATGGCAGTAAAGATAAGAAACGGGATGATCCATGAAGATGGAAAGCCGTCAGAAGAAACTGAATATCTACTAAAGTGTTGGGAACAGATTGTAGATAGTGTAGTGCTCATACAGGGTTCAGATGGAACCAGAGAAGTGCATCCCTTTGGAGAGGGATTAAAAGTTTTCATGAAACTTAAAAAATTAGGATTATCTCCTACAGTAACAGTCCTTAAGAATAAAGAATCCGCTACTATTCTATTCGGTAAAAATAAATAAGAGCCGTTGCGAGGAGATTGCCAACGGCCCTCATCAAGGCCCCACCATCCAATAGCAGGGCCTATATCAACAACTAATTACTTTTTAAGTGCAGCGATCAATTCGTTAACTTTTGCTTTCAAGCCATTGATAAGCGCAGTTTCGTTTGCGCTATATGTGCTATCAGCATCAGCAAGAGTGATCGGCTGAACAGCAGAAGGTTTGCTTGCACGAGAGAAATAAACTTTCCCAGGGCTAGAAACTTGTTCGATTTGTCCAGGCTTAATTTTGTGCGGTTTGCTTGCTCTTTGAGCCATAATAGTCTCCTTTGACTAAGTGTATTAATACCAAACGGCGTTAGCCGCTTATCAAATTAGGGCATGAAGAATCTTTTACCAGATCCAGGGGGCAAGATTTGAAAATGCACCCATGTAGTAGTAGTAGAAAAATCTTCACACCACAGTCCAACTGATTCCAACAAAGTAACATTCTTAAGTACCCATGCCTTTAATTTACCATCTGCATCTGCAATATCTACAGCTTGACCATAAAGGTGTTTACTCTTCATTGGGATTTTACTTTTATCGGTAATTCCTTTTTGCGAATAGATTCTCAAATGATCTTGCATACTCCGATAACCGCTTGTGACGACCATTGGAACATTGTATGCAGTACGAATTTGATTAATCTTCTTTAATAGATCTTCTAGATTATGTTGATGCTCAATAGGAATATCAGCAATGCTGTTTCCCTTGATGAGTTCATTAAAGGTAATCATACTTACTTCTTTTTAAATGGATTCTTTTTTTCCGACTTCTTAGAATCTTTTTTCATATCCTTTTTCTTGTCGTCTTTTTTATCCATTTTCTTCATGTCTTTTTTCATTGCTTTTTTCACGTTATCTCCTCAGAGAATTGGGTTATGCCATAGGATCAACAGGATATACAGGAGACATTGGGTCTTCAGTATTCTCTGGTAGATCTCGAAGGGCTTGGCGATATGCCAGAACTAATGCTTTGTTATCATTGCTGATAGGATAATCTGACATCATATACTTGTCTGATTCTTTAAGTAACATATCACGTTGGCTACGCAATGCTTGTTCAGCAGCGTTTTGACGTGCAACTACTTTAGCCGAATCCGTAGCAAGCACCATTTCGCCTTCTACCATATCGCATTTTACTAAATCTTTATCCAGATTTTCTGGGAGTTCCAAGTGAGCGCATAAAGGCTCTGCTACGAGCTGAGAACGATTAGCTGAACTATCGTCTTTTTCCATAGCTTGGTAATTACCCATAATCATCAAGTCTTGTTTTCTTACGATGATAAATGTTTTCATTCTAATCTCCTGTTAAATTTCTGCATCTGCACTTGCATGTACCATTGTAGTTCCAGCAGACACGCCGCCAGAGACAATGATAAATACGCCAGTATCATTAATACGATCAATTGAAGTTGTTCGGTCTGCCGAGTTTGTAATATCTCTTGCAGAGCCCGTAGCTCCACTTTGAGGATTATAAGTAGTCATTGTAGGTACAACTCTCTTAACAACTTTAAATTGCCAAGAAGGTAATGTATTTCCAGCACTGTTTGCAATTTGACAAACAATAGGAGAATTTAACTGACCAGAAGATCCTGGTGCAGTACCTTGACTATAAGTCATCTCATAATATCGCTGACAAGCAATCAATTCTTGTGCTAAAGTTTTTGCATACAAACTGTATGGCAGAGCTTCAGAACCTTCATTGATTTGAACTTGTGCAAGATCAATAGTCATTGTAGTATTTACTGGAAGATTCCATTGAATACCTAAATAATGATCTGTGCCTGAACCAATTGTTTTTCCTGCAATAGAAGGAATAGCATAGGTCGCTGAAAACTTTTGGAAACTTGTAGTCAAGTTAAATGTAGCAACTGCTGCATTCTCAACTAATGCCGATCCGCCAGAACCGAAGAACTGACGAACTCCTAAATTTAATGACCTAGTAGTATCTGCTTTTGCATAGAAACTAATTGTAACTGTTTTACCTGCAAGAGTTCTAACATCTTCAATACGTTGAACTGGTCTTCGTACTGAGGAGCCTGAGCCTGCTGCGGTATGATCCCAACGATAGAAAAACTTAGGTTCATTAGGAACTGCTGTTTGGCCAACGGAGAAAGCTTGTCTCGAAACCGTAAAGGTTCCAATAGTGCCATCATATTCAGTTACAAACCTATCGGCTGTAGTTGCTCCACTAGAAGGAGTAGTGAAGCTCGTTGCTCTTTGCCAAAAGTCAAAGTTACTATTGATTAAGTAATTCTGGATATAATTTTTCCTGAGATCAATCTCTGGTGTCTTAGCCATAATTACTCCTTAAATTTCTGCATCAGCGGTCATATTGCTATTTGCGCCCTGCAAGATCATCCTACCGTTATTAACTGTAGATACAGCATTGATAGTAAATCCAGTACTGGTATTAACTCCAAATGCTGGAGTACCCAATCCTGTTTGAGTACCAAAAGTACACATAACCATTGTTGGTGTTGTTCTCATAGGTTGTGGATGTCTCCAAGAACCTACAACGAGATAACCACCAGCACTTAAGCTGTATCCATCAAGATATAACCATGAAGGAATTTCCGACCAGTAGTATCGTTGGCATAAAGATAATTCTTCTGCATACGTTCTACTTGCTCTAGTAAAATCTTTTACGTTACCAGAGATTGGGGCGATAGTAAGAGCCATTTCAGATACTTCAAAGTAATCTGCGGCTCCTGCTGTACCAACAGGAAGGAAACTTAATTCCACCGACATGTTGGTTGTTCCAGATGGAACTGCAAGGTTCATACTGTATGTATCAAAAGATGAAGTAGAAGCAATTGTTACGTTGCTGCTAGTTCTAACTTGACCAGTAAACCCAGCGTTAAAATATGTTCCAGAACTCTCTTGTGTTCCAGCAGTACCAGTACACATACTTAAGCGAACTTGGTTAGAAGCTGCACTAAAGTTTGCGCCCCTTCGCATTTTACACGAAAGGGTAACTGTTTTACCTACAAGATCTTTAACAAAAGGTAGTTCTAGTAATTGAATTAAATAAACTCTGCCAGTACCAGTGTTGCCGTTATCTCTTTGTACCCTTGCACAGAATTGAATATTCCCACCAGCTTGGCGAGAGATAGTTCCACCTGTTGCAAAAGCATCTCGACCGATAAAGAATCTATCGGCAGAGTAGATAGTAGTGGCTGTTGTAGCAAAGGACGTACCACGTTGCCAGAAATCGAATCCACCATTAATAAGGTAATTCTTTTCCAATGCATCTAATCTAGGTGCTAATGAACTCATATTTTGTGCTCCTTATACCAGGGTATAGATAAAGTCATAAGTCCAGAATGAATCCGAACCATTGATTGTGATACCTGTATTTGAAAATGTGACTGTAGTACTGTTATTGGCAGTAGCAATCAACCTAGACACAGCACCAGCAGTCTCACCAGAGGCGGCGGTACGAATCATAGATCCAGATACGTTAATCGGCGTATTGGCATTTGTAACAGGAAGTGTCCAAGTAAAGTTTACAGTACTTCCATCATTCCTAAAATAAGTGGTTCCAGTAACATGCACTGTATTGCCAATCTTAGTATAGGTGGCCGGATAGACCTGCTTAATAGATGCTCCAGGAACGCCAGTGGCAAAAGAGCCAGATGGAGTATAAGAGCCTATTACGTTATTTGCATTCAAAGCAGCAATATTAGTCTCAGCCGCCAAAACCCTATCACCAAAGGCTTTAAGATCTACGTTATTAGGCGCAGCTCTAAAGTTGGTTTGAGGTACTCCGGCCAGATCTGCTACCGTAGGAATTACTTGGTCTAATTGACCTTGTAGATTCTCGATTGTAGCGAGCATAGAGCCGTCAGGACGCACGGAGATTAAACCCGTACTCACGACTAGGATATTGTCTGTATTAATCGTAGGGGCGTTATTAAAGCGTATAATGACGCCCAAACCAGACCCTGCGTTTACTTCATAATAGTTACCATCTAGGACAGTTGAACTATTACCTGAATTTCGGAATTGTTGAACCCCATTACGGAACACAGTTACCGCTCCGACTTGCGCCGAAGGATATTGATTCACTGTAAAGGGTTGGCCTACGTTAAAATCTGCTACTCCAACACTAATAGTGCCCGTCGCCACTAAAGGCGCAGCATCTACAACTTGAAGACCAGATCTTACGTTACCGTCAATTACTCCAACAAAAATTTCATTCTCTAATGCAGTAAATCCTTGGAGTGTAATCTTAGTAGATGAATCTACAGTATAAGACAAACCTTGGATTAGCTGACCTCTAGCAGAGCTAGTTAGAGTCAAGTTGTTTTTATATGCGAATAACTGAGCGCCAGTTAATTCTCCAACTGTCGGATTAGTGAAGCCGAGAGAGGCCATTTCACTAGGTAGACTAAGAGAACTAAGGCTAATTTGAGTATCGCCTAAAGTGGCTTTATGAGCAAACATCAGCTTTTTATAGCCGATACTCGAACTTTTTGATTCTGCGAAATCCTTCTTACGAAGGGTTCCGGTAGAACTCTTACCTGTCAAACTCATTGTTTACCTCTTTAGTTAATTTTAATGAAGTGGTTAACTGTGACGTTTTTCATGCGAGTTTCTAAACCAGTTCTAGGTGTACCATTTGTGCCGTCAGTATTAGGATCTCCGATTGAACCGTTATAAGGCGGAGTTGGAGTTCCTGAATTGGCCTCAGTAGTTGTACCGACATACCTTGTTGGAGTTGCTGAAGGAGCTGCTCCCCAAAGTACTGGCTCATTCTGAATGTGCCTGTGACCTTGCATATTATCATTTTCAAATGTGCCTAGAGCATTATCGCCACCTGGATTTTGACTTCCATCAGAGCGGCCATTGTTTTTTCCTCGAAGAACAACTCCTCGAAGATCTGGTAGATTTGCATTCCCAGTGATACTTGCATAAAGAGTTCCACTTGCGGACGAACCGTCAGCTAGAACCCATTGAGTACCATTCTGTGCTTGAAACTGTGCCAATGTTAACATTGAAGGAATAATCATTCCTACAGGGTTTACATCCCCTGGATTTATTCTTGGTACTAATGCCATATTATAGATCCACCAATTGAGTATTTGAAAGGGTTGATGTATAGTCTGCTTTAACACCTATGATGATTGTTCCAGTAGCAATAGAGTTTGCATTTTGTGCTGTATATGGATTGTTAGATCCAGTAGCTAAACCAAAAGCAAGAAAACTATTTGAAGCAGCAGTTCTAATTAAAGTTCCCTCTTGAGTAGAAGTAGCATTGTATGCCCATCTACCTGTAATAGAACTACTAGCACTATTTGCAGCATAAGCCATAGGAAGTCCAACCTGAGCTTGCACTCCAGTTGTTGTTCCATTAGCCCAAAAACCATCAATGAAAACCTTACCTCCAATAAGTTCCCAATACATCTCAACACTAGTTGGTGTACCAAAACCTTGGTAGGTAGGTAAATATGAAATTCGATCTGTCTTAGGAATTCCTACAATATTAACAAAGCTACCAAAACCAACAGAAGCTAATCCATTAGTATAGTATGCTCCAACTAATTTCCAACTGGTAGAACCAGCAGGACCGACAGAATTTACGTTAGTTGATTGAGTCAAACTAACAACTCCACCTGACTGAATAGCATAGATCATATATCTAGTATTCCCTACTGAGGTATTAACCGCAGTAGTTAGTGGACCTGTAGGATATTGTTGGCCGCCAATCGTAAGAGTGGAAGCCGCCAATGTAATTGTTCCTGAACTCTGACTAAGAGAACCGATCTTATCTAATTGTAAAATCTGAGCCATGTGTTCTCCTTATAGTTCTGCATCTACGCCAAAGACGCCAAGTTCTAAAATTGCCATACCTAATGCAGTTAGTCCTGAAAATCCTGTCAAATAAAATGCAATATCTTTCAATGTCTGATGATGTATGACACTAATTGTAGAACCTGAACCTGATCTACCAGTTCCAGTAACAGGATATTCCGAATAAGGAGTTGTAGTATTTAAAATTGGCGTTGGAGCTATTCGCATCTCAACTTCAAAATTGTATAATACATAATATTCTGTAGTGGTACTTTGTCTAACTTGTACCCACATTCTAGGATTTTGTTGATAGTATCTTTTACAAGATTGCAATTCTGAATCTATGGTAGGTGATGCCAATGTGAAAGGAGCAGCTACAGAACCTTCATTTAACATTCCTTGAGAAATGTCTAATATAGATCCACTTGCTACCGAAGTATTATAACTTAAATAAACTCTCACACCATTCGCAGTTCCATCATTAGGAATTGTTGCTGTAACTTGAAGTTGTACCCAAGTATCCGCAGCTAAACTTGCGAGAGGAGTGCTTACTCCAGAAATTGTACTCCAAGTTCCACCTTGTCTTGTATCTGCTGTAGCATTCTTTTGAATAGCCACAGAAATTCCAGTAGCATTAAATGTAGAATTGCGTCGAACAACGATACTAAAGGTAAATGTTTTACCCTTCATACCATTGACTACAGTTGACTCCAAAGCTTGTGCTAAATTTGCAAAAGAGGATGCCCCTGTAGAGGTAGCTCTAGAAAATGAAGTAGATCCTAAAAAAGGAGTAGCAGTACTTTTAGTAACTGTTACGTTACTTAATTCTCCAGTAGGATTATACCATCTATCAGATTGATAAGTTCCGGCAGTGGAGAAACTTGTTCCCCTTTGCCAGAAATCGAAGTTACCATTAAGTAGATAATTCTTTCTATTAGCTATTTCTTTTATTAAAGCTCTTGCCATATTAGATTACCTCTTAAACACTATAGATAGTGATGTTGTCGTTGTTATCAATGCAAATTTCTCTTAGTGTGCCGTCAGGCCTACGAAGATAAATTCCTCGTCCAGCGATAGAACGATCTACCGTATTAGTAGGATCACCCAAATGGTTTGTAGCCAAAGAGAGTGCGTTAAGATCGCTATTGTCAAACGCTCCGCCAGTAGTCTGATCGAATACTAGAGTAAGAGTTTGGCCGGGAGCATTAAACTGTCCTGCACTGAAAACTACCTGCATACCATTTAATGAGAAAGCTCCATAAGAGTATACTTGTCCAGACGTAACGTCATAAACTTTCAACAACTCAGGATTTGGTACGAATCTAGTTAACGTAAAGGTACTAGTATTTGCACTCCCAGAAAATGTAACGACCTCACGAGGAAGGACGCTATTCGCAGGTTTAGCCACTGACTTGTCGTAGAATACTGCGAAGGCATCCAACTTAACAGAAGTCGTAGCACTTGTAATTTTCAATCTAAGATCTAAAGTAATACCTACAGTACTATTAATATATCCACCAGTAGATGAACTATATGAAGTACCATTATATTTATTAGCTCCAGATGAAGCAGCATTTCTACCGAAGGAAATAAAATTTCCAGCAGTCTTGTAAGCTGCGTCGGATCGAATTACGATATGATATGTACCTGCAAGCAAGTAGATATCGGGAATATTTACAGTCAATGTTCCTGTGCCAATACCAGCGGCAGAGATCGCATTGCTTTCGCAAAGAACGTCTGAAGCTACAAGGCTAGGGACACCAGCATTGTTATTGACTATAGAAACATATAAGTTACCAGAAGGAGTACCAGAAATAGAAGCTACGTTAAGGGTTAGGCTCTTTAAAAGAGTTTTGGCCGCCAAAGTAAAGCTCTGTCCTAGTTGTTGTTGAGTAGTGCCGTTAAGTGCATCACTAGCTGCTCCGCCCACTACCGAAGTAAGGGTTTGATTTACAGATTCGTCAGCGAATACTTTATATCCTCTGAAAGCTTCTGTAGAACCAATTCTAGTCATTGAAACGGTTTGGTATTCATTACCGCCGTTACGGGAAATTTGATATGTGGCCGAAGGATCAATAGAACCTTGAGTCCAAAATACCATTAATTCTAATTCAGCCAAAGCATCCAAGTTTGCGAATTCCACTGAATCCAACAAATTAGCTGTGACTAGAGTATTGCCAATCGTAGGCAAGTTGAAAGTTTTAGTAACTAGACTATAAGATCCAGTACTAGAACCATCAACATTTGTAGTAGTGTCCGTAGAGAAAACATTCGCCTTTGCTAAATCGAACAAAGAATCTACAAACGCATTTTTAACTGTTTCAAGGATTTCATTCCCTGAACCTGATCCTGAGCCAGCAGATCCGATTCGAGCTGTCTGTCCAACATCAAATGCACTACCATTTCGGAAATAGACTCGTTGTAAACCGTCAGCAGAATCGCTGCGTTTTGCCAACAAGAAAACTTCTTTATTTGGAGAAGCAACTGTAGGAAGAGTAGCTGAATCTGTAGTCACCGTAGCGGTGCCTGCGACTCGATCAATAACTGCATAAGCCATGCGACCATTTGCAGAGAAACTCCAAGTGGAACTTCCCAGGTTAATTACAACCGGAGAGCCGCCAGCAATCTTGGAATTGACTTCTAAAAGTAAATTTTGAGTGAATTGAACTGCTGTGCCAGTAAAAGTTACCAATCCGCCATCAGTCAATACGATATTTCTATCCTCATAGAGTTTAGCAATATCTGAGTCATGTGACGTAAGAACCGATTGTAGATCTTCTCTAGAAGCGGTTCCCGTTAAAGGTAGTGCTGACTGTACTGCAATATCACTAGCTTGAGGATTACCTCTTGTATTAGGGATAACTGCCATATTTATTCTCCAGTCTTAATAAGTATGTCTTCAGGTTTTAGAAGATCTTGTTGAGGAACTTCTAGTTCACAATCTTTTTTAAATTTGCCGAAGATGCTACATTGATAGTAAACTTCGCCATCTTCAACTGTATAAATTGCTTTGGAACAACTTTTACATTTTTTAGGAATAGGATTCCAATGTTGTGTGGAAAGGGTATGTTTTAAAGACATAACTTACACATTCTTCTTAAATCGAACTACACTGTCATTCGGTAGATTGTAACCAAAACTGATCTGCGTATAACTGGGACCTGCTCCTATTACGGAGAAGTCCCTTGTTACTTCAACTGCACGATCATTTACAAATACCAACAAATCTTTTGCGGAGGCATTGGAAAATGAGCCGCTATTAGGAAGTGTAATGTTTGTACCAGAAGTGAGCCCAGTTGAATAATAAATTGATTCATCATAGGCGCTTGGCAATGCGGTTTCATCCAGCATTGTCGGTATGCCATTTACAAGTCTAAGAAATTTAGCCATTTTCCAACCTCATACAAAATTTTAGTTAACACCAGTAAGTTGTTTACCGTCGATAAATACTTTAGATGTAGCTTCTACAACTCCAACTTTGTAAGCAGCAGTGCCGCTTGAAGTAGGCGCAGTGATAGAAAATCCACCACTAGTTGTGAGCCATACCGGAAGACCAACATCACCAGAACTAAATGGTGTATCAGAACTTCCAAGTGTATGGGTTCCCAAAAGAACTACATTGATATTCTGTCCAGCCGAAACTAAAGAAGTAGACAATGCAAGTCCAAGAGCCCAATATTTTTTATCACTAGCAACAGCAGAATCTGCTTTATAAACTCTACCAGCAGTTTCACCTGTAAGGGCGAAACGAACCAAGAAAGAAGTATTAGCAGCAAACGATTCTCCAGCTACCATTGATTTCATACTCAAAGGAGCAGAAAGAACGTCAGCAGAGATCTGGTTACCAGCATCATTATAATTAAATTGAATAGTAGCACTGTTTGTCAAAGCTGCTGCGATAGCATCTTGTGCTCGTTCATCTGTGAAATACAGATTAGAACCTTCAGTTAGATCGCTAGTAGACTTTGAAGCAAATCGTGTGTCAAATCTACCATCAGTATAGTAAAGATTTGAACCTTCACTGATATTTGAAGTAGTAAGAACTACGATTCCTGATTGACCATTTACAGAAACAACTGCATCTGCACCAGCATGGGCAAGTTCCCATTGACCGATAGAATTCAGAATTGCATAGTCACCAACACCATAAGTGATGCTACCAGAACCTAAGTCCTGAGTACCTGCAACAGTTACTTTGTAAACGTCGCCGACATGTTCAGCAGCAGAAGGACCATCTGCATAATCTGACAATACCGGAGTATTTGTAGAGGCATTCCATGTACCAATGTACTGAACAATAGAGTTCGGCAATTGAGTAAGAGGAACTTTACCACCAGAGTCAAGAGTTGCTAAACCATTAGCTACTCCATAATCTCCTTCGATAGTATCTACACGTCCATCAATTTCATCAATTGCATCTTGGACGTTTGTTGCTGTTAGACCACTAGAAGTGTTAACATAGCTAACATCTGCTGCACTAGGAGTAGCTGCTGATACTGAATCATCAACGTACTTTTTAGTAGCGGCTTCTTGGTCACTAGTAGGATCAGCAAGGTCTGTAAGTTTATTGCCGCCCATAGATTGGTCAGCAGTGAAATCGTTAGCGCCATTCGTGCGGACGACCGTCGCATCGACATCGAGTGTAACTGAAGCTCCAGAACCACCACCACTTAAACCGTCTCCGGCAATGATGTTTTGGTTATCTGAGGATGGAGCATGAGAGTTAGCAATCAACCCGTCGAGGATCGTTTTGGTGAGAACTGTACCTGACCCGCCACCAACTTGTACTGAATCCAGTACCAATTGATCGCCAGAAAGATCGACGTTCTGCACCAGACCATTTAGCACTGCTGCTAATTTTGATCTAGTTGCCATAGGTTATTTCTCCTGTACTTTATTCTTAGGCACAAAAACTAAACCCGCCTTAACTTCGTAGTTGACGGGTTCGAGAAGCTTATTCATCTCAATTTTAAATTTAGCTATGTACTTATCGTAATTGCTTGTAAGTCTTAAAACTTCTTTGGCTTTTTCTTTATCACCCAAATGTTGTTCTAAAACTTTCTTATTATTAGATTTCATAGTATCTCCTCGAACACCAAATTACAGGCGACCAACATTCTGGACTTGCAAGATTAAATTCGTACCTTCCATGATACCAATAATAATCACATTAAAACCTGAATCGTAAGGACCGAGAGTCGGCTCTACATCAACAAGTTCACCAGGATCGTTACCCAAATAAATATAAGTGCCATGTGTGAAACCAGTAATGCCTTGAACAGTTCCGTAGAGAGCTACAGATCCATCAGCGGCAGGCCCGATATCTTCATTGGCAACACCTATTACCCTAGAGGCATTGTTGAATGATCCATTTGCAGGAGCAATCATGCCAGCGGCAGGTGTATAAACTGGAGTACCTTTTGTAATTGTACTACCAGTACTATTTAACATCGTTCTAGTTAAAGCAAGTACGCCAGAACCAGATTCCAAATTGTCAATAGCTTGCGTTAAATTTTTACTAAATGTACCGTTATTGTGAACTAACTCATTATCAGAATTAACCCAAAGACCGCTAGCACCAGAGCCCAACGGATCAGAAGATTGAGGAGTGAATTCAATACCAGCAGGGTCAATGACTCCTGATACATCCATATCTCCATTTACTTTTAAGAGTTTTCCACCAGGACCACTAATCTCAACAGGATTGTTAAGAGTTGTGAGGATTTGTCGGCCAATGTTATAGGCATCTTGTAAAGAGCCTCCACCGCCGCCTCCGCCTCCAATAGTTCCTCCACCGATACCAACTAAACGGAAGTGAACTTCAGCGTCAGCAGGCAAATCGAAATTGAAACTAATGTGGTTGTTATCTACAGCGTTCCAGTCAATTGCTTGAAACTTAAACAACTGGTTTACATAAATCTGTAAAAGTCCAGCCGCAGCATCATAGAATTGAGTCGAGTTCGCATCCCTACTATTATTCGGAAGTTGAATCGAGGTTCCGCTAGCTAACCCTGAAGGGTACAAAATTCGTTCATCATAAATAGGTTCAGAAAGTGCTGTCGTCAAAGATCCGACTTGAGCATCCAATTCACTAATAGCTTCTACAAGAGAAACGCCTTGAGTAACTGTAGTTACCGAAGTATAGTTTGGAGCGGCATCGTTCTCATCAGTAGAACCAATGAATGTAAGAAGTCCTTGTGGAACTCCATCACCCAATTGATTCGTTTCGCCTTCTTCCAACTCCAGCGATCCACCGCCAACATAAACTTTATTGTTTTTGCGTACTGCAAGAACATAAGACTTATGAGTAAGAGGAGCCGTTGCGCCTGCAAATGAATCCAGATAAACTGTTGCAGAACCCGTTCCCGAAAGAGAAGGAGTAACTGTCATTTGCTTAGTAGCATTGTTGATAGTTAGGACTTGTACACTTTGAGTACCTAGTCTTAAAATATTACCTTTACGGATAGAACTGAGATCATCACCACCGCTTGCAGTAACTGTACTACCAGAACTCATTACCGTAATGGCAAGAGATCCTCGTGATACAACTCCACCTGCCGCTAAGTCTAGTTCATAGACTAATGCGCCATTCTCAATCATAGACTGAGTGCCAGCAGATAATACGTTCGCCGGACCAAAAGCATTCATGATGCTAATATCTGCCGACCAGTTAACCAAGTCTAAACCAGATACGTTAAAAGAAACGTCTCCGCCACCAGCAGGGATCAAGTCGATCTTCTGATTAGTGTTTTCTTGGAACTCTTCAGCATCTAAAATAGAAACCCGGAGGTCTGATACTTTAGAGTCGTGAGCGATACCGTTTGTTTGGTGCCAGTCGATTTTAGCAATCGGCCAGTGTAATTTCCCTTGAGGACTTCCGTTAACATCATCCGATACATAAACATCACGTTTTACCAAAGTAAAAGGTTTAGTGTTTACAATCTCAGGATTAGGTTGATTCGGTTCCTTATCAATCCTTAAAACAACTTGTGTAGAAACAGTATCATTAAAAATAGCATTAATATGGAATATACTTCCATTACTATCTATAAGTTTACCGTTATAAAAAGCTTGTTGCAGGACAGGGCTATTAGGTAAGGGATTTCCACCGCCAAGCGCAGGGTTATTCCTTACGATCAGTTCTAAATCCCTCCCGTCGATGCCTTCAGAACCTGTAATCAGGTTAAGAGCAATCAACTCTCCATTACCAGCAGCAGTAGGTGTAACTACGGCTTGGTTAACGAAGTTAGGCGACGCAAAGTTGCCAGAAGAGGGGAAATTTGTAACAGAGCCGGACGTTGCAGTCTCGTCTCTATAAGGCAATGAAGACTCGGATTGCAAAGAATCCGGTACGATGTTCAACTGATAAACGAGACGAACCTTTTGGGCTGTACTCTCAGTGATATTCGCATTCTGGAGGAAAGGGTCTTCAACCTCAGTTACAAGTTGTTCTCGTGCTGTGATGATAACTTTATAAAGATTTGTAGGGGTAGTGGCGGCATTATTAAACGTAATGACCTTGCCAAGACCTGTACTATCATCAGCAGCCGTGACTCCTACCGGAACAGTTCCGATAGTGAGGATTGCACCAGAAACCAATTGGTCTTTACCGGAGCGGAATGAAAAGGGCAAACCTTTGAACCAAGCTTCTCCAGGCTTAATCAAGATTTGAGTAGTGCTAAGTCGTGTGACTTCCCAGGCGTCAGCAATCGCAACATCACCCATTTGGTTCTGTACGGATTCCCTCAACCGATCTAAAATCTCTAACTCAAGATCTGTAGCCTCTGAAGCTAATAGGAATTTCCCTTCTACGAATTTTGATCGCAAGTATCTGCGACTTCTAAAGGTATTAAAACGTAACATGGTTATTCCTCGTTATGTTATGGTAAATAAGAAGCCAGCTCTCGTTCCAAAAGGAATATAAACGGGCAACAACTTATTTAGGATTACGAACCTATTAGTGTTAAGTGGACTCAATATAGCGTAACTTCCGCCAGGGACACGATTATTGATTACGCCTCGAACCGTGATGCTCGTTGCCGTATTGGAAACGATTTGAAAGATATCATTCACTTCTTCAGTATTCGGAAGTAAATAGTTACCTTTTAGGCCATCAACTGGTCCGTAGTTTTGTGAAGCATCCACCATTGTCGTCGTACCTGCTGAAACAGTGAAACCTTCGCTAGTCCCTACAAAAAGAGCCACATTTGGAATAGTGATAACGAATTCTCTAAAAGTAAAGAATCCAGGAATAACAACTCCAGGCAGAGATTTAGCAAATCGTCCGCCAGCTACAAAAGGATCTGTCTGAGTTATTCTGACGTTTAGACTTCCAAGATTTGGGTCAAAGAACCGAAGTGCTGAGACGTTAGGAAGAAAATCTTGAATAGCTCCGCCGAAATCTGCCGTACCATTAGTTACATCCCAAGTAGTGATGATCTTAATGAATAATGCGATTCCTTCTTTGCTACCTTTCAATCTCCAGGCGCTAATCATATCTCTAGCAATACGTCGTAACGTATCTGCTCCGATAGAATAACCTACCGATGGTAGACCAAACTGTTCAGATAAAGGCAATAAAGCGGTAACAAGAATATTATCTGTATCTTGTAACCTATATGTATCTACTAAGGCATGTAACTCATTAAACTGTAAACCAAAGATCTGCATAAGATCTTCTAAGTCTCCAGTAGAGTCCAACTCTCGTTGAAGACTCGGCCATAACCTGTAAAGGATAGTTCCGAAGTCTTTAGGAGCCGTACTGATTGCATAACCTTGAGTGCTGACTCCACTATCTACAGTTGCGAACTCGGCTTGCGCCACATTCGTACTTTCAGGTTTAGTGAATACTGTATAGTAATAAAATTTGTTACTTTCTAACAAAGTTCCTATACGAACATCAGCTTCTTGTTGAGTACGATAATGATCCACATAAGGTAAAGGTTGACTTTGGAAGAAGCTAGGTAATAGCGACATTCCAACACCATTTTGTGGAGTTACTGTATCTTCAAATAAAAAGATGGTATCGGCTGTATTACTCTTAATGAAGTATTTATTACCAGCACCATCTTTAAAAATTAAATTAGCTAATTCATCTTGTGCAAATGACTTTACCTGAAAGGTATTGTTAACAATCTGTACAAGATTCTTTACAAATCCAGGGCCAAAGGTAGTACGAATATCATATTCATAGTTCTCCTGAATCCTTACAGACTCAGGAAAATCTGACATAACTAAGTACTTACCGTTAACAGGAGTAGTTTCACATGTAATTGTAGTAGCCGTATTACTTACAATCCTGTGTACTTGACTATTGCTATCTCTTAAAAGCCTTCCATTTAAAGGAGGCATAGTAGGGAAGGTAGCTGCGGTGTCAGTCAATGTGTTGGCGGCCACCGAGATCGTCCCTGCATTAGATCCTACAATCGTCTTCCCATGAAATACTTCTACAGGACGGCTGTCTGTAGCTCTATTAGGGAATACAGTATTGTAGAGTTCCATAGGGTAGTGAGAGGTAGTTCGGGTTACGATCATCTCATCACTACTGTTATTGAAATCTAATGGCGACAACCAATTCAGAGAAATCTGATTGGCCGTCGATACTGAGGCTTTAAAGTTTCTAGCAAGAGCCATAATTAATCCACTCCACCAAAGATTTGTATATTAATATCGTCTGTCTTCACTTGCGGAATTTCATTCAATCTAAGGTTGACAATATCGTCAGAGTACCTAGATGTTCTGAAAACGAATCTATCGACTGGGCGATTAGGCACAGAAGCGACAGTTCCTTTTCCTAGAGGATTAGCATCGGCAGCCGACGTAATACTTCCAGAAGAAAGTCCGATAATTAAAGATACTTGATTTTGGTCATCATAGTATCGAGTGCTTAGTGTAGCGCCACTTCCCAATACAGGAGTAAGGTTACTATCAATCGTAATTGTTTTAGTACCTTCCACAGAGAAGATTAGATCTTCAGTAGAACCGCTAGGTGAAGGACCTTGTGTAGAATTAGACCACACAGAACCGTCATATCTAGCAAACTCTCCATCTGCGTATGTAGGAGTAGAACCATCTTTGCCAATAAGAACTCTATCATAAATGGTTACAGAACCACTATCTGATACAGAAGGGACCGAGTTATCGACCGACTGTCCAGCAGCGATTGTAATTTCGTCAGTAGAATCACTTACAGCTAAAACTTTGAACAGCGTTCCACCACTATCCTGCCAATAGTGACCAGGGGCCACAAGAGACAAGTTAACCGCAGAAGAGTAAGTAATAACTCCAGACAACGTATTGTAAGTAAAACCTACAAGACCTGTGTTGTCAAAAGACTTAATACCACTTTGTTGTGCTGCTTGATAAGCTGCATCTGAAGTGAGAACGAGATGATATTGAACTGCTGCTGTCAAGACTGGAGGAACAACGAAGCTGAACAGAGTTTTTGAAAACGCCGTTTCACTCAATTGACTAACTGGAATTGTTTCGGAAGCCGCAACAATACTAGAAAGATCTGGCAAACCTGTACCATCATCTTCGACGATTTTGGCAGTCAAGTTACCAATGATATTACCTTCACGCTTAAGATTCATGCTGACGACGGCATAAGTGTCGTTAACGCCAACTTTAAATCCTTGAGCAACAATCTGTCCTAAACCAGTTCCCATCAACATATAATTACTGTCTTGGTTAACAGAATCATAGAATACGGAAGGCTTAGAAACATCATCCACGGCCACGATGTTAAACACCTGACCAGAGGAGTCGATCAGAACATAGTCTGAACTTACGCCAGCTAATTGCGGCGAACTGTTCAAACGAACTTCATTTGTGATATTGCTGTAAGAAATTAAATCTACAGGAACACCCAAATTACCTACATTATCTTGTAGGATACTGATCGAGAATTCATCTCCAATAGTACCAATCTGGCTGAATTGAGCACCGATTGAATACATACTGTTATCACTGTTATATTGAATATTAAAAATATTCTGTTGGAAAACAATTTGTCTACCAGTTACTTTTGTAACAATCTTGTATGCACCAGCAGCCACGTTAACAATAGAAGCATCATTAACTGCACTGATTGAAGTGCGAAGTGTATTGCTATCGTTAGAAACGATTTCCCAGATGTTACCAGCGGCATCTACTAGGTAGAATTCTCCAGTAGAATATTGTCCAGGAATGAACACATTCTTATTATCAAGAAGTAAACGAGAACTAATCGCAGCTCCAGTACCTTTCAAGACAGACAAGTCTAAGTTGTTGTCAGTGATGCTATCAATAGAAAGGTTAGTAGCATTAGCTCTAATCTTCTTGAAGCATTTGAAAGATTCGTAAGAAGTTGATCCACTTCTAATTGAACCGTGATTCGATGTCGTAACCGTAGTATTTACTGTTTGTCCAGTACTTAAACTCAAGGTACTAGCAGCGATATCTACTGCAAGAATCGTAAAGTCGATTGCAGCACCATCTCTAAACTGGTCACCAGGAGCAATGCCTTCCAAGTTCACAGGGAACAAGTAAGCCAATTCTCCAGTAGTTGAATTATAAGTGTACCCAATAAGTCCTGTGTTGCTAAACAACAAGTTCCCAGCAGGTCTAGTAACAGGTCCAGAAGCAGCTATTAACCATTCACGTTCTTCAACATTAGGGTAGATAGTTACTGGACTAGTTTTATAATCACTGATAAGACCAATTACTTTTTTGTCAATTCTAGGTCTGTAGGTGAGACGTTTAATCTCAAACCGTTCAACACCAGAAATTGATTCAATAAGGTTATTGATATCTTTCAGCAAAATTGGTTCAGCGAAACCGATACCTGAGCTATCAGTACCACCCGTACTCAAACTAAAGAAATTAGCGAGTGCAGTATTGATTGCTGATGTAACCGTGCTCTTACTAGCTGTATCGGTAATAAAAATTTCAAATGTAAACAGAGTATCAACACCAAATGCATCTAAGATTTGGAATTGGATAGTAACCATTTTACGTCTATCTAAGAAATTAGACAGTTTGTTTCTAAGTAGGATATTATCGCTAATAGCAGTAATACCATTACCTTGAGGAACAACATAAATATTAAGGTCAATACCAGCTTCAGTAGTGTTGGCTTCTGTGGAGGCCGCAAAGACCTCGCTGAAGTTAGCTGTTAACAGGTCCGAGTAATCTTGTTCTGCGACAGCCCGTTCCAGAGTCCTAAGACTTGCAGGAATAAGCTGGCGAAGCTGCTCGATTGATTGCTCATCGGCACCACCAGAAAACTTGGCATTGTTGGTAACAGAACTGATGATATTATTAGTACTTACCAAAGTATTGAGGGTTTGTTCTGGGATATTGCCCACAGAACCGCCGCCAGTACGGTAAATAGCAAGAACAGTCTCACCAGGGTTCAGCTTACGTCCAAAGACCCCATCTCCAAAGCGTATATAAGGCGTACCGTCAGGTCTTTCCTCAAGGGTATAGACTCGACCGCCTCCGCCAATTACGTTGCCTAGGGAGTCTTTAATAGCTGCTGTATCGGTCCCATTATGTCTAATGAAACTTGATACCAGAGTATAAGGATTACCATTAACTGTGATTTGAGGGCTAATATCAGCAGGATTCAAATTCGATAGGTCTCGAACTACGTTCAAACCTTGTAAATTGAACTCCTCATTTTGAAGTCCTTCAGAAGAGAAGGTCTCATTCAAAATAACACCTTGAAGTACGTTGGCGCTAGCTGTACCAGCCGCAACAACTGTAACATCATTCGTCACATAAAACTGGGCTCCGTTAGAAGCTTGGACTTTGTATCCTCGTGAGATCGTTCCTGGTCCAAGAACTGTAAACTGAGCGATACCTGAAGAACTCGTAGAACTTGCAGGCGTAAAACCGAATTGCTTTGCAATATCTTTAATAGCACTTCTAACAGTTGCCGTTTGAAGATAAGACTGCGTAGCTTGATTATCAAAGTAAAAGAAGAATACGTCAGAAACAAACGCTACGATTTCTAACCAGTTTCGGCTAAAAGAATCGGCGTTAAAATTGGTCCACAATCTGTTTGCTGAAGTACCGGGACCATAATTCACATTGGCAAAGTTGATAACAGCATCTACAACGCTATTAAAATCCTTTTGGATGTAATCAATATCTATGTTATTTGTGATATTTGCCATACTTCACCTTTATGCGAATGATAATTGAGTGCCGACCCTGAAAGGGAACACTAAGTTAATCGCAGTATCAGTACTGTTAATGATAAACTGAATATTGAATGTAATTAAACCAGTCTGGTCATTAGAAGTAGCATTTACTGCTAATACGGAAACCCTAGGTTCGTACAGTTCAAGAGCTTCTCTTATCGAGGCTGCTCCAGCAACTCTGGCATCTTCCATATTCTCCCAGATTTGATTGCGAAGATTGCAACCAAACTGCGGGCGATTTGGACGTTCACCAGGAAGCGTCAACAACAACATTTGAATATCTTGAAGCAGAAGTTCTACTCCAGATATTGAATTGAAGTTATTTGCAATAGGAAATTTAAGATCAGAACCTAATCTATTCTTTAAACTTTCCTTTTGAGATTTAATAGCAGCCATATTCCACCTTACAGTTGTTTATATAATCTAGCTCTTGTATCTACAGTATAGGTAGCAGGAACTGAAAAGCTCAAACTAACATTAAGTCCGTTTATGCCTGTAATAGTTCCGGTCAATTCTGTTAAAGAATCTCCAACTACAAAAACCGTATTGCCACTAGTAAACCCAGTAGCGTCTGCCACTTTGATGACCATTGTGCCATCACCGTTGGCCGTCATTTTAGTTACTTTCAACTCTGCATCGAAAGTAGCGCCCTTGTTATTTGAAGTAGCAACAATGGCTCCTAAAGCTGCACCAGCCAGATCTTTTTCATAGAACTCTGTGAGAGGTCCACCAGCCAAATTGATTCGGCTATCTATTTGTGTATATCGTAATCCATAAATACCAGGACCACTATAAGTACCATCTGGATTCTGAGTAACAGAACCTAAAGCAGTGGTAATTTGTGTATTCCTTGTACTTGCACCTGAAGTTCTACTTGTTACTTTATTTTGTAAAGGTGTAATATTTATGTTTACAAATTTACTATCAGTAAGTGTAGTACCAGTATCAGGTAATGCCTTCCAAGTTGTTATGACAGTAATTGCACTGTTAACATCTGTTTTAGCATTAGTAATCTCAGTAACCTGCGGACTTCTAGAGTCTCCATTCAGATTCAACTGAGCTAATTGAGGGTCTAAGGCTGCCTTCCACATATCCACAGAAGCTTTAATCTTCGTGGTTAGGTTAGTGAGTACGTTCTGGTAATCAGTAGATATCAGCGTATTTCTCTCAGCATTGGTAAAAGCAGTAATATTTTCTTTAACTGTGGCGGTCATCGTTAGACTACCATTAGGAGGGATAAGCTCCGTTACCTCTAAAGTGAGAGGAACAGTTTCGGAAACAACCAGAAATAGAGCACTAACGCCACCAGTATCCTTAAGAATAATAAGTTTGCCAGGGGTTTGTCCGCCAGCAGTAACCTTGAGACTCCCAGAGCCATTAACATAAGCAGCAGTGAGTGTGTCATTTGCTACTCCTGAAGTTTGTCCATTCAATAAGAAATTCAATAAAGCAGTTAGTCCGCCATTATCTAAAGTCTTACTAAATATCTCTAACTCATAATTGGGAGTTGATGTTGTCGGCAATCCTTCTGAACTGAGATGTTTCTTTGGTTGAAATTTCGTCCAAGAACCATCAGTTGGGAAGAATTTATTTCCAGGTTTTCTTTGCGCAGACTGATCTAAGTCATCATTAGTGACTGTGGTATAAGTCGTGCCGTCTATCCATTGACGCTCAAGTTGGTAAGCATTTGCAATATCATTGTACTTATCAAAGAAGATCTTTAAACTCAAATCTTGATTTTGTAGATCTGTTTTGACTCCAGCAAGTTCTGCGGCAGTTGCGTTTGCTGCTGCAATCTTTAAAGGAAGATCTAACATCTCCCCACTAATTTTGATTCTATCTGCTGGACTTAAAGCCATATATTACCCACTCTTTACTTTCGTAGATCCCTGAATAATAACGCTACTTACAGGAGCGCCTAAATTTCCGATACCAAAAGCTCTATCTCCAAGTCTTGCAACGCCAGGACCACCTCCTGCGAGGGTCACTTCTTGACCATCTACCTTAGTAGGACTTGAACTAGAACCCACAGTTGTCATGCTACTGCCAGAAACCTTAGCGGTATCTCCAGTTGCTTCTAGAGCAGATGCGGCTTTGATATTGACATTAGCTTTCCCATCAACACTAATATCAGCATCGGCTGCGACAGAGATTTTAGCTTTACTAGCTATACTCATATCGGCCTCGGAACTCAAAGACATCTTACCTTTAGAAACCAGCGTAACTTCCTTATTCTGGGCATCAAAAACTATACCGTCGCCCTCTTTATCAAGAATAGTAATAGACTGAACTTGATTATCAGGGTCGTCGGAAATGTGTATTTTATGACCGCTTGAAGTAGTAATGCGAATACCTCTAGACTTTGAAGTTAGAGCGTCATACTTAGGATCAGAACCATCCTTAGCCACACCATCATCTAACTCAATGCTCTGACCTTTCGGAGTATAAAACCCACGATTAGTCGGAACTGTCCTCTTAAACATATCAGGAATTTCAGGCGCTGCATCTTCGCCTTTAGTCACGTTGCCCCATGAGAATGGAAATTCGTAAACTCCAGAATCACATTCAACGTAAACAATATCACCAACAGAAGGAACTGTAAAAATACCTGGGGCTCTCAGATAGTCGATCCAAACCGTATTACCCAACAACGGATGATCTACGATGATTCGCCCCTTTGATAAAGGATCACGGTTATCTAGAACCACAGCTTTTGAGCTGCCAACATATTTAGTGTTGCCATTCGAGTCTTTAGTTCTAAACATTGTTCACCTTACTTTTTTAAACCATAAGATTTGTCATACTGATCCATAATGCCGGGTTCAGGTTTGAACTGCTGCACATTGGATTTTTTAGTCTCTTCTGGAGCTTTCGGTTGATCCGGGATTTGCACTCCACCTGTAGCAACAGCCATACTGACTGCTGTACCTTTGGTTACATAACCAGAAGAATCTAAAGTATGTGTTACTGTTTGTAACCTATACTTTCCACTGTAACGAACTCCGATATTTCGGATATCAATTACACCAGGACTATATTTTGTATAACCTAAACTAACAAATTCCAACACAATATTTCTAGAGTTTTCACTAGCTGTATGTTGTGCAATTGTATCTAATCGTTCTCTATTGTTACTAGGATTTAAGTCCACAGTACCAGTAGTATTTCCATTAGCCACATTCTCATGTACACCCTTAGCTCCAAGAACAGGGTTACCCTCGTCGATTGGACTATTAGGTTGAATCTGTTCCTCTTTGCCAGGGCTAGATTGAAACTGACGAACCTTAACAGTGTTGTTAATTGCACCTTGTTGTTTAGCAGTATTGCCTACTCCAAGTTGTGCATTACCAGTAGGAGAACCGAAGTCCGCCTTGATTTCTACACTCTTTAAAATACTTCCAGCACCTTTATAAGTAGTAAGATCTCGGTCAGTAATAACTAACCTATTTTCAAAATCTAACTTCTTAATAAAAACTAGAGTATCTTTACCTGTTTTAGGATCTGGATATACTGTGTAGTAAGCGTGATGAATATCTGCTAGTCGTGTCATAAATTGATGGAAGCTTTCTCCAGCTATCCACAACTTCTGCTTATCTTGATCGACTGTATCAGCAGGTAGGTCTTTGCTCACAATAGCTGCCATACCAGCTTTGTCACATATATCTCGAATTACTTTATCGGTTTTCTCATCATTGAATACAACGATAGAGTTACCTTTGGAACTAGTCTTTCTAACTCCAAATGGAATACCTTTAGCAGGTGCAATTTGATCTAAAGCACTTCTAGTATCCTGACAAGTAATAGTGGTTCTAACCGATCCTGTCTCAGGAAAGGTAGTAGTCAACATAATGATATATCCACGAATAGATCTTACAGAAGCATGATCCTCTACATAACCCCAAGTAATTCTAACTTGGTTACGTTCCTGAAAAAGAAATACAGGACGAGAAGCTTCTTTCTTATGAGATCTAGTGACAATATCACCATTAATATTTTCTTGTGGCGACCGATCAATAGCGCCATTCTTGCGTTCGGTATCAGTCAAGAAGGTGATTCCACCATTACCCGAAAACCGAAGATCTGTAATTGAACCTACTCTATTAGTGATTGATCCAGCAATATCCATATCTGGATTCTGGCCAGTTGTGCCAATCTTATATAGACCATCTGTTCCAAGACTTGCATCTGTGGAAGCTGGTTCACGAGATCCTTCTACGAAATCCAAATTAAAGGTTGAAAAGTTTCCAGCGACAAAAGTCTCTGTAATTTCTACCTTCTCTACTAGTCTTAAAATATGATGAGGCAGCTTTACAAGTCTTTTACCAGTAGAGTCTCCAATTTCAATTTCATAAAATGGAGTTTTGAAATTTCTGTAATCTGCTGCCATATTAGTTATTTCCTAGTGCGTCGATTGCGGCCAGTACTCTTTCGAGTGCAGGAATACGAATAAGCATTCCAGCCTTTAATCCAAAGAAAGGATCTCTAATATTATTGAATTCATATATAACCCACCAAAGGTCGGAGTTATTGTAAGCCTTTGCTGCTACTAGATCTGGACGTTTTTCCATATCTTGAGTAACTTGTACAAAGACATCACCATCATCTTCAGTAAGATTTAGAGGTCGTCTCAAAATAAGAACGTCTTTTCCAGAACGATTCTTAGTTACTTGGCCACCTGTGTATCTAGATAATCCTTTAAAATTAGCCATTATTCATCCTTTTTCAAGAAACGGTTTCTATCAAAAGAGCGAACATTGTACTGAGTCAATTGGAAACTAACTACAGCTTCCATAGGAGCGAGGTTAGGCAATTGCTTAGTAATATTAATCTCAAGGCTAGTAACAACCCACAAATCGTGATTAGAAGTAATCTTCTCACCATAAGGATATTTAGTAAACGCTTTACCGTTATATAAAACAACCAAAGGAGGAGATCCTCGTAATCTTCGTGGAGTATCTACATTATCATAAATAGGATACAGAAGAGATCTGTAATAATTTAGATAAATAGAAATATCAAGATCAGTAGTATCCGGCGTCTCGACCCTCGCTTGAGGAGCCGATACTTTAGAGAACGCTGCGGCGATACTTCCAAAGATTTCACTAGCTTGTTCCAATAAATTGGGGCTAGATCTTCCTGGTTGAATCTTTTGACCAGATACAAAGTCTGATGTATCTGCTGTTACCAAAGCCTGAAATGAAACTGTTCTAGGACCAGAAGAAACCCATTGTAAAATAGGATCACTCTGACCAGGCACATTTTGTTGTGCCCAGTTTGCCGTCTTAGTTTCATTCCAAGAAGAAGGATTCAATAAAAAGATTCCAACTTCTTGTTTCTCGATGTTGCCGTCTTTATCTACTGTAAAGAGAGCGGCAGCTTTCAATGTTCCATCATTTTTACTAAAAGCGTTCGCTAGATCGCCAATTGTATTTGTTTTCTTAAGCTGCCGTATAGCCATTAATTACCTCGTCTTGAAGAAACAGGCGGAGATGTTTTTCTAGTATTGTTTTCGATATTTTGCATGACTGTAGAGCCATCCAAAGCAGAGTTAAAGGACTTGCCCATAATTCTTGCCATTTCATCAGGAGTAATATCCTTACCACCTTCAGAATCAGCTTTCAATGCTCCCTCAACTGAGGCTTGCATTTGCTTACGTTGTGCTCCAGTGACGCTCTTAAGCTGCTCACCGATCATGTCAATAGTATCTTCAGTAGTTCCTGTGCTTTGTGGAAGAGTCGCATTTGTCTTCTCTCCAGGTTGTCCAGCAGTGCTTGGATTAGAAGCATCTTGTTGAGCAATACCAGCAGGACCAGGAAGTTCAGGCATTGTCGGAGCTTTGAAAGTGTCGGGCGACATTTCCTTTGCCCAAGTAGACATGCTGATTCCAAGTTTTCCAGCCAAAGAACCAATCAATCCAATAATTAGTTTCCATCCTTCACGGATCATGCTGAATAACTTTACTGGACCATCAATCAAAATGAACTTACCTATATTAAAGATACCTTCACCGATTCTACCCAATGTACTGAAAATGAAATTTAATACTGCATTGTTCTTAACGAAGTTCGCAGTAATATCAAATAATGCTTTACCTAAATCTACTAATCCTCCGAAGAATTTCTTCCAGTCGTCGGCAGATTCCCAAATACCATCAAGGACTCCCATGATAGCGGCTGTGAATACTGCGACCATTGCAAACTTAGTAGCAACGGCTCCAACTGCTTCTCCAACCATTGCGAATAACTCGCCAATGCCTAGAGACTTGAAAACTTCAAAAGCCATTGCGACGTTAATCACCATGTCTTTAAGGAATTTGATTGCTCCATCAACAATACTTGTTGGTAAGAACTTAGTAAGGAAACTTCCTGTTCCAGATTTATCCGCATCTTTTGTATAGATAGGATCAGATTTACTTCCTTTAGGTCCTCCACCACCGCCACGGCCTCCGAAGAGTCCTCCGATAATAGGGATCTTAGCAAGTAATCCTCCAGCACTTCCAAGAATAGACTTGAAGATCATGCCAGTAATCATCGTACCAAGAGTTCCACCAATTACTGTGAAACTGCGAGCAAACTTATGTATTGGAGTGGCAGATTCGTTAACCCACCAATTTGACCACGGTTCTTTGAACTGGCTTATCATGTCGATAAACTTACGTCCAATGCCACCGAATACTGCATCAAGCTGACGGCCAACCCATTTGAATGAGTCTACCATATCCTTGACTACGGCCTTTACTACAGATATTCCCCGTGCTACGTTCTGTGCGAACGTCATGATTCCATTTTTCTCTAAGAGAGCTTTAATGTCATCATCAATCTGGGCAATACCAGTCTTTGTATTTAAACTTGTAACTAACTGCCACACACCTTTAATAAAGGCACCAAAGACTCTTAACTTATCTGTAAATTTATCTACTCTACTAGTAATACCTAAAAAGGCCATACTAAGAGTACCTACAAATAATAGTAATCTAGGTAATCCAAAACCAATAGATGTTAAAGCTATAGTAGCTAATCTAAGGGTTCCAAGTGCTCCTGCTAGTCCTAAAGCTGCACCAGTAGTCAGTATCAACGCTTTAGTAAGAAACATTAAGAACTTGTCATTTTTTCTAACATTGTCAATAGTCATGGACAACTTAAGAATAAACTGAGAAACCTTATCAATCAATGGAGCTAGTGCTGTGAGAATTAGGCGGCCCGTCTCTTGTCGGAATAAGCTAAAGTTTTGTTTAGCATCCAACATGATATCTCGCAAGTCTCGGAATCCTTTAAGGTTTCCGCTGACTGCCGCATTCAGGAGAGATTGTCCCAAGGCTAATCGAGCCTGAGTACTAATAACTCCACCCATCATACCACCAGCTTTATGCAGAATAGCCATTTGAGCCATCAGCGCAGGATTAGTATGAGAGATCAGGTTCAAGAATTGAAGGTGACTTACGTTACCATCTTTCAAGAACTCTGAATAATTTTTAATACCTTCGCCTGAGTCTTGTCCAGCCATCTTAGCTGCGACTCCGGCTTTTGAAACTACGTCGGCCAATTGTTCAGTGCTTTTAACAATACCAAGGCTTCTTAATGAAATACCTTGTCTCATAGCCTCAAATTTATCAATCGAGGCATCTGTCATACTGTCAATAGCTGCGAACAGTTGTCCTTTAGGTCCGAGTACTCGTTCAAACTGTGTTGACAGTCGATCAAGCTCAGACCCCTGGTCCATAGCACTCATCATAGAAGAGAATAACTTGATAAACGTACCTACGAAAGCTGTAGTAGCGAACAGAGTACGATTGAATTTCGTGAAATCGGTTCCAGCTTTTTGAGCTGCATCTCCGGTCCCACGAACTTTCTTATTTACATCGTCCAGTTGTTTACTAGCTTTGTCTGTAACCGTTACTATAATTTCGAGATTACGCATTGCCATAGTTATTTCTTCCCATTCATTTCTTGAAGCATCACATGGTCTTTATAACCCTGTTTCAACTTCTTTCTATGCGACCACTTCATCATATCTACTTCACTGGGCGGAAATTGCCAAGTCTGAGCAAAGAAAGCGTAGTCATCCAAGAGGTCCTGCTCATGACTTATGTAGGTGTATTCGTAGATCCCTTGGAAGGGTCGAAAAAATCAGAACTGAACACATCTAACTTGCTGCTAAATTCTTTGCCGCAATTTGAACAGTCGATTTGAATATCGCTGTCGATGGTTCCTTCTAATCGAATAACTTCTAACTTGTCTTTCAAGAACAGTAAATCCATCGCTGGCAATTCTTCAACGTCTTTAGCAGTGACCTTCATTTTATCTCCCATACGACGAATCGAAAGAGCGATAACAGAAGTAACAAGCTCATCTTGCTTGTTCTTTACAATCTTAATAGATTCAAACAAATCTTTAAGGAATAAAGGCTTCACTTCAATTTCAATTTTAGACTTAGGAAGAATAAGAGTGAGACGGGATTTATCCAACATCTCTGCGACTGGCATGGGCTTTGTTTCCAACTTGTCAAGGTCTACCCTAAGATTTTTATTCTTAGTCTGACAGTGTGGACACTCTGCTTCAAAGTAGAAACGCTCACCATAGGTGTTATGGCGAATTGCAATAAGAAGTGTTTCAAGATCGCCAACGGAGAGTTTCTCCACAGCATCTTCCATCTTCCCATTCCACTTTACGCCAGTTTCTGATTCCAGAGATTGAATACAATCCGAAAGGATCTTAGGAAGGTGGCCGATATTTCCGACCACCAAATCTCTGTTTGCTAAATAGTTCTGTTGTTTACCCTTCAATTCATCAACTACGACAATATTGAAAAGGTCTTGGCCATCTAAAAGGCCGTTCGGCAAAATTACTTTCATATATTTTCTCCTCGTACAATATATTTAAAATCTGCTGATAAGTCTTTTCGCAATATCCCGTACATTCGTAGGATTGGAGTCTTTGTTCATGCTTTCGACTGTAAAACTTTCGTAAGTAAGAACCAATTTTTCCATGCTTAATACGTCATCCCCATCGGATGCGAAGCTGGATGCTGGTTCGTATTCTGTAACGAAAGCGTTAATCAAAGTATAAACTTTAACTACTTCACCTTTACGGTTTAAATGCGATATCTTTACTTCTTTTCGGTACTCAACAGGAGACTTGCCATCCTTGACACCTCTTGCTAGTTCCAGGCTTGCAGCAGCCCAACCATCAAAACTCATATCTGCTGTAACACCTCGTTGAAGCGTCACAGGTTTATAACTAATAGAATCCACAATCTGCTTTGGAGCCATGTGTTGGCCGCCCTCTGGGTAGGTCTTTGGTGAGATCGTATAACCAGGAACGTCACAAGAACTAAATCCTAGTCTTGTAAATCCATCAATACTAATCGACCACCTGAACTTGTCAAGTGGATCTCTACTTCCAGGTCGTGCCATAAAACTTCCTTATATTCCAAATTGACTTAGAATTGCACCAGCTACAAGAATAGTGGCACCCTTCGCAATCTCTTTACCAAAACCTTCGATACCGCCCTCTAACTCAATGAAATTTTCATAAGTCAAAGTTAAGTTCTCAATAAGCTTTTCATCGCTACTAGCGGAAAGATCATTGCCAGGAGCATAAACAGTCGGCCAAGCATTGAATAAATACCATGCTTTAATTGGCTTACCTGTTCGGTCTAATACCTCAATGATAATATCTTTTCTGAAGTTATCGCTTTGTACTGGAGCAAATTTGACATCTTTTGTCAACTCACCTGCTACGTTCAATAGTGCAATTTCTTCGTTTACTAATCTGTACCAATCGTACAAATCCCGATTAGATGTAACACCTCGGCTCAAAGTAATAGGATCATATTTCACTAATCCAGGAACTTTGATAAACCTCTGATTGTCAATATTTTCTCGGTAAGCAATCTCGCCCACATTTGCTTTCGGCATTGTGATAGCAGAGAATCCGGCTCGTGAAAGGATTGCGAACTTTCGAGCAGTATTTCCAGTAGAATTATTTTGATTGCCAAGTAAACCTGCAACAGTATCAATACCGCCAACAATGCTCACATCAAGTGCAATAACTGTAACTCTAAATCGGAACTTCTCAATAGGATCTTCGCTTGAACTTCTAGCCATGTTTTACCTCGAAAAAGAAAGGGGGAACTTACGCTCCCCCTATTCAAATTATTACGGAAGTGACGAAGAAGTATCCTTAGCATCAGTTGTGCCAGGTTTTTCTTCTTTGAAATCTTCATAAGCGAGAGTCAATGCTTCCATTGCCTTATCGCCATCCTCACCAGCATTCAAATCCGATGCAGGAACGAAATTGACTGGAAATGCATTAAACAACGTCCACTGACGAGCAACATTACCTTCACGATCTAACATCTGAATAGTAACGTCTTTCTTATAAACAGCAGCAGCCGCATTTGATGGACGAGCCAGCAAAGACGTGCGGCCCACATGTCCCGATGTCGGGTTGTGAACTGCGCTAATCCATTTATAGAATTCATCATTGGCGTCATTGATAATGACTCCACGACTCATAACAACATCCTCCATAGTACTTAAACCAGGAGCAAGTTGATTGATGTCAGGATCAATACCTTCACGGTAACTAATTTTAGTAGTTGCACGTTTAGGCATTTGGAAATCATGAAATCCAAGTCTAACCAAGCTCGTACCCTCGGACTCTCCAGTGCTGCTCCAGGAAACCGCAAAGCGGAATTTCTCAAGAGGATCTACTACAGAACTTCTAGCCATAGTCTTTTCTCCTTATTAAGCAGTTGGAAGTGGGTATTCGAGAGATACTTCGATAAATCTAACAGCCTTATTAGGCTTAACTAGAGCACGAACTTTCAACAGTCCAATGTCCAAATCATTTTGAGTTGCCTCAACACGCAGAACACGGAATTGTTGCGCCTCTGGAAGACCAGCAGGGAACAAGTAAGAGTTATTTCTCAAGAACGAAGCAACTGCTCGTTCGACTTGCGATTGAGTTTCAGGAGAGAAATTTTCCCACAAGAAACCACGAAGTCCTTTTTCAAGAGAACCCTTAATGTATTGAAGTGAACGCATAACCTGAATCAATTGCTCGTCCGCAGTAACAGCAGAACCACCAGCAGAGTAACCTCCGAAGATGATATTACCAGAACCAGGGAAAGAAGTGATACGGTTAATGAAAGCCAAACGCAGAGGTTCAGCATCAGTACGTTCCGACAAAGCCAAACTCAAACCAGTAATACCAGACAAGCCAGCATATTGGATTCCAGCAGGAGCATGTGACACGCCGCCGATAGAAATGTTTGCGTCGATACGACCGATAACTCCTGCAACGTGACCAATAGGGTCAACAGCGACTTGATCGCCAGGCGCAGCAGCAGAACTTTCATCATTCACATTTACGTTATTGAAATACCATGCACTAACACGAGAAGGATTATTTACAATCACATCTTTGTAGTTAACAGCAGAAGGAACTTTTACAAGTACTTTGCCGTCAGCTTGGAAGTTAGTGCCTGGGTTGGTAGCGATAGTAATTGTATCGAGACCATCATTCACAGACTGTACAACAGCTTTGAATGAACCAGAAGTGTTAGTAACCATCATACCAGCAGTTAGACCTGCAAGGTTTGCGGTTCCGCCACCAACTGAATCTTCTACTGTAATCACATAAGGACCAGTACCTGCAACTGAAAGTAAGTTCGTAGACTTAACTTGTACATCGGCATTTGCTCGTTGAATCTCTTTAGGCATAGCCATCAGAGAAAAGCAAGTTGACAATGTAGAACCGAATTCGGCTCGTACAGTTTCAGAGTAGTCGATAAGAGCAGGTTGAACAGCGTAAGCCATTGACAATGGAAGACCTGGAGCTGTAATCAGTCCAAGATCATCTTGAGAGTCAAGAGCACGAAGTCCAGAACTAGCCGAAGCATTACCAACGTAAGAAGCAGCGGTAGCCGAAGCTCCGACGTTTACGATGATTGCAACAGCGCCAGTACCAGCGTTATCGTAGTATCCTTTTACGGCGTAATAAGCGTCGTAAGCGATCTCATCAGGTCCACCGAAAAGATCGGTAAGACCTTGAAGATCTGTGATTCGAGTAGGAGTATTTACAGGGGCTCCGCCCTGTGAAGTCGAGATAAGGAAAGCAGTTACCGAAGTAGCCGCACCAGCGACTTGAACATTCCCAATGGGAGTGTCGAAGACCTGGACCCTTTCTGGACCGATATTAGTATTTAAAGACATCTAAAAATCTCCTATAATTGAAATTATGTCTTGCATCCTTAGAAACCATCGTCGTCTTCCACAGAAGAGTCGATGCTTGTGACCGGACCAAGATCCTTGGGAGTTTCGAGTCTGTCAACGAATAATTGTACCCAAAACGTAAACTCGTGAACCCAGTATTGGGAACCCTCAACGTCTTTGGTTACATGATCGACAAAATGAAACATTAAAAGAGCAAATTCAGAATTTGAGACAATTCTTGCAGTATTTGCTATCTTATAGGTGTCTGGTACAGTATCCGCCAATTGTAACTGGTTTGTAGACATCTTCCCTACAACCGATGACGCAAATGGCCTCTGAAAACCCTCACCATCTACTCTTTTAGTAGGGGTAAGGTCATCAAAAATTACGACTGGATCACCTGCTTGGAAGTTAGTGTTATCCTTTACCGTTACGATGTTGCTGCCACCAGTAGCGATATCAACTGTTAATTCTTGCTCGGCACTAAGGGAAGATCTCTTAATTACGGGCAATGCAGTTCTTGGAGGATTAAACTCTTCCCACATTCGGTTAAGAACGTCTATGTGGTCCTGTCTCTCTTTTGAATCTATACGAATTAAATAATAAGCGTCAATTGGGATTTGAGGGCTATACCCTGCCATCTCAGTCTTACCATCAACTGTACCACAAGTAGTACTAGTTTGTACTGGTTTACTTGGGTCCATTACTAGGTAACTTACACTAGTAAGGTCAGTATTTAGAAAGACATTGCCACTTCTAGAAATAGTAGAATTTACACTTAAACTAGGACTAAGCACTCCATCAATTGTAATACTACCTGCACTGGTATTAACAGTAGTAATATTAAAGGTGTTAAGTGATGCATCTGTATAGATATCACCAATAACAACCGTAGATAGGTCTACTCCAGCTTGGAATTGAACTATTCTTGTACCTGTATCAAATAATGATGTAGGTAGGTTCTGAACTAGGACATTAGATACGGTAACAGTATGATCTCCAGTATTACTTACGGTAACAGAGTCAACTATATAAGTCCCTTTGTTGTTGCCGTTTAATAGGCGAATAAGGAGGCCTGGGACGATCTTTCGTATCTGGAATATGGTTGTGGTTAGGTCGTTGCCCGGTGCTGTTATAAGGGCGTCTGAGCTTGATACCACGATCTCATAGGCTCCTGGGGAATTGGCTACAGGAGCCAAGATCCATTTGCCGTATTCTGGCACAACCCGGCCAGTAGTTCGATCTTCTTTAGTTTTCATCAACCTGACGAAAAAACTAGGATATTGAATATGATTAGCATCTGCACTGGAATCGTAGAAATTAGCCTCAATAGGAGACTGTACCACTTCACCAGTAAAAGGATCATAAGTATCCTGTAATACAGATTTGTCAAGGGTCCTTGCATTATGAAAAGTGATTCGTCTCACTTCACGGGATAATGCTTCCTCAATATCTTGAAAGATCCTTCTAGACATAATTTACCCTTTTCGGTTATACTTTTTAACCACTGTTTCAATAGCAGTCATTACATCTTTTACCCATCTATCCATATTGGATTGCATCCAAAGATAAATGTATTTTCTCAACTCTGTAAAGAAGTCCATAGCTTGGTCTTCTACAGAATCGTCATAAGAAGTAACAAGAGATATAGTAGTTTTCTTATTACCGTCATATCTTTTGATACGAAGGTTATCTACAAGTTTTTTAAGTTTGTAATAAGCATTTAAATCTAGGTTAGTAGATTTACCTAATTTAGTCTTCTTGATATTATCAATAGCTTCTGTAAATACTCCTGTTTTGTTCTTTTGATTCAAGATCTCAATGGCATTTTGAAAATTACCGGATTGGATCTCAGATACTAGAGCATCAAGAGAAATAGCATTAGCGAGCATTTGTTGTGTGTCGGCCTGTCTTACCGTCCAAATAGCTGATCTTTGATAAGGGCTTTTGGTACGAGTAATATTTTGACTGTTTTTATAGGCATCAAATTTCTTTGAACTATTGATTGTTTCGCCAGTATCTCTACTACACTCAATCTTTACACCTTTAACAGTTTCAGGATCAGGAACATACATCTTGCCATTGTCGTAGTTAATAATAACACTACGTTGTAAGCGTTCTTTAAATTTTAACTCATCACTCTCATAAGTAGAACCATCATTGACCGATTGCCAAGCCTTAATACGTTTGCCTCTAACGACAAATACATTGACATCATCCATTTTTGTATTGGTATTTTTAGGATTCATAGAATCTAAATTTTTACCAAATATCTCTTGAACAATGTCCTTTTTAAGTTTTGGAAATGTGATCTCAGGCTGTATTGCTTGTGGAGTTTTTGTAGGAGGCTCTTTAGCGTTGTACATTCTAGTAAGGACTGACATAACGGTTAACTTCAGTTCAGGCAATGCATCCTTAACTGAGGCTGTAGCTTTAAAAGGGATATACTTAAGAAGGTCATCTTTAAATTCTTTTAGATCCTTAGTTAAGCCGTCATTCTTTACGTCAATCTTTGCTTGTACAGGCATATTATCCTCTACCGACTGGAATTCCTTGGAATACCGATTCTCGTTTTTCTTGAGAAAGGATGCGTTCCCATTCTGATCTCCAAAAACCTAAGTTTTCAGAGCTAACAGAACTACCATCCTCTCCACGAGAAGCCAGGAGAATGCTCCATACTGTGTAATATACGCAAAATAATCTATAGTTTTCACTATTAGATCTAGATTTGAAAAGATTCAGTTCCTCACGCAATCTACTTGAGGCGTCCACTAAATGGTCGTTAAGTAGGTTATCTCTCGAATCCTTGTCTTTAGCAAAGATCTTAGGGAGGTAGTCATCAATATTAAACTTCTTTTTACGCACATCATCAACCGTAGCAAAGCTAGGCTGTCTAGTTCCAATGGAACCAGCTTGTGCAGCAACAGTGAAATATTCGTCACCAAAAGAATAAGTTGTTCCACCAAGTACGCCTTGAAAGGAAATTACATATTCATCATTAGGGACTTGACTAATAGGTATGTCCCAACTAAAGCTATACTCGAACTCCTGATTAATAGTAAGAGCGCCAGTTAAGACAGCTATCACTTCAGGTGCAGGAGAAGAACTTTGATTAAGAGATACTGGATTCAAGATAACTGCTGTGGGCAGTGTGTTGGTATCTACTTTTGTAGGGATACCTTCACTTGTAAAGATAATTTTAAAAGTAGCTGTTGTGCCTCGTACAAACGTATAGGCATCTTTAGGCTCGACTCTGGTTCCAGCAGTGGAACTTATCACTCTTGCCATAGCTTACTCCTTGGGTTTATCGTTATCTGATCCTAGTTTCTGTAGGACAGTTTTAAATACATCTTGTCCTAGAATTTTATTACCATTTTCTAAAATGGATTTAAACTCAACTAGTCCGATTACACCAGCCACAAGTTTTGCAACAGGGAATAAGCTAGATAACAAATATGTCTCTAACAAATAGCCTGAAATAACTGAAGTCTGGTAGACTAGAATTTTAGAAATTGTCCGTCTCATAGCAGCCGAGGTGATCTTTTCACCTTTAACTTTGGCCGCCCAAATACCTGTCGCAAGATCAGCGAGTATCATAACACCGACTGAAATCAAAATTGTATGTATGGGCGCAAGGGCTGCGAGTCCGGCTAACGCAATGCGAATTAGCCATTCTTTCATTTAATTCCCCTTTACACTCATATAGCAAAAGATCGCTAACTGTACTATTTGCAAAGCAAGTATACAGAACCCCGTGATCTCTAATTGACTAAATCTTGGTGGTTTGCTTCTCACCAGACTTAGGTTTCTACTATGTTGAGCCATATTTAACCTTTATCCATAATTTCATAAATATCTCTTGGGATGATTATATCCAAATCCTTGGATACTCCTATGCCAAAATCTTCATTTAACATTTGGCCTGCAAGCTCTGAACATACATAACTAGATCTACCATCTTTAAAGATGATTTTTCCAGTTACCATATATATCAATATCCCAAATAATTGTTTTATACTATATGGTGTGCCTGCTTTATCGACTGCAAATTGCAATGCTTTTTTATGAACTTCGTCACTTACGTTGATAGGGAATTCCTTCACTACTATATGATCTTGTTCAAAAAGAGTCCTACCTACAAAGTTTACTTGTAGTCCACTAGCTTGATAAATTAAATCTCTATCAAGAGAGTCGCTGTGGAATTTTAGGTAAACATGTGAATAATTTGTCCCTTATGCTTTACAAATTAACCAACTAAGTATTTTAAACTTAGCAGGTCTTGAGAAGCCTATGCTTACCTGTTTCATAATTTACTCGCTTTTAGCCCAAAAGAATCTGTACCATCCAACTAAATTGTCGAGTGTTACCAAATACCACCCATCAGCATTTTGTGCATCTAAATGATCTTGAATATCTTGATCTAATAATTGTTGAGATTTTCTAAGTGTAGTTATTTTATTGACTATAGCCATATTATAACCTATACAAGTGAACTACTAATTGTAAATTTACTTGTGTTCCTGCTGGATGCTTTAAAATTAGTCTCAATTTTCCTTGATGTGTAGTGGCATTATAAGTTAGAAACTTAGTAACACGCCCATCAACTTCAAAAGAGCTATCTGGAGCAAGAAATTTTAGATTAATACCACTAGCGAATTCTTTAGATCCACCATATTGAGCTGGAATATCAGGGGCTCCGACAATCCATAATCTAACATCTGTAGAAGGATTTGAATTAATTCTAAGTGCTCCGCCGATAATTTCAAAATCAAATGTAGGTTCAAAATCTAATACCGTTTTTACACAAGTATTTAGATTAACATTTAATACACCTGCTGTAGTTATCTCAGCATTATTGGCATCATAAATTTTACAATTAACCCAAGGAATATTTGTTCCATCGGAAGTCTGTGAAAAAATGGAGCCGGATAACGTAGAAGTAGTTATTTCAACTGGGACGGCCCAAAAAGACCATCCCTTCTTTGCAGCTTTATTTCTTGTAACTAAAGCTCCATCTGTATCTCTATTGTTGTAATTAGAAGTATCATTTAAATAATTCATATATACTTCTGATTCGGGCATTTGTAATTGCTTAGTTCCATCATTAACAAATAGATTATTTAATCTTATATCTTTGATAAAATTTACATCAGTAATTAAACTGAACCAATTGTCAGAAGTCACTTCTAATGAAGAATTCGCTGATACTACAATAGTGCCACTGAGATAAGAAAATACGTCAGAAGAATTATTGATTAGTATTAATTTCATATTAACCTACTTTTAACAACGTAAGTCTTCTAGAATGAACAGTACTTGTTCCTCCAGCTACTCTCCATCTAAGTTCAATTGCTTGAGATCCGTTAACTGTAATTATAGCCTGAGTCATAGAAGGTACATAAACTCCTCCAGCCGTTCCAATTGAACGCTCTGTTGCGGAAACTTGACTCCCTCCAGAATATAGACTAATCCAAGTTCTTTCTGCACCATTGGCAGAATTTAATATAGATCCTGTCCACATAACAAAATATGAACCTGCTGCTGGAGTTACAGTCATACTATCCATCAAGATATCAGAAGCCGTAGAGACTTCTGTATCATCAGCCGTAGCTGTGATTTCTTGGTTAGTAATAGTGCTTACATGAGTATGATCGGCTCTAGCAAAACTTGTAGAAGAACCTTCTGTATTAGTAGTTGAAGTACTAATAGAAGTGGCGGCTGCTGCTACAATAGGATGCTTGTGATCTATTCTTGCGAATTTATCTATAGTTCCTGCTGCGGCTGCATCATCCGGTTGTATAGTACTAATTTCGCCAACAAGTCCAGTAGCAATAGAATGCGTATGGTCATTACGGGCAAAACTAGTTCCAGAACCTTCCGCATTTGCGGTGGCTGGACTGAGTATAGTAGTTGGTGCTGCTGCAACAATCGCATGTTTATGATCGCCTCTGGCATAAGTATTAACAATACCTGCTGACGCTGCATCATCGGGCTGTATAGTACTTATGTCTCCTACTAAAGCCGTAGCTATAGCATGAGTATGATCGTTACGAGCGAAACTAGTTCCAACTCCTTCTGCATTTGTAGTAGCAGGGGTTAGTGGAGTTATTGGGGCATCTGTAGGAATATTATGTCTATGGTCTGCTCTAGCTAATGAAGAAGAAACTCCTGCATCATTAGTTTGGTCAGGTGCTTGAGAGATAGGTGTTCCAGTAACTACATTATGCTTATGATCTGCTCTTGAAAAAGAGTTGGCTGTACCTATGTTATTATTACCATCAGCAGTAGCTGTTACAGGAGCGGCAGTAGTTAAACCATCAACTCCATCCGGCAAATGTCTATTACTATGGTCATTAACTTTATCATCTAACTCATCAATAGCATCTCTAACATCAGTAGCTGCTAATGTAGAATTGTTATTATCGTATGGGATTTCTCCTGCATCGGCAATAACGGCTTGTTTTAATGTTTCAATTGTGGCTTTTCGGCCAGCATTAGGACCTTCTGATACATCTACAACATACACCAAATCGCTAGGTGCAATCGTTGTGACTTCAGGTAAATTTCTAATTTTACTCATAATTACTCCAATAATAGAGGTGTATCATCATCGTCCAATAATTGAGATCCATCATCATCTATTAAATATCTACTTAGGTTAAAATTCCAATTGTAGTCTGAGGTAAAATTAATAACAGCTTCCCCTATTAAATCTCCATCTTCTTTAAAAGAAAGATTAATGGAAGTTCTATCTGGTGATACTGTTGTTATTACTTCATCATAAACTGCAAATTTCATCCATTTGGAATTCAATACAACTTGGATTATCTTTTCATAATTGGTACTTACTGGAATAGGGTTTCTATCAGTAAATTCATTTCCTTGATGGTCATGTATTGATACATCCATTGAAGTAGTATCAGTATTAGTTGTACCAGTCTTGGCGGTCACTCTTTTAGTGTATTGGGCATCATCGGGAGAAAGATTACGATCTTGAATCTTTAAACCAATATTATCGCCATCAGCAGCATCGACCTTTACATTAGCATCAATCGAACCATCTGCATTAATTTTGAACTTAGCTCCAGTTGTGTTATCAACTAGATATACGTTGTCGCCACCAGCGCCAACGCCATCCAGAGAAACTTCAACTCCGCTAATGTTAGCTGTTACATTCGCATCAACAGCTATTCTATATTTTCCATCGGGACCAAGAACAACATTTACCGGATTACCAGTTTTAGGATCAACAAGGACCATGCCTTGAGTGACGCCCTTTTGGGTATGTTGTGTTCCAGCAGAACGATTGCTCTTAGTGCTCATAAAAATCCTTTAAAATTTATCTTGTTTTTTAGCTTGTTCTAAAATAGATTTTGCTTTTTCACGAAATTTTTTCTTTTCGTCTTTAGTCAAAAAATCAGGTTTTGAGATTCCAAATTCAAGTAAACGAGGATCATCTAGCAAATGAGTAAAACAATATCCGCTTGGACTTAGGTCTGCGGCATCAGCTTTACATAAGCTTCCATCATCAGATCTATGGCAGCATTTTTGGATAACAGGTTTAGCTGCTTCCAATTCTTTTGCCTTAGCTTCATCACCAGAAATAATAGCTTCCTGGATTTGTTTTTCTACTTCTATTTTTTGCAAGATTTCTTGTTCACGTTGTTGAAGCAATTTATCTGCGGCCTCTAGTTTTGAAAGTTCTTCCTGAGCTTCTTTTGCATCTAATTCTTGTGCAATTGCTGACAGGAAACTTTTATATACATCTTGACCGAAAACTACTTTAACATCGGACGTGCGACTAATGAATTTCAATTTACTTAAATGCGTGAGTGGGTACTCTTTAGCAGCTCTAAGTACAGGTACTTTTTTTAGGAAATGATAGGTTTTACTACCTCGTTCAACTACAGCGTAAGAATCTCTAAACTTCACTCCGTTGACTACATAGTTAACACCTTTTAAGGTATGTTGAATTACGATATAATCCCGATCTCTATCGAAACTTTTTGTGGACCAAACTGACATATAAACTCCTTCTTGGATCTGCCAAGAGATGGGTTTGTTAAAAAACAGAAAGGAGGGAGATTTTACTCCCCCTCCCACAATCTTATTTTAAAGATTATGCGCCGAGAGGCAACACACCTTTAACACGAGCCAACGAAAGTCGGTTGTAAAGATCGAAACCGCAATACCATTTCATACGATACTGGTATGCATTTTCGTTTTCACGAGGACCAACGTATTCCAATTTCAAACCAGCGTTATTAGCTGATGTGAAACCAACGATACCTTTCAACTCACCCCAAGCGCCAGTATAGATCGAAGATCCATCAAGACGTTCAGCAAGCGTAGCTGCTTGACCGTTAGAGAATACAGACGCATTCGGAGCAACCCGAGATACGACTTTGTTTTGCTCAGGATCGAAGTACTGGGAACCAGCCAACGAAACTGTCAAAGTAGTAGTACCAGCACCTGCGCTGATATCCCAACGATATAATACACCGTCAGAACCACGCATCAAGACCGCAGTCTCAGTGCCATCACCAGCAGAGTTGATAACCATAGTACCATCTGAAGAACCAGCAGTTACCAAAGTTTTAGCTTGGGTATTGACTGCATCAGCCTTAGAGATAAAATCGTTACGGAATACAGGGATATCTTGATACATCAACATCGGGCGAGCATTACCAAGTCCAGTTTGTTGAATCATATAAGCATCTGTACCACCACCAGTGTTACGGAGCAAGGTACGAAGTGTACGGATCTCTCGTGAGTTCATCATCAAGAAATCAGGTTTCGCACCAGTACATCGGTCAACCAAGTCATCAAGGTCTTCCAATGTGTAAACACGACCAGCACGACCTAAACGAGGGCTAGAAGCATCGTCTTCAACAAGGCCAAGAGTCTGTGTTGCAGCTCCAGCATTATAGAAAGGATGATTCACGTCAGCGACGTTACCTTGTTCAGCATCGAGGATCGAAGCCATACCGTTAAAGCGATCAGCGATACCGATAGGTCCGTTGTTAGCTTGAACAAGTGTAGCAGAACGACGAGCATTGATGATTGCGTTCATGTAAATACGAGCAATTTGCTTCGCTTTAGCAGAGATCTGGACCTGTAATTGGTCGTTAGTCTCAGAGAACTGATCTTCAATTTGTCCGTCGATGATAATATCTGCGATAATAGCAGACAAATTCACGTTGACGGGTTGGAAACTTGCGCCAGCTTGGAACTTACTTGCATTCAAGTTAGTGCCAGGGGAAGCGAAGTCCGCAGAAGCGAGTGTAGCTTCACGAGTAAACGTGTAAGCCAAACCTTCAAAAACTACGAACGGCAAATATTTAAACCATTCGTCAACTGTGATGATGTCAGCGATAATACCTTCTACAAGCATGTTGTTAGAAAGGACCGCTGCATCCGATAATGAAATTACTTGAGCCATTTAAATAAACTCCTTATTATTTGGTTCGGAATGCGCTGTTAGGCGTGGTTCGCATTTGTTCTAAAGCAGTTTTAATTTTATCATTAGAACTCATAGAAGATTTACGAGCACGATCAGCTTCTTGCAATTTGTCTTTACTAGCTCTAGCTCCATCGGCGGCACCGGGAACACTATGGTTCACTGTGATATACTTGTCTTCAAACAAACCTCGCAAACGTGCTTCATTAAGAGCTACAAGAGCATCTCTTGGGTCGCCAGCTCCCTTAGCAATGAGATTGGCGTAATCTTTAAACTTTTCAGGAATCTTACTAAGTTCTTCCTGGAGTCTACCTTCATAAACTTTAGCTTCAACTTGTTTTTCAGCTTCATACGCAGCAAGTTTTGCTTGGTAAGCTAATTCTTTGTCTTGCATCTCTTTCTTCTGGAATTCCAAAAGAGTTTGATATTCAGAAAGTTTAGCTTCACGATGCGCTAACCGTTCAGAGAGGTCACGTTTTTTGTCCTCTTGTTCGGCTTTGAGTTTGTCCAACTCACTTGCTTTTTGAGCAAGAGCTTGAACTTCCTCGTCTTTAGCTTTATTACGAGCATCCATTGTCTGTTTTAAAGATTCGACTTGTTCAGAGTACTTTACACGATATTGCTTATTTTCTTCCCTCAATTTCTTGATTTCTTTATAAGCACTGTCCAAAGACCATGAACCTTCAGGATTGTTTTCTACAGTCTCATTTCTAGTCGGCTCGACCGGACCAGAAGATGATGTAACATCACCTGCACTAGCCTGACTCGATGTGGCAGCAATACCCGAATCAGAACTCTTAGAGCCTACACTATCAATAAGGTTACTCCCTCTAGTTGTCTCAACTCTAAATGGATTACCTACTGACGGTTGGCTTGGCGCTACATTAGTAGCTCCTTCTGCCGAAACATTCGCTGTAGATTGATTTGCTTTATTTCCTAATTTTGTCAAAAGATCTGACATATTTTATTCTCCTTATTTAGCTCTACTAAATAGAATTTATCTATATCCACCATCTTTAATCTCAGATAATATATCTGGATTATTGAAGGTATTTTGAAAGCCTTGCTTACGCATAGCTTGTTGATATGGATTATCATATCTGTTAGAACCCATTGTCTCTACAATTGGTTTAATAGTTATCTCATAAATAAGACCTGGATCGAATGTTGTTACGACCGGACTCATTAAATGAAATGGTTTTTTTTCTTGAACACAGCTAGACCATCTAGCCGTTAATTCGTTGTATAAATCAAACACCTTATCATAATTATCTATCTCAAGGACGTTGATATGATCGCCGTCCCTCCGAAGTATTACGAGGGCGTATGATTGCTTTTTCTCCTCTTTGCTCATACTTATTCTTCCTCAGATTCCTTAGTCTTCTTTTTATTCTTAGCACGGGTGTCTCCATTCTTCCCAGGCTGCTTAGAACTTTCAGTAGACTGTTTCAGTCGATTGTCCATTTTAGGCTCCGTTACTCCGTTATCTTTCGGTTGTGCCGTAAGAGACGAAGACGTACTGGATTTTGAATCTCCAATTTGGCCTGCTGTGGTCATTTGACTTGTGAAGATGCCAGCTTCTTGTAGAATCATTGACTGTTCTACTTGAATTTCTGCTTCAAACTTTGCTTGAGCCATTCTATCCGCTCGTCTTTGCACTATCAATTTTTTGATGTCGGCATCAGACATATATGGATATAATTTCTTGATTGAGAATAAATCTCCGCTATCAAGAATCTTTTGTTCCATTAACAGATCTTCTTTTTTAGTTTTTGGATCTACTGGAAACTCAGGGGTCTTATAAGTTACTTGCAGTTTGGCTTCATCTTTAAATTTCTTGTCGCCAGCTTTGTTGTGGTGAGTATTCCACAACGCTTTAATTACTTGGAATAACTGTTGTTCACGTTCTTTAAATAAACGAGAACGACGAATGTTATCTTCGATAACTCCGATTTTTTCCATAAGTACCGCAAAGCCTGAAGCAGGCAATGTATTTTCATACTTAGGACGCAAACCGTGATTAATTCTAACCATGTCAGTAATGGCATGGATAGTTTTAGTCAAGCCAACAATATCTGCTGAAGGGTGAGCGAATTTGAAATCGCCTTTTTCTCCAACGGCTACTGCTGTATCAGGTCCAAGACTGAATCCGAGAGCATTAGCATCAGCATTTCCATCACGAAAATTACCGAAGCCTTGATCGTAGGTTCTAAATTGTCCGCCAGGACCGAAGCCTGAAACTCCACTCAATCCGCCGAAACGAGATTGTGCAGATCCACCTTTTAACTGGTTGAAGTCATCCACTGGACGACCTTGACGAGTTGAAGATGGGCGTTCCACGCCTTTAAGAACCGGAACTCCAAATGATTGGAATTTGGCAATGTGGTTTAAATCTGTGATCCTCATATTTACAGCATGATTAGCGTAAATAAGAGGTTCATTGATTGGTAAGAAGTAATAGTGAGCAGGATCGGAATTGAAAAATGGAACCGCTGGTACAACGCCGTAAGGGTTTTTAACTTTTAACCCATTGTCTTTTTCGTCAACTTGGACGTGTTCTTCGGCAGACCAATAAATTCTATTAACTTTTCCTAAATCTTTTTGCTCAAGAGCTTGCTTATAATCAAAACCACGGCCATTTGATCCGTAGGTAGAAGGGTCTGGGACTGTTGAATTAACACTAGTTCCCATTGGCTGTCTTGTATTACCAGGGTCGCCGAAGCCTCCAAATTTAGTTCCAAAGCCGATCAACAGCTCTGTGATATAATAAGGAGATGCACCATGCCGAATGTCGTAAACGCCTCCGTGAAGCACGTCTAACTGCACCTGACCACCTTTGTTCTTTTCAACAAGATGTCCGGTATTCGGATCAACGAAACTAACTTTTACAAGTACTGTACCCAGCAGTCGAGTCCAACGATCCAATTTATCCATTATCATGTGATAACGACTATGGTTCATGATCTCTTCCCACAACTTCTGATCTTCTTTAAGAGATTTACCTTCTTCATCTATTACTTGATAAACAGGTGTTTCCTGATACAAGATAGATACTTCGTCGATAATTTCTTTAGTTAGATTAGAAGGCAGAATTTGCTGCTTCTCTGGATTTCTGAATTGCCTTACAAGGTCGAGCCATACAAACTCATCCTGTCGTCCTTCATAGAACGCAAGTGCAACCTCTGTAATCCATTGTCTATAATAAACATCCTCATACAAATATACACCGACAGAACTCAATCCGCCCATGCGACTTTGTGGATGGTTTGCTATACCTAGATTAAATGACATTTTTGCCTCTCTTCACTCTTGAAGTAACAGGTGTCTGGTCTCTACCAAACAAATTAAAAAAACAAAAGGGGAATCGCTTCCCCCTTAAATACTTAAACGTCTGACTCGCCTACGCCGCCACCTTGAGGTAACGCCATTGGAGATCCACCATTAACGCTTGAAACTCCTGGAGGAGCATCTTGCATTGGAAGTGCCTTTTTCTTAGAACCTGGAGCCATTGACTGATCGCCAGCCATGACAGGAATTGAAGGTTCTTTGTGCTTCATTGAAGGCTTATGAGCCGGAGCAGAAGAAGGGTCCAATTTAGGAGCGCCCATATCGTGCTTCGGAAGTTTCATGCCTTTTGACTTGTACGCCATTTTTGCCATTTCTTACTCCGATTTTTTCTTTAACGGTAATTTTTCTCTGTCTAAAGTTGCTACTGGATCAAGTGTCTCTTTGCTCACACCTAGAAACTGGTCAGTTCCTTCGGCAGATTTAGCAGTTTGAAACCAGATTTGTGCAGCTTTAGCTTTATCAATATCATAACCACCAGTAAGACCGTTTTTCTTAGCTTGGTCTGGAGGACTGATTTGTTTCATCACATGCTGTTTAGCAGTGTCCCCGAACAAACTAGGCTTAATAGTAACCTGTTTTTGTTTTTTCATTATATCAATCCTCTTTTTTGAAGCCATTCATTTGCAAAGACATTAATCTTTGTAAAGCGTTCGAGATTGTTTAATTCCTTGTAAACCGGATTTTCGCTTGCGCCGAGAAACTCTGTATAAATAGCAGCGTATAGGGCGTTGCAAATTTCATCTGATCTAGCTTTA
>FSSH01000514.1_pt2 | contig 115331 bp, 96 predicted proteins | sample 1166101 | NCBI WGS metagenome assembly FSSH01 (sample SAMEA32972668, study PRJEB13176) | freshwater metagenome | biome: Drinking water system; feature: Biomass in drinking water that filtered by 0.45 um membrane; material: drinking water | place: USA | collected 2012-12-20 | depth 0 m | reverse complement strand
CTCAAAGATTGGTTTACGGGATTGGTTGGAATAACGCTGTAAAAGAGTGGTATAAAACTAAATTGTTATGCTATAGAAAAAACTGTTAAAAGGGAAGTAGCTTTTAAAAATAGCGCTCGGAAGAAACTGCGGAATATTGTCTCACATCTGCAAGAACCGGAATCGGACAATCATCCTTCCGATTGTTGAAATGCCACAATATGGTCGGCTTCGAGTCTGATCCCTATTTTCCCGCCAATCGCATGATCATGATGGCTGGGGACAAGCGCAAGCACTTTGGCTCCGCTCGCAAGATGCAACGTATACAAAATCTCCGCACCGCGAAATGCTTTATGAACCACCGCCGCCTGCATCGTGCTGCTATCATCGTGCACAATATCATCCGGACGCAGCAATACATCCACGCCGCAACCAGCATCACAGTGCTCTGGAACTACCCCTTGCAATACGCCCAATTCAATTTCAACTCGTTGCGCATCAATCACTTTACCGGGGAGAAATACTCCCTGACCAATAAAGTTAGCCACAAAACGGTTGGCCGGGCGATGATACAGATTGAATGCCGTATCCCACTGTTGAATCTCACCGTGATTCATCACGCCGATCTCATCGGCAATCGCAAACGCCTCCGCTTGATCATGTGTCACCAGAATCGCGGTGGTTCCTTGCTGCTTGATGATCTCACGGACTTCCATGCTCAACCGCTCGCGTAAACTCACATCCAGATTGGAAAACGGCTCATCCAGCAACAAAAGATCCGGTCTCGGCGCCAGCGCGCGCGCCAGCGCAACGCGCTGCTGCTGCCCGCCCGATAATTCGTGCGGATATTTCTTCGCAACGCTGGCCAGATGCACGACATGCAGCAATTCTTCAACCCGCCGCTCACGCTCCACTCGCGCTAACCGGTGCAGACCGAAACCGATATTGGCGGTCACATCAAGATGCGGAAACAACGCATAATCCTGGAACACCATGCCAATCCGTCGTTGTTCCGGCGGCACGAAGGAATCCGCACTGCTCACACAGGCGCCATTGAGCACGATTTCTCCGGCTGCAACCCGCTCAAAACCGGCAATACAACGCAGGGCAGTAGTCTTGCCACAGCCGCTCGGGCCGAGCAAACAGCCGATCTGCCCCTTTTGCAATTGCAAAGATAAGTTACGGATAACGACCTGCTCGCCATACGCTTGCAAAACGTGATTCAGTTGCAGCAACCCAGTACTCATCGGTTTACTTCTCAGTTTGTCGCATAAACAAGAAAATTGGAATCAGCCCGGCCAGCACCAGCGTAACCGCAGGCAACGCAGCCTGCTCCCATTGCCCTTCGGAAGTCATTTCATAAATTCGCACCGCCAGTGTATCCCAGCCAAATGGCCGCGTCATCAGCGTAATTGGCATCTCTTTCATGACATCGACAAACACTAAAGTCGCCGCCGTAAAAATTCCCGGTTTCAATATCGGAATATGTACTTTCCGGATCATCGCCCAGCCATGCAACCCGAAACTCATCGCCGCCTCGTCGATATTAGGCGTAATCCGTTGCATCGCGCCATCAATCGGATAATGGCTGACCGCCATAAAACGGATCAAATAGGCGATCAACATAATCATCAGCGTACCCTGGATCAATTGCCCTGTCTCGATTTGCAACCAATGCATCATCCACTCACTGAGCCGCCCATCCAGCCAAACCAGCGGCACATACACACCAATCGCCAGTACCGTGCCGGGCAATGCATAACCAATCGTAGCGATACGCACTGCATAGCGCGTAACCGGACTGGGATAACGCCGTGCCGCATAAACCATGGCAATAACAACCAGACAAATCAACAAAGCCGCTAAACCGGACAATGATAGGGAATGCCAGAGAAATTCCAGATAGCGGGCTACGTCATAATCTTGCGTAAACGATCGCATCGCCCACTGGCACAATTGCAGTACCGGCAGCAGAAATGCCAGAAACAAGACGCTCAGGACGAAACCGGCCACCAGCCAGTTATGCCATCCCGTCAACCGGATACGCTGCGCACGCTCGGTTTTTTTACTCTCCGCATAGCGCATACGCAACCGGAACTGCTGCTCCATCACAATCACAACAAAAATGATCAGAATCAATAAAGAAGCGAGCTGCGAAGCCGCGGGCAGGGAAAACATGCTGAACCATGCTTTGTAAATCGCGGTCGTGAAGGTATTATAATTAAACACCGCGACGGTACCGAAATCTGCCAGCGTCTCCATCAGCACCAGCATCACGCCCCCGGCTATCCAAGGACGGGCCATCGGCAATACCACCTTGAAGAATCCTTGCTTGCGGTTGAAACCCAGCGATTGCGCCACTTCCAGAGAACGTTTGCCTTGGCTCAGAAAAGCATTGCGCGCCAGCAAATAAACATAAGGATAAAAAGCCAGCGTCATGACGACAATCACACCGGCCCTGCCGCGAATATCCGGAAACCAAGACAAATCCGAATCCAGCCAGGCACGCAATACAGTTTGTACCGGACCGGTAAAATCGAACAGTCCCAAAGCAACAAATGCCGTGACATACGCAGGCATCGCCATCGGCAACAGCAACGCCCAGGAAAAAAAACGCCGCCCGGTGAAGTCATAAACTGCGGTGAGCCACGCCAAACTGATGCCCAATAGCGTAGTCCCGCTGACGACACCCAAGGCAAGCCAGAACGTATTGATCAGCAGCTGAGGAAGCGTCGTTTCAAGCAGATGTTGCCAAACATCGCTGGCCGGTGCAAAAAAAGCGGACACGATCACGCCCACGGGCGCCAGTACCAATGCAGCGGCTATAAACGGAACTGAGCGCCAAATGGCCATGACATGTTTGTGAAGAAACAGAACGAAAAAACTGGCGTAAAAGCTATTATTTCCTAGCGCTTCTACGCCTCATTGATCTTTGTAGAGTGGCTGTTCCTTTTTACTGATAGCCCGCCCGGTCCATCAGTTTCACGGCGGTGGTCTGTAATTCACCAGCCTTCACCAGATTCATCGGATTTTGCTTAAAACTGCCCCACGCCGCGACAAACGGATCCGCTGCAATCTTCGGATTAACCGGATATTCCATATTCACATCAGCGAAGAGATTTTGCGCTTTATCGGATGACAGGAATTCCAGCAATTTAATCGCGGCTTGCGCGTTACGGCCATGGCGCGTGACACCGGCGCCTGAAATATTGACATGCACGCCGCCATCATTCTGATTCGGCCAGAAAATCGCCAAAGGTAAATTCGGGTCTTTCTTCATCAACCGGCCATAGTAATAAGTATTGACCACCGTCACATCGCATTTACCGGCAGCGACAAATTCCAAGGCGCGGGTGTCATCGGACAATGGATCGGTTGCCAGATTGGCCACCCAGCCTTTGACAATTTTCTCGGTCTCGGCTTCGCCATGTTCGGCAATCATCATCGCCACCAGGGATTGGTTATACACTTTTTTCGATGTACGCAAACACAGCCGTTTGTTCCACTTCGGATCGGCCAAATCCTCATAAGTTAAAAGCTCTGAAGGCTTCACTTTCTTGGTGTTATAAATCAGTGTACGTGCCCGGATCGACAAACCGAACCATTCCTGTTGAGGGTCACGCAAATGCGCCGGGATATTGGCTTCCAGCACGTTCGATTGCACCGGCTTCAGCAAGCCTGCCCGTGCCGCCGCCCAAAGATTACCCACATCGGAAGTAATCAGCAGATCAGCGGGCGTGTTTTTCCCCTCCGCTTCCAGCCGGGCAAGCAATGCACCTTCGTTATCCGTGGTGTATTTGACCTTGATCCCGGTTTCCTTGGTAAACGCATCAAACATCGGTTTGATGAGTTGCTCAATACGCGCGGAATATACAACTACTTCCTCAGCATGCGCCAGCGGTACGGCTAGTGAAGAGCAAAGAAAAAAAACGGCAAAATAAAAACGGCTTACATTCGATTTCAACATGAAAATATCCAGGCAAAAAGGTTCATCAAGCGAATTAATTATTGAGGGTTACTATAGTATGAATAAGAATAATTATCAATTAAATGCCGTGAACTTAAGGTTTAGAGGCTGTCATTAGTTTTCAACCGCAGGCTCAAACCATGAATTCAGTTCTTTACGTCCGACCAGCGGCAATTTGAGCGCGAGCGGGTCGAGATCGACACCGAACGATAATCCCAGCAAATTAAGCTCGACACCCTCCACCGCGCTGACCAGCACACCCAGTAAGCCGAAAAAGGAAACTTGGAAGCCACTGCCGCTCGGCGCTTGCGAAACCATCCGGTAGCCCAGGTAATCCTTGCCAATCGCGGTAGGCGGCAGATCCAATTGCAGTTCCGGAACAGCCCGGGAAATCCAAGCCGTAAAGGTATTGGAATTGGGGCCAGGCCAAATCGTGTAATCCTTTGCATACGGGTAATTTTGTGCCGCTTGGTCAATTTTCTCGATCAGCGCATCCACGCCATTGCCCCGTTTCTCCAGCAGAAGCTCCGGCATATTGCCGTACCAGCGCCGGTCCGGCGCATTCTCATGAATCACCACCACCGGGAGCTTACGGCGCTGCATCCAGCCGATCACTTCATAGATGGTATACGACTGCGCCGCCGAGGGTTTCACCGCAATCCAGGTATGAATCCCGAAGTAGCCGCGCCAGCTGAATGCGCGCGCGCCGTAAACTTGCACAATCGCTTCCGGCGTCGATGCAGGATCGGGCGCCAAACCAACCGGTTCACGGCTCGCGTTCCACCAGTATTGCGCACGTGCGCGATCCGGAACGACCGCCAGCACGATCAGCCCCACAGTTAATAATAGGAAAACTACGGTTAAGGTGCGCTTCACTGAGTGATTCAACTGATTAGGGATTAAAAATGATGCAATCTTGGCGCATTGAGATGGATCGCAGTATATGCGAAATCCGCTTTATTGATGTATTTCCATGCTAACCCATTACCGCCCGGCGCGTTTTCCCAATATGTCCGGCAAATCCCGCACAAACCGGCCCGCACCGGCCATCTGCCGCCGCAGCATCACCCAATCTTCGGCCCGTTTTCTGGCATCCAGGCAACGCATCAACCGCACCCGCAACGCTTCGTCCTGATGATGCAGAATGGCGGCCCAAAGGGTATCGTCGACATTATAAACTTTACCCGCCAGCAGACAGACAGGAATCACCTGTTCAACCGCTACCGCCAGATCGGCCGCGATAACCCGCACCGCTGCGGTGATATTGGTTGCCTTGCTGTTCACCGGATGCGCCAGATCGTACGGCGGCTGCCATTCGTTGACCGGCCGCAAGCGATCGATAAAACTCGCCACCACCAGTAGCGGCGGCGCGCGGCGATCCGTGCGCGCGGCCTGGGTTGCGCGCAATACGTCCAGGCAATCGCGCTCAGCCTGCCGGTCGGGCCGGTTGGCCGGACTCAACCACAAAATCAGATCGGCGTTGCCAGCCGCGGCCAGCATCTGCGGATGATCAAACAACGCACTGTCGCATCCCGGACTATCGAAAATCAGCGCTTGCGTTAACCCCTCGCGCGACAAGACAAACGGTTTGACGGCTTGCGTGGTATCCGGCAGCACATCGGCCGCCGTCGTCAGCGTGCCAAACAATGCATTGATGAGGCTCGATTTACCCGAATTGGACCGTCCTAAAATAAGAATGCGCAACGGCTCAATTGCAGGTTTCTCGGTTTCTTCGGCCTGCCCCAGATCGGCTTTGGACTCCGGCGTTGGCGCAGTCACAAATTCTTCATCGCCTAACGGCAAGCGGCCGCTATACAGGTCAATCGCGTAGTACCCCACTTTGCACACATAGGTACGCAAAAACCAGCGGTGCAGCTCGTCCTTGGCCTGGTCAAAACTGCGTTCGCGCAAATGCCGCCAGGCTTCGCTCAGCAAAGCATTGACCGGATTGATGAGCAGGCTACCGGCGCGATAAATACTAAACAGCCGTTCCGCTTTGGCCTTCCAGCGCTGTATCCGGAACAGATCGCCAATGGTCAGCCGGTTGCTGAACGGTATTTTTTCCGCCACATCCTGGCGCAGATCGCGGCTCGCCCGCTCGATAATCATCAAGGTATGCGGTATGGTCAGTTCCAGCAATGGTTTTTCGACATCCGGATGATAACAATGCGCGACCGTTTCCATCGTTTTCTGCCCCAGCGCCAGCACCCAGGTGCCCTCCTCGATCGGCCAATCCTGCGGATTACACATCTCGGCCAGCGCTTCGACTTGCTGCCAGACTGCATCCGCACTCGGTGGCCAATCCGGATTAGGTTCGGTGGCCGAATCCGTTAACAATTGCCGCTCCTGCCGCACCAGCCAATACTGCAAGCCGTATCCCAGGCCGCCGCACAGCACCATGGCGATCAGCCAATACTGCAAATAACCGCTCTGCCACAGCCAAAAGAAGCCAAACCCCAGCAACGCCAGCAGCGGCAACAGCATCAGGATGAATACCAATAACCGCAGCGGATTAACGGCGGGCAACGGTGTTTTCATCCAGATTTTCCTCGCAGACGGTCTTTGAGTATCGACGCGCTGCGTTCCAGTTCTTCCGCATAAATCTGCCGCAAGGTATCCGCATCCACATTCAGGCCGTCCTTACGCCGCGTAAAGAAATAGATCGCCGCCTTACCCAGCGCATACGTGGTTGCGCCGCTGGAACTGGCGCCCCATAACGCACCCACGGTTTGCCCCCACACCGGTATGAATTTGGTCGCAGCACGGGTCAATAGCCGTGCCAGATAACCGGAGGCAATTCCCGCGCCCGCCAAACCGATAAATTCCGTGACGGTGCTTTTATCCCAACGCTGCCCGTACAGCAACGCCAGACTATGCAACAATTTTGCCTGCACCGCCGACACCGCAACCAAATCCACCACCGGCAAAGCACCCAAACCCGCTGCGGTCAACGCATAACCCGCGATATGCTGATGCGCAGTACGCGCGAAGAGATCCTGCACTTCCTGGTCGCCGCTCAATTGATGCTGCAAACCCAAGGATGTCAACGCTTCGATTGCCTGCCACAACGCTTCCAAACCGTAATCCGGCGGCGCTAAGCCATCTTCCGGCAATGTCAAATCGACCGCCACCCAGCGCACCGGCGCAAAGCCAGGCAATGGCTCCAAGGCAGCGCGTTGCGCCAACAGAGCGCGGCGCAAATCCAGCGGAATGGAATCAGGCAAAGGATCGCTGGCATACGGCCACGGCTGAATATGCCCGCAGCCATCGGGATACAGCTCATGCAAGCCGGTTTGCACGATCAGCAACGGCCATTCCGGATGACGCCGCCGGATCGCCTGCAACACATCGAACACCGCAGCCTGATGCACATCCGCCACTTTCATCACCGCCACCAGCAAATGCGCCTGCGCTTCGCAGTAATGCATATCGTCGCCGGGATCGTACGCCACTTCACCCAGACCGCGCGTATCGAGAAACCGCACCACCGGCGCTTCGGCCGGAAAATCGTAAAACCGCGCACTGCGCGTGCACGGTTGAAAACCATTGCCGATCTCCGCCGCCGGGCTACCCGTCAGTGCACGGATAATCGATGTCTTGCCAGACTGCGTTTTACCCAGCAGCCACAATGCCGGCACCGGTATCTTGGCGCGCGCCTCGCGCAACGATGCCTCCAGCAGGGATTTGTCGACACTGGGCTCCAGCAGCGCAGTACGAAGCTGCTCCCAGTAGTCCGTCCAGTTTTTCAGATCGCTGAATTTCATGGGATCATCTTATCACCGTGGCAGAGAAAATGCCGGCCGCCACCCCGGACAATTGTTTCAATCGGCTTATCGAGAATCCCCCTCGCTTCAATCGAATTTTCATTGATTGCCGGTTTGATAACAATTACCCAAGCTAAGGCAACAGCGGCAACCCTAATTCTTTCAAAAATTTATTGTGTTTCGCGGTATTTTCCTTGATCCGTTTTTCCAATTCCGTCAACTCGTTATGCACCAACGCCAAATCAACCTCTTCTTCCTGCCTTGCAGTGCTGATATAGCGCGAAATGTTCAGGTTGTAGCCATTCGCCGCTATTTCATCCATCGGTACCCGCCGGGCGTAGCGCTCTTCTTCCTTGCGAAATTGGTAAGTGGAAACGATCTTATCGATATGCTCCGGTAGCAAGCGATTCTGCCGTTTGCCTTTCTCGAAGTGTTCGCTAGCATTGATAAACAGCACATCGTCCGGTTTTTTGCACTTCTTCAAAACGAGAATACAGACTGGGATACCTGTCGAGAAAAACAGATTGGCGGGCAAGCCGATCACGGTGTCGATATGGCCGTCTTTCAGTAGTTTGGTGCGGATACGTTCTTCCACCCCGCCACGGAACAACACGCCGTGCGGCAGGATGATAGCCATGACGCCTTCGGGTTTCAGGTAGTGGAAGCCGTGCAGCAAAAAGGCGAAATCGGCGGCGGATTTCGGTGCCAGGCCGTAATTCTTGAAGCGCATATCTTCACCCAGCGCATCAAGCGGCTCCCAGCGGTAGCTAAAGGGCGGATTGGCCACCACTGCGTCGAACTTCGGTATCTTGGCCGGATTGGTTTCGCGCAGCCAATCCCAGTCGTTGGTAAGCGTATCGCCGTGATAAATCTCGAACTCCGAATCCTTTACCCCGTGCAGCAGCATGTTCATGCGCGCCAAGTTGTAGGTGGTGATGTTCTTCTCCTGCCCAACAATTTTTCCGATGCCGTGCGGGCCGAGCCGATGACGCACATTAAGCAACAGCGAACCGGAACCGCAGGCAAAGTCGAGCACACTCTCCAGTTGCTTCTTGGTGCCGGTAGCGGGCTCCTGACTATCCAATGTGACAATGCCGGAAAGAATGCTGGAAATCTGCTGTGGCGTGTAGAACTCGCCCGCTTTCTTGCCGGAACCGGCGGCAAACTGGCCGATCAGATACTCGTAGGCATCGCCCAGCGTGTCCTTATCGGTGGAGAATTGCGCCAGTCCCTCGGCAATCTTGACGATAATGGTACAGAGCTTGGCATTACGTTCGGGATAGCCCTTGCCCAGTTTTTCCGAATTTAGATTGATCTCGGAGAATAATCCGCCAAAGGTGCTGGCAAACGATTCGTTTTCGATGTAATCGAAGCCTTTCTGCAAAGTATGCAGCAATTCCTTGTCTTGCGTGCGGGCCAGCTCCGTAATACCGCCCCAGAGGTGCGACGGCTGGATCACATAATGCGTCTTACGGCGCATCTGTTTTTCAAATTCAACGGTATCGTCCGGGTTCTGCGCATACCATACCGCCAAAGGCGTGCGGCGGTCGCCAGCATCCAGTTTCGGATAATCCGGCCCCAATTCCTTTTGCGCCGCCGTCTCGTAGTTGTCCGACAAATAGCGCAGGAACAGAAAGGAAAGCATATAGTCGCGAAAATCGTCCGCGTTCATCGCACCACGCAATTGGTCAGCAATGCTCCACAGGGTGTTGCCCAGTTGTTTTTGGTCTTGTTCAGTCATTTTTTATCTTATTCGCATATATGAACTACCCAGTGTTCCTCGATAGTTGCCGCCTTTCCATCGACGTTATGCGCCCCCCTCAATCAACCGCTTCTCCCGCTCAATCTCGGCAATCAATTCCGCTTCGGTTGGGAGTATGCGCTGATACTTGGAAGCGAAAAGTTGCTGGCTCTCCTTGATCACCGAGTATTTAACGACGGTTTCATCCTTGCTGTCGCAAAGAATAATGCCAATGGTGGGGTTGTCGTCTTCACCCCGCTTAAGATCGTCGAACATGCGCACATACATATCCATTTGGCCGATGTCCTGATGGCTTAGCTTGCCGGTCTTCAGGTCAATAATGACAAAACACTTGAGTAAGTAGTTGTAGAACACCAGGTCGAGATAAAAATGACTGGTTTCGGTGCTGATACGCATCTGCCGCGCGACGAACGAGAACCCCTTGCCCAGTTCCAGTAGAAACTTTTGCAGCTCATCAATAATCGCCTGCTCCAGCCGGCTTTCTTTTACCTCGCCAGTTTCCGGCAATTGCAAGAATTCCAGCACATAAGGGTCTTTGATGAAGTCGCCCAGTGTATTGCCGGAGACTGCACTGCCCCCGGCTTCGCCTCCCTGTGAAGAGAGCAAGCGTTGAAAGCTGCGGGTCTGAATATTGCGCTCCAGCTGTCTGACGCTCCATTGCTGCGCTGCCCCCTCCGCCAAGTAATAGTCTCTGGCCTTGGGGTCATCCACGCGCATGATGAGCCGGTTATGGCTCCAGCTCAATTTGCTACACACTGTGTAGCAAATTGCCTGATCGGGATAGGTGAGATAAAACTGGCGGAAATTACGCAGATTGGCGTAGGAAAAACCCTTGCCGAAGCTCTCGGAAAGCTCTCTGGACAAGTTTTCCAGCAAGCGTGCCCCATATTCGGCTTTATGCTGACCACGCTGTTCCTCTTCTACAATCCGTCGGCCAATCAGCCAGTAGGCTTCCACCATCGCGGCATTCACCGCTGAACGCGCCTTGCTCCTCGCCTGTTCGAGGATGTTTTTGATATCCGCGTGAAATGCGGTCAATACGCTCATTGGGTTGCCTCGTCATTCACATCACGTAAACTGCCCTTGCCGTGGACGATCAATTTCGTGACGCCACGAAATTGATCCGGAATCGCATGACCAGAGGCTTCGCAGGACTCCATGGCGCGCTGCACGGCGGCTTCAAGGTTGTGCTGCAAAGCTTGTAGCTGCTTATCCATGGCTTACCTCTCTATCGGATTCCAACGCAGGGAAAAACTGCTGCATCAGATTTTTTCTATGGGTTTTAAGGGCGTCGATTTTTTCCGTCTGCGCAACGATCCATGGGTGTGCAGAGCGATCCATCAAAAATGCCCCCATCTTGGCAGCACCATAGGAACAGTGATCTCATCCAGCACTTGAGAACGGCGAATATTTTCTTCCCGATGCACAGCAGGTGACAAATACGTCATCCCAGCCCTGGCCATTTTCAATATTCTTATCGTTTTTTCGTTTATCTCTTGCATCGACAAATGAACAGCCCATTTATCGCCAAACAATGTATTATCGGGAAGATCAGTGTAGCTCCACAAATCATCATGCACTTTAAGATATTTATGCTCTAAATGGTTTCGGATAGAGCGCAACTTGTATGCATCTGGCTCCATTGCTTCACCCAAAACGATATCGCTACATTTATCATCCTCAACAAAGTCTTTGCTTAGCCAGTAAAGCCCCCTCAGGGGTAAATTTTGCCGGCCTTGAAAGCAGGCGCGTAAAACCTTTGGTTTACCCTTGGTGCCGCATTCAAACCAAATAGACTGAAAATTAATCGAGCTCTCTCGCATGCCTAACGACCAGTACTCGTTGATAAAGAACGCAATTTTGTCGAATAGCGAATACGCCATCCGAAATGCAAGCTTGATCTGCTCTACAAATACTGAATACACAGGAAAATCCAGCGTATTAAGCAGCAGGGTCTCCTTATCCGAGTAGTGCTTCTTATGGGCTTCAGACTCCGTTATGCCTTGCCAGCACAAAAAGCGTGCGGATACGTACTCTTGCTTTAGCTGGTTATAAAAACCGATAAATTGTGGCGACTCTGAAATTGGCCGAACCATTGTGGGCAAATGCAGTACATCATGGGCTGCAATGGGATACGCACCAAGATCATTGAGAGGTGACAGGAATAATCCATTACCTAATGCCCATGCACGATAATTACGTTCCACTTTCGACCGTCCAAGCGAGTGCTCATAAAGTGAAATGTTCTCCAGATAGCTAAAATCGACTTGAGATTCAATGCTTTCAGCCCTGCCCAGCATGCTTTCTATAATTCGCTGATAATCGTAACTGTCCCAAACAGCACTAGGCGCGGCAACGGACTTAAGGAAATCACAGGCATCTTTCAAAATTACAACCTGATGGCCTGGGTCATAAAGGTATTTTGCATAAGCTTCCAGGCCAAAGCCAAGATTGCCAAGCGCCATCGCAAAATTCGGTATTAACCCAAGCGCGCGATTCCAGTATTCAAACGCTTCTATCGGTCGCCCTATATGACTCAATATATTGCCGGTATTGACGAGTATTTGACATTGCCTAAACGGTTCATGCAACCCAAACTCGGCAGATCGCACGGCGGTACGCAAACAGAAAATCTCGTGCAGAATCTCAGGCTGATCCCATTCCCATACTTTCGATTCGTCACAGTGCTTTGCATGTCGAATCACGGACCACGCGTTGGCCCGAAAATAATTAAGTTCAACTAATTGCCGTGCATCGAGATATTTTTCCAATACATCACAAAGCTGAAGCGCCTGCTGCGCTTTCTCTGGCAGCGCATTATCAGTAGCGTCATCAATCAGCCTGGCAATATAATGCAGTGATTCAAGCGGCGAATACTCATCCAGTTGCTTACCCATCTTTCACCCCTAACCCATAGCCGGAAAAAGCTGCTGCATCAGCCCTTTTTTATGGATCTTGAGCGCCGCTTTCTTTTTGTCCGGTTCTTGTTCATTGTCGGCCTTTTCCTGCGGCAGGTCTTCCTGGATCTGCTGCATGGCCCGGCGCGGGCTGATGGCGAGGGACTTCAGCTCAATCTGCACCACCGGCACGCCATTGATGAGCAGGATCACATCATAACGATGGTGGCTGTAGTCGGTATTAATGCGCAGTTGATTGATAACCTCGAAGCTGTTCTTGCACCAATCCTTGATGTTGACAAGTGTGTAATACAGCGGCGTGCCGTCATCGCGCTCGAAGCCGTTCTTTTCACGCAGATGGCGAGCGGCAGTGAAAACGTCGGCGTTAACAATCCCATCCCTCAACCTGTAAAATTCCGAATCCGTCAGCTTGACGCGATTAAGTGCTTCGAATTTCTCACGAAAATTTCTTTCCAGTGCTTCACGATCACGAATATCCGGACGGTAGGTATATTTGAGCTCTTCAAGCTTTGCGATCAGATCTTGCTCAATTTGGGTTTCTGTTGCTGTCATCGAGATGGTTCGGAAAATTGAACTTAGTAATTTTACAGAAGCTGACTGCTTCATCGTCATTAATGGGAATGGTTCTATACCAGCGGTGCAGTCCTGGGCTACTTTCAATACTGTGCCCAGTTTTTAGATCGCTCAGTTTCATTACTCTGTCATCTTATCATCAGTCGCAGCGGCAAAAAACCGGGATAGCACAAGGCTGTGACTTGAATTGCAAGAAAAACTCACTATGAATAGAGGCAAATGATAGTGAAGCAAAGTTTGCCGGAAAAAACCGCCTGATCGGTAGCAATCAATGCGGCGCCTGGAACGGCACGCCGAGGAAATGCCGCCGGTTGAATTCCGCTTCATTCAGCACTTTATCGTAGCGGGCGAATGCCGCCACTTCGTCGGATGGAGATGAGGTACTGCCCGAAAATGTGATGAGTCCGGTGCGGAAGCGGCGCAAATCGGCGCAGCGTTCCACCGCTTGGGCAACGGTCATATGCCCGCTTTTCATGCCCAATTCCTTGAGACTTTCCATCTTGATGCCCAACTGTACTGTCGATGGATGAATACCGGCACTGGTGATCGATTTCAGGATTTGCACATGACGTTTCGTCAGAGAATCCTGCACAGCGGCAGATTTTTCTGTTTTCTTTCCGCCACCGGCTTGAAACCCTTCGTCGTAAGCCATGATCCGCGCAATCACATTGGCGCGCCCCGCAGCCAGCCCGAGCGGCTGTACGCGGGTGTGGCCGAAAATATACACGCCATCGTCAAACTTGCCGGACTTGGCATCCACAAACGCGGCCGTGGCGTACGACACAAACCGTTTCTTGGTAATCAGCAATTGCGCCAGCGTGTGATACAGAATGCGTATATTATCCGCCGCAGCTTGTTCCTTCTTGGCGGCCGGATCGGACGATGTGGGTCTCGCAACCACCCAATCCTTGATCGTTTTACCCTGTTTGAACCAGGCTTTCATGGTATCACTTTGTTCACTCGGGCCGATACCGTTCACCTCGATATCGAAACCGACACCATCGAAATCCCAGGTATCGAGCACATCGCGGATGCGGTTGGCGTGATCGGTCATATCGGAATTCCGTGACGTGATGAACGATACAAAATTGCCCTGTGTTTGTTTGCCGTAGTCGTCTCGCACTTCATAACCGGCAGTAACTTGAATGCCAAGCGAATGACAAGCGGCGATCAAGTTCTTGAGCGCCAGCTCAACAAAATTGCGCTCCTTGCCGGGTTTATTGCCAACTACGTGACCAAACACGGCCAGCTCCGGGGAGAGATCGACCGAACCATCCGGCCGTCTGCTGATCGTGGCGATCAGCGAAATATCATCCAGGCCTGCACAAAATTTGCTCATGAACGATTCATACTGCTGCGCCGATGGAATCTGGCCTTCGATTTTGTGCGCGACCGCCACACGCTTGGTGAAATTGGCCAATCCCGTCCACAGCGACAACCGGGATCGCGCCGACAGAATAGCGCGCAATGGCGTACCGGCTTCGACTTTGGGAATTAACGCCGATTGGCCGATCATGCGCCACGCATACGGCACATTCAACACGCGCCGGCGGATATCGGAAATACTCCAGGGATCGGTAGTGCCGCTCGACCATTTGCACGATCCGCTGGCGTCGGGCTGCAAAACCTGAGACTCATTGGCGCCGCGAAACACCACGACCTCGTTGTTCTTCCAGCCGAAAGCCGCTTCCTGCGCCGACGGTTCAATGAAGGGCGGATCGGCAAACTGCACCTCGAAATCGGCCATGCCTACAGCTGCCGCCCGGTTTTCGGATCGTAAGCCACCGGCACCGGCACGACCTGATCGGTCGGCAGCACCTCCACCCACTGATCGAACACCTCGAAATCCTCGCCACCTTGCAACGCACGAAAACCGCCTTGCAGCGGATAGAAGCCGTGTTCGTACACTTTGTCGACCGGCGTAGCAGAAACACGGTTATCGTCGTTGATTTCATCGCCCGGATAACGTCCCACTTTCATCGACTTGTCGTGCTTATCGGAAACGACATCGCACAAATGGTTGATGGCATCACGAATCGTCACGTTCGGGCCGCTATGCGGGATTTTGGCCAGTTCATCCGCAGGCGCGACGTAGTTATCGTCCAATCCTTCGGTGCCTTCCACATGCAAGCGCTGCAACCAGTTCATCGCCGCGCGTTCCTTGCCGGGACGGATCGGAATCACCGCTTTGACCCACGGCGCATTCAGGAAGGCATTGCGCATGTTGTCGCCATCGAGTTGCAACAGCCAGCCCAACGAAGCCCCCAGCTTGGCGGGATCGGATTCTTCGGTGATGTAATAGTTATCCACCCGGTTATCGTGCACTCCACCCCAGGTCACGGTATCCATCGACGCAATTTGCGTGTTTTCCACTATCGCAGCCGCGGCGGTAATCAGATTTTTAGCCGCCTTGCTCTTGATTTGCGTATGAACCGAACCGCCCGCAGCAGCGGCGCTGACCGGCGCGGGCGTGACGGAAGACGGCTTGCGGATGCCGCCCAAGCCTTGATGACTATGGTGCAGGCGCGGCCGCCACCATTCCGGCGCGACGAAGTACAGCATCTTATCGATATCGAAAATCGTATTCAGCAGTTCCGACACCACATGCCGCGTGCGGTCATCCGGCATCGGCAACCCTTTGGTGAGCATGTCCTGGATCAGGCTGCGGTACACCACAATGCGTTCTTCCTCGCGCAAATCCTCGTACTTGCGCGCTTCGATGCGCGACATTTTGTCGATGCGATCGCGCGCCGCTTCGACAAAGGCCTGCTCGTACTCAAATTTGGTTTTCTCGTTGAATTCCTTGATTTTCAGTTCGTTCTGCGCGGTGACCTCGTCGTTCAGCTTTTTGCCCGGTTGCCAGGTAATCTTGGCAATCACGCGCAGCGGCGACACATTGTGGAAGTTCACATGCTTGACCTTGACGGAAAAACGGATCGCGCCGGGTGTGTCTTCTTGCACTTCGTCCAACTGCAAGCGGATATCGCTGCCGCCATAATCAAAGCTGATGAAGCCGGCTTCACCGTATTCGTAACCCGGTTGATCGCATTGCGCCTTGAAGCCGCCGAAATACCACTGAATCTGCTCTGGCGAGCCTTCGTTGTCATCCAGATTCACTTCCTTGCCTTCGCGGTACACTTCGTCCATATCGTCTTCCGGCAGCGTATCTTCGGTTTTCGGCACAAACGGAATTTCGATGTTCAAGTCGGTCGTGACCGGCTGCGGCATCGGAATCGCTTCCGGCGGCGGTATCTCACCCACCTCGGGCCCTTTGGCCAGATGCACCAGCTTGGCAATACCGAGCTGGCGGCCCGGATCGTCCACATACGTCTGCCAGCACAAATACGTGCCGATATCCTGCACCTGCACGCCGACCTGGCGCATTTTCCGGCGCATCTCGTAATTGAGCAGATCTTGAGTAGTGTTGTTCAGCACGTAGCGCTTGCTCGAGGTATCGGTCGTTTCGGTGACGGTGCGGAAAGTGGATTTATAGTTCTTGCGGATCTCGGTGGAAATTTTCTCGGTTTGCTGGCGCATGTGCTTATGCGAGACTTCGCGCGCCTTCGATTGCGTATTCGCCATATCCATACTGGCGGATGCGCTGGCGCTGCCGCCGATCCAGCTTTGATTGGCGGTGGCGTTCATGCCGAATTTAGTATCGGATTTGTTATCTTCCTTCACCGCCTGCGACAACTCGTCTTCCTCGGTCAGGGACTTTTCGGTTCTCAGCACCGTTTCCAGCGATGTTTCCAGCGTGCGTTCGACCAGTGTCCGGCGCGTGCTGACTTCGACCAGTTCCACGCTGCTGCCCGGACTGAGCCACACATGCCCGACCGCCGGACCGAGGAACGTATCGAATTCAAAGAAATACTGGCGGAACAAATGCACGATGCCAATGGGCGACAACCCGGCGCGGTCGAGATCCTTAAACGGATCGATGTAGTCGAGCGGATCCTTAAAACTGAGCAGCTTTTGCAGATTCGCCAGTTGATTGTCCTGCTTGTAGAACAATTGCTTGAGGGTGTCGTACTGCTTGGTTTGCTTCAAGTGCAGCACATAACCCGCCACCGTGGATTCACGCTGCAACTGCTCCGCCGCCAGTTCGTTGGCGGCTTCCACGCTGCGAGGATTCGCCCGCGCGTCCTGCGCGGTCTTGTACCATTCCGTCACCTTGGGAATCACTTCCTGATTCAATGCCGTCTTGATGCGTTCGGCATCGATCAATCTGTCCCACATGCGCTCGTCGTAACGCTCCAGCGGCGGCAATTCGCGCGTCAAATTTTCGATCACGAAACTGCCCATCGCGCCCTTGCGCGGCACCTCGTTACTGCCAACATCCAATCGTGAAATCTTGTCGAGCATGCCGCGCTCGTTCAACACCATCTCGAAATTGCCGCGGAAACGCTTGAACAGTTGATCGCGTACCTTGCTCAAATCCGCGCTGAAACCCTTGTCCATACGCTGCTTGATACGCTTGGATTTCCAGCCGATCATCGGCTGATACACGCCGAAGATCTCGCTATCGTAAGGCAGGATATTTTTGTAGCGCGAAAAGTCGTTGATTTTCTTCATGACGGATGCTCCTTTCGTTGAATATTGCCAGTAAGGATCGGGAACACATCTAATTGCGACTATAGGCAAATCTGTGCGGCCCGTCAAACAGCGAGAAGCATCCCCGTTCTATCCTTACCAGACAGAATGGATTAGCACCGTATGAGATCAGATCGTTATTTTGGCAAATCCAACTTGTTTTCAGTCCTGAGAGTAATCAGGAAATCGATTTGTTTAAAGTCAAGACAGATTTTTATTGTTGAGAGTTAGTGTTTGAAAGCCAGTCTGATGTGCAAAAGAGTTTTTATTGAAAATAAAATTACTTATCAAATTTCTTTAGATATCGATTATGAACCCAGCCCTGACAAATCTTTCCATCATCATCCCGGTAAGCAACTTTAGCCCAATTTCTTTCTTTTTCTACCAGAATAACTATTTTTCCTAAAGTAAGCTCATCAAGAATTTGCGTTTTTTGATTAGGTTTTAAATAGACATTCAAATAATCAGTCAATACAAAACGAGAATTAATGTAATCAAAGTTTTCAAATGACAGCGATTTGATAAATTTTATTTCGTCTCTATTTGAATGTTTGTGTCTATTGCTATCATCTTCATCTGAACTACAAGATATCAAAGGCAGATAGCATTCAGCATAATGTTTAACATAACTATCCACAATTGAATTGTAAACAGGCTGGATGAACCAGTATAAAACAATAAGTAATGTGAATTGCAACCAACTAGGTAATACTTTAAATTGCTCTGCTAAGGATTTGCAATCTCGAGCATTTTGAATATTTTCAAGTTTTTGTTGAATTTCTTGCTCATCAATTTCACATAAATCTTCATTAGGAAAGTAAGTGAAATTTAGATTTGCTTTATATTCAGTCAAATCAATAGATTTAGCTATTACAGCTGCAGTTCTCAGCATCGGCTCGTATTGTTTTGCAAAAGAATCAAGTGCTCCTAATGCACCAATACTTTTCAAACTTGCTTCGGCTGATTTCATTGCGGAAATTTGCTTAGCCAGAGAAGTAATGCCGGTTAATTCATATTCCTTGAAGATAGAATTCACGTGAGATGATGCGGTAGCTCCAAAGTGGTTAGCTAAGTCACCGATCATGCCCTGTTGTAGTGCTTCGCATTTTCTCGCAATAGAATCAAATGCCCCTAATGCACCAATACTTTTCAAACTTGCTTCGGCTGATTTCATTACAGAAGATTGCTTAGCCAGAGAAGTAGTGCCGGCTAATTCATATTCCTGGAAGATAGAGTTCACGTGAGATGATGCGGTAGCTCCAAAGTGGTTAGCTAAATCACCGATCATGCCCTGTTGTAGTGCTTCGCATTTTTTCGCAATAGAATCAAGCGCTCCTAATGTGCCAATGCTTTTTAATTTCGCTTCGGCTAAATTCATTGTGTAAAACTGCTTAGCAATACCGGCCAATTCAAGCTCTCTGATACTAGAATCAATATGAAATGATGCTGTAGCTCCAAGATTTTTATTTAGAGGATTACTCGCCATAGATTCTTTCTCCTTAGGAAAAATTAAAGAGTTACATCAATGCAATGCCGTAGCAACATCATTAAACGCAGCTCCAACTTGCTCACGTACTCAGGCAATAGCACCAATCTGTAGTTCATAATGATTCGTTACTATACAACTTTAAGAATCTATTCTTAAAACGAAATAACTAACTGATAAACATCACAAGAATCAAGTTTTCCGAACTACTTCCCTTTCGAGACTACCGACAGTTTAAACATTTTCAAAAATTTGGAGATGGTTAGCATTGAACATGACACTGTGGCCACCAGAAATTCTTCAAGATAAAGTCCGGTTGCTTCGGTCAGATTAGCTAATGCTTCTTCAACAGTTTCACCTTGCGAGGTCGTGCCGGTTTCTAGGTTGAAAGGGACATAGCCGCCTTCCGGCGCCGGTGTCAATACTGCGGATAGTTCCATGATTCTATCCCCTTTCTCTTCCAAAGCCCTTAACCGTAAACCGGCTACCTCGCCCCTTTGTGCTTTCAACCGAAATGGTCCAGTTGTAATGCTCGCAGATGCGCTGAACGATAGACAGACCCAGTCTGACTCTATCCGAGTTGTTGGGATTGTATACTGCGTACCCTTTGAATATTTGCGCTTGCATCACGGGATCGATACCCACACCGGTATCGGTAACGGTTAATTGATCGGGTTCCAGCGTCACCACCACGCTTCCCCGCTCGGTGTAACGGAATGCATTGCGCACCAGATTGGCGACTAAAACGCTCAGGATACCGGAAGGCGCCGATACCGCTAACCGGCCATTCTCCTCGACAACAACTTCAACCGGCTTATTGCCCAGCCACACCCGTTGCTGCTCGATCACTTTGCGGACGATAGGTCCCATTTCGTGTGTGCCAATATCCGTCGGCTCGTTATGAATTTGCGCCAATATCAAGAAGGTTTCGATCAGCTCGGACATCTCTCCGGCGGCGCGTTGAATGCGCTGAATCCGTTCATGTTCCGCCGCGGACAAATCCTTTTTAGTCGCCAATACCTCTGCCGCCATGCTGATGCTGGTAACGGGTGTTCGTAACTCATGACTGACGTTGCTGGCAAATTCTTTCTCGCGGCTCAGCAGTTGCTGTAATTGCTGATGATAATGTTGCAGTTTGTGCGCCAGAACACCTATCTCGTCATTGCCAAATTCGGACAAATCAAGAACCTCGCCGGGTTGATTCTTAAACGCCATCACTTGATAGGCCAGCCGTCTGATTGGGCTGATCACATAATGCGCCATTCTCCAGCCAAAGATAAACGTGATCAGCAAGATAATGAATGCACACAACGCAACGAGGCGGATGAACTCACGTTCGCGCTTATGGATGCTGGTGTCGTCAAATTTGATGGCATAACGCGCATCGCCGATATCCTCGACCAGCACGCGATAGTCCCGGCCATTGTATGTGACATCGTGAATGCCGCGAGGAAGGTTACGCAAGTATTCCGGAATGGTGTCCGTTTCGTCCGGCAGCGCAGAATAAATGACGATGGTTGAGCGCGAATGCGAGAATCCGGATTTCTGTGCGTCATTGCCTTGCTGCTGAAACCGTTTAAGCTCGGCGTGCATTATTTCATCGAGTATGTTGATTTCAATCGTTTTCAATGCAACGACCAGACTCAAACCGAGTAACAGTGTGATCACGGCACCCAGTAATAGAAACGACAGGATAATGCTGCGGCTCAGCCGTTTAGTCTTCTGCATTCCTGTCCGTAATCTTGAACCCGAAACCGCGTACCGTATGCAAAAGCGGTTGATCAAACGGCCGGTCAATAAGCTGTCGAAGATTAAAAAGATGGGTTCGCAACACATCGCTGTCTGGCCGATGATCCTGCCAAACGACACGTTCCAATTCTTCTCTGGTAATGACGCGGTGCGGATTCTGCATCAGATACATGAGTAACCGGAATAATGACGAGCTGAGTTCTATCCGTTTGCCCGCACGATAGACTTCGTGCGTGCTCGCATCGAGCGTGAGATCGCCGATCTGTAATCGTGCATCCGGCACACGGGCAATGCGTTCCGATAATACTTTGATCCGCGCCGCGAGTTCTTTCAAGGAAAAAGGCTTGACCAAATAATCATCCGCACCTGATTCAAAACCTTCTAATTTATTCTCCAGTAAACTTCTTGCGGTCAACATGAGCACCGGAATTGTGCGGTGTGCGTCATGGCGAATACGGTAGCAAATATCAATGCCATCGATATCCGGTAACCCGAGATCCAGAATGATCACGCAATAATCTTTCGTAATCGCCAGATTCAATCCGGTCATACCGTCGCTTGCTATGTCGACTGAGTAGCCTGAGTTCTCCAGATAATCGCGAATACTGGCAGCGATATCTTGATTATCTTCTATGACAAGCACTTTCATGGTGCATTTTAACCCAATAAATACAGAAGAATTAATTAGGATCCCGCCAAGCAGCTTCGCATCGCCCAGCCAACGAAGGGTGGATTTGATAATCCACCCTCTGTACGCTGATTCTTAAGAAAATAACAACGAAATGTTACTGCAGATTGCTGCCATCTTTCTTTAGATTATCAAAGTACCGCTTAACGACCGTTTTGCCTGGCAAGTTGTCGTGTTTGGTAAACACCATAAAATGAATGATGCCGTGTAATACCATCGCAATCAGCAAACCTTCAAAAATACCCACTTTATAAACCAACCCCGCGGTTAAAAAAGAAAGTACCACCGCATAAGGACCATAATGCGTCACATGCACCAGTCCGGCAATCATTTTATACCCAGTAAACATCATGATCGCTGCCAGCGAGAACTTGGGCAAATAGTTAAGATAATGAGTATTGAAGGTAAAGAAGCAAACCACTGACCCAATGATCAAAACGGAAAACTTGGTCATTGCTCCGGCGAGCTTATTCGTCGTGCTTTTAGCCAAACCGTCCAGATTGGTCATGCCATGAAAGAAGCTGGATCCCAAATTGGCAATCCAGATGGCCAGCAAGCTATTATTGCTATTGGTTTTGCGCTGTAATGGATCGATTTTCTCGATCGCCGCATTACTCATGACCTGTTCGATGACGTCAACAATCGCCAGCATGGCACAAAATAGCACCATATAAGCCAGCATCAAGAAAGATACATCCGCCTGCGGCAATGGTAAGCGCAAATGAAGATCGACATCTTGCACAAAAAGCATCGGCACATTGACAAACTGAGCCAAAATAACACCGCCGACAATGAGCACGAAATAGGGAATGGCAGGTTGCGTGTTCTTAAATCTGGAGAATAGCAATAAAAATACCGCAAGACCCGCACCTGAGATCGCTACCATTTGAATACGCGCACTATTCCAGAATTCTTCGGTAACCAGCGTATCTGCTATCTCGTAAGTGAACTCCGAGAACTTCAGCAATATTTTTAATCCCACACCGGCCAGCAATCCTTCCACCAGATAAACCGGAACCGCAACCAGCAGATACCGTTGCCAGTTGAATTTCCAGATAATGGCTTGCATGATCGCTGTCAGAAAAATACAAAACGCCATATTTTCCCAGCCAAAGGTAGCAACACCCATTGCCAGCACCGGCGCCAACCCCGCAGCGATACCCGGTGAACCGATGTAGTTACCCGGCTTGAACCAGGCATTAATCCAGCCAATGAAGGAAGCAAAAGCGACCGTCGCCAGCCCCACTTTGATTGGGTAATCGGACATGATCGCGATACCGACCGTTAGTGGAATCGCCATTGCACCGGTAATGAAACCTGCTGCAGTATCGCGTAACAGGTATTGCGATTGAAAAGCGGCGGAACCGGCTTTCTTGGCTGCAGTAGCTGTTTGTTCGCCTGGCAACGACTTCTCTATTGTTTGCGATTTCATAAACTATTCCCCCCAACAAAATTAAATGACAATGGACAACAAGAGATTTAATGTTCGAGGCTACATTGGGTAATTCTCCTCTGACTTATTGCCAGTAATAAACTCTATTGCCTTGACAGTTTATTTATATCTTAATTGATGTAAAATTTTCGTAAAATCTCCGTTAAGACTTTGTTAAGAAAATTCCGGAATAGCTTGATATTCCTTGCTGCCTCCGGATGTTCACGCTTTCCTAAGAACAAGAATACTTAAAAAGAAAGTCAGGCTGCGGCAACAACAGATGAATCACTCCATTGTTGCAGTACTTGCACTGGGGTTGTGAACGATGCGCAGCGCTGAAACTGGCACGATATGATGGTGGAATTTGTCATGCAGACACGCTACAACAACTGTAAGCGCCTTAAAAGCGCTTACACTCTTGAAATAATTGCCGTGCCTAATCGCTAAAAAACCGCTTCAACACTTGGATCATATATTCATGATCCTGCACACCGGCGCTTTCCCGGACGCTGTGCATGGCCCACATCGGGCAGCCGATATCGACGCTGCGGATGCCGAGTTTCGCCGAGGCGATCGGGCCGATGGTGCTGCCGCACGGCAGGTCGCTGCGGTGCGAGTAGCGTTGATGGGGAACACCGGCTTCCTCGCACCAGCGGATGAAATGCGCAATCGACACGCTTTCGGAGCTGTAGCGGCGGTTGGCGTTGGATTTGATCACCGGGCCTTTGTTGACGAAAACGCGATGATCGGCGTCGTACGCCGAAGGAAAGTTGGGTTGATAAGCATGCGCCATGTCCGCGCTGATCAAGAAACTCTGCGCCAGCGCACGTGCCGTGTCTTCGCGCTCGGATGAAGCCGCGATGCTGATGCGCTGCAATACATCGGACAAAAAGCTGCCACCGGCGCCGATATGGCTTTCGCTGCCGATTTCCTCGTGATCGAAAAACGCGCACACCAAAGTACTTTCCGCATGGTTCAGCACGCTATCGTCCAGCATGGCTTGCAGCGCGGCGTGACAGGAAGCCAGATTATCGATCTGGCTGTCGGCGTAAAATTCCTCGTTCGCGCCCCAGAATGCACCCTTCTGCGTATCGTACACTGCCAAATCCCACGACAGCAGTTGCTTGGCACCGATGCCCGTTGCTTGTTCCAGCAGTTGCAGAAAGTAAGGTTTCGGCAATTGGCCACTGGTCAATTGCGCGAACAGCAGCGGCAATTCGTTCTGCTTGTGAAACTTCAAACCATCCTCATTGACACCCCGATTCATGTGAATCGCCAGATTCGGCAAACGCAGCAGCGGCCGGTCGAAGCGTACCCGTTTATAAGCGAGATTTCCTTGTTCGTCGACGTAGCTGATCCGCCCAGCCAAACTCAGATCGCGGTCGGCAAAGGTCGCGAGAATCGGCCCGCCGTAGATTTCAACGCCGAGCCGGGCCAAGCCGTCGTTCACGGTCGCCACATTCGGCCGGATGCGGAATCCCGGCGAATCGGTGTGTGCGCCCACGATCTTGAACCCCGATTCGGCGGGCGCTTTGCGCCCCACCACGAACAACACAATCGACGAATCGTCGCGCACCACGTAATAGCGCCCGCCCGCTTGCAATGACCATTTGGCGGTTTCGTCCAGGCGGACAAACTGCGCTGCCTGAATCGCCGTTTCGACCGTAGCCACCGCGTGCCAGGGACTCGGGCTTTGGTCGATGAAATCCAGTAAATGCTGCACGTGCTGTTGGGCTGTCATGATTGGTATTTTTCTCAATGCGTTATACAGGGAAACGGGAAACCGTTTTTGTTGCGGGAAAAATATACGGAAAGGCGGGGATACAGTCAAATGCGCTGCTGTCAGAAAATGTTTGGAGCCAATGACCGCAAAAATTTAGAAATGGGCGGTGATTGCACCTTTCAGACCGGTACGTGGCCACACAGCATTGATGATAAAATCCCGGCAACTACATTTAATCACACTGTTCAGCAAAGGAATCGCTGCGTGCGCCGCTTTCAAAATAAACTTTTCTTACCGCATTTCCAATTTTTCTGTTGTTTGTTTCTTCTGTTCAATCCATCGACCACTCTCGCGCTGATCGCGGATGCAAAAGAAATCGAACGGCAACTCGCAAAACCCGCGTCGCTTTCGCTGAACAAAAACGGACTTGCCGACTTGCAACGATTCTATGCCGCGCGGAATTCCCAGCCGGTATGGGTCACGGCAAACCCGGCATCGTCCTTGCTCGACACGGCGTTAACGTTCATCGCCCATGCGGAAACCGAAGGGCTGGATAGCGAAGATTATCAACTGCAACATTTACAGCAATTGCAGCATCACGCCGGACAATCTTCATCCGCAGCGGTCGAGCTGGAAGTGCTGACAACGCATGCCGTGCTGATGCTGGCGCGGGATTTAGCGCGCGGACATTTGACGGCAACCGCGGCTGACAAGGACTGGCACATCCCACAGCGTACCTTCGATGCCGTCGCATTCTTGCAGGAAGCGCTCAAGAAAAACCGCTTGCACCAAGCGTTCGATGAGTTATCCCCGAAGAATCCCAGTTATCAGTCGCTCAAGCAAACATTGGCGCACTACCGCCAGCTCGCCGGTAATCACACCGAGTGGGTGCATATTCCCAGTTCACCCTCGATACGGCCGGGCGACACACATCCGCACATTCCCCTGATCCGCCAGCGCATGGTGCAAGCGTATACGGCCGACGGTGTCGCCGAATATCACATCGCCGCCAGCGGAAACCAGCACTACGATCAGGAGCTGGTGACGGCGGTCAAGGCCTTTCAAGCGCAGCATGGTTTGAACAGTGATGGCGTAATCGGCAAAAACACCCTGCGCGCCATGAATCGGCCGCTGACCTGGAAAATCCGCCAGCTGCGCATCAACATGGAGCGCCTGCGCTGGCTGCCGGGAAATCTAGGTACGCGTTATTTGCTGGTGAATACCGCCGGTTTCAAGCTTTCCGCGTTTGAAAACGACGAGCAAGTTCTGGATATGCGCATCATCGTAGGGCGCGATTACCGCAGCACACCCAGTTTCAACGGCGCGTTGTCGCACATGGTGATTAATCCCTATTGGAATGTTCCGGTCAGCATTGCGGTCAAGGATCTGCTGCCGAAACAGCAAAACGACCCGGCATTCTTCACGAATGGCGGTTTCAAGATTTATCCCGGCAATAACCGCAACGGCGAACCCATCGACCCGGACACCATCGATTGGCATAGCCTCAAGCGAGGATTTCCTTATGTTCTGCGCCAGGATCCCGGCAAGCACAACGCGCTGGGCCGGCTTAAGTTCATGTTCGCCAATTCTTTCGATATCTATCTGCACGATACGCCGTCCAAATCGCTGTTCCAGAGAGATATCCGCACGTTCAGCTCCGGCTGCATCCGGCTGGAAAAGCCGCTGGAATTGGCGGCTTTTGCTTTGAACAAAGATAGTTTATGGGAAAAATTCACGGAAAACATGGAAGGCGACAAGACCATCACCACGCATTTACCTAAACCGCTGCCGATTTACTTAGTGTATATTACGGCCTGGACTAATGGGCCAGACAAATTAGTACATTTTTACCCCGATATTTATGACCGGGATTCAAGCACTTTGCGTTATGCTCGCTGGTAGCAATTGATTATTCGCACACATTCGCAAGATTTTCAGGGAGAAAACAGCCGATGATACGAAGTTTATTCAATCAAGCAAACTCATCAAAATCAGAATCAGAACAAACACCAGAATTAAGCCGCCGCCGTTTTTTACGTGCAGGATTGGGCGCATGCGCCGCACTGGCGCTACCCATGACGGCATCGACCGTGCATGCAGCAATCAGAAGACCGTTTGAAAAGAAGCTCAGTTTCCTTAATTTACATACCGGCGAACGCACACAAGCCGTGTTTTGGGCCAATGGCCGCTATATTCCCGAAGGCATGCGCGCGATCAATTACGTATTGCGCGATCACCGCACCGGTGACCGGCGTTCCATCGACCCCGACCTGTTTGACTTACTCTATTTACTGCAACACCGCTTAGGCACCCGGCAAGAATTCCACGTCATCTCCGCCTACCGTTCACCTGCCACCAACGCCAAACTGGCCGAACAAAGCGGCGGCGTCGCCAAAAACAGCATGCATACGCACGGCAAAGCCATCGACATCCGCCTGCCAGGCCGCAAACTCTCCGATATCCGCTCTGCTGCCATGTCGCTGCAAGCCGGTGGCGTCGGTTATTATCCTTCTTCCAACTTTGTTCACTTGGATACGGGCAATTTCCGTTACTGGTAACGGATTGAATAATCTTTCTAGCGGTTGGAGCCGGTGAGCCGATTGGTCCACTTGTTCAGCGTCACCACCAACAGATTCATATTGACGGGTTTGGCAAGAAAATCATCCATACCCGCGGCAAAGCAGCGCTGACGGTTATCCTCGAAGGCATTCGCAGTCAAGGCAATGATAGGCAGATGCGCCTTTCCGGTTTCCCGTTCCCATTGCCGGATTGTCTCTGTCGCTTGATACCCGTTCATCACCGGCATTTCGCAATCCATCAGCACAAGCGCCGGTTGCAATCCCTGTATCACAGCATTCACCGCTTCCTGGCCATTTTCAACAACTTTGCAGCGGAATCCTTGTTTCTCCAGTAAAGCGACGATGACTGTGCGGCCGATCACATTATCCTCAGCCACCAAAATCACCCCGGTTTGCGGAGCAGCTGTTCTTACCGGCACTTCGCCGGTGATGCGGGTATCGCTCGCGGCAAGATTGTCTGCATCGCCGCCACTGGCCGGGTTAGCACGGACCCGGAACCATATTCTCGTGCCCTTGCTTTCCTGGCTTTCGACCCCGACGCTGCCTCCCAGCAATTTGGCCAAATGGTGCACGATGGATAAACCAAGACCGGTACCGCCGTATTGACGGGTGGTCGAGGCATCCACCTGGGAGAATGGTTTAAACAATTTATCGTGCTTGTCCGCGGGAATGCCAATGCCGCTATCGATCACCGCAAACTCCAGCAAGGTTTCCGCGGATGCACCTCTGAGTTCGCGTGCTTCGATACGCACGAAACCTTGCGGCGTAAATTTGATGGCATTGTTGACCAGATTGGCCAGCATTTGGCTTATTCTGAACGAGTCCGAGTAATAGCGCATGTGCGGCTCTCCGTGCCATGACACATCGAGCGCCAGTCCTTTCATATTCGCGCTCTCGGCAAATAGCGCCGCCGTTTCCAGCAGCAGTTGCCCAGGATCAAAAACATGACTTTCCAATTTGATCTGTCCAGCCTCGATTTTGGACAAGTCAAGGATATCGTTGAGTATGACCAGCAAGTTATTCCCGGAAGTGATGATCACCCGGGCATAATCCAATCGCTCGTTATCGTTGATGTCCGGCATTTGGAGCAGGTAGGCCATACCCAGAATGCCATTCAGCGGCGTGCGGATTTCATGGGACATGGTGGCCAGAAACTGGCTCTTGGCCAAATTGGCCGATTCCGCCGCGACCATAGCTTGCCGGAGCGCTTCGCTGTTCGCACGCAATTGCGCCGTCTGCTCATCGACGGTTTCCTGAATCAGCAGGGTCCGGCCTGTAGTGACCAGCATCAGCATTTGCAGCATACTGGCCACGAGCAACCCGGCGAAGCACAGCGCCCAAGCCTGCCATGGCCGATGCGCACTCAGCCATTTCGCGTCCGGAAAAATGACCAATTCCCAGCTGCGATCGGCCATCATCAATGTTGTCCGCCAATCGAAATAAGGATCTGCTGCAACTCCCGGCGCAGAACTGAACAACAGTTGACTGTCGCGCTGCGCGGCGGAATCCCACAATTGAAAAACAATACCTGGCGTTGCGATGCTGCCGGTAACGGATTTGACCATATCGGGAATTTTCAATGCACCTACCACAAAACCGATAAATTCTGCTGAATGTTCCGCTCCGCTCTGATCGAAATTCTGGCGGTAAGCGGGGTGCAGTACCAATATGCCCGCTTTGTTGTGCTGATCCTGCACCAGATTGATCAAACTGGTGGCCGCTGGCTGGCCGGAATGCCGGGCGCGGTCAATGGCTTCCGCCCGGACGGGATTGGAATAAATATCGTAACCGATCGCCCTTTGATTGCTTGCAAGCGGCGTGATATAGGTCACGACAATATACTCCGGCCGCTTGCTTGCAACGGCTAACTCACCCTGCGCATCCATTTCAGTTATGCGGAACGGCTCCCCAGGAACACTTCCGGATTGAGTCCGCTCGAAGTGCTGCCGGTCCCGGTCACGCACAAAATAATTGTAGCTTAGTCCTGCAATGCCCTGAGATTCCTGCAATATTTCTTGGGTAAAGTAATCGAATTGCTGGTAACTCATAGCCGGATTCAGCTCGGCCAAGCGCCGCAGTGCCGATAGCGTTTCGTTGTAGGCGTTGAAACGCTCCTGTAGCAGAAAAGCGATGTTTTGCCCGATATTTTGAATTTCGGCGTGCTGTTGCCTGCTTTCAAGTTTCGATGTGTTAACGAATCCGGTCACTATCAACACCACCAGAATCAGCATAATAGGTGCAATAACGATCTTGCGCGTTTTCCAGCAGGATTGCTTGCCGAAGAAAGCCAGCAACAGCGGTGCGAAGACGAGCACCCCGAAGGTATCGCCAGCCCACCAGTTCCACCACGACCAAGAGATATCGTCCGCATGGATAGCACCGGAAAAAAACAGCGTCAGATGCGCGATACTGACTGAGATCACGCAAGACAACGGGCCACCCAGCAGAAAAAAAGCGAAGATCTCTTGTTCCCGCATCAACGTTTGCCAGCGGTCCTTGATATACCGGCGCACGAGCCAAGCCCCAATGGCTGCTTGCAGCATCGCGCCCACGCCTAAAAACGTAGCGATCAGGATACTATCCTGCGTGAGAACGTTATGATTCCATGCAACCCAGATATTGAGTCCCATCGAACCGATCCAGATGCCCGGTAACACCCGGTAACCGGACACCAGCGTCAGCGCCAGCGCCAGACCAGCGGCAGGAAACACCGGACTCGCATAACCCGGCGGAATCGCGAGCAACAACCCCAGGAAGCCTAACAAGGCATAACCAGTAGCCGCATAAGCATTGTGCCGTATGATCTTCAAAAACACTCCAGTTGATGTTCGGGTCTGATCCAGCATGCAAATAAAATTGGTTATCGAAGAGGATTGATCCGGCCGATAGCGGATTAAGCTGCACTAACGTTGTGATTATATGCGGAATCGTACCCCGGAATGCGTTTTTCTGATTCCGGAAGCAATGACAAATTTCAGAGGGTATTCGTTGCAACAACCGGTAGCCGGTTGAGGATCTATTGTTCAGGCTAGCGGGTGAATCCTGGCCGGTCGTGATTTCGTGAGTACGAGACCGGTTTGAAGTCATCGCTCATGACGCAGTCCATTCCTTGCGGCATGAGCGACACATCCACAATCACATCTGCGATTGCAAATAATTCTGTAGCCCTACCCGGTTGATCAATCCCAGTTGCTGTTCCAGCCAATGCGCATGATCTTCCTCGGTTTCGGCCAACAGACCCTCGAGAATTTCCCGCGTTTGGTAATCACGTTCCTGTTCGCAAATCGCGATGGCGTCGCGTAACGCGACAATCACCGAACGTTCCAGCGCCAGATCGTTCTGCAACATCTCCGGCACGTCCCGGCCAATCCGCAACGCGCTGCGGTTACCGATCACTGGCACGCCTTCGAGCAGCAGAATCCGTTTAACCAGCTGATCGGCATGTTGCTTTTCATCGTCCATTTCGTGATCGATGCGTTCATACAGCTTGCTGAATCCCCAATCTTCGTACATGCGCGAATGGGCGAAGTATTGATCTATGGCCGTCAGTTCTTCTGCCAGCAGTTTATTCAGCAAATCGATAATTTTGGGATTGCCTTTCATGGTGTTACTCCTTAACGCGATTGGATGGCACAGGCAGCTCTTGGCAGATTTCTCAGCGCACAAGAGCCGTGAAGTATTTTGCAAACACTCGGCATTATACGAGTCGAAATCTACAAAAACAACAACAAATTATTGATTAAAAACGATAATAATTCTTGATACCGTTATCATTATTTTTAGAGGCTAGCTAAGGAAACGCTGATTAATTTGGCGGACGAGATGAAGCACAAGGCACACGGAACACAGCAACCAAGACATATCAATAAGATAGGCGAGGATGCGAGTACCGCGCAACGAAGTGATTCGCTCGCATAGTCAATTAATCAGCGTTTCCCTAAGAAGATGCCAGGAAAGCTCCGAACACCCATCATTTGACTCAGGAACTACTTCAGATGTAAGCAATCACCGGCCCTAGCCGGTGATTGTCCGCTGCTATTCAAAGAAACTTCTACGCGGCTTGGGTTGCAAATGATCAAGCATAAACCCTGCTGAACTTTCTGCGGAATCCGAATAGCGCAATCAAACCCGCGCCGAACAAAAAGACCCTATTGGGTTCAGGAACGGGCGCTGCCACAAATTCCAAGTTGTCGATGGAATAGAAACCAAAATCGGTATCCGTATAATTAAAAGCGACATAGCGGATACCGGACATCGCGATGGAAGCCGGTGTCTGATCATACCCCAATGCACTCGGGAAATTTGCCGTGCTATAAACCTGGCCGATTTTGTTTCCAGATGCATCATAAGCCGTCAACGTCACGGATTCGTCATCCGCGCCCAAACTGGTGCCATTATCGATTCCTACCAGAGAAACACTGTCTACATCAAACGCAAAACTGATTAATATCCCGCCATCCCCATAATCAGGCTCTCCAGCAAATGGCGAACTTACTGCAACCTGAGGCGGTGATAATGCGGATGCGAAACCTTCCGTCCAGGTCGACACGCCGCCTAGAATGGCAGGCAATGTAGCAGGGGCAGGGAAAGCGCCAGAAAGCGGGAAAGGATTGTCGATGGCATTCAAAGTAACGCCCAATGCCGCATACCTGCTGGTGATATCTACCCGTGAGCCGGCCACATCGTCAAAATCGATTAAAACAGGCGCCGCTTTGATAAAAGAAGAAAACGTAATGAGTGTTAAACAAAAAGTGGTTGTTACCAGTGATTTTTTCATTTGATACTCCTTTGGTCTGGAATAAAAGAATGTAACTAAATCGAGGCATGAAGGAAGTTTTTCTACACTTCTCTTGGTTTGGTTGAGAGTCCAAATTCACTTTATCACACAAGAAATATTATAATAAATTCAACATATTATATTTATTTCTCAAATGAATCTTAATGGACAGAGCTTACTGTCTCAATAGAATATTACTCCTAATTAGACCAGGACATTTGTCATAGTTCCCGCCATTAAAAACGATCCCGAGTCAACCGGCGCAAGGCAAAGCCGGTTTCCTTGAACATCTATTTTGACTACCGCCATCAACTTAGCGGCAATATTCGGCCGTCTCCACGACCCGCTCGATTTGATACGGTGAGTTTGGACTGAGAATATACTCACTCGCGCCGACACGGCTTGCCGGATTACCCCAATCGTAGGTGTAACCCAAGCCAGTCCATGGCACGCCGGGGCGGTAGCGAAAATCATTGAAATAGAGATTCTTGTAGAAAGCCGGATAATCGGCGATGTTCTTCACCGTTGGAACTTTATCCTCGGCAAACTTGAGCTGACAACTGGCGTCGTCAATCTCCGGATCGGCACAAGGCCGGAACAGATCCACCGGATCGACCCACAACTCGATAAACACCTCGTAATGCCAATCCGGATTGAGCCCCAAATATTGTTTCAGCCGCTGATTGAGATCCCCATGCGGATTATTTTTGACGAAATCCTGGCAAAAAGCCTGCAATTGCGGCGCCGCCGTTACCCAAGTCACATACTTCTCCTGCGGCGCAGTGTGAGTCTGGTTCTTATAGTTCGATTCATAGGAAGATTTGCTCTTCCAGCTCACCACCAGCAACTTGCCATCCTTCCATCGCAAAGCTTGATTCGCTGAATTGATGGCAAAAAGCCGGTCGCTGATTTCGTTCGACTCGGCGATTGCTGCGTCATTAACTGCGCGGGTGTACACAACGGCAGTATCTTGTTGAATATTGCCTTGCTGCGTTGCACAACCGGATAGGAATGCGATGGTGATATAAACACTAAACTGTTTCAGCATGCTTAAACTCCTTGATTGTTTTTGTGGTGTCGAGATAGATAAATATTCTCATAAAAATCAATCGAGCAAAGCCCGTTTGGCATCGGCCAACTCCTCATCACGACGATGATAACCGCAAGTATCGATCAGTTTCTCCGCTGCTTCCAAATCCGCTCCAGGTGACTCCCACGGATACTCCAAGCCACTAACCTTGAAACGCTGACTGCCAAACAACCTGGCGCGGTGCAAATGAATATCTGCCATGTGAAGTCTCATCGGACCCCGTTCGGCAATTTCCCAAGCTTCATCGAGATCGGCTTGCGCGCCGCCGACGCCGGTGTATTTGCCATCGAGAAACCTCAACCAAGCGCGAGAAAGGAGACCAAGAGGAAGAACATCCAAGTTACCAGAGCGACGAAACCAATCCACTGCACTGTCTAGTTCACGGCGGGAGGTTTCCCATTTTGTGTTCCGTATTCCGCGTTTCACATTTGCTAAAATTGCTCTGTATAGCACGACTCGACCCATTGTGAGACGATCGAAAGCAATATCGAGAGGCAAGTCCCGCTTGAGAATCTTTTTCACACGCTGATAGACGTATCGTAGTGTCGCTTCTCTTGAATCAGTAACATTTTTCTCCAAGGATCGCGAACCACCCAAGGTTAGTCGCCACGCAACACATTCGGGAGCAGCAAGAAAAAAGTCGCAATGCCAGAAATCTTGCCTCCAAAATGACAAATGATCAGGAAGTCCTCGCTGCATTTGCTTAATCTTTTCCTCTACTTCATGGTAGCTCGCCTCTGCATGAACCCAGGAACCCGCCTGATGCAGGGTATAAGCATAATTAGTACGCGCTTCTAACTCTGATCTGAAATCGCCACTTTGATTAGCGTAAATCAAAGAGTTCTGTGCATCTTTTAATGCTTCAGTTATCTCGCCCAGCCTCAACTTCATATCACTTAAGTTGATTGCATATTTAGCAACTTCTCTCCAATCTCTGATATCTGTCGCAAATTTCAAAGCGTATTGCATCGGCTCAAGTGTTTCAGTCAACCTACCTAATGCGCGTAAGCGAAAGGCAGTATTATTAAACAATACCGCTTGACTACGTTGATCCAAGTTAACAGAAAGTTTTGACCAAGGCACATCAAAGAAACAAGCGATTGCGCCGAGGTCAGTACCAAATGCACCCAGCTCGTTGCAAACATAGCTTTCTTCTTCGCTACGTCTTATCCGAGCTAGATAAAGATTGTAAGCTTCCTGCTGCAACTCTGCCTGGCACCCATGAAACACGGCTTGATAGAGCGGTTGGAGGTCTTCAAGGGTGGGATGAGGCCTGTCAGGCGTGGAGACACAGAGATATTCGTACAAACGCCGATGCGCCGCACGCCATGCATCAGGGTATTGCTCGCGCAGTTGTTTAGCGAAATACTCACGCAATAAAGGATGTGCATCGAGCGAAACGAGTATGCCGGATACATCGCGATTCACCATCAGCAGTCGTGAATCTTCCAGACGTTTAAGAATGATGTTGCGCTGTGCTTCGCTCAATCCAATCAGCGGTTCCGTCAAATCGGGAATCACCTCACCATTCCATAATGCATCCAAACATTCAATGATCGCAGGCCGATCGAACAACCCCAGCAACCGTAAAATCGTCAGTGCTTGTGTGCCTTTGCTTCCTTCGTTGTCCAATGCCTGTGCATAAGCATTCATCACGCGAAAAGCAGACCGCCCTGTTCCTCAGAATCCGCTTCTTCCAATCTCACTAAGTCTCGCTTGCGGATATCGCCATTGTGAGCATCGCGCAGATACGCTCCCAGCAACGTCAATGTAAGCGCGTGGCCTTTGACATCTTCCACCAGTGCATCAAACTCTTGCACTGCACCGTGCACGTCAAAAGTTTTTAGCAAATGCACGCCAGCATCACGGGACAGTCTTTCCAGCTTTATCTCCGGTACGGTAGTCCGCCAAAACGCTTTCAAATCCGGCAACGAATAGCGAGTAGTGGCAACGCACAATCCTTGGCTATTCTGCGCCAAGCTTTTCAACAACACAGCAATTCCCTGATCCTTCAGCTCACTCCGCATCGAACCAGCAGGTGCATATTGCAGCGATTCAAGGCCATCGAGGATGAGTAAGTTGCGTCGTTGACCCACAATACGCGCAAGGCGTTGTCCTTTTTCGTAGGCACCGGCGGGACTGGCGGCAAAATCTTTGTCCGCATCGTCACCAAAGAAGATTAGCGCTTCTTTCAGGAATAAATCGGAAGAAGCCGCCAATTGCTCACGCGTGCCTTGGTTGTAGAACGACCACGCAAAAGCGGCATTGCAGCTTTGCCAGCCTTTATCAAGCATTTCATCCACAACCCACTTGGCCACCAGCGAGGTCTTCCCCTCACCGCCAAGTGCGGCAAAAGTAATAATACGCGGACGGCCTATTTCCTCGCGCATAACTTTGCCCCAAGCATCGTTAAGAAACGCAATTTCGTTCTCACGACCGATTAATTGCGAGGGAGCATATTTGAGGATGGGGGAAATATCGAAACGCAAAGTTTCAGCTTTCCCTAAAATCGGACTACATGACTCCGGCGACTGTACATCGAAACGCAGCGGCTGACCAGTTATGCGGGGTTTTAATTTAAGCTCGCCAATGGCACCCGGCTTCACACCGCTCTGATTCAGTAATGCATCGTAAAGCCCTTGGTAATTGGTTTCGCTATTCAACACATAATAAGTTTGCGATCGTAGCGGCTCCGGAATATGCAGTTCATCGGCTGGATCGAACAGCACCGGGATGAATTTGCTGGAAACATGGCGCGCATCGTAGAGTTCTTGCGTGATCACCGCACCTTCCCAATCTACGCCTTTGCCTTTGCCCGGTTGTTCATGACCGCGAAAGCGGCGGTAGTAGTTTCCGGTGCACACGCACAACACATGTGTCGCCGCATCGAATGAATTCAACATCCAACGCGGCCAGCCTTCGGGCGGAGAACCGCATTCGACATAGCGATCAAGAATCGTTTCAATGCCATCGTCACGCAAGCGCTCGGATAAACCGAACACTCGCTCGCGATGTTCTTCGGAATCGTGGCTGTAACTGATGAATACTTTGATCATGGTGGGCGAATGTACTGAAAGCCCAATGGGTTGTCAAAGGTGCGAATGAAGCGGCACTTTCAAACACTCTCATTGATTTTATCGCTTGAATTTGCCATCATTGATTGCACTTTTTAACTTTCAGCAAGAGAAAAACATGGCGAGCATTACGATCCGGGATCTGCCCGACAAAACCAAAGAACTGCTGCGCATGCGTGCGGCAAAGGCCGGTATTTCACTGGAGGCTTATGTGCGCCATATCTTGCAGAAAGCATCGCTTGCCAACGAATTCACGTCCGCAGATATTGCGCAAATCGCGGAAAAGTATTTCGGTCAGGAACACGAAGCTGCGCTTGATTTGCCTAAGCGCTGCACGAAACGTCAGGCTGTTGATTTCGACGCATGATCGTTCTGGATACCAACGTTATTTCCGAATTGATGCGCGAACAGCCCGATGCAAATGTTAAACAATGGATCAAAGCGCAAAAAACGATTCATCTTGCCATCACTGCAATCACCATCGCAGAGATTCAGCGAGGTCTGGCACGTTTGCCGGAAGGTAAGCGGCGCACTCAATTAACCGCCAATTTTTCGGATTTCATTGCCGAAGCTTTCAGCGGTAGAATTTTTCCCTTCGACGAAGAAGCGGCCTATCGTTACGGCGAAATTGCCGCTACGTGCGAATCCGCTGGAATCAATACCGATGCTGTGGATCTGATGATCGCCGCCATCGCCAGCAGCAGACGAGCGGCTATTGCCACACGAAATGTTAAGGATTTTACCGGTTGCGGGGTTGCCATCATCAATCCCTGGGGAAATCCGCCCCTGCAGATTCCGCCTAACAAGTAACAGCTGGCTGCTTGATTAAATTCATTTCTGTATTGGAATGGAGTCAGTCACTACCCGAACAGCTTCTAACTCCATCCGATTCAAAAACGAATACCTATCCGCGAGTTCTGGCCGCACGGAATCCTAGCAAGCCCAAACCGGCGAGCATCATCGCCCATACACCGGGTTCCGGGACTGGGTTGATGTAGAAATCGTCGATGAAGTAGCGGTCACGGCCGCCGGTGGACGGAAAAATGTAATTGAGTCCGACAAAGCCATCGATCGGGTCCGTCGATACGATGCCGACAAACCCCGAAGTTGTGCTGCCAACCGGGACGACTGTCGATCCGCTCAATTCGATGGAACCCATACCGCCACTGATGTAGTTAAAAGCAAAAGCGTGCACCGGATTGGTGAAGTGGCCGCCGACCGCCGCGACAAAATTCGGTGCGGCAACGCCGCCGGTATCGGTGATGCCGTCGCTGTTATGAAACACGCTGGAACTGCAACTTGCCAGTCCGAGGTCGCAGGTGCCGAACATGACCGCAGCGCTGAAGCTGCCGCCGCTGACGGTCAGCGCCGGAGATCCGGCAAAGTCGATGTAGTTGGTTGTTGCTCCGACCGCCGCCAAATAAGCGGCTTGCGAGGTATACAGCGTCACCGCGGCATGCGCCGAGGTACCGCCGACTAAAAATAACATCAAGGATGCACTGACGAGTGATTTTTTCATTGAAACACTCCTTATGGAAAGTTTTTAAAAATAAACACTTTGTTGCGAGAAGTTAATGTAGCGAAAGAAGAATGCAGAGTCAAACCTGGTAGCAAAAAACGCCATTAATAATTCGCGCCATACTGATCCCGGTAGCGTTGCACCGCTTGCAAGTGTTGCGCCAGTTCCGGATGGTGATGCAAATAAGCGACCAAATCGTCCAGATCGATGATCGGCGTGACCGTCAGACCGTGCGTCTGCTGCACTTCCTGCACCGCCGAAAGCTCGCCGGTACCGCGCTCCATGCGGTCGAGCGCGATCACGACACCGCCGGGTGTTGCGTTGGCAGTTTTGATCAGTTCGACCGATTCGCGCACCGAGGTACCGGCGGAAATAACGTCGTCGACGATCAGCACACGGCCTTGCATCGGCGCACCGACCAGCACGCCGCCTTCGCCATGATCCTTGGCTTCCTTGCGATTGAAACAGAATGGATAGTTCTTGCCCATTTCCGCCAGTGCGATAGCGATGGTGCTGACCAACGGGATACCTTTATAAGCGGGGCCGAACAGGGTATCGAACGGAAGCTCGGCATCGGCGATCGCTTTGGCGTAAAATTGCCCGAGTTTGCGTAAGGCATCGCCATCGTTGAAGAGTCCTGCGTTAAAAAAATACGGCGACATGCGCCCCGCTTTGGTTTTAAATTCGCCAAAACACAGCACGTTGCGCTCGATGGCGAATTGAATGAAGGCTTGCCGGAAATCGGACATACACTTAACCATCCCGAAATAAAAAAGATGCAAATTATAACGCTTAACCTGAATGGCATCCGCGCAGCGGCGAAAAAAGGCTTTTTCCCCTGGCTGGCCCAACAAACCGCGGATGTGGTCTGTGTGCAGGAATTGAAAGCGCAGTTGCCCGATCTTTCCGCCGAGATGCAAGCGCCGGACAATTATCACGGCTATTTCCATTGCGCCGAGCAAAAAGGCTATAGCGGCGTGGGTATTTACACGCGCAAAAAACCGGATCGCGTCATCGAAGGCATCGGCGTTGCGGATATCGACGCCGAGGGGCGTTTTTTACAAGCGGATTTTGGCAATCTGAGCATCGTGTCGCTTTACCTGCCGTCCGGCTCCAGCGGCGAGCACCGCCAAGCAGCGAAATTCTATTTCTTGGAGCAATTTCTTCCAGTGCTGCAAAGCCTGATGGCCAGCGGGCGGGAAATCATTTTGTGCGGCGATTGGAATATCGCGCACAAGGAAATCGATTTGAAAAACTGGCGCTCGAATCAGAAAAACTCCGGATTCCTGCCGGAAGAACGGGCCTGGCTGACGAATGTGTTCGATGAGATCGGTTTTGTCGATGTGTTCCGCCGCTTGAATACCGAACCCGATCAATACACCTGGTGGTCGAATCGCGGCCAGGCTTGGGCGAAAAACGTCGGGTGGCGCATCGATTATCAGATCGCCACACCGGCCATCGCGCAAACAGCGCGCAGTGCCTCAATTTTCAAAGACGAGCGCTTCTCCGATCATGCGCCGCTGATCGTCGATTACGACCATTTGTTATGACCGCTCAGACACCATCCAGTTGGTTGCAGGCACTCCGGGTTTACACGCATCCGCGCGTGCTCGGCATGCTGTCGCTGGGCTTTTCCGCCGGGCTGCCGCTGCTGCTGATCATGGGTACGTTGTCATTCTGGCTGCGTGAAGCGGGAATCGACCGCGCCACTATCGGCTATTTGAGCTGGATCGGGCTGGCGTACAGCTTTAAATGGCTGTGGTCGCCACTGGTCGACCGCATGTCACTGCCGCTGCTGACACGCTGGCTGGGCCGCCGCCGTGCCTGGCTGTTGCTGTCGCAGATCGTCATTACCTGCGCGCTGATGGGCATGGCCGTGACCGACCCGGCCGCCAATCTGACGCATTTGGTATTTTTCGCACTCGCGGTAGCATTTGCCTCGGCGACTCAGGACATCGCGTTGGATGCCTACCGCATCGAAGCCGTCGCGGTCGAATTGCAAGGCGCGATGGCAGCGACTTATCAAGCAGGCTACCGTATCGCGATGATTCTGGCTTCCGCCGGTGTGCTGTGGATCGCCGCCGCGATTGATACAACAGCCGATGTTTATGACCACGCACCATGGCGCTTCGCTTATTTGGTGATGGCTGTCAGTATGATTGTCGGCATTGTCACCACGCTGATCATCCGCGAACCGGATGTACCGTACAGCCGGTTGATTTCCGACAATGAGAAAATCGCCCGCCAAGCCATTGCGAAGTGGCAATTGCCTGCACGCATCGGCAACCTGCTGGTGTGGCTGTACGGCGCACTGATCGCGCCATTCCGCGATTTTATCGTGCGGCATGGACGGCAGGCTTTGTTGATTTTGGGATTGATCGCGATCTACCGCATTTCCGATGTCGTCATGGGCGTCATGAGCAACCCGTTTTACGTCGATATGGGCTACAGCAAGGACGAAGTCGCCACGATCTCCAAAGTATACGGCGTGATCATGACGATCGCCGGAGCGGCAATCGGCGGCGTGCTGACGGCGAAAATCGGCATCATGCGCACACTGTTTCTGGGTGCCGTGTTATCCGCCGCGACCAATTTACTGTTTGTCTGGCTCGCCGGACGCGGCCACGATGTCAGCGGGCTGGTGTTTACCATCTCGGCCGATAACCTTTCCGCCGGTATCGCCTCCAGTGCTTTTATCGCTTACCTGTCCGGTCTGACCAATTCGGCGTATTCGGCGACGCAATATGCGATATTCAGCTCGGTAATGCTACTTTTGCCGAAGTTCATTGCTGGTTTCAGCGGTCAGTTCGTCGACGCTTACGGTTACGAAAGCTTCTTCATCGCCACCGCACTATTGGGCCTGCCGGTATTGATTTTGGTCTGGCTGGCCGGACAAGCAACATTTGCCCATTCCAGCGAATAAACCACCACCATTTATCCATGTCACCAGCGTCACAAAAAACCGGCCCCGAAGCGGAATACCATGCGCTGATCGAAGCGGGCGAGCTGAAGCCGGATGCCGGTCAAGCCAATGCAGTAACCACACTCGAGCGTCTGTACCGGGAATTGATCGATCTTCCGGCCGGGCACACACGCGGCGAGCGTTCCAGATCGCGTTTATCGACGGTATTGTTCGGCTGGCTAAACAACAGCAAACCGGCACCGAAAGGGATTTATCTCTACGGTGGCGTCGGGCGCGGCAAATCGATGCTGATGGATCTGTTTTATGCGGTGGCGCCGGTCACAGCCAAACGGCGCGTGCATTTCCACGAATTCATGCTCGATATTCACGCACGGCTCAAAGCCTGGCATGAGCTTTCCGCACGCGAAAAAATCCAGCAAGGGGGACGCGCCAACGATGACGATCCCATGCCGTTTATTGCGCGGAAACTCATCCAGGAAGCGCAACTATTGTGTTTTGACGAATTACAAGTCACCGATATCGCCGATGCCATGGTGTTGACGCGGCTGTTCAAGGAATTATTCGCCCAAGGCGTGGTGGTGGTCGCGACATCCAACCGTCCGCCCGATGATCTGTACAAGAATGGTCTGAACCGCCAGCGATTTCTGCCATTTATCGAGCAGATCAAGGAGAAGCTGGACATTATTCCGCTCGAAGGACCGGTCGATTATCGCTACAACCGCCTACAAGGCGCGGAAACCTTTTATTTCCCCATCAATGCGGCAACCACTGCGCAGTTATCGGCGGCGTTCTTCCGCCTGACTGATCGCCGCGTGGAAGACCGCGCCAAAGTGCCGAGCGAAGAATTGATCGTGCAGGGACGCCGCTTGTTTGTGCCGAAAGCGGCGCGCGGCGTTGCCGTTTTCTCGTTTAAACGCTTGTGCGCAAATCCACTCGGCACCGCCGACTATCTCGCCATCGCCCGCGCCTATCACACCGTCATCATGGTCGCGATTCCGCAGTTCACCAAGGAAAACAGCGATGAAGCCCGGCGCTTCATTCATTTTATCGATGCATTGTACGAACATGGCGTCAAATTCCTCTGCTCCGCCGCCGTACCGCTGCCATCGCTGTATAGCGGCGGCGATGCCGGTTTTGAGTTTGAGCGCACGGTCTCGCGCTTGACGGAAATGCAATCGGAAGACTACCTGACCCGAGGTCACGGTAAAATCATTGCTGTCTGAACAAGCTTAGTTTTCCTCAAATACCGGAAAGTGCAAGCGGCAGCGCGACACCTGGGATGGCGTATCCAACTCAGCAATTATTGACGTAATAGGCTAAATAGCCGCACATGCCAGCACGCCCAAGTAAAAAGCGATTTCAGTGAGCTGCTGCATAGCGCCCAGACAATCCCCCGTGTAGCCGCCGATGCGCTTTTTTATCACCAGACTAAACCACACCCAGACAGCCACTACCGGCACTAAGCCCAAATACCAGGAGTAATCCAACCAAAACAGCGGCAATAAACCAAATAAAGCGGCAATACAGAGATGGGTAGGCGGCATTACGGTCGCAAGCGGTTTGGATTTGCCCGCGTACTTCACATAGCGTTGCGTCGCCATCACCAACACAGCGCAAAAACGGCTCACACTATGGCCTACGATCAGCACTACCGGTATCAGCAGCGGCGAAAAATGCGTCAGCGCGGTAAATTTCAATAACAGCGCCATGACAATGCTCACCGCACCATAGCTGCCAATCCGGGAATCTTGCATGATGTGCAGTACTTGTTCCTTTTCCCAGCCGCCGCCAAGACCATCGACTGCATCCGTCAAGCCATCTTCGTGAAAGGCTCCGGTCAACAATAAGGTGGCAACCATACTGAGCAGCACAGCAATATCCTGCGGGAACACTGTGTTGGCAAGCATGTACACCATGGCTGCAAAGGCTCCCACCATGATGCCCACCAAAGGAAAATACTTGGCCGACAAATTTAATTCCTGTTCCTGGAAATCCGGCAAATCAGGGACTGGAATGCGCGTAAAAAAACCGATGGCGAGTAAAAAGCTGCGCCATTCCTGCTGGAGAAAAGGGCGATTCGGAGGAGGAGTGTGCGACGGGATCGTCATGGAGGCTGAGTGTAGCGGCAACCGTTTTTTTTTGCTAGTGGCTGCATCAATGAACAGAATCCAAGCCAGAACAATGGCGCAGCTTGTTATTCCCTGAGCGCGGATACTGGTTTCAACGCACCGGCGGACTGAAAAAACCCCGGAATGGGTGTATCCTGAGCTCATCTTTAACCTGCCCATGAGCATGGCACAATGAACATACTGATCACAGGCGCAACCGGGTTTATCGGCCGCCATTTGGTACAGCGTTTACAGCAAGACCAACACACCATAACGGTACTGAGCCGCAACAGCAGCAAGGCAAGCGAACTACTGAATGTGCCCGCATTTGAGTGGGATTATGCGACGCAAGATGTACCCGCCGAAGCGCTGCACGATTGCCAGATCATCATCAATCTGATGGGTGAGAATCTGGGTGAAGGCCGTTGGACAAAAGTACGCAAACATGAGATTTATGCCTCGCGCATCCTCAGCACGAGAAAATTGGTCGCAGCTGCGCCGGATAGCTTGCAGGCCTTTGTCTGCGGTTCTGCCATCGGTGTTTATCCGGGCACGGGTGATGATCTTTATGATGAATCGTATGCCGTACCTGAGCAGCTCAGTTTTATGCAAACCATCTGCCATGATTGGGAACAAGAAGCGGCGAGAATCGAAAGCAAAGGCGTCCGCCGGGTCAGTATTCGCACCGGTGTGGTGCTCGGTCACGGCGGCATGCTGAAAAAATTGCTGCCGGTTTTCAAATTGGGCTTGGGCGGACCGGTTGGCAACGGCCTTCAGTGGCTGCCGTGGATACATCTCGATGATATTGTTTCGGTCTACTGTAACGCTGCACTGGATACCCGCTACCGAGGCCCGGTCAATGCCGTGTCACCCCACCCGGTGCGCTACCGCGATTTTGCAACAGCGTTTGGAAACGTATTGCACCGGCCCGCATTCTTCCCTACCCCGGCATTTATCCTGAAACTGGCATTAGGCGAAGCCGCCGCGCTGGCTTTGAACAGTTATCACATCGCGCCCAAAAGATTGCTGGGAGAATACGGCTTTCAATTCAAATTCGATCATCTACCGGCGGCGTTGGCGGATTTATTTGACCATCACTGAATTTTCCGGCCCGGCAGAACAATATCATGACAACCCCGCTTGCTGTTTTTTGGTTCCGGCGCGATTTGCGTCTGGACGATAACGCCGGACTTTCGCATGCCCTGGCATCGGGACGCCCGGTTTTACCCATTTTCATTTTCGACCCGGCCATTCTGGCCGGATTACCTCAGAACGATGCCCGCGTCACGTTCATTCACGATACTTTGCAAGCTTTACGTACCGAGCTTGAAGTAAAGCATGCCAGTTCACTCGCGCTCTATCACGGCAAGCCACTAGAAGTTTTCGCGCAAATTCTGCGTTCACACTCGATTGCTGCGGTTTACACCAACCATGACTACGAGCCGTACGCCCGTGAACGGGACGAGGCTGTGCGCCAATGGTTGGAAGCACAGCGGGTAGCGTTTCGCACCTACAAAGACCATGTGCTGTTTGAAAAAGACGAGATCAGCAAGGACGGCGGCGGCGCGTATACGGTATACACCCCGTACATGCGCAAATGGAGAAAGGTGCACAGCCAGACAACATTGACACCTTACGCGACCGCAGCCAAATTGACCAACCTGATCAAACAAGCAGCACTGCCGGATGTATCATTGGCGGATATCGGTTTTACCCGCGCGGCCATGACTATCCCAGCTTACCGGTTGGAACACGACATGTTGCAGCACTACGCGCGTGACCGCGATTTTCCGGCGCTAGCTGCCACATCGTTGCTGGGGCCGCACCTGCGCTTCGGCACGGTCAGCGTCCGGCAAATATTCCAGCATGCATTCAGCCGTAGCGATATTTTCTGCAATGAATTGATCTGGCGTGAGTTTTTCAGTCAAATTCTCTGGCATTTTCCACATACGCCACAACGCAGCTTCAAGCCGCAGTACGATCGCATCCAATGGCGCAACGATGCGGCGGAATTCCAGCGCTGGTGCGAAGGAACCACCGGTTATCCGCTGGTCGATGCCGGTATGCGCCAGCTCAATGCAACCGGCACCATGCACAATCGCGTGAGAATGGTTACCGCCAGTTTTTTATGCAAACACCTGCTCATCGACTGGCGCTGGGGTGAGGCGTATTTCGCGCAAAAATTGTTAGACTATGAAATGGCGAGCAATGTCGGCAACTGGCAGTGGGTAGCGGGTTGCGGGGTTGATGCCGCACCCTACTTCAGGATTTTTAATCCGAGCGCGCAAACGGAAAAATTCGACAAACAGTTCGCTTATATTCAAACCTGGGTAAGCGATTGGCATACCTTAAATTATCCCGCTCCGGTCGTTGATCACACATTCGCGCGCGAACGCTGCTTGCAAGCGTACCAACAGGCCGTGGGGTAGCTAAACGGCATAACCTTCCGGTTTTGTTCCTGAATTTTTGCCTTTTGGCTGCTAACCGACTTACTGACTCGTTATGCCCACGGTTGATTTTCCAGGCTGGCAGAGTTGGTAATATATTCCATACTTTTTTTTTTAGTGTTATCCTTACTAGGAATAAGTAATTTTCTTATTCGTGATGAAACCATATCTTGTTTAGAAGACACTTAGGTTGCACAATCATTTGATCTTCTAAAAAGGTCTTTTTCTGCGAAAGATAGTTTAATGCTGAATTAGATTCCGGATATGACTTGTAGCTGATTAAGTTCCAACGTGACATTAAATTTGTTGATAAACAATTTTTGATTTTAATAACAAAGGAGATTTTCATGAAATACTCACTCTTAGCTATCGTCTTTTTCGCATTTACAGCCACAGCCATACTTGCTGGATGTGGCGAGCCAAAACCCTATAACAAACCACCAAGCTTATATAAAGATCCTGAGTCAGGTGAAAGACTGGGTGCAGAAGCTGGTAAAAAATAATCGGTTGAGCGATTATCAAACGGCTCCTAGCAGTTATGAGGAGCCGTTTTTTATTGGGGATTATGCAGAGAAACAATTCTCTTCACCACAGTTCCAATCTTCTCGCAGCAGTCACATCAGCACGGTTACCGTTCAAAATAATTACTTTGATGTAGCTTATCCCTACTGTTTCAGGTCAACCCAAATCAATATTTAAGATGCTGCGCTACGCGCCCCCGGATCGTCTGAATATTCCTGGCTCATTGCAAGATGGGCTTGACTCCGCACAAATAAAAATACGCCAGCAGCAATATGGCGATAACCGCATCGTTGAACTACCGCCAACGGGCTGGCGGGATATTCTCCGCAATACCCTGCGAGATCCGATGCTATGGTTCCTGCTCGGCACCAGCACGTTGTTTTTGATCGTTGGAGAATTGACCGAAGCCCTGATTCTGCTCGTGGCGCTGATTCCTTTTCTCGGCATGGATGCTTATCTGCACCGGCGCACGCAAGCATCCATTGCCAGCCTGAGCGATTGTTTAACAGCACAAACCACCGTGATACGCGACGGCCGGCAGCAGCGGATCGCTGCGGCGGAACTGGTTCCCGGCGATCTGGTGTTGCTCGGCACGGGCGAATCATGCCCTGCCGATGGACTAATCGAGTATGCCGAAGATGTGTTGTGCGATGAATCGTTGCTGACGGGAGAAGCCTTCCCGATGCGTAAACTTGCCGTCGCCGCTTTGCCGCATCAGGAAAATGCCGCGCACATCGGCAGTGAATCCTGGTTATTTGCCGGTACCCGCCTGTTAAAGGGTAACATCCGCTTGCGCATTATTTTCACCGGCGTGGAAACCCTCTATGGTGAAATCGTGCAGTCGGCGATGCTCGGCACGCATGCCCGCACACCGCTGCAAAGTGCGGTGAGCAACCTCGTCGCAATACTGCTGGCTGCAGCCGCTGTCATTTGCCTGGGCTTAGCGTGGGTGCGCTGGGAGCAAGGGCACGGTTTGCTGGATGCGCTGCTGAGTGCGGTAACGCTTGCAGTGGCTGCATTGCCGGAAGAATTTCCGGTTGTTCTGACCTTTTTCCTCGGCGTTGGCGTCTACCGCTTAGCCAAGCGGCAAGCCCTGGTACGACGCGCTGTCGTAGTCGAAAACATTGGCCGCGTATCCTGTATCTGCTCCGATAAAACCGGCACACTGACAGAAGGCCGCTTACTGTTATCGCACCGTTATCCGGCACAAGGTTTCAGCGAAGCGCGCTTGCTGGAAATTGCCGCGCTGGCCTCGCGCCACGAAACCAGCGATCCGGTCGATCTGGCCATTCTCAATTCGCTGGCAACACCATTGCATGCCGCAGTGGTTGACAGTTTTCCATTTACCGAAGACCGCAAATGCGAAGCCGCCATCATCCGCTCCAACGATGCGCTGCTAGCCGTAGTCAAGGGTGCTCCGGAAATTGTATTGGCGCGCTGCAAGCTTGATGGAACGGCATTTACCGGCTGGCAACAACGCATCGATGAACTGGCTGGCAGCGGCCACAAAGTGATCGCCTGCGCTTGGCAAACACTCGATAGCGCAAGCTGGCATGGCGGCGAACCGGACCGCAATTTCATTTTTTCCGGTGTGCTGGCATTCGAGGATCCGGTACGCGCAGGCGTGCCCGAGGCCGTACGCTTATGCCGCGATGCGCAGATCCGCATCATCATGATAACCGGGGATCATCCCGCCACTGCGTGCGCGGTCGCCAGAGAAATCGGTTTAGGTGGAGTTACGCCGCAGGTGGTAACCGCGGATGAGATCCAAACCCGGCTGGCGCGTGGAGAATCTGATGTTCTGCGCGCCATCGATGTAATCGCGCGCGCCGTACCCGCACAAAAATTGCTACTGGTGCAAACGCTGCAAAACAGCGGGGAAATCGTTGCCGTCACAGGCGATGGCATTAACGACGTGCCCGCTCTGCAAGCGGCCGATATCGGCATTGCCATGGGGCAGCGTGGTACCCGCAGTGCACGTGAAGTCGCCGCGATCGTGTTGCTCGACGACAATTTCCACAGCATCGTGCAGGCCATCGCCGAAGGGCGGCAATTATTCACCAACCTGCAGCTGAGTTTCCAATACCTGCTGATGATTCATTTACCGCTCGTGCTCACCGCCGCGCTCATTCCGCTGGCTGGATACCCAATGCTGTATCTGCCCATTCATATCGTCTGGCTGGAACTGGTCATTCATCCCACTGCAATGCTGGTATTTCAGGAGATTGCTGGCAACAAAAAATTGGTGTACCAGCCGCCCTCAAAGCAATTGCGCTTTTTCAGCAGGTGGCAGTGGTTCGTGATGGGATTGGCGGGATTAACCATTACTGTGATTGTGACGCTGGTTTACATCCGCAGCCTGGGGGCTGGATACGATGTCGATCATGCCCGTGCGATGGCGCTGGTGACCTTGACCGCCGCCAGCGTGGGTATCACTGCCGTGCTGAGCCGCATGCATTCACGTGCTGCGTGGTACATCGTCAGCCTCACCATTGGATTGTCATACTTGCTGGTGCAGATCCCCGCGCTGGCCGGATTCCTGCATCTCGCACCGCTGCATGTTGACGACTGGCTGTTGGCCATTGCCAGCGGAATGATCGCTGCGGCATTGACTTTGCTGGGCCGCGCCGATGGGTTGAGTATCTTTCAAAAGCAAAAAACGCCATCCCAACAACGCAGCGATTAATTCAACCGGTCATGCAAACTCGCATCAACCGGCTGCAAACTGCTTTTACTGCTCGGACGGATCGGTAATAAAACCAATTTTTGTCAGACCAGCTTTGGCTGCAATACTCATGAGCCGCGCGACATGTTCGTAATGCGCCAGCTTATCGGCGCGAATGTGCAGTTCTGTATTAGGTGCTTGCGCTACTTTTGCGGCAAAACGCGGTGCCAGCTGTTCCAATGCTACCGGCTCACCATTCCAAAAAAGACTGCCATCCTCACGAATCGCCAGTTCGACATGCTCAGGCTGAGTGATATTGGGATTGCTTTCCGCTTTCGGCAGATCGATTTTGACGGAATGCGTCAGCAGCGGAGCCGTGATGATAAAAATGATCAATAGCACCAGCATGACATCCACCAGCGGCACCACATTGATTTCCGACATGGGCGCCTGGCGCCCGCTATCTTGCATGCTTCCAAAGGCCATTCTTATTGTCCCCTTTCAATCGCAATATCGGCAGTTCCGGGAACAGCCGCCGTAACCGGCGATTGCGATGCGGCTTCCGGCGGTTCATTGTTATCGCCGACGGTGATCAGTATGAACAGATCATGTGCAAAAGCTTCCAAACGCGCGAGCCAGATGCGGTTGCGGCGGACAAAAGCGTTATAAGCCAGCACCGCCGGTATCGCCACTGCCAGCCCCAGCGCGGTCATGATCAACGCTTCACCAACCGGACCGGCAACTTTGTCCAAGGTGCCTTGACCGGAAAGTCCGATCTGAATCAGCGCATGATAAATACCCCAGACGGTTCCAAACAAGCCGATATAAGGCGCGGCCGAACCGGCGGTTGCGATTAACGTGAGGCCGTTTTCAACTCGCGTTGCTTCCTGATCGATACCGTTACGCAAAGTCCGTGTCAGAAACTCGCTGGTTCCACCAGCTGCAGCCAATTTGTGAGAACTGTGGATTTTGGAATCAGCCGCAGCGTCAATGCCCAGTTTGGCAAGCTCCGCAAAGGCGTTATCCGGCGCGGCATTTCTGAACTCAACATGTACCGCCTCCAACGAATCAAAACTCCAAAAGTGTTTCAAAAACGCCTCGGCACGGCGTTTCGCCATCAAATTGGCGATACTTTTGGTGATGATCAGATACCAGCTCGCCACCGAGAGCGACAACAGCAACACCAGCACGCTCATGCCCACGCCGTCAATTTGATCGAGAAAATGAGAAAAACCAAGCCCTTGTTCCATGAATTAATTTCCTTGCAGTACAAAATTAAAGGGTTGTAAGGCAACAGCCCGGACCGGCTGGCCGTCACGCAACGATGGATTGCATTGCCAGCTCTTCACCGCGCTTAACGCGGCAGCGTCAAGCCGTTCATAGCCGCTGCTGTTAAGAACTTTGGCATTATCGATATGCCCGTTTTCATCCAATTCCACACGCAGCACCAGTTTCCCTTCTTCCCCCATGCGCCGGGAAATGGCAGGATATTCGGGTGGCGTTAATTTGGGACAGGATACCGACAACTCCGAAGACAGAGCCACTGGTGCTGTTGGCATTTGCTTGGGCGGTGCTTCAACCACGGGCGGCGCTGCTGTCACCTGTTCGGTCACCGGCTCCTGTACCGGTTTCGGCGCCGGTTCGGCTTGTTTCTTTTCGGAGACTTTCGGGGATTTCGCTACCAGCTGTTCCTGTTTTGGTTTGACCACCGGCTTCTTTACCGGCTGGAGTTTAACCGGTGCCGGTTCGGGCGATGCTTTAGGCGGCGTAACCGGCGCGGGTGGTGTGATCAATTCGGCAAACAATGTCAGCGCCTGTTCCGGATTTGGAATCAAGCGTTGATGCCATAAAAAATAAAATAGCGCGGCATGGACAACGAGTACAAACAACAGCCCAGGTAATGAAATAAAGCGCTGCTGCTGCCCTAAATAGTCAATATTTTTCCGGGATAGTGAATGCATTACAGAATAGACAAATCAGACAAACTTCTTATTTACTTGATCTAAAATACGCCGGATACCGCTGATTTTGATTTTTGACTCACCGGCAACAATCCCTGAGAACCACGCTATGCTGCAATTAAACGCACATCGATTCAGATTAAGCCAGTCAAATAAACATTTTAACGAAAACGATAATAATTATCAATAACCAAAGCTTATATTAAATTCCATTTCAACATACAATGTGATCGATTCCGGGCGATTCATTTGCAGTCATCGCACAGATAGTTTCATCACTTTCATTTACAACAATTAACATGACCTATTCCACTCCCAGTTTCTGGCGCCGCATCGTCTGCCTGATTTATGATTTTCTTCTGATATTGGCTGTTTTATTTATCGCCAGTTTCATTTTTCATTTTATTTTCACCGACACACAAGCTGCTTATTTCAAGCCGCTTTTTCAATGCTATCTGTTTGCCATCATGGGGTACTACTTTACCTGGTTCTGGACCCATGGCGGACAAACGCTCGCGATGCAAACCTGGAAGATGCGGCTTGTCACCGCGGATGGCAGCGGCCTGACAAAAAAACAAGCCATTGCCCGGTACTTATTTTCCTTAACGGGCATATTCATTTTTGTCGTTATCGATTGGGTTTTTCCCATTAATTTTATTTCTTACTATCAGCTTGTACTCATCAGCATTCTTATTTTTGGCTCCGGATTCATTTGGGCATTATTCGATCGCGATCGCCAGTACCTGCATGACCGGCTAGCCGGAACACGTATTATCCGGCTGGAGCAGTGATCGCCGGACTCGGTCACTACAGGCAAGGCAATGATAGATTCTTATTTATTTGCATAAATTTATATACGAAATTTACAATCTAATTTTTAAAAGAATGTATAATAAACTGATTGTTATCGATTTAATTATGCACTTATTTTGTTTATAAAGTTTAATCCCTGGAACCCGTAAAAATAAGCAATCCGACTTTTTTACAAATTAAAACACAACCCATGCGTAGCCAAATTATCTCAGCAGCCGCTGCTTTGAAAGTCCTATTCAGAGAATGTGCAATTCAGGCAAACATGTTCATCGTCATAACTTTAATGCTGTGCATTTTTGTCGTTGACTTAAATACTCCATTAGGAGTTGCTGCTGCAGTACCGTATATACTGGTGATATTTTCCAGCCTCTGGGTGAGCGGAATCCGGTTTACCTATTGCATTACCGCAATGACGCTTATTCTTACCATCATTGGCTTTTATCTATCTCCCGGCATTGTAATGCCGATGAATGTCGTAGTATTTAATCGCGGACTGACTTTGTTATTGATTATTTGTTCTGCATTGATGGTCATCAAGATCAAAAAAACGAATATCGACATGTCAACCTTGCTGACCCAGGTGCTGATTGACCCAATCACTGGCTATAAAAACAGACAGGCTTTTGAATCCGAGTTGGATACGGAAATCTTGCGTTCAAGACGGTATCACCGGAGCTTCTCCATCGCGATCATCGATCTCGATCTGCTTAAACTATTTAGCGATGACTATGATTACAAAAACAAGAATGACTCGATAAAACAGATTTCTCACGAGATCAAAACCAATATCAGAATCACCGATCTGTTCTATCGCATTGATATCAATGTATTTGCCATTTTATTTCCGGAAACGGATTTATACGAAGCGAAAAAAGTATGCGAATCGGTGCGCAAAAAAGTTTCCACCAAAATGGATAAAAACACTGAAAATAAAATCATGGTCAGCATCGGCATTGCCATGCTGGATGAAACCGATAACAAGTTAAAATTGTGTAAACGTGCCGAAGATGCGCTATTTACCGCAAAGCGGAATGGCGGAAACCAGGTTTCCACTCTGCCGCAGATCATCAATAAAGATAAATCGACGGTTCCTGCAATTTTATCGCGCTCAAGATCGACCGATACCGTTTAAGTTTTTTAGCGTGCGCTTTTTGCCCGCTCGAACCCGCCAAACGCGGCATAGCGCACATCAATTCCCGCTGTTAATACAGTAACTGAGTGCATTTACTGCTGCATTAAAGAAATTACTGCACATTCTCTTATATAATCCAGCGTATCCGTCAGACACAATGATTCATTTCTGAGATACCCATGAGTTTAATAAACAAGCCGATGGCCAAAAAATCAAGCGGCCATTCCTTCTCACCCAGAGTAGCCCGGTTATTGCGGGAATCCGGTTTGCTGATGCTGATGGGCGCGGCGCTTTATCTGGTGCTGATATTTTTCAGTTACGACCGCGGCGATGCCGGTTGGTCGCATAGCGGCGATTTCAATCAAATCCAGAACGCCGGGGGGCACGCCGGAGCTTGGCTGGCCGATTTGCTGCTGTATTTATTCGGCGCATCGGCATGGTGGTGGGTGGCATTCTTTCTGTCCGCAATCGCCTGGAGCTACCGCCGCATCGATAGCGCCGGCATTTTTGACCGTCACTCCTTGTTCCTGACCTTGGGCGGTTTTCTCTTACTACTGGCCGCCAGCAGCGGACTGGAATCACTGCGGTTTTATTCCATCAATATTGCCCTGCCGCTGATGCCGGGCGGCATGCTGGGTAATACCATCAGTCATTATCTATCGCAAATTCTCGGTTTTACCGGCGCAACATTGACCTTGCTTATCCTCATCGCTGTCGGCTTCAGTCAGTTTACCGGGTTGTCCTGGGTGCGATTTGTAGAAAAAATCGGTGAAAGTGTCGAAAATCTGCTGCTCCTGCTAATAAACACTTGGGAAACACGGCAGGATAAACTCGCCGGTATCATTGCCGCACGAACGCGCGATAAAATCGTCGAAAGCGAAAAAAAACGAGTAGAGAGCACACCATTGCTGCATATCGAACCGCCAACGACGGTGATTATTAAATCTCAGCGCATCATCAAAGAAAAACAACCTTCGCTGTTTTTCGATCTGCCCGATTCACCGCTACCGCCTTTGCATCTGCTGGACGAGCCGGAAAAAGATTTTGAAGTGCTATCCAAGGAAACCCTCGAATTCACGTCGCGCTTGATCGAACGCAAGCTTAAGGAATTTGGCGTCGATGTCAAAGTAGTCGCCGCTCTCCCCGGCCCGGTGATCACCCGGTATGAAATTGAACCGGCCGTGGGCGTCAAAGGCAATCAAGTCATCAATTTGATCAAGGATCTGGCGCGCGCTTTGTCCGTCGCCAGCATCCGCGTGGTTGAAACCATTCCGGGAAAAACCAGCATGGGATTGGAAATCCCCAATCCCAAACGGCAAATTGTGCGCTTGCAGGAAATTCTCAGTTCGCAGGTCTACGCCGATTCCCCCTCTCCGCTCACCATCGCGCTGGGTAAGGATATCAGCGGCCGCCCGATCGTATCCGATTTGGCCAAAATGCCGCACGCTTTGGTCGCGGGTACCACTGGCTCGGGCAAATCGGTCGCAATCAACGCAGTCATTCTCAGCTTGATTTATAAAACCACACCGGAACAAACCCGCCTGATCCTGATCGATCCCAAAATGCTGGAATTGTCGGTGTACGAAGGCATTCCGCATCTGTTAACTCCTGTGGTTACCGACATGCGCGAAGCCGCCAGCGCACTGCATTGGTGCGTCGGTGAAATGGAGCGGCGTTACAAGCTGATGTCGGCATTGGGTGTGCGTAATCTCAGCGGCTACAACCAGAAAATACGCGATGCAGCTAAAAGCGAAGAACCCGTCGTTAATCCATTGCTGCCGCCGGGAGAAGAGCCGGAATATCTGGATGAGTTGCCGCTCATTGTCGTGGTGATCGATGAACTGGCTGATTTGATGATGGTCGCCGGTAAAAAAGTCGAACACTTGATCGCCCGGCTGGCCCAAAAAGCGCGCGCATCCGGCATCCATCTGCTGCTGGCGACGCAACGCCCATCGGTCGATGTGATTACCGGTCTGATTAAAGCCAACATTCCGACCCGCATCGCTTTTCAGGTATCGAGCAAAATCGATTCGCGCACCATTCTCGATCAAATGGGCGCGGAAGCTCTGCTCGGCCAAGGCGATATGCTGTATCTGCCGCCCGGCAGCGGTTACCCGCAACGCGTGCACGGCGCTTTTGTCGCCGACCACGAAGTGCATAAAGTAGTCGAATATCTGAAAGAACATGGCGAACCGAATTACATCGAGGAAATTCTGCAAACTAGTGATGAAGAAAACGATAGCGGCGATTCCTCCGAACTGAAAAAACCGCAAGGCGAAGCCGATCCGCTTTATGATGAGGCCGTGGCCATCGTCGTCAAAACCCGCCGCGCATCGATTTCCCTGGTGCAAAGGAATTTACGCATCGGCTATAATCGCGCCGCCCGTCTTATTGAAGACATGGAGCGCGCCGGTCTGGTCTCATCCATGCAAAGTAACGGCAACCGGGAAGTATTGGCTCCGGCACGCAACGAATGAACAATGTCCCTGCCGTCATGCGCTTCATACCCCCATTTCATTTTAGGAATACTATGGCCCGCTCAAGCTGTCTCGTTTTTCTCCTGCTCGTCAGCAGTCTGATACCACACTGGGCTGAAGCAGCCGCCATCACCAGCTTGAAAAGCTTCATTCAGCAAACGCGCACGGTTCGCGCTAATTTCTCTCAGACGCTGTACGACAAAAGCGCGCGCACGGTACAAGAATCGCAAGGCACGATGCAATTTGAACGTCCGGAGAAATTCCGCTGGACGTATGACAAACCTTACGAGCAATTAATCGTCGGCGATGGCAGCAAGGTATGGTTTTATGACCACGATCTGAACCAAGTCACCGAGCGGCCATTCAATATCGCCATCGGCAGCAGCCCGGCTGCGCTGTTGGCGGGCAGCAGCGCCATCGAAGAGAATTTTGAACTGGTTGAATTGGGTGTGCAAAACGAAATGGAATGGCTCGAAGCTATTCCCAAAAGCAAGGAAAGCGCATTCGAGTTCATCCAAATGGCTTTTTCTCCGGATGGCGTGCTCAAAATCATGGCATTACGCGATAATTTCGGCCAAACCACCATCCTGTCATTCTCCGATTGGGACAAAAATCCAACGCTACCCGCCGATTTATTCCAATTCACACCGCCTGGAAATGCCGACGTCATCCGTGAGTGAAGCCGATCTGTTTGCACCGAATCAACCTCAAGTACCGCTGGCGGAACAATTACGTCCCAAACATCTGAACGATATCATCGGGCAAAGCCATCTACTCGGCACCGGCAAGCCATTGCGGTTGGCGTTTGAATCGGGCAAACCGCACTCGATGATTTTGTGGGGCCCACCGGGAACCGGAAAAACCACGCTGGCGCGCATCATGTCGACCGAGTTCAACAGCGAATTCATTGCGCTGTCCGCCGTGCTGTCCGGCATCAAGGACATCCGCGCCGCCATCGAGCAAGCCGAATTGACGTTGCAACAAAGCGGAAGGCATACCATCCTGTTTGTCGACGAAGTGCACCGTTTCAACAAATCGCAGCAAGATGCTTTCCTGCCCTACGTCGAACAAGGATTGATCACCTTTGTCGGCGCCACCACGGAAAACCCATCGTTTGAAGTTAATAACGCGTTACTGTCGCGGGCGCAGGTTTATGTGCTGACCGCGTTGTCGGAAGCGGAGTTATCCCAGCTCCTGGAGCGCGCGCAAAAGCTGGCGCTGGGTGATCTGCAATTCTCCGCCGAAGCACGGCAACTGTTGATCGAATACGCTGACGGCGACGCCCGGCGTCTGCTGAATCTGCTCGAGCAAATCCAGAGCGCGGCGGAAACCGGAGCCATCACGCATATCGAAAAGGATATAGTCGTTAATACCTTGTCACGCAATAACCGCAACTTCGATAAAGGCGGCGATGCGTTTTACGATCAGATATCCGCATTGCACAAATCGGTACGCGGATCCTCGCCGGATGCGGCGCTGTACTGGTTGTGCCGCATGCTGGATGGTGGCGCCGATGCGTTGTATATCGGGCGGCGGTTGATCCGCATGGCCACGGAAGATATCGGTCTGGCCGATCCGCGCGCCCTGCGCTTGACGCTCGATGCGTGCGAGACTTACGAGCGGCTGGGCAGCCCGGAAGGCGAACTGGCACTGGCGCAAGCGGCGCTGTATCTCGCCTGCGCACCGAAAAGCAACGCCGCCTATTTAGCTTACAATAAAGCACGTTCACTGGTTGCACACGACAAATCGCGCCGCGTGCCGGTGCATTTGCGCAATGCGCCGACCAAACTGATGAAGGATATCGGCTACGGCGATGCCTACCGTTACGCGCACGATTGCCCGGAAGCCTATGCTGCGGGAGAGAATTATTTTCCGGATGACATGCCCGAAGTCAGTTTTTATCAGCCGACCGCTTATGGCCTGGAACAGAAAATCCGGGAAAAACTGGCTTATTTGCGCAACCTGGATGAGAAAGCAAAGCATAAAATATAGCTATCTGTTTCTATCGATTATTTTTGGAGTCTTTGCATGTTAGAAATTCAACAATTACGCACCGATCTGGACACTGTCACCCGGCAGTTGGCCAAAAGAGGTTACGCCTTTCCCGTGGAAGCGTTCAATGCCCTGGAAGCGGAACGGAAAAAAGTCCAGACCGAAACCCAGGAACTGCAAGCGCAGCGTAATTCGGCATCGAAAAAAATCGGCCATGCCAAAAGCAAAGGCGAAGATGTCTCCGCCATCATGGCCGAAGTCGCCCATCTAGGCGATGCCTTGAAGCAAGCGGAAGACCATCTGGAGCAAATTCAACAGCAATTGCAAAAAATACTGCTGGAAGTACCGAATCTCCCGCATGACAGCGTGCCGGAAGGCAAAGACGAAACCGGCAACGTGCAAATCCGCCGCTGGGGAGAGCCGCGCACATTTGACTTTGCCATCCAGGATCACGTCAGTGTCGGTGAGGGTCTGGGATTGCTGGATTTTGAAACCGCCGCAAAACTTAGCGGCGCGCGTTTCAGTTTGATGAAAGGCGGACTGGCACGCCTGCATCGGGCTTTGGCGCAATTTATGCTGGATACGCACACGCAGGAACATGGCTACACCGAAACTTATGTGCCCTACCTGGTCAACCGCGATAGCTTGCGCGGCACCGGACAGTTACCCAAATTCGAGGAGGATTTGTTTTCCGTTCATGCCGGTGGCGCAAATCCGTCCGGCGAGGCGTCTACGGCTGATTTTCATCTCATTCCCACCGCCGAAGTCCCGATCACCAACATGGTGCGCGATGACATCGTGCCGCTGCAAGCGCTGCCGCTGAAATACGTGGCGCATACACCCTGCTTCCGTTCCGAGGCGGGCAGTTACGGACGCGATACGCGCGGTTTGATCCGCCAGCATCAATTCGACAAAGTCGAACTGGTGCACATCGTCCACCCTGAGCAATCGTATGAAGCATTGGAGCAACTGGTCGGCCATGCGGAAAAGATTCTGCAAAAACTCGACTTGCCGTACCGGGTCATGGCCTTGTGCACCGGCGATATGGGCTTCTCGGCGGCAAAAACCTACGACATCGAAGTCTGGCTGCCCGCGCAGAACACCTACCGGGAAATCTCCTCGTGCAGCAACTGCGAAGCATTTCAGGCGCGGCGCATGCAAGCACGTTTCCGCAATGAAAACGGCAAACCGGCGCTGCTGCACACGTTGAACGGCTCCGGCCTGGCCGTCGGACGCACGCTGGTGGCGGTGCTGGAGAATTATCAGAACGCCGACGGCAGTGTGACTATTCCGGAAGTTTTGCGCCCTTACATGAATGGTCTTGACCAACTCGCAAGTAGCAGAGGACAATGAAACCGGACCTCACCTTTTCACCTTCTTATAGGACACGTCATCATGCACAATGAAAATACCCATGAGCCTAATAACGCCCCGGGCAGCGACAACGATATCAAAGCACTGGAAGCCGAAGTCCGTGAAGCCATCGCCAGCGGTTCGCATATTCAGGAAACGGTGCATCGCTTAACGCTGAAAGCCATGAATGCGAAAAACGTCGATCCGGAATCGTTGCGGCGCATCATCACGGCCGTGATGCAAGGGATACACGATGGCGCGGCGCAGCAATTGCAACAAGCAGCCAATCAAACCCAGGCGGCCAAATCACAAATTACCGATGCCGTGGCCGGACTGGATTCAGCGCTGGCAAGATTTGCCGAAGCCTCCAAACTGGCCGTCGAAGAAGCCGCAGGCCAGGCCAAGCGATTCTCCGATACCGAATTGGCGCGCACCCGTTCCGAGCTGGAAAGCCTCGAAAGTTTGTTCGTGGAGACGTTGCATCACACCGCCACCGCAGCGCAAGGGCTGATTGCCGATGTGCTGCTCGATCTGAGCCACCATGCCAAAAATACCGGCACTCACGTGGGCTCGCAGCTGAAGGAAACCTTAGCGACTTTTGCGCAGCAGATCGCGTCGGTTGGCAATGTGCAAGTGGAAACCGGCGCCAGTCTGGCGCAAAAGACGGCTGATATTGTCAGCAAAGCCGCCAGCGGTGTACTGTCGGGAATCAAGGATCAAACCAAAACCGGCAAACACTAAAAACAAGCCAGCTGAGCTGTATTAGCTGTGATCTTCACCACCGAGCGCATCGATAACATCTGTGATCAGCTGGTTCAGCTCGCCGGTCATGATGGTAAAATCGCTGACGAATAATTCCTCCGCGCTCTCGGTGGACTCCTTCAGAATATCCTGCGGTGCAATGCGCCGCAGTTGCAAGTTGTCCTGCAGCACAAACGAGATTTTGCTATCCCATGTCATGGCGAGTTTGATCGCCTTTTTCCCGGCGCGGATATGGCGCGCGGTTTCTTCCGCTTCCAAAATGTGATGGGAATACTTGATGGTTTCCTTCTCATCGCTCATCCCTTGCAGCTCGCAATCGCGGTCGACGGTGAAAATCGATGGCAAATCGCCATCAACTGTCAGCCAGCGCGTCATCGCCGATGACGGCGAAATCTTCGTTTCCAGCGGCGCCAGCGTGATGCCCTGCACCGTTTTCACCAGCACTTCGATGAACTCCTCGGCTTTATGGGCGCTGGACGTATCCAGAATCAGCCGGTTATTCAGCGCATCGATCCAGGCGTAGGTTTTATGGCGCTGCGCAAAAGCACGCGGCAGCAGCTCGACGATAGTCGCTTCCTTGATATCGCGCACCTGTTTCTTACCCGCCTTGTAACCCTGCATCTGCTCGATCTGCACGATACGGTTTTTCGCATGCTGGTTGATCACCCCAGCGGGCAACAACTTTTTCTCCACCCCGAACGCAATCAGCCAATGCTGCCCATAGGCATGCACAAAATTCGGCTGCTCGTCACGCGGCGTCAGCCAGCCGCGGCTTTGCAATTCCATTTGCATGCAAGGCTGCAAGGCATGCTGGGAAAGCGCTTCTTCCAGGCTATCCGGGGTTATATTTCCACTGGTAATACGATAAGCTTGTATATTTCTAAACCACATAGTTTTTGTCAGTTAATCGATTGATCTGTTGGGTACTCATCACGGCATGAAAAAAATTTATTCCGCCAATAATCTGATGGAAGCGCAGATAGTACTTGATCTGCTCGCACACGCCTACATTCCGGCGCAAATTTTCAACCAATACGCGCAAGGCATGGCCGGAGAAATACCGGTCCACCACGCCTGCCCGGAAGTATGGATCAAGCGCGACGAAGACTATGAACGTGGCAAACATGTGATTGAAACCTACGAAAACACCCCGGTCACTACCGGCAACGTGCAATGCCCATCCTGCGGCGAGGAGAATCCGGCCAATTTTCAGTTGTGCTGGAAATGCGGGGGTGGATTGGAAATTGCTGAGCATCGCCAACCCTGAGTTGATGCTGACTTTTGATCTCTCGTCACCCGATTTGCTGTTGAAGCCATTGCCGTCCCTTCGGGGTTAATCGATAACGTTGTGTGGGACTGCGCGGTGAATCGGGTTGCGTGCGCTCGATCCAATCACCCGCCAATGCCGGATTCAAATAATTTTCCCGGAAAGTCGGGCGATGCGTCAGTCCCAAAGCCTGCATCAAATCATTACTGCTAAGTTCTCCGCTACCCATTGCTCGAATAAGTTTTGCTACTTGGTCGGTTACTTGATCGGCTACTTGGTCGGTCGTTTGATGGGAATCAGCCACTTCGAGGATGGCAGCAAGTAACTTGCCAAGCATATACTCGACGAACGGTGTCGCATCCGCTCGCTCATCCGCTGCCGCCAAAGCTTGATAATAACTTTCTTGATGCTCCCTGACCATTGTCTCCACAGGCAGATAAGCCAACAAAGCATTCCATTCCCGCAAAATCAAAGTTTGCCACAACCGCCCCATCCGGCCGTTGCCGTCGGCAAAGGGATGAATGAATTCAAACTCGTAATGGAAGACACAACCGGCGATCAGCGGGTGTTCGGTCGTTATCGTCAACCATTCGAGCAGATCGGTCATCAGCTTCGGTATCCGATTGGCAGGCGGCGCCATGTGCACCAACTGTTTGCCCTGGAAAATACCGACACCGCCGGAACGATAACATCCGGCTTCATCCACCAAGCCGCGCATCAACAACTCGTGCGCCGACAATAAATCCAGCTCGGAACCGGCACGCCAACCCTCCATCGCCTCATAGGCCGCAAAGGCATTGCGCACCTCCTGAATTTCACGGGGATGACCCAGCACCCGCTTACCTTCGATTACGGCGGTCACCTGTTCCAGCGTCAGCGTATTGTTCTCGATGGCCAACGAAGCATGAATGGTGCGGATACGATTTTCCCGCCGCAAACGTGGCGTCAGGCGCTGTTCGGCCAGCACGGTGTAGCGGCCGATGGTTTCACTGATCGCTGCGACCAAATTTACGATTGCCAGGGTGATGGTGTAGGGTGGCTGGTAGGTCATGCCACTTCCCAACGTATCTCATGCAAAGATGCAGAGACTTGAAGAAATACTTCCATAGTCATTCTCGCAATTGGATGGTGCTATCACAAACGCTCATATTCTATTTCTCTTCCACAATCCGATCATCTTTCAGAACCACGACACCCGCCCCAATGCGTTTGGCCCGTTCACGCGCTCTTTGAGCAGCTCGCTTCATAGCGATCTCGGCCGCAGCTAAGTCCGGGTCGCGTTGTTTTTGTTTCTTGCCAGAATTTACAGTCTGATTATTCATGCTTTCACACCTTCATCGATCAGCACAGTATGTTGAAGAAAGTCAGCAAACTCCAGCTTTATGGCGTCGCGCAAATTTCTGGAATTCCTATCGTCATTCAATCGATTATTTTTCTCCGACTCAATTTTACACGACATAATCCGTTGCGATCCCGCCGTCACTTGGTTTACCATCCCTACCCACTTCAACGACCGAAACACAACCCCATGCTGCCTTCCATCGAACAACGCCTCGCCACCGAACTCGCAGTTAAATTCTCGCAAATCCAGGCCACGATTCAATTGCTCGACGATGGCGCGACGGTGCCTTTTATTGCCCGTTACCGCAAGGAGGCGACCGGCGGGTTGGACGATGCACAGTTACGCTTGCTGGCGGAGCGCTTGCATAGTTTGCGCGAGCTGGAGAAGCGGCGCGCGGCGATCATCGGGGCGATTGAGAAGCTTGGCAAGATGACGCCGCCGTTACTCGATGCGCTGACGCACGCAACGGATAAAGCGCATCTGGAGGATTTGTACCTGCCGTACCGCAAAAAACGTCGCACCAAGGCGCAGATTGCGCATGAGGCCGGGTTGCAGCCATTGGCGGATAGCCTGTTGAACGATCCGCGGCTCGATCCACAAGCCGAGGCGGCGAAATACCTGAAAGCGCCGTTCACCAGCGAGGATGGCGACAATCCCGGTGTCGCCGATGCGGCTGCCGCGCTGGAAGGCGCGCAGCATATTTTGATTGAGCGCTTTGCCGAACATGCGCCGCTGCTGCAAATCTTGCGCGATTATCTGCGCACGCATGGCGTACTGACCGCGAAAGTGGCCAAGGACAAGAAGGACGGCGATACCAAATACACCGATTACCACGATTACAGTGAAGCCATCACGAAAATCCCGTCGCATCGTGCGCTGGCGTTGCTGCGCGGCGAACGTGAAGGGGTGTTGAGAATCAAGCTGCTGCTCGATTCCGAATTGGAGGAAAAAGCCCGCAATTTAACGCTCAATCCCTGTGAACAACAGATCGCGCGGCAATTCAATATCCGCAACCAGAACCGTGCGGCGGACGGCTGGCTGATCGACACGGCGCGCGCAGCTTGGCGCACAAAAATCTTCTCGCACCTGGAAACTGAATTGATGAGCAATTTACAGGAGCATGCGGAAACCGAAGCGATCCGCGTGTTCGCGCAGAATCTTAAAGCCCTGCTGCTCGCCCCGCCCGCCGGTGCGCGCGTAACCATCGGTTTGGATCCGGGTTTGCGCACTGGCGTGAAAGTGGCGGTGGTCGACGCGACCGGCAAAGTGCTTGATACCGCGACGATTTATCCACATGCGCCGAAGAACGATTGGGATGGCGCATTGCACACGCTGAAACAACTGGCCGAGCGCCATTCCGCGACACTGATTGCCATCGGCAACGGCACTGCATCGCGCGAAACCGATCAATTGGCGAAGGAGCTGATCAAACGCTACCCGCAGTTCAAGCTCACATCGATCATGGTGTCGGAAGCCGGTGCTTCGGTGTATTCCGCGTCCGAGCTCGCATCGGAGGAATTGCCGGATCTGGATGTGTCGCTGCGCGGCGCGGTGTCGATCGCCCGCCGGTTGCAAGACCCGCTCGCCGAATTGGTCAAGATCGATCCGAAATCGATCGGCGTCGGCCAGTACCAGCATGACGTCAATCAAAGCCAGCTGGCGCAATCGCTCGACGCGGTGGTGGAAGACAGCGTCAACGCCGTCGGTGTCGACGTCAACACCGCCTCCCCCGCGTTGTTGCGCTACGTGGCCGGGCTAAGCGGCAAAATCGCACACAATATCGTCGCTTACCGCGACGGCAAAGGCCGGTTCGCCAAGCGCGCCGAATTGCTGAAAGTACCGGGGTTAGGCGAGAAGACTTTCGAGCAAGCCGCCGGATTCCTGCGCATCCCGAATGGCGCCAACCCGCTCGACGCCTCGGCCGTGCACCCGGAATCGTACCCATTGGTTGAACAAATTCTCAATGACATTAAACTCAATGTCACTGCATTGATCGGTAATTCATCCGCGTTACAATCGATCCGCCCGGAAAAGTACGTCACCGCGCAATTCGGTCTACCGACCGTCAAAGACATCCTACACGAACTGGAAAAACCCGGCCGCGACCCGCGCTCCACGTTTAAAACCGCGACGTTCAAGGAAGGCGTCGAATCGATCAAGGACTTGCACCCCGGCATGGTGCTCGAAGGCGTGGTCACCAACGTCGCCGCATTCGGCGCATTCGTCGACATCGGCGTGCATCAGGACGGCCTGGTGCACATCTCGGCACTGGCGGACAAGTTCGTCAAAGACCCGCATACCGTTGTCAAGGTGGGGCAAGTCGTCACCGTCAAGGTGGTGGAAGTGGATGAGAAGCGCAAACGGATTGCGCTGACGATGCGGTTGAGCGATAGCGCAGCGGCAAAACGCTAAGGAAACGGTTTGATTGCGATACCATTGCCGCTGGCAAGCAGCCATCGTCAATCGTCTTCATCCGGCTCGCCGGATTCAAATAACCCAGCTAATTGAGCAGGAACCTGAACGCCTTCGTCGCGCACGCGACGCTTGATTTGGCGCAACCGCGCCTTGATGTCCATTAACTGTTTGGCTTCTTCGGCAGTCAGCGCTGCACTCTCCGCCAGACGGAGCGACCAGTTGTGGAGGCTCATCGCCAAAGCCGGGCCGTACGCGGCAAAGTTGGCTTGCGCCATCTGCTCGTAAATCGCCACCGCACGGCCGATCGCTGTTAGCGCTTGTGCGCGTTGCCCGTCTTCCGCCAGATAAACTGACCAGTTATTGAGGCTTTGCGCCAAATCCGGGCCATACGCGGCAAAGTTGGCTTGCGCCAGTTGCTCGTAAATAGTCACCGCACGGCCGATCGCTTTTAGCGCTTGCGCGCGCTGTCCGTCCGCTGCCAGATAAATCGACCAGTTGTTGAGGCTACTCGCCAGATCCGGCCCGTACGCGGCAAAGTTGGCTTGCGCCAGCTGCTCGCGGATTGCCACCGCGCGGCCGATCGCTTTTAGCGCTTGTGCGCGCTGTCCGTCTTCCGCCAGATAAACCGACCAGTTGTTGAGGCTCATCGCCAGGTCCGGCCCGTACGCGGCAAAGTTGGCTTGCGCCAGTTGCTCGTAAATACTCACCGCACGGCCGATTGCTGTTAGCGCTTGTGCGCGCTGCTCGTCTTCCGCCAGACGGAGCGACCAGTTGTTGAGACTCATCGCCAGAACTGCGCCGTACGCGGCAAAGTTGTCTTGCGCCAGTTGCTCGTAAATACTGACTGCGGGGCCGATCGCTGCCAGCGCTTGTGCACGTTGCCCATCCTCCGCCAGACGGTTCGACCAGTTGTTGAGGCTACCCGCCAGATACGGGCCGTGCGCGGCAAAGTTGGCTTGCGCCAGCTGCTCATAAATCGCCACCGCGCGGCCGATCGCTGCCAGCGCTTGTGCGCGCTGCCCGTCCCCAGCCAGACGGTTCGACCAGCTGTTGAGGCTCAATGCCAGATCCGGACCGTACGCGGCAAAGTTGGCTTGCGCCAGTTTCTCGTAAATACTCACCGCACGCCTGATCGCTTTCAGCGCTTGTGCGCGTTGCCCGTCTTCCGTCAGACGAAGCGACCAGTTGTGGAGACTACCTGCCAGAGCCGGGCCGTAAACGGCAAAGTTTTCTTGCGCCAATTGCTCGTGAGCTTGTACCGCTTTTTGCTCGGTGGCGAGGGCGAGTGGCAGCAGGGTTCGCTCCAGGTTATTCCGGCGTAACGCAACATTGATCAAGGCACTGCGCTCATCGTCTTGAACCACCCAGTCAATCAAAGCTTGCAATGGCCATACTCGTTGCAAAATAAACCGCACGTCGTGTATCAGTCGCCCCAAGGTTGAGCTGGCTTTTCGCTGATCCGGCGCTGCTGCCAGTGCGCAGTATTGCCATATACCAGCCTGATCGGCGGCGATTTGGGTCAATGCATAGTGCAGCAAATCGGCGGCAAGCAGGTCGGGTTGCAATACGGGAATCCCACCATTCCGCCACAGGCTGGTTTGCTTGAGTTGATTCAGCGCAGGCAAGCGATAATCAAGCGGCAATGCCTCACTCATTTGAATCAGTTGGCGCAGTGCTTCCGCGGGTAACTTGCCGGTGATACCGGCCAAGGCGCGCAATAAGACTAGACCATCAGGATCGATGTGCAGTCGCTTAGCTTCCTTGACTAGGCGGTTGATTTCGTATTGCTGCACCAAAGCGCGCAGAATCTCAGGCGCGTTCAGCTCGTACGCGCTGGGTTGCTGCATGCAATGCACGGCCAGCGCCAGCACGAACAGCGGGCGTCGGTGCGCTTCATCGCGTTGCTGCCACTGGTGAAAGGTGTCTTGCGTGAGCGGCAGCCGCGGCACAGCATATTGTTGCCGCTGGTGCAGTGACTGCCATGCTTGCTGAAACAATTGCCATGCATCGCTATTGGTGTCATTGCCATCCCCCAGGCCGGTCAATTCGATCTCGGGTACAATGATGGTTTGCGCAACTTGTGTCAGTCGCTTGAGAAAATCGCCGTTGCGACCAACCAGCAGCACGCGCAATTTGCTTGTCACTTGCTGTTGTGCGAGTGCTTCCAGCAGTGTGCTCACTTTGTCCGGGCGTTGCTCCGGATTATCGATCACCAGCAACGTTCCTGCTCCGCCGGTATACCAGCTGCCGCTCAGCCCTTGCGCTTCACCCGCCTGCCAGCTTTTTTGGTCGCGTAATTGGCGGGCGAATTCGAACGCCAGCCGGGTTTTGCCGGTACCACCTTCGCCGGTGATCAGGCGGCAACTGATCTGTTGCGGCGCGTCCGCCCAAGCGTGCAAAGTTTGCAGTTCCTGTTCGCGGCCGATCAGGCCGGTCAGGCGACTTTTCCAGCTCAGCAGGTATTCGATGCTGGCGGCGTTGAAGCTGGCGCTGAGATCGGGAATGTTAAGGCAGCGCTGGCCCTGACCTTCGCTGATGATGCATTCGCCATCCTGCCAGCCGATGGACAAACCGCTCAGCCAGGACTGCAAGGTTTGCAGCAGACCGGCGGGTGCTTGCGCTGTGGCGCCGATCAATTGACGCAAGCGCTCGGGATCTTCGCCACGCAATAATCCAACGAGCAGACGGTGCGGCAGCGGATCGTCCAGGGTATGAAATTTCAACGCGTTGACACCCTGCAAAAACACCGAACACTGCGCGATGTGCTCGGGCGTCGCGCCCGGCAGCAGCACCGGAATGACGCAATGCCGACGCTGCTGGATTTGCCGCCGCAGCGCGGCATCAGCTTCCGCTTGCTGGTACGGGCCGATGCCGTCCGGCCCGAAGAAAATCACGATAAACCGGCTGTCGCGCAATCCTTGCTCCAGATTGCGCAGCCATTCATCGCCCGGCGCGATATCCCATTTATCCAGGAAACAGCTCAGCCCTTGTTTTTCCAACGCAGCGGCGATGATCTCTACCGATGGCTTATCGGCACTGTGATGCGACAGGAAAGCGTCAGGCGGATTATCGGTCATTCATCATCCAGGGAAGTTGTAGAAAGCGGCAAACTACGCAGCATCGCGCCGATGATAAATCGTCTTTGCAGCAGCGGGGAGATTTTTCAGCAATGGCTGCGGAATGACATCTTAAGTTTCCATCGTTCCGGAAGCGGAAGCGTACACCATGCTGTTGCTTGGTCTGGGTTGATTGGGATTTGCCGCGCCGCAAAAACAAACCCCGCCACTCGGGCGGGGTTATCTTAAAGCACGGCAAAGTCAGTTTAAACGCTTTGCTTTCTGCGCCGCGCCATGAAACCAACCAGTCCCAATCCAGCCAGCAGCATTGCGTAGGTTTCGGGTTCGGGTACGGCGGTCACTTGATCGAAATTGATATTGTCGATACCCACATTCCAATCGTTATAACCGAAGCGGATCGATATAGGGCCATTATGCGTCAGCCCGGGTGTGAAACTACTGTGTGTACCGCCCGATCCTAGGATTGTCAACGGCGAATAATCGACCAATACCGTATTGCTGGTACCATCCAGAATCCGTACTTGAGAGCCGGGGTGATCGGTGAAACTATAACCCCCAATGTCAAAGCTATTCAAGCGAATTGCCCAGCCGGGTTCCGGCACCAGGGTAATTTCTGCGAAGTGATCCGAACTGGTCACACTATAAGCAACGTTTGTCAGATCACCGTAGCCTGTAGCCCAGAAATCGAGGTTATTGTAAGCCACCGTACCCGTGCTGATTTGCCATGTGCGGTATTCAGTGGTGACGTTTGGCGTATAGCCGTTTCCGATCAGATACGATCCCACCGCATCACTCGGGGCATTAACGTTATCCCCATAGCTTCCCGAGATATCGCCAAAATTTGGTACTCCCGGGTCCAAATCGAAAGTCAGCACTGTAGCGTGAGCCGATGCGGCCAGCAAAACGGCGGCTCCCGCTAGTGTCGTTTGTAATAAAAGCGATTTAGCTTTCATAATATATTCTCCTCATTCGTAATCCGATGCGACCAGTATTATTGTTGTGCCGAGGTGCACGCAATCTAACGATCACTCGTCTAATCATTAAAAAATAAAAAAGTTTTTTGCAAAATGCTCAGTATCAAATTTCATGGCAGTAATGCGAAATAAATTATACATTCATCAAGTTACAAGCATGTAGGAAAAATTAACGCTGGTTTACCGGATGAACCACCATAAAAATAAGTGCCTTTCTATAATAAGTGTTAGAACAACAAGATAGCTATAGTTGATACTGCCTTTTTTTACCAGGATATCTGTCACTATTATGGGTACCCTCCACTTTCCGCCAATCCGTTGATCCCACCCGGCGTTCAGCGGTCTCTGAATATTTGTGGCCGCATCACATCGCATTTTTGAGTGTGTTATAGTGAAAACGGCATCGCATCACGCCACTCCTGTTAACGCTATGTGGAGGATCGAGATGAAGAAAAGTAAGCTTGATTTACGTGAAGCAATTGTTGATACGGCAATCGCCATCGCGGAACGTTCTAACTGGGAAGCGGTACGGTTGTTTGATGTAGCGGCGGAACTCGATATTACGCTGGATGAAATCCGGGTTCATTTCCGCGAAAAGGAGGATCTGGTCGATGCCTGGTTCGACCGGGCCGACAGCCAGATGCTACGGGCGGCGGAAACGGTTGAATTCATGTCGCTGCCGCCACGCGAACGCTTGCAGTTGCTCACGATGGCTTGGCTGGATGCCTTGACCGCACACCGTAAGGTTACGCGGCAGATGATCGGCGCCAAGCTGGAGCCTGGTCACCTGCATATCCAGATTCCCGCCATCATGCGCGTCAGCCGCACCGTGCAATGGCTGCGCGAAGCCGCACAACGCGATGCCACCTCGGTGCGTCGCGCGCTGGAGGAAACCGCGCTGACAACGATCTATCTCGCGACTTTCGCCTACTGGATGCAGGATGACTCGGAAAATTCACAGAATACACGGGACTTTCTGGCGCACAAACTGAAGTATGCGGAATCCCTGGATCATCTGGTCTACAGGACATCGCATGAAGAAACCGTAGCTGACGCCGCCACAGAAACACAATCCCCCCATGAAATCCCGGAATCGCTTGAATCCTCACCGCTGACCGAACCGGTAGTACATGAAAGGCATGCGAAATCCGGTTAAACCGTGGATCCCATCACGCATGCATTAAGTGGCGCCCTCCTGGCACGGGCTGCGGCGCCAGCCATGGCGCAACGGCAGCGCGAAGAAACCGTTGTGCCGCTTCGCCTGTACGTTATCACCGGTTGTGCCGCGGCCGCATTTCCGGATATCGATTTTGCGCTGCGGCTGATCGATACACTAACGTATCTCAACTGGCATCAGGGCCCGACACATTCGCTGATCCTGTTGCCGCTATGGGCATGGCTATTGGCTTGGCTAGCTTCAAGGCTCACGCGTAAACGCTATGCGTGGCAATTATTTTACCGGCCTGCTTGTTTAGGTCTCGCCATTCATATTGCCGGAGACTTGATCACGTCGTATGGATTGATGCTGCTCGCACCTTTCTCCACGGAGCGTTTTTCCTTGCCGCTGGTTTTCGTTATCGACCCTTGGTTCAGCTTGATCATCATTGCCGGTCTTGTGACTTCATGGCGTTATCCGCAGCAAAGAATCCCAGCCATCATGGCATTGACCGTATTGTGCGGTTATGTGATTTTTTTATCCACGTTGCGCCAGCAGGCAATCGCCGTCGCCAATCAATACATCCATACGCACACCATACCGCAAGCACACATCAGCGTGCTGCCACAGCCACTGTCGCCGTTTCACTGGAAAATCATCATCCAGCACGATGACAACTATCACCTCGCCAATGTCAATCTGCTGCCATCCGGCCATCAACAGCACAATCAAACCACTTGGCTGCTCATCCGCATGGCTGATGCTTATCGCCCGGTCGTGGAGAATAACTGGCAAATCCAGCAGCAATTCGGCGGCGACCCGGCAGAAATAATGCTCGCCCGCGAAGCCTGGCTGCACCCCGCTTTTGCGCCCTTTCGAGCATTCGCTCAGTTCCCGGTACTGGAACGCATCGATATTTCGGAGCAAGGCCAGTGCGCTTGGTTCTATGATCTACGCTTCAAATTCCCGGAATTGCCGCCCTCTTTCCGCTACGGCGCATGCCGCCAGAACGACCGCACCGGTTGGAAAATGGTCCGGCAACGGGGATTGTTCTATATCGACTGACAGCACAGCCACAAAGCGCACACGCACGCTGCATGCATGGCAACACAAACGGTACCATTCAGTTTATGATGTAGTAACCATCACATAAGGAGACCATCATGGCCAAAGGACAGCAACGCAAAACCAAGGAAGCGAAAAAACCTAAAAAGGAAGCACCGAAGTAATTAAGAAATAGCGCTACAAAGGGTACATTTTGACTACACCGCTGGTGAATGAATCATTCTCTTGGTTTATTTTTCATTTTCAATGACACTCATCCAGCGGCACGTTCGATTACCTTAAAACACTTATTTAAGCAATTTTTCTGAAAACCAGTTCTCCATGAGTTCACTGAACACCGATTATTTTGTCCGTTGCATCGCCATCTTGAACCGGGCGTTCGATGGTTTGAATCAGCAGCCGCAAGACAGTGATATGTACGATATTTATCGTGCGGCCTGCGTCAAAGAATTCGAGATCATTCTGGAGCAAACTGGTAAGCTGCTGAAGAAATGCTTAAAACCTTATTTCGCTTCCAGCAAGCAGGTCGATCAATTACTGTTCAAAGATATTTTCCGCCAGGCGGCCAAGCATGGATTGATTTCGCTTGATGAGGCCGAACGCTGGCTGATTTATCGCGATAACCGCAACGACACCGCGCACGATTACGGCGAAGGTTTTGCCAATGAAACCTTACGGTTGCTGCCCCAATTCATTCAGGATGCCCGCCGTATCTCAGAGGTATTCCGGCAGCAATGACAATACAGCTTTTATTACGTGAACAAGATCGCAAGCGGCTAATAGAGTTGCTGCATGCACATTTACCGGCTGTCACCGCTTGGGCCTATGGTTCGCGAGTCAATGGCGATGCCCATGAAGCCAGTGATCTGGATCTGGTATTGCGCACGCCGGATTTAAGTCCGATTCCGCTGGAAGATTTGGATGCCTTTTTGCAAGCTTTGCAACAGTCGAATATTCCGATTGTCATCGAAGCACGCGACTGGGCACGCTTACCTCCGCCGTTTCATCAAGAAATACTGAAAAAGTATGCGGTAGTACGAACAGACCATACTTGACCGGTTTGGAATTGCCTGGTGACTGAATTTTCAATCCAACCGCACACAGCTACGAGCTTGCGGCTTTACCCCACGAATCGCGCAACGTTACAGCACGGTTAAATACCGGCTTACCGGGCTTCATATCGAGCCGGTCGGCGACAAAGTAGCCGTTGCGTTCAAACTGGAAGCTTTGTTCCGGCTGCGCATCGCACAACGATTGTTCCACATACGCGGTGATGATTTGTTTCGATCCGGGATTCAACGCGGTTTTGTAGTCCTTGTCACCGCTATCCGGATGGGGATCGGTAAACAAGCGGTCGTACAAACGCACTTCCGCCACTTGCGCATGCTTAACCGAGAGCCAATGGATATTGCCTTTGACTTTGCGGCTATCCGCGCCGGGCGTTCCGCTTTTGGTATCGGGATCGTAAGTGCAATGAATCGCTTCGATGTCACCTTGCGCATTTTTATCGACTTGCACGCATTTGACGATAAAAGCATAGCGCAGCCGTACCTCAGCGCCGGGAGACAGACGGAAATAGCCTTTGGAGGGTACTTCCATGAAATCGTCGCGTTCGATGTACAGCACTTTGGAAAACGGGATCGTGCGTTTGCCCCATTCCGGTTTTTGCGGGTGATCCGGCGCAAAACAGTCTTCTTGCTGATCTTCCGGATAGTTGTCGATGATCAGTTTGAGCGGCTTCAGAACGGCAACACGGCGCGGCGCATGCTCATTCAAGTCCTCGCGCAAGCAATCTTCCAGTATGCTCATGTCGATCCACGAATCCGCTTTGCTGATACCAATACGCTCAGCAAACAAGCGGATCGCACGCGGTGTAAAGCCACGGCGGCGCACACCGGCGAGGGTACTCAAGCGCGGATCGTCCCAGCCATCGACCAGTTTACTTTCCACCAATTCGATCAGTTTGCGCTTACTCATCACGGTATAGGTCAGATTGAGCCGGGCAAATTCGATTTGCTGCGGATGGCAAGGCACTTTATCTGCCAATTGATCCAGCACCCAATCGTACAGCGGGCGGTGATCTTCAAATTCCAAAGTACAAAGAGAATGTGTGATTCTTTCCAGTGCGTCAGAAATACAGTGCGTGTAATCGTACATCGGGTAAATGCACCATTGATTGCCGGTGCGCTGGTGATGCACGTGGCGGATGCGGTAAATCACCGGATCGCGCATGTTAATGTTGGGCGATGCCATGTCGATCTTGGCGCGCAACACGTATTGGCCATCCGGGAATTCTCCGGCTTTCATGCGACGGAATAAATCCAGGCTTTCAGCGGCTGGGCGTTCACGGTAAGGGCTGTTCTTTCCAGGATTAATGAGTGTGCCTCGGTATTCGCGGATTTCCTCAGCAGAGAGGCTCTCAACGTAGGCCTTATTCTGAGTGATCAAGTACTCGGCAAATTCGTACAACTGATCGAAGTAATCGGACGAATAATACAGATGCTTGCCCCAATCGAACCCCAGCCACGACACGCTGTCGCAAATCGAATCGACATATTCCTGCGCTTCCTTTTCCGGATTGGTATCGTCGAAACGCAAGTGACACACACCACCGTAATCATGCGCAATACCGAAATTCAGGCAAATGCTCTTGGCGTGGCCGATGTGCAAATAGCCATTGGGCTCGGGCGGGAAACGCGTTTCCACACGTCCGTTCCATTTTCCGGAACGATTATCTTCGTCGATAATATTGCGGATAAAATTGGCCGGTGTTGCCTCAACAGATGAATTGGTTTCTGGTTTTTCTTTCAAAGCGGGTCTCTCGGTATGTGATTGATACGTTAAGGTGGAATGCTTGCCATCCCTTATAGGATGAGATTATAGCGGCGATTGGTTTAAAATCCATCATTCTTCGGTAAGCCGTGCTGGCTTCCGGTTTACTGCAAAAATACGCCAACCCGGCATAAAATAACGCATTCTATATTTGACTTTTGTTGATCCCTGACTTAAAATTCGCGGCTCTTTTTGAATACGCAGGACAGGTTTTTGTGAAAACATTTTCAGCCAAACCACACGAAGTAAATCATGACTGGTTTGTCATTGACGCGACCGGTAAAGTTTTAGGTCGCCTTGCTTCGCAGATTGCTTACCGTTTACGCGGCAAACACAAACCCATTTATACACCGCACGTTGATACCGGCGACTATATCGTTGTAGTCAATGCCGACAAATTGCGCGTTACAGGCAATAAAGCGGAAGATAAAATTTATTATCGCCATAGCGGTTATCCAGGCGGGATCTACGCAACCAATTTCAAGAAAATGCACGCGCGTTTTCCAACCCGTCCGCTTGAGAAGGCTGTCAAAGGCATGCTGCCTAAAGGCCCGCTGGGTTATGCGATGCTAAAGAAATTGAAAATATATGCTGGCGATACGCATCCACATGCCGCTCAACAACCAAAACCACTTGAAATTCGAGCATAATATCTATGGCTACTCAATATAACTATGGTACTGGTCGGCGTAAAAGCGCTGTTGCCCGTGTTTTTATCAAACCGGGAAAAGGCGCGATTATCATCAACGATAAACCGATTGATGTTTACTTCTCTCGCGAAACAGGCCGCATGATCGCAAGACAGCCGCTGGAACTTACAAATAATGCCAATACTTTTGATATTATGGTAAACATTCATGGCGGCGGCGAATCTGGTCAGGCTGGTGCAGTGCGTCATGGCATTACGCGTGCACTGATTGATTATGACTCAGCTTTAAAATCTGTCCTCAGTAAAGCAGGACTGGTTACCCGCGATGCACGTGAAGTGGAAAGGAAAAAAGTAGGCTTGCGGAAAGCCCGGCGACGCAAACAATTCTCTAAACGATAATTTTTTATCGCAAGGATTATCAAAAAGCCGCCTCTTTCCGGGCGGCTTTTTTATTGGATAGAAAATAAGTAAAACCTATAGCGAAGAAATATCACAGGAGTTACGATGATCAATGTCGGCATTGTCGGTGGTACCGGTTACACAGGCGTAGAGTTGTTGCGCTTGCTGGCGCAACATCCCAAAGTGAAAATCAAAGCGATTACATCGCGCAGCGAAGCAGGCATGAGTGTAGCGGAATTATTCACCAATCTGCGCGGACATATCGATCTCAAATTCAGCGATCCTGCGGACGCCAAACTCACCAAGTGCGATGTGGTTTTTTTTGCCACACCGAATGGCATTGCAATGCAGCAAGCGGAATCCCTGTTGAAAGCGGATGTAAAAGTCATCGATCTGGCGGCTGATTTTCGTATCAAGGATGTCGCAGAATGGGAAAAATGGTATAGCATGCAGCATGCTTGTCCTAATCTGGTTGCCGAGGCTGTATACGGCTTACCGGAAATTAATCGCGCGCAAGTCAAGAATGCCCGTCTGATCGCTAATCCGGGTTGTTATCCAACAGCCGTGCAACTGGGCTTCCTGCCGCTGATCGAGGCTGGTGTGATCGATATCAAACATCTAATCGCCGATGTCAAATCCGGCGTTTCCGGCGCCGGACGAAAAGCCGAGGTACATACCCTGCACGCCGAAGCATCAGATAATTTCAAAGCTTACGGTGTTCCAGGGCACCGGCATCTGCCGGAGATTAAACAAGGTCTTTCCAATGTAGCCAAGAAACCGGTCGGTTTGACGTTTGTCCCACATTTGGTCCCGATGATTCGCGGCATTCATGCAACGCTCTACGCCAAGCTGACCAAACAAGTCGATTTGCAAGCGCTGTACGAGAAACGTTACCAAAACGAGGCTTTTGTCGATGTACTGCCCGCCGGAAAACACCCGGAAACCCGCTCCGTGCGGGGCTCCAACCTTTGCCGCATCGCCGTGCACCAACCGCAAAACAGCGATACCGTCGTGATCCTATCGGTAACCGATAATTTGGTCAAAGGTGCAGCAGGGCAAGCGATACAAAATATGAACATCCTATTCGGCTTATCCGAAACACTCGGCATCAATCAGGTTCCGCTCCTGCCTTGACAATGCTGAATACTCCGGTGTTCGCGGATAAATCGAATTTGCATCGGCAAGGCGCTTAACGGTGTTCAGGCTTTTCCAGAAAAAACCGCAGATTCTCTCCCAGCGTGTTGTCGTGCGGCCGCACCGTTCATGGCAATTTTATTTAGCAGTCACTGCAATAATCTGCTCCTTACTGGCTGCGCTCTCTTGGGGCATGTACGAAGCAGGCAGGCACTCTGTGGATGAGCTGGACGATAGGATCGAGGAAAAAACGTCGTATCTATTTGACCCAGGCAGTTGCCGGCAAACCAAGAAACAAAAATTGTGCACGCAAATCGGTGATTTAATTCAACAAGTGCAAATCAGCAATACCGCTAACCAAAATCTCGCCGAAGAAGTAAAGTCACTCGCTGCTGAAAATGATCAACTCAAGGAAAAACTGGAGTTTTTCCACAATCTTGTCGCCAACAATACAAAAAGCGGTATTTCCATTTATCAATTCAGCCTGAAAGAAACGCAAACACCGGGCCAGTACCGCTACGCGCTAACACTCATTCAGGGCGGAGAGAGACCGAATGATTTCAAAGGGAGCTTAAGGTTCAAAGTAAAATTGCTGCAGAAGGATAAAAGTAAAGTAATACCGCTAGTCAACAAGAATTCCAAGCAAGATTTTCCGGTCAGTTTCAAGTTCATTCATCGGCTGGAAGAGCATTTTCAAGTATCACCGGACACCAGCGTGGAAAACATTCAAGTACAAATTTACAAAAATGGCGACAAAAAACCTATCGCTACTGAAACTGTCCAACCGGCATCGTGAAGGAGAAAGAATATGTTCGGTAGAAAAAAGAAAAACCAGCTCCATCATCATATCGATACCTTGATTGGCGCTAACACAAATATCTCAGGCGATATTCATTTCACCGGCGGCCTGCGGATTGACGGACATATTACCGGCAATGTCATTGCAACCGATGATGAGAACAGCACATTGGTTCTCAGTACCGAAGGCCGCATCGAAGGAAAAATAAAGGCTGTTAATGTTGTCATCAACGGTACGGTAACCGGCCCTATCGATGCATCAGGCTATTTGGAATTACAGGAAAAAGCGAAAGTACATGGCGATGTGCAGTACGGTTCGATAGAAATCCAGCTCGGTGCTTCCGTTGATGGAAAAATGCTGCATCACAACAAACCGGAATCCGGAAATGCGCAGCAGCCCGAGAAAATGATAACATTATTGCCACCCTCGACCGATCAGGCGCATATAGCGGTAGAAAAGGAAGCATCATAGCCAGCAAGCTGCCGGATGTTTGCTATACTGAAAAAATTATGAGGATAAACAAATATGAGCACTGAAAATCACACCCCGCTTTTATTTACTGAAAATGCGGCTTTTAAAGTCAAACAATTGATTGACGAAGAAGGCAACAATAATCTTAAACTCAGGGTCTTTGTCAGCGGCGGCGGCTGCTCGGGCTTTCAGTATGGTTTTACTTTTGATGAAACCATCAACGAAGATGACACCATCATGGAGAAAAACGGCGTCAAACTGCTGGTCGATCCGATGAGTTTTCAGTACCTGATCGGCGCTGAAATTGATTACCAGGAAAATATAAAAGGCGCTCAGTTCGTTATCAAAAACCCTGGTGCTAGCAGCACATGCGGTTGCGGCTCGTCGTTCTCGGTATAAATTTCACGCGGCAGTGTTATTCGAGCCGCCTCTCAGGCGGGATAAATCGCGCCTAAAATCCTATTTCCTTTAGCGCCGGTCACTTCCGCCAAACTACCCGCTTTCCGCACAATAGCCTGATGCGCCAGCCAGGCGAATGCAAAGGCTTCCACCCAATCGGCCGCGACACCCAGCTGATCGGTCAACGCCACAATTTTTCCCGGCATGCTTGCGGTCAGGCGGTCAACCAGCGCCGTATTGTGCGCCCCGCCGCCGCATAGATAGATTTCCTCAGCCGCCGGGCAATGTTCTTCTATCGACCGCACAATCGTCGTTGCCGTTAATTGCAGCAAAGTGGCCTGCACATCGTGCAGCGCTTCGTCACCACATAGCTTTTGTTCCAGCCAATGCAGATTAAACAAATCCCTGCCGGTGCTTTTGGGCGGTTTGCGGGCAAAAAAATCCTCGGACAAGAAGCGCTCCAGCAGCGCGGGAATGATGCGGCCGCTAGCCGCCCATTGCCCGTCTTTGTCATACACATTTCCGGTATGACGCGAACACCAGGCATCCATTAATAAATTCCCAGGGCCACAATCAAAGCCACTGACAGGCTGGCAGGGATCAAGGCGAGTGATATTCGCAATGCCGCCAATATTGACGATGACGCGATGATGACCGGTATGTTTAAAAACAGCATGATGAAACGCCGGAACCAATGGCGCACCCTGCCCGCCCGCCGCAATATCGCGGCTTCTGAAATCCGCAACAACGGTAATTTGTGTGAGTTCCGCCAGCAAAGCGGCGTTGATGAGCTGGATGGTGTAATTTTTACCGGTTTCGGGACAATGCCGGACCGTTTGGCCATGACACCCGATAGCAGTAATTTGCCGCGCTGCGATACCGGTATTTTCCAGCACTCCCGCAGTGGCTTGTGCATACAAGGAAGACAGTTGGTTACTGAGAATAGCCGCGCGATTCAGTTCATCGTGACCGGGTTGATGCAGCGCCAATAGCTGGTCGCTCAATTCGTCATCGTACGGACAAAAAAATGTTCGCAGCAGCATTGGTGCGGCCGCACTGAAGTCAACCAGAGCGGCATCTACACCGTCCAGACTGGTGCCGGACATGATGCCGATATAGTAAGCGGATTCCAACGATTTTTCGATGCTTAAAGCAGAGTTGATGACGGCGGTGTTAGGTCAAAACCGCCGTCCGTGATGACCAGCCAGAATTATTCCAATACAGCGAGATGAATATTACGCATGATGTTCAAACGTGCAACCAGCGCATGGGTTTCCTTCTGGAAAGTATTCAAATCCCGTTTTGCAATCGGCGGTGCCGATGGCAGCACTACATTGGTCGGATCGCGCTGCACACCGTCGATACGCAACTCGTAATGCAAGTGCGGGCCGGTCGCCATGCCGGTCGAGCCGACATAACCGATCACGTCTCCCTGACTGATACGCTTGCCTTTACTCATTCCACTAGCAAATCGGGATAAATGCCCATACGCGGTTTCGTATTTGCCATTATGTTTCAGCACAACCAAATTGCCGTATCCCTTTTGTGAACCTGAAAACGCCACGATACCGCTGGCTGTCGCTTTAACCGGTGTGCCGGTCGGCGCAGCATAATCTATGCCTTTATGGGCGCGCCATTCTTTCAGAATGGGATGAAAACGCGCATTGGTAAAACCGGAACTGACGCGCGAAAAAGTAAGCGGCGAAAGCAGGAATGCTTTACGTAAACTTTCCCCTGCCGGAGTGTAATATCCGTCCGCGCCATTGGATGCTTTAAAGTATATCGCTTGATGCGATTTGCCTTTATTGACAAATTCAGCCGCTAAAACACGGCCGGTTTTGGTGCGCTTGCCATTGTCATTGGCGAATGTTTCATAGACGACGGTAAAACGGTCACCTTGGCGTAAATCACGGTAAAAATCGATTTCCGATGCAAAAATTTCAGTCAATTGCATCGCGATGTTATTGGGTATGCCTGCATTATCGGTTGCCGCAAACAGTGAGCTATTAATTTCGCCGGACTTCATATGAACCCGCGTATCCAGCTCGACCGATTGTTCGGTCATTTTGAATGCATCATCTGTTTTTTCCATCAAAAACAGCTCTTCGTTACCGAAGAAATAGCGCAACGTTAACAACTCGCCGTCTGCCGTCGTTTGCGCATAAACGGTTTGTCCCGGTTTCAATTGACGCATCGCGCGGCTTCCACGCGCAGCCTGCAGAAAATCCGTTGAATCCTGATTACTCACGTCCAAGCGGTTCAATATCGCTGCAATCGTATCACCCCGGCGGATATTTTCCTGGCGCCAGAAGGTTTGATTCGCTTGAGCCTCAGCAATAGCCTCTGGAATGGATATATCCAGAACGACTTCTTCGACTTGGATTTCTTCAAATGAGGGGGAATTAGGTGCAATACCAAATGCAGTGACTATACCAAACAATGGTATGCTGGATAAAGCTACCAGCCAGCGAATTGATTTTTTTGTTAGTTTTGATGATTTTTGAGCTAGAATCCCTTGTTTATTGCTAATAGGCGTATATAGCATCTATGAAGTACCTCCAGTCATTTGTATCATTTTTGCAAACAGGCGCGAGTCTAACACGAAAATAGTTAATTTGTACTAGAAAACAACTAATATTGTACTAATAAATTCTCTCAAATTACACAAATTTTAATAAAAATCATAAATTTAGCAATATCGTGAAAAAATCAATATTATCTGATCTTGAAATTATAAAACGCGGCAGTCACGAACTATTAGTGGAAACAGAGCTGGAAAGTAAGCTTATTTCCGGAAATCCGCTGCGGGTCAAAGCGGGATTCGACCCGACAGCCCCGGATTTGCACCTCGGACACACGGTTTTACTGAATAAATTGCGTCAGTTACAGGATATGGGACATCATATTCTGTTCCTGATCGGTGATTTCACCGGCATGATCGGCGACCCCAGCGGAAAGAACAGTACCCGCCCGCCCCTGACACGGGAACAGGTCGCGGAAAATGCCCAATCCTATACCACTCAGGTTTTCAAAATACTGAAACAGGAACAAACCGAAGTCGTGTTCAACTCCACCTGGATGGATAAGCTGAACGCCGCCGATCTAATCAAACTCGCCGCAACGCATACCGTCGCACGCATGCTGGAACGGGATGATTTCGATAAACGCTACCGCAACAACCAGCCCATCGCCATTCATGAATTTCTCTACCCTTTGATACAAGGATACGATTCCGTCGCACTGAAAGCGGATCTGGAGTTAGGCGGCACCGATCAAAAATTCAACCTGCTGATGGGTCGGGAGTTACAAAGACACTTCGGCCAACCGCAGCAATGCATTCTCATGATGCCGTTGCTGGAAGGACTCGATGGCGTCAATAAAATGTCCAAGTCGCTGAATAATTATGTCGGCATCACGGAGAGCCCGAAAGAAATCTTCGGTAAGCTGATGTCGGTATCGGATCAATTGATGTGGCGCTATCTGGAGCTGCTTTCTTTTGAATCATTGCAAACCATCCGGACATGGCGCGAAGAAGTCGAAAATGGCCGTAATCCGCGCGACATCAAGGTCAAGCTCGCACAGGAAATCGTCGCGCGCTTTCATAGCCAGCAAGCTGCCGAAGAAGCGCTGGCCGATTTTGAAGCACGCTTTCGACACGGTGCGCTGCCCGACGAAATACCGGAAAAAATCATCGCAACCACGGATGGAGAAATTCCGCTGGTGCAATTATTAAAACAAGCCGGATTGACTGCCAGCACCAGTGAAGCGCTGCGCATGATCGAACAAGGCGCAGTCAAATTGGATGGCGAAAAAGTGGAAGATAAATCCACCAAAATTAAACGGGGAACATCCGTCGTTATTCAGGTCGGCAAGCGAAAGTTCGCCAAAACCATCATTCAGTAACCACCGGTTGCGAATAATTTGCATGCTCTGAAAGAACCCGCTATACTGCGCGGCCTAAGTTGATCGTAATCTTTGATTCGATCAACTTTCCTGGTCTCATCGTTCCTGGCCTCTCCTAAATTTTTCAAGTTTTTCCGGAAAATGTGCAACAACTTTGGTTAGCGGCGATGCTTTATTAATGCGCTTGCAAGGTTATGCACCATCACCATTTTGGCAATGTTTTCTTGCCCGCGCGTTCTATTTCACTTTTTTAGGAAATCAACGTGTCTTTTGAAGATTTAAATCTACACTCTGCTATTATCAAAGCCATTAGCGAAGCGGGATATACCGCTCCGACCCCGATTCAAAAACAAGCGATTCCCGAATTAATCGCCGGTCACGATGTAATGGCCAGCGCACAAACCGGGACCGGTAAAACCGCCGCCTTCATGCTGCCGGCATTACATCTGCTAGCAACACCATCGCAAGAGCGCAGCCGCGGACCGCGCATTTTGGTATTGACACCAACCCGCGAACTGGCATTGCAAGTTTCCGAAGCAGCCAAAAAATATGGTAAATATCTGCCGCGTATCAACGTGGTCAGTATCCTGGGCGGCATGCCGTATCCTTTGCAAAACAAACTGTTGTCACAACCCGTTGATATTCTGGTCGCCACCCCGGGCCGGTTGATCGATCACATTCAACGTGGACGCATTGATTTCAAACGCCTGCAAATGCTCGTGCTCGATGAAGCCGACCGCATGCTGGACATGGGTTTCATCGACGATGTCGAAACCATTGCAGCCGCAACCCCGGACACACGCCAGACTTTGCTGTTCTCCGCTACACTCGACAATGCCATCGACAAAGTTGCGACCAAACTATTGAAAACGCCAAAACGCATTCAAGTAGCCTCGCAAAAAGCCAAGCTCGATAACATCGAGCAACGCTTACATTATGCCGATGATATGTCGCACAAGAATCGCCTGCTGGATCATGTGCTGCGCGACGAGAAAGTGAAACAAGCAATCGTTTTCACAGCAACCAAACGCGATGCAGACACCCTAGCCGATAATTTATATGCACAAGGCTTTTCAGCCGCGGCATTACACGGCGATATGAATCAACGCGAACGTACCCGCACATTGACCCGGTTGCGTAACGGCGGCCTGCAAGTGCTGGTGGCAACCGATGTCGCGGCTCGTGGTATCGACGTAGCCGATATCACGCACGTGATCAATTTCGATCTGCCCAAATTCGCCGAAGATTATGTGCACCGCATTGGCCGCACAGGCCGCGCGGGTGCAGCGGGCATTGCCGTCTCGTTTGCATCCAATAAGGATAGCGCGCACTTGTCGAAAATCGAACGCTACACCGGACAGCGCATCGCTTCACACATCATCCCCGGCTTGGAACCACGCGTCAAACCGCGTTTCCAAAGTAACGGACCGAAAAGCAGCGCGCCCAGCGTGACACAAAAACGCAAGCGCTCACCCTTTGCAGGGAACGACAACCGTCCCGCCTTCGGCGCGGCCAACGAACCCGGCAGAACCCGCAGCGGACAACGCGGCCGGTCATTCGATCAGGACAACCGTGGCAATTCTTTCCGCAGTAATAGCGGCAGCAAAGCCGGTTATCAGTCTGCACGTACCAAGTAACCGCATCTAAAATCCTTTGCTCCGCGATAGCGGGGCAAAGGATTCATCACATCGCATTTTTCTCAACGTCAACACGTATTCGTTAACATCACTTCACTGCCTCTCGCTTCCGCAATATCCTCACAATCCCATAAGCCGCATATGCAGCAATCAGATGCTTGAGCGTATGGCCGCTGATCCAGCCGTTTGTCCAGGCAAAAATTTGCGCATCCAGCATCTCAAATACTTTTGCGACCGCGTATAGCGCAATGATCTGATAGATACCGTTGCCATGCGTGTACCGTGATGGAAAGCGTAGACTGATCCATACAATCAGCAGGATCGAATAAAACTGCATCACGATATAAAAATTCAGGTTGCCCGCGCCTTGCTGTTCCGTCCAGTACCAATACAACACGCTCAGCACAGCCAGCACAACGAGTAGCGGTAAAGCCCAAAGCCCTGTGGTTCGGCTTACGCGCTCAACCAGGGTGGCCGATAACAGCGCGGTTATGGCGATGACAATGGGCAGGCGATCCCATAGCAAGTGATCGATATCCGGTGTCCAGTGGTAGTAAATGGACCCGAAGGCGACGGAGGCGATAGCTGAAAACAGCACCCAATAGGGCAAACTTTCCCTGCGATCTTGAAACGTGGTTTGCGCGGGATCTTGATGCACGCGCCACAGAAATATCAAACCGGCGGCGCCGCTGAACAGAAAAGCCAGGTTGGAGGCCACATCATTGAAATTCGGAATGCCGATAAAATCGCGCTGATCGGCGAAATGATGATAACCGGCAGGCTGTGCAAACGGCGGCAACAACAGAGCGACCACGATGATCAGAATCGAAATTCCCGTCAGTATCCAGATGTGCCGGTTCATGGGTTTATGCGCACGGAAATTTTCAACGGCGGCTAATGCATGTGCGCAACCGCATCCCTGATACGCGCCACCGGAATGATGTTCATACCGGCAATCGCTTGTTTGGGCTTGTTGGCCACCGGAATAATCGCTTGTTTAAAACCCAGTTTCGCCGCTTCCTTGAGCCGTTCCTGGCCGCGCTGCACGGGGCGGATTTCACCAGCCAGGCCGACTTCGCCGATGACAATCATTTTTTCCGCCAACGGCTTGTTTTTCAGCGACGAAACTACCGCCAGCAGAATCGCCAGATCGGCACCCGGTTCGGTGATTTTGACACCACCCACGGCGTTGACGAACACATCTTGGTCATAGCACGGAATTCCGGCATGGCGATGCAACACCGCCAGCAGCATGGCCAAGCGGTTTTGTTCCAATCCGACGCATAATCGCCGCGGACTGGGCGAACGTGCTTCATCGACCAGAGCCTGAATCTCCACCAGCAGCGGGCGCGTACCTTCTTGCGTCACCATGATGCACGATCCCGGCACTTGCGTATCGTGATGCGATAGAAATAACGCCGATGGGTTTTTGACTTCGCGCAAGCCTTTCTCGCCCATTGAAAACACGCCCAGTTCATTAACCGCGCCAAAACGATTCTTGAACGCGCGGATCATGCGGAAGCTGGAATGCATATCGCCTTCGAAATACAGCACGGTATCGACCATATGTTCCAGCACGCGCGGACCGGCCAGCGCACCTTCCTTGGTCACATGCCCGACCAGAATGATGCAGGTACCGCTCGATTTCGCCAGGCGCGTCAGTTGCGCCGCGCATTCGCGCACCTGTGCGACCGATCCCGGCGCGGATTGCAGCGCTTCGGAATAAATGGTTTGAATCGAATCGATCACCGCCACCGACGGTTTACGTTCAGCCAGCACCGCTTGGATTTTTTCCAACTGAATTTCCGCGTACAGATCGACCGACCGCACATCGAGCGCCAAACGTTTGGCGCGCAATGCGACTTGCTGCGCTGATTCTTCGCCGCTGATATACAGCACAGAATGCTGCTCCGACATGAACGACAGCGCTTGCAACAGCAGCGTCGATTTACCGATGCCCGGATCGCCGCCCAGTAGCACCACACCGCCCTGCACCATGCCGCCGCCAAGCACCCGGTCCAATTCCTCGATACCGGTCGGATAACGCGGTTCTTCGCGTGCTTCGATGGTGCTTAAATTCTGCACCTGACCGGTTTCGGACACCGGACTGAAGCGCGACACGGATTTCTCCGCGATGGTTTCGACCAGCGTATTCCAGGCCTGGCAATGCGGACACTGGCCTTGCCATTTCAACGTTTGGCCGCCGCATTCGGTGCAGGAATAAATGGTTTTTGATTTGGCCATTTAAAAGCCTGCTAATCGTAGACTTCGGCGATAGTAAACTGCGCACCGCGCGCGTCTTTTTCGGATAGCACTGGAGATCCCGAGATCGGCCAGTTTATCGCCAAGGTTTCATCGTTCCACACGATGCAACGCTCGAACTCCGGTGCCCAATAGTCGGTAGTGTTATAGAGAAACTCGGCACTATCGGATAACACCACGAAGCCGTGCGCGAAACCGGCGGGAATCCACAATTGTTTTTTGTTTTCCGCGCTCAAGATCTCTCCCACCCATTGCCCGAAAGTCGGCGAAGAACGGCGAATATCGACCGCAACGTCGTACACCTCCCCCGCCACCACGCGCACCAATTTTCCTTGCGCGTGCTGGATCTGATAGTGCAAGCCGCGTAACACGTTATGCGCGGAGCGCGAATGATTGCTTTGCACAAAACAGACGGGCTTGCCAATGGCGGATTCGAATGCACGCTGATTAAAGCTTTCATAGAAGAAACCCCGATCGTCACCGAAAACACGCGGTTCCAGCAGAAAAACATCAGGGATGCGCAAGGGTGTCGCCTTCATCAAAACTCCCGTTTCAGAACTTGCTGCAGATATTGCCCGTAACCGTTTTTGGCCAGTGGCAGCGCCAGCGCTTCGAGCTGCACGGCATCGATCCAGCCTTGCCGGAAGGCAATCTCTTCCGGGCAGGCGATTTTCAAGCCTTGGCGGTGCTCGATGGTAGCAACGAACTGACTCGCATCGAGCAACGATTCATGCGTGCCGGTATCCAGCCAGGCGTAGCCGCGCCCCATGATTTCGACGCTGAGCGCGTCATGTTCCAAATAAATGCGATTCAGATCGGTGATTTCCAATTCGTTGCGCGCCGATGGTTTCAAGCTTTTGGCGTAATCCACCACATGGGCATCGTAAAAATACAAACCGGTCACGGCATAATGCGATTTCGGCTGTTCGGGTTTTTCTTCCAGGTTCACGACCTTGCCATCGGCATCGAATTCAACCACACCGTAGCGCTCCGGATCGTGCACGTGATACGCGAAAACACTCGCGCCTTCCACGCGCTGCATCGCATTTGTCAGCAGATGATGGAAATCGTGCCCGTAAAAAATATTGTCGCCCAGAACCAGCGCCGAGTTATCGTTACCGATAAACGATTCGCCGATCAGAAAAGCTTGCGCCAAACCATCGGGAGACGGTTGTTCGGCGTATGAAATATTCAATCCCCATTGGCTTCCGTCACGTAATAATTCCTGAAAACTGCCGACATCGCGCGGGGTTGAAATCACCAGAATATCCCGGATCCCGGCCAGCATCAGCGTGCTGAGCGGATAATAAATCATCGGTTTATCGAATACCGGCAGCAATTGCTTCGAGACGGTTTGCGTCACCGGATAAAGCCGCGTTCCGGAACCGCCGGCCAGCACGATGCCTTTTCTCCGTGGAAGCGTCGATAGAGTTTTGGAAGTATTGAATATTGGCATAAATAAAAACCCGGATTTTCAAAACACATTAATGCATCGCTGTCATCCGGATCCATTCATTAAAAGAATGGGCGATTGTACTATATCCGCCTCGCGCTCCGGATAATTGCCGCTGCGAATCGCCATTGTCCGCATCAAGCAACCAGCGAATCCGCAGCCGGTTCATGTAAAATGGTGCGTTATGATCGACTTGCAACATTACCATCGCTTAGTCAGAAAACTGGCGCCTTACTGGAAGTTACTCTTGCTGGCATTATCCGCCATGTTGATTGTAGCGGCATTGCTGGCGTTTCTGCCCCTGCTCGTTAAGCACATGCTGGCCGGCGCATTTATCCTGCAAGACCCATCGCTGATACAAACCACGTCGCTGGCGATGGTTGCAGTATTTGCCGCGCGCGCATTGGCGGGTTATATCAGCCTTTACGCCACTGGTAAAGCCGGTGGCAAGCTAGGCGCCAGTTTGCGCATGGAATTCTTTAACAAGCTGCTGACACTGCCGGTCCGTTGTTACGCGCATTTCAATTCTCATCAAACCAGCGCGCTGATAGCGCATATCAACACGGTTGCGCAAACCACTGCCGGGCACATCGCACGGTTAACGCAAGATGGTCTGACGATCATCGCATTAATGATTTGCACGTTGCACCTCAATCAAGAATTTGCCATCCTGCTCCTGCTGGCGATACCGCTCATTCTGTTGATCCATCAAATGACGCAAAGCCGCTTCAATAAACCCGAGTATCAACACTCGCCAACGGCTGGCAATCTGATTGAACACTTAACGCAATCCGTCGCGCACTACAGAAAAATCAGGCTGGACGGCGGACAACATCATGAGAGCCAACGTCTTGGCAAAATTTCCGCAGCGATTTATCAAGCCGACATGCAACACGCGCGGATTAGGGCCATGGCAATTCCCGCAGGTCAGCTCATCATGATGTTGATTATGCTCGCCGTGGCCTACATTATTGCGCTGCAAGCAATCAATGGCGCACTCGATCTGCCCGAAACCGGCGCGCTGATCACCATCGTATTGCTGTTTATCCTGCCGGTACAGCGCATCGCCAATCTCCCCAAGCAACTAGAGCACGATCAAACGACCCTGGAAGCCATTTTTGCATTCCTCGATCAGTCATCCGAACAGGCTAGCGGCACCCTCGGCATTCCGCAGGATTGCGCCAAGCTGGTATTTGACCAAGTACGTTACGAAGACGACGCAGGCGCGAAACCGATTCTCAATCACATGCATTTCACTCTACGGCCGGGTGAGATCGTTGTGTTTACCGGCTACACCCCGGAAGAAAAGAATGCATTGATCGATCTAATACTGCGTTTGCGGCAACCAGCTAGCGGAAAAATCTTACTGAATGACCAGCCGCTGCCGGATATCCAATTAAACCGTTTGCATGCGAACATCGCTTTGGTTTCCCCGGATACCTTTTTGCTCGACGACAGAATTGCCGGGAACATTGCCTATGGTGCGATGCGTTGCAGCAACGAGGCAAGAATCACCGCGGCGGTACAGGCGTCACACGCCATCGAATTTGTCCGGCACATGCCCGAAGGCTTGCAGACAGATATCGGTTCCAAAGGCACGGCAATCACCCAGCACCAACTGCTGCAGCTCGCCATTGCGCGTGCATTCGTGAAAGACCCTCGCATCTTGATTCTGGATGAATTATTCACACCCCAGGAACCCGATCCGGGAAATCTGCTGCCCGTGTTGGAAAAATTGATGCAAAACCGCACCACGCTGATTTTCAATCCATCGATCCCGCAATTGCAAAAGATCGATCGAATCTTTGTACTGGAAAATGGCTGTATTGCCGAAAGCTTAAGAGCAGCAGACAGTTCTCCGCACACTTAACCCCATTCAAATTCGCCCCGCTGCCGCTTCTTCCGTCGATGCAAGGACGCGCTGGTATCAGTTGCGCACTACTTGCCGTTCCATTCTTTACTATTATATTCCGGCACCCAGTTCACCAGTTGGTCCCGTACTTCCTGATCGCTCAATACCGAAATCTTGTTCAACCACACCGTCAAATCGGACAACCATGGCTCATCCACTTGACGTGCTTGTGCGATGCGCAATTTTTGATGCGGTGTGGGTAGTGTATTTTCGTTGGCGGACAGTAGCTCTTCATGCAGCTTTTCTCCTGGCCGCAATCCGCTGAAAACGATACGGATGTCGTCTTCTCCCAGTCCGGATAAATGGATCAAGTCATTGGCGAGATCGACAATTTTGACCGGATCGCCCATATCCAGCACGAAAATTTCCCCGCCGCCATTGGTTCCACCCATCAATGCCGCTTGCAATACCAGCTGCGCCGCTTCGGGGATGGACATGAAGTAACGCGTCATTTCCGGGTGGGTGATGGTAATCGGGCCGCCTTTGGCAATCTGCTCGCGAAATTTCGGAATAACACTACCGGTACTGCCCAGCACATTGCCGAAACGCACCATCACAAAACAAGTCGGGCGCGATTGGTTATTCCGGTCCAGTTGATTTTGCTTAGCCGCAATGGATTGTTGTAAGGCCTGGCATACCATTTCCGCCAGGCGTTTGCTGGCGCCCATGACACTGACCGGATTGACTGCTTTGTCGGTCGAGATCAGAACAAATTTTTCCACCGCGAAACTGATCGCGACCTGCGCCAGCACATACGTCCCCAACACATTGTTCAGCAGTGCCTGGTAAGCATTTTCTTCTTCCATCAGCGGCACGTGCTTGTAAGCGGCGGCATGAAAAACCACAGCGGGATGGAACTGCTCGAACAATTGCATCATGCGCGCGCGATCCTTGACATCACCAATCACAAACGACATTTTCATCGCGGGAAAGCGCGGCAGAAATTCTTCCTGAATGCTGTAGAGCGCAAATTCGTTCAATTCCAGGAAAACGATACGATCCGGCTCAAACGCAGCCAGCTGGCGGCACAGCTCGGAACCGATCGAACCGCCCGCCCCCGTCACCAGAATAACTTTTCCCGTCAACAAACCGTGCAGCCCGTCATCGTCCAGAACCACCGGCGCTCTGCCGAGCAAGTCGTCCAGCTGAATTTCGCGGATATTCGTCACCATGGACTTACCGCTGATCAAATCCGCGTACGACGGCACCGTCATGGCTTTCACGTCGATTTCCGAGCACATTTCCAGAGCCTTGCGGTGAATCTGACGGGATACCGATGGGGTGGCGATAATCACATGCTCGACATTCAGGGTGTGCACCCAGTGCGGCAATTCGCCGATCTTGCCCAGCACCCGGATCCCTTGCAAGCGTGTGCCCAATTTGCGCGGATCGTCGTCCAGCATACCGACCACATGCCATTCCCGGCTTCCCGTCAAAGCCTTGACCAGATTCACCGCGGTACTACCCGCACCAATGATCAAAACCAGTTTGGCTTCATTACTTTCCAAGCCGTACAAGCGGCGCTCTTTCCAGGCACGATAGATCAAACGGCTGCCACCCATGATCAGCATCAACAGCAATGGCGCCAGCACGATCACCGCCCCTGGAATTTTAGCCAGCAGACCAAACAACCACAGGAGCAGCAGCTCGGTTAACGAGCCGGACATCACTGCCACAAAAATCCGCTTCAAATCGGGCAGACTGGCATACCGCCACAACCCTCGATACAATCCGAACCACAGAAAAAAGCCACCTTGCGCCAACACCAGCCAGGGCAGCATTTCCAACAGCAATTGAACCGAATCAGCTGGAATTTCAAAATTGAAACGGAATAAATAAGCCAGCCACCACGCCACCCCGATCGCAATGAAATCATGGGTGAAAGCAATGAATGTGCGAATTCCGTATTTTTTGAGAAGCATGCTATCCCCGGTTGGAATAATATTTCCGGTGGCAATCAGACAGAAACATGAGCAGCAAATAAATGCTTCCCCAGGTCATGGCGACCCTGCTTTGCACCGTCAGATCCTGTCCGCCCGCCCAGACCGCGCAACCGCCGGCAGCCAGCATCAGCGCATAACTTAAAAGCGCAGTATTGCGATGACCTAAGCCGCTTTGCACCATACGTTGATAATAATGTTCACGATGCGCCTGCCAGATTTTCTCGCCGCGCATCAGGCGCTTGGTTATCGTTACCGTCGCATCCGCGATGAACGGTGAGAATATCAGCACTGGCACCCATAACGACCATAGTTGATCGAGCCATCCCAGTAATCCCAACGCCGCTGCCAGAAACCCAAGCGGGACTGCACCCGCATCGCCCATGAAAATACGCGCGGGATGAAAGTTGTACCATAGGAAAGCCAGAGCCGCTGCCGCTATCGAAAAATTGATCACGGCAAAATCGTTATTCCCGGCCAAGTACGCAAACAAACCATAGTATCCAAACCCGATCACCGTCATTCCACCGGCCAGCCCATCCGAACCATCCATGAAATTATACAGATTGGACATCCAAATCACTGCGGCCGTAACGCAAAGCACAGTCAGCCAACCGTAGACATCCAGTAAAAAAACCGCGGAAAACACAGCAGCAACGATACTGTGGACCAGTAACCGGCACCAAACCGGCACATGCCGGATATCGTCAAGCAATGATATTACCATCAGTAAGCCGACACCGGCCCAAACGGTTAGCGGAAACGCTACGGAAAAACACAACCATGTGATGATTACACCCGATAACAAACCCAATCCACCGGTACGCGGTACGGGCACCGTATGAAGCGAACGCGCATTAGGATGATCCAGCCCCCAACGTGCCTTTCTTTTAATCAACCATAAAATGGAGAAGAATGATAAAACGAATGATAACAGCGGCGCTGTGATAATTGTCACGGGAAAATCCAACACCTTAAACCTTGCGACCGGATTATCCGGGATGGATCGATGAAAAAACAATCCACTTTCTCATCGTGTGTGACAAGAAAGTGGTATAAAAAAGCAACTTCAACTACTCAAATACAACCTTAGAACATCGGTTTAGCCGCATAACTCTTGTGTGCAGCGGCAGCAGCCGTACCACGTTCCACTTTTGCACCCATATCGGACAAAATGGTTTCCAGCGCATTCAAGCAGAAAATCACATTTTCTACGCGGCAGGAGGTACCCATCAAGCCGAAACGCCATACTTTTCCGGCGAAATCGCCCAACCCCGCGCCAATTTCAAGATTGTACTCATCCAACAGGCGGCGGCGCACTTCTTTCTCATCGACACCAGCCGGTACATAAACCGAATTCAGCTGCGGCAAACGATATTCCTCTTTCACCACATAATTCATACCCAAGGTCGCAAAACCGGCTTTCAGCGCTTCGTAGTTATAGCGATGACGCGCCCAGGAATGCCCCAGCCCTTCTTCGTATATCATCAACAGTGACTCATGCAAACCATACAATGCGTTGGTCGGCGCGGTATGGTGATAAGTCCGAGCGGACGATCCCCAGTAATTCAACAGCAGGCTGATATCCATAAACCAGCTGTGCACCTTGCTTTTGCGATTTTTAACCAGCTCGGTCACGCGATCGGAGAAACTCACGGGTGACAAGCCTGGTGGACATGACAAACATTTCTGGCTACCGGAATAAATCGCATCGATACCCCATTCATCTACCCTGATCGGCGTTCCACCCAACGAAGTCACGGTATCGACAATCGTCAAGCAGTTGTATTTACGTGCGATCTCGCACAGTGTCTTGGCATCGGATTGCGCGCCGGTAGAAGTTTCGGCGTGAACAAACGCAACAATCTTGGCATCCGGATTCTTCTTCAACGCATCTTCCACTTTCTGCGGGTCAACCGGTTCACCCCATTTATCGTCGATCACCACGGCAACGCCGCCATGACGCTCCACATTTTCGATCATGCGGCCGCCAAACACGCCATTACGGCACACGATGACTTTATCGCCCGGTTCGATCATATTGACGAAACACATTTCCATACCCACCGAGCCAGGCCCGGAAACCGGGAAGGTCATGCGGTTTTTGGTTTGGAATGCATAGCGCATCAAGCCTTTGATTTCTTCCATCATCTCGGTGAAAACGGGATCCAAGTGACCCAAGGTCGGACGCGCCATGGCATTCAGCACGCGCGGATGCGTATCGGACGGCCCAGGTCCCATCAAAACACGTTGCGGCGGATAAAAAACAGTAGCTTTCTTTTCGGGGCGAAAATCTTCGGTATTCATGAACAATCCTAAATTAATAATAGAGTCTGATTTATTTTTGAAAAAGGGTGATTCTAACAAGTGAACGCAGAGTTTACTATAAACAACGATACGCTCAATAAATTATCCTTATGGATAGGCAAAGAGATTTTCATAACAAACTGAATTTTGGGCGATTAAAAACCATACATTACGAAAAACCGGATCGAAAACGGGCTCACGCACAAGATTTGATCCCTCTCGTTTGTGCAATACAACGATGGTTTGATACTATCCAGTTTGTTCACACAATTGAACCTTCAACGGGCGAGGTTGCAAATTTACTATGAATATTTCCATCTCATGCGCTTTCTTTTGAAAAATCCGGTGGTATTACTGATCATTTTTCTCATGCTGACCGCCTGCGTGATACCGCCCACACGAAATGAATTACTTAGCCAGAAAGTCATTTTCAGCCGCAACAGCGGCAAAAATTATCTCGAAATTGCGGAATGTCTAAAAAGCGATGATGGATTTCCTTTGCCGAAACAGCAACGCCACACCTGGCGCGATATCAATACTTATTTTATCTACCATGAATCTGTGCAAGTGGATGGATACCCGCAGCTGCACGACGAAGTTGCCAAGATTTACTACATTACCGAGATTCATGATCCCAAGTATTCAGGGAGCAGCAACCAACCGATCACTCACGGCAATGGAAACTGGATCATGACGATCAAAAATACCGGTAATGAGCAAAAAAACCAGTCCGAAATCGAAATTCACAGTAATCAAAACCTGCTGAGTGATTACCCGCCAGTTTCTTATACACCGGATTCTAATGCTTCACTCTCTCAGCGTTTGTACAAAGTGGAAAAGATCGATCATTGTTTTTGATTGATAAGTGACTCTTAAAAAACTCAGCAGATTGGGGTGATGACAGGAACTCCAACATCATACTTCCGCGAATTGTTGGGGTTCGTCGACTCACCCCCAACCGCGCTGTAAACAACGCTAGGAATTCTTACAAATAATACGAATTGATTGCAAGAAGTAGATCTAGGCTCAGCAAGCAACGAAGACCAATTAGCCGGACCAAATAATCTGCACGTTGTATTGAATCACAATTAAGAGGGTACCTCCTCGCTGAGCACCTCATCGCCGCATAGAAGTGATATGATCAAGAGCCATTTCTTAAATGCCTGATCAGATGATTTATTCTGGTAATTCTATAGGTAAATGAATGGGTCAAGAAGATATGACAAGGCTTAACAATAATGAGTTTGTTTAAACCACTAATATCCATGAATAAAAAACAAAAGGAGTATTCTTATGAAAAGAACTATTAAACATTGGCTTGCGGTTTCCGCGGCTGCATCAATTGGATTCTGTGCATCGAGTGCATCCTTGGCCGCGGTAGCGGTATCGTGGACCGGACCTTCTCCTCTGGCAACCTATTCTGTAGGCGAAATAGTCAATCCGTTTGGCAATGCCAATGCCAGTGGTATCATCGGTGGCACCGGCCTCGACCTGGCCTTGGTGCTCGATTCTTCGGGCAGCATGGGGACTATAAGCAGCGGAAAATCCCGTAATGCTTGGTTGGAAGAAGCTTCGGCAGCACTGGTAAACGCTCTGCCAGTGGATAGCACTTCGGTAAGTGTTATCGATTTCGATAGTGATGCCCTACTATTGCAAGGACTCACACCGCTATCCAGCGGTTCAGCTGCAGTACTCTCGGCAATTACAGCAATTGATGCTTCGGGTGGAACTAACATCGGTGCTGGTATTGATCGCGCGAGCACCGAACTTACTGGTCCCAACCACACTGACGGCCGCACCCAAATGATGGTAGTGGTATCCGACGGTGTAAGCAGCGGTAATCCGGTCGCCAGCGCAACTGCCGCGCTGGGCTTGGGTATTGATGCGATCCACACGGTTGGTATCCCTGGCCATGACGCAGTAACTATGCAAAACATCGCTACTGCGGGCAACGGTATCTATACCAATGCTAGCGACCTGACGAGCCTGATTGACCTATTCAATGGCACAGCCGGCAACCTAGTGGGTATCGATTACGTGGACGTGACGATGAATGACGGCTCGTTCATCAGCCACATCGCTATCGACGGCTTAGGCAACTTCGTATTACCCGATGCTACGTTATTCTTCGGTGCTAATGTGTTTACTGCCGTTGCATACGATACGCTGGGTAATAGTGCTACTGCTGAACTGATTCTCACCGCAGTGCCCGAACCCAGTACCTACGCAATGCTTGGATTAGGTCTGGTGTTAGTAGGCTGGGCAAACCGCCGCCGCATCGTTTGATTACGCTCGCAACATTAAACAGAAGCCGCACTTCTAAAAAGTGCGGCTTCTTTATTTTCTCAGCTGCTAATGCTGCTTCAAGCATAACCGCTTTATAACTCCCCAATGTTTCCCTAACATCGCAATTCAATATTTTTATATACAATACAGTGCCTTAATGACAAATATTCGCAACAACCGAACAATTCATACCTTCCCATTGCTTTTTCCAAAATTCAAACTTAAAATGCCACCCGTTACTCGCTTTCTAAAACGCCCATTGAACGATTGATGGCATAGCAACTCAAAAAGCGGTAGCACAATGGGAAACTAGGGTTCCGGCCAATGTAGTCAAGGCGTCAGGTCCAAGAGTTTCCGGTCTCGTGATAACGAGGCTCCACGGAGGGATAAAAGCCCGGGAGATTAAGCGTAATGTGCTCGAAGTACATTACAATCCCGGAAAACCCTTTGGTATGGAGACTGGTTATGTCAGGTTCAACAAAACAAATCTCTGCTGCGCAAAATGCTCCTGTGACAAGCGATACGCTTAGCCGCAGCATGAGTGTATGGCACAGTTTCACGCTCGGTTTCGCGGTGGTCTCACCGGTGGCCGGACTGTATGCCATCATCGGCGTGCAAACGGTGGTCGCCGGTGGCGGCTGGTTTGCCGCGCTCGCGGTTTGCTTGCTCATGCAGTTATTGGTGGCTACCGTTTACGCCGAATTATCTTCACAATTCCCGATTGCCGGTGGTGCGTACAAATGGGCGCGGCAACTCGGCGGCGCCATCGCCGGGCAATATGCCGGTGTGATTTATATTTGCTCCACCATCGCCATGGTCACCACGACCGCGTATACCGGCGGCTTCTGGCTCGCCACTTTCTGCGGATCGCCGGGTGACGGCGGCAGCATGATGGTGCTGTGGGGTGCTTTATTCCTGTTGCTTTGCACCCTCCTCAATCTGGCTCCGGTCAGTATTTTCAATCTGGTCATCAAGCTGGGTGTTTACGCGGAAGTCGCTGGGTCATTCGGCGTGGCGCTGTTATTATTTTTTTTCTTCCGCCAGCATCCTGTCATGGAATTGTTCCAGCACATGGGTACCGGCACAGCGCCCAGTGAAATGGCTGCATTTTTAGCCGCACTGGCCATTGCCGGTTGGGCTTTCATCGGTTTCGATGCCTGCTCCACCACTGCGGAAGAAACGCATCAACCGAAACGCATGGTTCCCCGTGCCATTTTCATGTCGCTACTCGTCGTCGGCACAGTCGTTCTGTTCAATTCAGCCGCGCTGATTCTGGCTTTTGAACATGACACCCTAAGAAATTCCAGCCATACGGCCGACCCGGTCACGCCGCTGATTGCCAGCAGCATCGGCGATTGGTTCGAGAAACCGTTTCTGGCCATCGTGATGACTGCTTTCCTGGCTTGCGGCGCGTCCATGGTCAAATACACCTCGCGCATTGTTTTTTCCATGGCGCGCGAAGGCAATATGCCAGCGGTATTAAGTCAAGTCACGGCGAGCAAAACACCGCGTAACGCGATTCTCTTTACCGTTCTGCTGGCGGGTTGCGGCTTGATATTCGGGCTCAATGACGATGCCGTGGCCACCATCATCGCTTTCGGCACCGGCGGTTTATACGCCATGTTCACGTTCACCACCGGCTTTGCCTTGTTTGCCCGGCTCACAGGGCGATGGAATCCCGCATTAGGCGAATTAAAGCTGGGTGCATGGGGATTAGTCATCAATATTCTGGCGTTTATCTGGTCATTGTTTGAACTCATCAACATCGCCTGGCCGCGCCCTTATGCCATTTCCGCGGATGCGCCGTGGTGGCAGTTGTGGGCAACACCGTTAGTGCTGGGCAGCATTCTAACCATCACGACATTCTATATACTTTGCAAAAAATGGATGCCCAACAAGTCAACCCATTTTTAATGAGGAATTCATCATGAATCAACACAATAAACCCATCTGGCAACAACTCATTCCGGGCGGATGCCACTGGTCCGGGGTATTGCGCCGCGGCACCACGCTTCGTCTGACCGACGTCAACGGAGGCGCCAACGCCGCTGTGCTATTCTTCAATCAGGAAGAAAAGCTGGAACGCTACAACATGGCGGACACCCTGAAATCGCAGCATACTTTTCGCCTTACCAAAGGTCATGCATGCCATTCCGATATGGGACGGATGTTTTGTTGCATCACAGCGGATACCGCCGGTTGGAACGATACCGTATGCGGCCTGAGCGATGCCAATCTGATCCAGCAAAAATATGGCACCGCTCGCTATCAGGAGCACCGCAATGAAATGTTCCGCAGCGGCCTGGATGGCATGTTGATCGAATTGGGCAAATGGGGATTGGGCATGCGCGATGTCGTCGCCAATATCAATTTTTTCAGCAAAGTGACTGCCGATCACTTGGGAGAACTGCAATATCATGTCAATCACAGCAAAGCAGGCGATTATGTCGACCTCAGCTTTGTCATGAATACCTTAATGATATTGTCCGCCGCGCCGCATCCGCTGGATCCGGGAAAGCCGTATCAACCCGGCGCGGTCAATCTGGAACTGTTTGATACGCCACCGGATGCGGCCAGCGAATGCCTGCATATCGCCGAAAATATCCGCGCACTGCAGAACGCGCAACACTTTTATTGCGAGGGTGAAAAATGAATACCTCTACTCTATTTGTAAGCCAGCTCGATCCCAGCCAAGCAGTGATCGATGAAATCTGCCCGGCCGGTGAACCGTGGGTCAAAGGAATCAAACGCGGGCAAACATTCCGTATCGTCGATCTGGAAGGCAACCAAGCGGTCGACACGCTGTTTTATAACGCGCATGACGCGCAAGAGCGCTATAGCACAACCGATACCGTCAGCCGCCAGAATAAGCTGTACCTGACGACCGGCAGCAAGTTGTATTCCAATTCCGGCAATGTCATGCTGACCATCACTGCCGATACGTGCGGACGGCACGACACATTGGGTGGCGCTTGCGCGGCGGAAAGCAACACCGTGCGCTATGCCTTGGAAAAATTACCGATGCACAGTTGCCGCGATAATTTTCTGCACGCCTTGGCGCATGATCCGCTGTGCCAGCAATTGGGCATGAGCAAACGCGACCTGCCCAGCAACATCAACTTCTTCATGAACGTGCCGGTCACGGAAACGGGCGGGCTGGAGTTTGCCGATGGTGTTTCGGCCCCCGGCAAGTATGTCGAAATGCGCGCGGAAATGGATGTCGTGGTATTGATCTCGAATTGTCCGCAACTGAACAATCCGTGCAATGCCTATAATCCGACACCGATACGTTTACTGATTTGGGATTAACGCCAGTTTCAGATTCCGGAGGATCGTATGTTCAATAAAGTGCTCATCGCCAACCGTGGCGCCATTGCCTGCCGCATCATCCGCACGCTGCGCCGCATGAACGTCACCAGCGTCGCGGTATACACCGAAGCCGATGCATTATCGCGGCATGTCAGTGAAGCCGATGAAGCCTATTGCATCGGTGAAGGCGTCGCGGCCGATAGTTACCTGCGCACCGATAAGATCCTGGCTATCGCGCAGCAATCCGGCGCGCAGGCCATTCATCCCGGCTACGGGTTTCTCAGCGAAAACGCCGATTTTGCCGGGCAATGCGCGGCGCACGGCATTTGTTTTATCGGCCCTACCCCGCAGCAAATGCGCGCGTTCGGCCTGAAACACACGGCACGCGCTTTGGCGCTGGAAAACCAGGTGCCGCTACTGCCCGGCACCGGTTTGCTGGCGAATCTCGACGATGCTTGCCATCAGGCCAAACATATCGGCTACCCGGTGATGCTGAAAAGCACCGCCGGTGGCGGCGGCATCGGCATGCGTTTGTGCTGGAATCAGGATGAGCTGAGCGGCGCTTATGAATCGGTCAAGAATCTCGCGCAGAATAATTTCAAGGATGCCGGTTTATTTCTGGAAAAATTTGTCGATATGGCACGCCATATTGAAGTGCAGATCTTCGGCGACGGCAAAGGCCAGGTGGTCGCATTGGGCGAACGTGACTGCTCCATGCAACGGCGCAATCAGAAAGTCATCGAGGAAACACCTGCGCCCCATCTCGCGCCGCCACTACGCCAGGCGCTATTGGACACGGCGGTTCGCCTCGGCAAAGCGGTCAATTATCAATCCGCTGGCACGGTGGAGTATATTTTTGACGCCGCCAACGGCCAATTCTATTTTCTCGAGGTCAACACGCGCTTGCAAGTTGAACATGGCGTAACCGAGGAAGTGACCGGTATTGACCTGGTGGAATGGATGGTGCGGCAAGCCGCGGGCGATTTGCCGCCGCTCGATTCCTTCACCATCGAACCCCGTGGCGTATCGATTCAAGCGCGGGTTTACGCCGAAAATCCGGCCAAAGACTTTCAACCTTCCAGCGGCACACTCACGGCGGCGGAATTTCCCGCATCGGCGCGCGTTGAAACCTGGGTCGAGCGCGGCATCGATGTATCCGCGTTTTACGATCCGATGCTGGCGAAAATCATCGTGCACGCGCCGGACCGGGAAAAAGCCATCGCGCGGTTGCAGGGTGCATTGGAAAGCAGTTCGTTGCAGGGTATCGAAACCAATCTGGATTACTTGCAGCAAATTCTGCACAGCAGCGCTTTTCAGAACGGCCAGTACACCACCGGCTTTCTCAATGGCTTTCACTACCGTGCTCATACCCTGGACGTTTTAGTCCCCGGCGTGCAAACCACCGTACAGGATTACCCCGGACGGCTTGGTTACTGGCAAATCGGTGTGCCGCCCTCCGGGCCGATGGATGCGCTCGCGCTCCGCTTGGCCAACCGGCTGGTCAATAATTCCGCCGACCAGGCAGCGCTGGAAATCACATTGACCGGCCCGACGTTGCGTTTCAACAGCGATTGCCTGATCGCCGTGACCGGCGCAACGATTGAAGTCTATTTGGACAGCGAGCCGCTGCCCTTATGGCAATCGTACGAAATCAAGGCCGGAGCCGTGCTGCAATTCGGCAAAATCAAGGATCAGGGTTGCCGGGCATACCTCGCGGTGCAAGGCGGATTTCAAGTACCGGACTATCTGAGCAGCAAATCGACTTTCACACTGGGGCAATTCGGCGGCCACGCCGGGCGTGCGCTGCGGGCAGGCGATGTGCTGCACATCGCGGCGGAATATGAACCGGCACAAACGGTGCTAGCAGCGGAATTGATCCCTCGCTACACGCATCAATGGGAAATCGGTGTTTTATACGGCCCGCACGCCGCGCCCGATTTTTTCACCGATGCGGATATCGAAACGTTCTTCAACACGGATTGGAAAGTGCATCACAACTCCAGCCGCACCGGCGTGCGCCTGCTCGGCCCGAAACCGCAGTGGGCCCGTAGCGACGGTGGCGAGGCCGGTTTGCATCCGTCCAATATTCACGATACGGCGTACGCCATCGGCGCGGTCGATTTTACCGGCGACATGCCGATCATTCTGGGGCCGGACGGCCCGAGCCTGGGCGGTTTCGTCTGTCCAGTGACCGTGGCTCATGCCGAATTATGGAAAACCGGGCAGCTCAGGCCGGGCGACCAGATCCGTTTCCGGCTGCTGACGCTGGAACAAGCACAAGTGCTGGAAAAGCAGCAAAATGAATTTGTCCGCTCGCTGCACGCGCTGCCGCAACAGCGCTTCGCCAGCGATATCACCACATTGCCGAGTCCGGTCCTGCACGAAATTGCAGCAAGCCCGCAGCAACTGCAAGTCACTTACCGGCAATCCGGCGATCGCTACGTGCTGGTGGAATACGGCCCGATGGTGCTCGATCTGGATTTGCGTTTGCGCGCGCATGCCTTGATGGAATGGATGCAGCACGCCAATTTGCCCGGCATTATCGATCTGACACCGGGAATCCGTTCGCTGCAAATTCATTTCGACGCGCAAATTCTGCCGCGTGACAGCCTGCTGCAAACTTTGCTCGCCGCGGAACAATCCTTGCCGGACATCAGCAGCATGGCGGTGCCATCTCGTATCGTGCATCTGCCGCTATCCTGGGACGATGCGGCAACACGCCTGGCAATTGAAAAATATATGCAATCGGTGCGCAGCGACGCGCCGTGGTGCCCGAGCAATATCGAATTCATCCGCCGTATCAATGGATTGGATAGTATCGAAGCAGTGCACCGTATTGTATTTGATGCCAGTTACTTGGTTCTCGGTTTGGGCGATGTGTATTTGGGCGCGCCGGTCGCCGTACCGGCCGATCCACGCCATCGCCTGGTGACCACCAAATACAATCCGGCACGCACCTGGACACCGGAAAATGCCGTGGGTATTGGCGGGGCGTATTTATGCATTTACGGCATGGAAGGCCCGGGGGGCTATCAATTCGTTGGGCGCACGCTGCCGGTATGGAACCGCTACCGCCAAACCGCCGATTTCAAGGATGGCAAACCTTGGCTGCTGCGTTTCTTCGACCAGATCCGTTTTTATCCGGTCAGCGAAAGTGAATTGCTGAAACTGCGCAAGGATTTCATCCGTGGACAATTTCAACTGCACGTTGAAGAAACCACGTTCAGTTTGCAGCAACATCACCTGTTTCTGCAACAGAACCAAGCGGCGATCCATGCCTTCAAAACCCGGCAGCAAGCCGCCTTTGAAGCCGAACGCGAGCGCTGGAGCATCAACGGACAAATGGAATTCGCCAGCGAATCGGATCTCGACGAAGCCGACGCGCAAAGCGAATTGGACTTACCAGAAGGCAGTCACGCCATCGCTTCGCCGGTCACCGGCACGGTGTGGAAAATACTGGCCCAGGAAGGCCAGCAGGTCAAGGCTGGTGATGTCTTGATCGTCATCGAAGCGATGAAAATGGAAATTGCCGTGGAAGCTCCACTCAGCGGCACCGTTGAACGCATTCTGTGCCGCCAGGGGGATGGTGTCTCCGCCGGACAATTGCTCGTCGTACTGCAGAAACATCAAACTGCGCCATGACTGACGATAATCCGCAAGTGCAAAGTAGAAAAGCATACTGGCTGGAACGGTGGGAGCGGAATGAAACCGGTTTTCATCAAACCGGGATCAATCCGTATTTGCTTGAATTCTGGCACACGTTGCAACTGAACCGCGACAGTACCGTCTTCGTGCCGCTGTGCGGCAAGAGTCACGATATGCTGTGGCTGCGTCAACAAGGACATGCCGTGCGAGGCGTTGAGTTAAGCGCCACGGCGGCGCAGGCATTTTTCAGCGAAAACGATTTGACACCACAGAACCATGCGCACAGCCGGTTCATGCACTGGGAAGCGAATGATATCGCTATTTTGTGCGGCGATTTTTTCGATTTAAGCGCAGAAGATATGCGCGATGTCAGCGCCGTATACGACCGCGCCGCGCTGGTGGCATTGCCGCCGGATCTGCGCAAGCGTTATGTGGATCATCTGTTGCAGATTGTTCCGGCGAATACGCACATCCTGCTCATCACGCTCGACTATCCGCAGCATGAGATGACCGGACCGCCTTTTGCGGTGCCTTTGCATGAAGTCACCGCGCTGTTCCAGGCGCATGCCGGAATTACCCTGCTGTCGCAGCACAATGTGCTGGCACAGAATCCGCGTTTTCAGGAGCGCGGACTCAGCCGCTTGAAGGAAAGTGTGATTCTGCTGAAAACATTGGCTCGATAATGCCGGAGCAGCTCCCTCAAGATTACTGACGGGCTTATGCTTTTTTCCGGTTTTCCTGTTCGATTAATAATTGCTCAAATTCTTGCTGAGAAACCGCAACCGAATAAAGAAAACCTTGCACATAATCGCAGCCGAAATGCGTCAGCAAATCCTGCTGCGCTTCGGTTTCGACGCCTTCCGCGATGGTCTTGATATCCAATTTGTGCGCCATGACGATAATAGCTTCCACCAGTGCGCGATCAGTTGCATTACCCATTAATTGATGCACAAAGGAGTAGTCGATTTTAAGAAAATCGATATCGAATTTTTTCAGATAAGATAACGAGGAAAATCCGGTGCCGAAATCATCGATGGAAACTTCAATGCCATTATTGCGAAGTTCCAGCAGGTTCTGCTGCACCACGGCAGAATCCTTTAACAGCAAGCCTTCGGTAATTTCCACGTTGATGCAGTCGCCGGGCAATCCCAGCCGGATCAGACTGTCGATCCAGTGATAATCGTTCATGTGTTTGAACTGGATCGGTGAAATATTCACGCTGATTTGTATGACATAACCCAGTCGCTTCCGCCATTGATCGATCAGATCGATCGATTGGCGGAATACCATTTCGCCGATTTCCAGGATTAAGCCGCTCTCTTCGGCCAGCGGAATGAAGATGGCCGGACTGATCATGCCCCGTTTCGAATGATTCCAGCGCAGCAGCGCTTCGGCTTTAACAATGCGTTCACTGGACAACTCCAGGATCGGCTGATAATAAACACGCAGTTCGTTTTTGACGATGGCCTGACGCAAATCCTGCATCAACAGCATTTTTTCATGCGCCGCTTGTTGCATGGAAGGGGTAAAGTAGCAAAAACGGTTACGCCCTTCCAGTTTTGCCGCATACATCGCCTGGTCCGCATGTTTCATCAGGCTTTTCCGGTCGGCGCCATCTTGCGGATAAAAAACGATACCGATACTGGTGGAGATGTAGTGATCAGCCCGGTTATGCCGGAGTCTAAAAGGTTTGTTCAGTTTCTGTGTGATGAGCTGCGCAATCGTTGCGGCGGCTTTGTTATCGCCGCACTTCGATGAAATTACCGCAAACTCGTCCCCGCCCAAGCGGGCAACGATATCGGTTTTACTGGCACAGGATTTAATGCGCGAAGCCACTTCTCTCAGCAGCTCATCCCCTTTGTCATGTCCCAGTGTATCGTTGATATCCTTGAAATGATCTAAATCCATCAGTAATAACGACAGCGGTGACTTGCTGCGCTGCGATTTCTTGATTTCCTGATCCAGCAGCTCTTTAAACAAATTACGGTTGGGTAAGCCGGTCAGTGGATCGTAATTGGCTTGAAACAGAATGATTTCGTCTTTTTTCTTTTTCTCGGTAATATCGGAAAACTGCGAAACGTAATAATGCACATGCCCGGATGGATGACGGATCACGCTGATATTGAGCCATTTGGCATAAACCGAACCATCCTTGCGCAGATCCCAGATTTCCCCCTGCCAATGACCCTCATCCAGGAGTTTGCGCTTGATTTCCTGATAAAAAGCTTCATCGTGCCGGTTTGAGCGGAACATGGCCGGATCCTTACCCAGCACATCCGCCATCTCGTAGCCGGTCATGCGGGTAAAAGCCGGATTAACCTGAATAATCCGGTTGTTCTCATCCATGACCATAATGGCCTCATTGCTCGACTGATAAATCGCGGCCGCCAGACGCATCGAGTCATTCGCCTGCTTTTGCTTGGAAACATCCTGATAGATTCCGAGCACACCGATGATTTCCTTCCGGGTACTGAGCAGCGGCACTTTGGAAGTTTCTATCCAAAGCTTTTCACCGGCGGCATTATTCAAGGGTTCTTCGTAATACAGCATGGATGTTCCCGAACTGATCACCCGCTTGTCGTCATTTCGATAGTGGTCGGCTTGTTCCTTTGTCCAGCTCAGATCGTAATCCACTTTACCGATAATCTCCTGCGGCGATGTCATCCCGGCATCGCGCGCAAAAATAGGATTGCAACCGAGGTAACACGATTGTTTATCCTTCCAGAAAATCCGTACCGGAACCGTATCGACGATCGTTTTCAGCAGATTGCGCGATTCCGCCAGTTCGGCTTCCTTCATTTTCAGGTCGGTAATATCGGTGATTGTGCCGACGAAACCCCGCACATCGCCATTCTGATCGCGTTCCGCCTGTGCCTGCCCCAGAATCCAGGCCGTTGTTTGTTCTTTAGTTTGAAAACGATATTCGCACATGAACGGCTGCTGCCACTGCACTGCGTCATTCCATTCCGCGATGACTCTTTCCCGGTCCTCCGGATGAATGGTTGCAATCCATCCATGACCTGCCGCTGCACTGGCATCCAGACCGTTCATATGGCACCAGCGTTCATTCACGTATAAACATTTGCCCGCCGCATCCGTGCGAAAGATGCCGACTGACGCGGCTTCGGTCAAACTGCGGAAAAGCTGCTCATTTTCCCGTAATGCAGTCTCCATTTGCTTCTGCGGGGTAACATCGACCAATACACCGTGCCAGCGCGTATTGCCATCGGCTTCCCGCTGCGGTATTGAATAACCGCGCAACCATTTCATCCCCGTGGGGGTTTGCACGGGAAACTCATAAAACCAGGGGACCAGCTTTTCCATGGAATCCCGGATGGATTTTTCCAAAGCCGGTACAGCATCGCTGGGTATCATTTGAAACAAAACTTCAACATCCGCCATGCATTCGGCCGATGTGCATCCCACTAAATTTTCAATTCCTTCACTCATGAAGGGAAGTGAGCGGCATCCTACGGCATCGACACAAAATTCATACACTGCGCCCGGTATGCTGGCGACCAAATTGCGGAAGCGCTTTTCACTGGCTTGCAGCTCGGCAGTCCGCTGAATTACGGTGTGTTCGAGATTTTGCTTCAGCGCCAGACTTTCCGCCTCGGCCGCTTTACGTCCGGTAATATTCCGGAAAATACCGCGCGTCGCAACCGGCTGGCCATCTGCAACGTACAGGCTGACATTGCCTTCGACCATGATGGTTTGCCCATCCTTAGTCTGAAAAGGGATCTCGATTAATCCGGCATTCTCTCCCGCCATGATCCGCTGAATGAATTCCTGACACTGCACATGGTGGCTGGGATGAACGATATTGAAGATAGTCAATGTTGCCACTTCGCCGGCGGTATAACCAAGCGCTTCACGCCAGGCGCGATTGACAAAAAGAAGACGGCCATCCGGTGCGACGCTCTGAATTAAATCTTTTGTATCGTCGAACAACTCTCTCAGTTGTTGCTCACTCAGAACAAGCGAAGCGGGAATTGCGGCATCGCAATCTAAAGGATCTTTTGGAACAAAACCATCACTATTCATGCAATGAACTTACAATAAGAAAAAATTCGGAGCCGCGCCGTTGCTCAATTTCCAGATATCGAGAGATAAAATTTCCCTCTAAAATACAAATGCCTGCGGATTATAGCGTATATACCACGGTTAAAAAATAGGGAATTTATCCTATAGAAATGGGCTGAATTAACGGCTACTATCACTCGCCGCAAAAACCGGTGACCGGTATTAAAGCTGAGATGCCATGCACAGCGGAACGGTATAAGTGTTGCGTAAAGCTGATCCGCACTGAAAATACACCGCGATAAGGGCATTTAACGGAAAATCATCCGGCATACAAATATTCAGACACAAATGCTTTTAGATTAATAGGTTAATGAATATACACATCGAGGTTACACCCGTATGTGACAAAAGTCACAAGCATGATTTGGATATAAGGGTATATTTCCTCTCTGTTTTCATCTTCAAAGGTACTCAGTAGGTATTAAACTTAAAATCAGTTATCGCAATATCGATAGAAATATCGAAGCCGGAATGTAAAAAATTGTCGTGATACTTTTACTGAGGAAGATGTTTTTACATTCGACCGTTGCTTGTGCGATGAATGATTTTATGACGAGGCCCTTTAATCCCTATTGCTTGCAATAGGGATTTTTTTTGCCCCGGTTTAGTCGGTCACCAGTACGGGTGTTATGGCCAGTTGCTGGCTGATGGTGTTGGCTGCCAGCTTCGCAACCGTTTGATCGGGATAAGGACCGGCGTGAATTTTATACAAACCGTTATTTTTTGTAATACTAACGGCATCCTTGAGCGATGGAAGCTTCTGCCGGACTTGCGTGAGAAAATTATGCGCGTTATCGGATGAGCCGAATGCGCCCAATTGCAGGTAAACCATATTCATCACCGCATCGCTATCGGTTGCGGGCAGCGATGCGGATGGTTTGCCGCTGCTGGCCAATGTGGCCGAACCTTCCAGCACGATGCTTTCGACTTCAACACGGCCGCTGCCACCCGCCAGAATGCCCAATTTATAGGCGGCGGTATACGACAAATCGATCAAGCGGTCGGACAAAAACGGCCCGCGATCATTCAAACGCACGATCACGAATTTGCCATTATCCAGATTAGTCACCCGGGCATAACTAGGCAAGGGCAAGGTAGGATGCGCCGCGGTCATGGCATACATGTCATAGACTTCGCCCGAGGCGGTATTGTTGCCATGATAACGGCGGCCATACCAGGATGCGATGCCACGTTTTTTATATGACTTCAATTCGGTCATTGGTTTGAAATTCTTTCCCAATGCGACATAGGGCTGCATATTGGCCTGTCGCAACGGTTCAGCCCTGGGCACGGCATCCGGAATCAGATGCAAGTCAGCCGGGGGATTATCCTCCGGGCCATCATCCAGATAATATCCTCCGCCTTTTCTGGCGGCTGAACCGGAACTCTTGCCGGTATCCGGTATGGACGCAACCCATTTGTTTTTTTGCTTCGATGCAGCAGTACCCTGATATTGCGGCGTAGTGCTGCAAGCAGTCAATAACGCTAACACCATTACCGAGGCCATTCCAGCGCTCGGCGCGGTTCTTACCGACAAATAGTGATGCGCTTTGTGAAATCTTGAATACAGGTTTGTCATGTCTTTACAAGTTTAGGATGTGTCTGAATACTCATCAAAATACCAAAACCAAGCAACATTGTCACCATCGACGTGCCGCCATAGCTGATCAATGGCAGCGGAACGCCGACGATCGGAAGGATACCACTAACCATGCCCATGTTAACGAAGATATAAGTACAAAAAGTCAGTGTAATTGAACCGGCGATCAATCGCGTGAACTGTGTCGAGGCATTAGCGGTAATCACCAAGCACCGGCCGATCACCAATAAATACAGCAGCAGCAATACCGTATTCCCCATCAATCCGAACTCTTCGGAAAAAACCGCAAAGATAAAATCAGTGCTCTGTTCCGGCAAAAAATCCAACTGCGTCTGCGTGCCGTTCTGCCAGCCTTTCCCCACAATTCCGCCGGAACCGATGGCGATGGACGATTGGATGGTGTGATACCCCGCACCAAGCGGATCCTGTGAAGGATCAAGCAGCGTGATGATACGCCGCCGCTGATAATCATGCATGATCGTCCAGAATACCGGCAAACTGCCCGCTACTGTTACCGCCAGCCCAGCAATGATGCGCCACGACAACCCTGCCAGAAACAGCACGTAAAAACCGCTCGAGGCAATCAGAATGGCGGTGCCGAGATCAGGCTGGCGCAGAATCAGCAAAACCGGCAACAATAGCAGCACCGTCGCGCCGATATAGTCTTTCAGACGCAACGTGATTTCATGCTTGTCGAAATACCAGGCCATCATCAACGGTATGGCGATTTTCATCAACTCGGACGGTTGAATGCGTGTCACGCCGATATTCAACCAGCGCCGCGCGCCATTATTGATTTCACCGAACAAAGCCACACCGACCAGTAAAACTAGCCCCAGGATATACATAGGCAAAGCCAGCCGCATAATCTGCTGCAACGGAATATTCGCAACCAGCCACATAACAACCAACGCAATCAGCATATTGATCACTTGATTGCTGACTCTGGCCATATTTGCTCCGGTGGCGCTGTAGAGCACGATCAATCCGACAGCCATCAATGTCAGCAGCCCGATCAGCAAAAAACTATCGATATAGCGTGTCAGAAAGTGCCAGATTTTTTTAATTTCGACCATGCCGGTGAATTTCAATATGCTGTTATCAACAAAAACCGTGACTGTTTGCCCATTTACATTGCCTATAAATGCTCATGGTCATGATCATGACCTGCCGCAGGTTCGGCTAAATGCGCCATGGCCGCTTCGGACGGTTTTCCCAATAAGAAATAATCGAACACCTGCCGCGCTATCGGCGCTGCGGTAGAACCGCCGGTTCCGGTATTTTCCACCAACACCGCCAGGGCAATTTTGGGATTCTCGGCTGGCGCATAAGCAATAAACATCGCATGATCGCGATGCCGCTCGTTGATCGCTTTTTCATTGTAACGCTCCCCCTGCTTTATGGCGATCACTTGCGAAGTACCCGTTTTACCGGCAAACGTATACGCCGCGTTGGCGCCAGCTTTTGCCGCAGTGCCGCCGGGACGGGTCACATCCACCAGCGCGTTCTTGACCACTTCCAGATTTTTCGGTTTGAGATTCAAGCTGTACAGCAGCCTCGCCGGAATATCCTCAACTTCCCCGGTCTGGCTGTTCTGAATCTGTTTCACCAGACGTGGCGCATACGCCTTGCCGTTATTCGCGATGACCATGGTGGCGAATGCCAGCTGGAGCGGCGTAGCCAGGTTATAGCCCTGACCGATGGATACGGAGATGGTATCGCCAGCGTACCACTTTTGTTTATATTGGCTCATCTTCCAAGCGGACGAAGGCAGCAATCCGGCCACTTCGCCTTCGATATCAATCCCGGTTCTTTTGCCCAAACCGAATTGACCGATAAAGCTATGGATATTGTCGATGCCGAGATCGTTGGCGAGACTGTAGTAATAGGTATCGCATGAAACCACCAACGATTTATGCAAATCGACCCGGCCATGCCCGCCCGGTTTCCAATCGCGGTAACGGCGCTCCACGCCCGGCAGAGAAAAGAAACCGGGATCGCTCATGCTGTATTCCGGCGTGCGTTTCCCCAGTTCGAGCGCCGCCAGCGCCATGAATGGCTTGAATGTCGAACCGGGCGGATACACACCGCGCAGCGCCCGGTTGTTGAGCGGCCGGTCAATCGATTTGTTGAGCAGATTCCAGTTTTCCTGATCGATACCGCCAATAAAAAGATTGTTGTCGTAGCCCGGTTTGCTGACAAACGCGAGCACTTCACCGTTATTCGGATCCAACGCAACCAGCGCGCCGCGGCGGTCGCCGAATGCTTTTTCCGCGGCTTCCTGCAACCCGAGATCCAGCGATAAAATCAGATTACTGCCGGAAAGCGGCGGCGTGCGCGACAATACGCGAATCGAACGGCCAGCCGCGTCGGTCTCGACTTCCTCAAAACCGGTGATGCCATGTAATTGTTTTTCATAACTCTGTTCAATCCCGATTTTGCCAATGTGCTGAGAACCGCGATAATTATGGAGCTCCTCGTTGCGTTCGAGCTGATCGAGATCCTGGTCGTTGATGCGGCTGATATAGCCAACAATATGCGAAACAATCTCTTTTTCCGGATACTGGCGCAGCACACGCGCCTTAATTTCCACCCCCGGAAAACGGTAACGGTTAACCGCGAAAGTAGCGATCTCCTCATCGGTCAAACGGCTTCGAACCGGCAAGCTTTTAAAGCGCTTACTTTCCTTCAGCAATTTTTTGAAACGCTGACGATCGGTCGGCGTGATCTCGATAATATCCGCCAGCTCATTCAGTGTCGCGTCAAGATCTTTGATTTGACTGGGTACGATTTCCAATGTGTAGGCTGAATAATTCTGCGCCAATATCCTGCCGCTACGGTCATAAATCAGACCGCGATTAGGAACCAGCGGCGAAATGGAAATCCGGTTCGCCTCCGCCAGTGTCTGATAGTGTTCCTGCTGGATAACCTGCAAGTAATAGAAACGCGCATACAGAATCAACAACAGGATCAACACAAAACCCGCGCTGATACTGAGACGAAGACGGAATTTATGTAATTCGGCCGGATGATTTCTCAGTTCAACATGTTGTTTCATAACGCATCGGGGTCTGGTTTTTGCCGCAACAGCAGCGTAAACAGATAAGAAACCGGCACCCACAGTAACGCTCCCGCCACCGTAGCCAGGTAATATTGCCAATCCGGTAATAAAGAATCCGTCGATAGTGCAACCAATACAATGATCCACTGCATCATCAACAACACCAAACCAATCTGCGGCGCTTGTTTTACCGGCGTGAACAGCCGCAACCGGCGGCCAAAAACCAAAGTGAGATAGACCACAATAGAATAAGCCAAGGCGTGCTGCCCCAGTATGCCAGCGTTACCGACATCCATCATCAATCCCAGGCCGAAAGCAACGCTCATACCCATTTTGTGCGGGTAATTGATATTCCAATACGCGATTGTAAGCGCTAAAAAGTCCGGACGTAACAACAGGAATTCACCCTGTAGCGGCAAGAAATTCAGAATCGACGCAATAATCAAACTGGCAGCGACAAACCAATTACTGGCAGGCACGAATACATCCTGTCTGATGTAATGGTCCTTGTTGGCGTGACCCTCTTTAATTTTTCCCGGGTTCAATTGCAGGCATCTCTTGAGATTCGTTGGATTCGGGCTGTACCAGCGCCAGAATCAAAACTTGCCGGTTCCGGTCCACACCGGCAATGGGTGTACTGATAATCTGCGCAAAATCACCCGTCGGATCGCGCTCAATTCTTGACACCACCGCAACGGGGATACCGGGAGGATAAACCCCGCCGATACCGGAGGTAACCAGCAAATCGCCTTGCTGAATATCCGTGTTCACGGATAAATAACGCAACTCCAATTCATCGTTTTTACCGGTACCGGACACCACCGAGCGTAAACTGTTACGCACCACTTGCACCGGCACCGAATGATCCTTATCGGTCAACAGCGTAACTTCCGATGACCAAAGGTACAGTTGCGTAATTTGCCCGACGATGCCCTGATCGTCAATCACCGCTTGACCCAATTGAATATGATGCTGACTGCCTTTATTCAAAGTAATTTTATGACTGAACGGGTCGCGCGGCGTGGACAGAATTTCCGCCAGGACTGCTTTGGTTTTAGTGGCCGTTTCAATTTGCTGTACCGCACCCAGTAGTTTGCGCAATTGCACATTCTCGGCTTCCAAGGCATGTAGTTTCAGCAGTTGTTCACGATTGTCCAGATAGAGCCGCCTGAGCTTTTCGTTTTCTTCCAGCAAATAGAAACTGGCAATGAATTCGCCGATTTGGTCGTAAATGCTGGCGGGAATATAAGCAATTTTCTGCAATGGAAAGATGATCACCCCGATGGTCTGGCGGAATTGCGGGAAATACTTAAGACGCGTATCTTCAGCGATGAGTAAACAGGACAACAAGGTGAATACAAACAGTCGCGTGAACGGGCCGGGGCCATGTCTGAAAAACTGAGGAACTGTTTCCATTACGTCCCGTATTCAAATATCGATTTATTTTTCAACCAGTAAGGAAAGAGATAAAAATAATTAACCAACTAATAGATTTAATCACGGGCAAAAATGCCGATGGACCGATCCATGTTCTCCAGCGCGATACCGGCGCCGCGCACCACGCAGGTCAGCGGATCATCGGCGACAATAACAGACAATCCGGTTTCTTCCATCAATAACCGGTCAATATCGCGCAACAACGCGCCGCCACCGGTCATCACCATGCCTTTGTCGGCAATATCCGAACCCAATTCCGGCGGCGTATGTTCCAGTGCCGATTTAACCGCGCTGACGATGCTGTTCAACGGTTCCGCCAGCGCTTCCAGAATTTCGTTACTGGAAATGGTGAAACTGCGCGGTATACCTTCCGCCAGATTGCGGCCCTTCACTTCAATTTCACGCACTTCCGAACCGGGAAAAGCCGAACCGATTTCCTTTTTAATGATTTCCGCGGTGACCTCGCCGATCAGCATGCCGTAGTTACGGCGGATATAATTAATGATCGCTTCGTCAAATTTATCCCCGCCCACCCGCACCGAATTGGAATACACGATACCACCCAGTGAAATCACACCCACTTCGGTGGTACCGCCGCCGATGTCGACCACCATCGAACCGGTGGGTGATTCAACCGGCATATCCGCACCCAGCGCCGCCGCCATCGGCTCCTCGATCAACTCCACTTTACGTGCGCCCGCGCCATAAGCCGCTTCACGGATGGCACGGCGTTCCACTTGCGTGGAGCCGTAAGGAACACAAATCACAATGCGTGGATTGGCGGACAGCAAGCGTGGCGGATTCACCCGGCGGATGAACATCTTGAGCATCTGCTCGGTCACGGTGAAATCGGCAATCACACCGTCTTTCATCGGGCGGATCGCGGTAATGTTACCCGGCGTGCGGCCCAGCATTTGCTTGGCGGCAAGACCCACTTGCTGGATCATTTTTTTGCCGTTGGCTCCGCTTTCTTCACGGATTGCGACTACAGAGGGTTCGTCCAACACGATACCTTGGCCGTGGACATAAATCAGCGTATTCGCCGTGCCCAGATCAATCGCCATGTCTGTTGAGAAATAGCTTCCAAGGATATTGTTGTTCAAGAAATTAAACATAGTGGCAGAATCCGTTATTAATAATTATGATGAGAGCGAATAATAAATAAAACCATCAAAAAATAATACGCCGGTTAAAACGGGGCATGATACTCTAATAGTTATTTGAATATAAGGTTACCGGTTAAAATGACTTTATCTGTTAGCGACGTAAAACGCATTGCTGATCTTGCGTATATCGAAATTGACGACAATGAGGCCAAAGAAACTTTGACTCAATTGTCCGGTATTTTCAATTTGATTGAATCCATGCAAGCAGTCGATACATCGACAGTGGAACCCATGTCTCATGCGCAAAGTGTCGTGCAGCGTTTGCGTGAAGATGAAGTTACTGAAACCGACCAACGCGAATTATATCAATCAATAGCACCGCAAGTCGAAGCCGGTCTGTATCTGGTGCCACAAGTTATTGAATAGCAGAACAGACTATCGTAGCAAGGCAAGCCAAAGAAAGCACAAGACTTAAAAAACAGCGCAATTATACGCAACATTTTATTTTTCTCTCATCAGTAAATCCATGTTTAACGCCAGCCTTAAACAGCTCTCGATTCAGCTTGCCGGAAAAAAAATTTCCAGCACGGAATTAACCGCCGAATTCCTGAAACGCATCAAGCAGCTCAACCCAGAATACAATGCCTTCATCACCGTCAGCGAAGACATCAGTTTGGCGCAAGCGCGCGCAGCCGACCAAATGATCGCCGCCGGACAAGCCGGTCCGCTCACCGGCATCCCGATCGCGCAGAAAGACATTTTCTGCGCCAAAGGCTGGTTGACCACGTGCGGTTCAAAAATGCTATCGAATTTCGTCTCACCGTACGACGCCGGGGTTATCGAGCGTTTCAATCAAGCCGGTGCGGTCAACATCGGTAAGACCAACATGGACGAATTCGCTATGGGGTCGAGCAATGAAACATCCTATTATGGCCCGGTGAAAAATCCCTGGGATCATGCCGCGGTACCGGGCGGCAGCTCGGGCGGCGCAGCCTGCGCGGTGGCAGCCCGATTGGCATGCGCGGCCACCGGCACGGATACCGGCGGCTCGATCCGCCAGCCCGCTGCATTGTGCGGTATCTCGGGAATCAAGCCGACCTATGGATTGGTGTCGCGCTACGGCATGATCGCGTTTGCTTCCAGTCTGGATCAAGGCGGCCCGATGGCCAAATCGGCGGAAGATTTAGCCCTGCTGCTGAATGTCATGGTCGGGTTCGATGCGCGCGACTCCACCAGTCTGCAACGCGAAGCCGAAGACTATGCGCGCGATCTGCAAAAGCCGTTAGCGGGCTTGCGTATCGGCCTGCCGAAGGAATATTTCGCCGCGGGCATGAGCAACGACGTTGCCAGCGCAATCGACAAAGCACTGGATGAATACCGCAAACTGGGTGCGCAAACGGTCGAGATTTCCTTGCCGAACGCGCCGCTGGCAATCCCGGTTTATTATGTGCTGGCGCCCGCCGAGGCATCGAGCAATTTATCCCGTTTTGACGGTGTGCGCTACGGTCATCGCGCCGAGTCGTACACCGATCTAGCCGATATGTACCGCAAATCGCGCGCGCAAGGTTTCGGTCCCGAAGTGAAACGGCGGATTCTGATCGGCACCTATGTGTTATCGCACGGTTATTACGATGCCTATTACATCAAAGCGCAGAAGCTGCGCCGCCTGATCGCGCAGGATTTTGCCGAAGCTTACCAGCAATGCGACATCATCATGGGGCCGACAACGCCGACCGTCGCGTTCAATCTGGGCGAAAAAAGCGGCGACCCGATCCAGATGTATTTATCCGATATCTACACCAGCGCCGCCAATCTGACCGGCATGCCAGCCATGTCGATTCCCGTTGGTTTTGGCGACAAAAACCGCCCCATCGGTTTGCACATCATCGGCAATTACTTCAAGGAAGCGCAAATGCTCAACGTTGCGCACCAATACCAATTGGCTACGGATTGGCATAACCAATCGCCGGTTTAAAATTAACCTTCATTTGTGAAATAAATATTTAGCTGGAAAATTCATTATGCAGTGGGAAATTGTCATCGGTCTTGAAGTTCATGCGCAACTTTCAACGCACTCCAAAATCTTCTCGGGCGCTTCCACCGCCTACGGCGCGCCGCCCAACACGCAAGCTTGCGTGATCGATCTTGCGCTGCCCGGCGTGCTGCCGGTGCTGAACAAAGGCGCGGTCGAACGAGCGATCAAGTTCGGCTTGTCGGTCGGCGCGAAAATCAATTCGCCGTCCATTTTCGCGCGCAAGAATTATTTCTATCCCGATTTACCGAAAGGCTATCAAATCAGCCAGTACGAATTACCGGTGGTGCAAGGCGGCACGATCGCGATTCAAATCGACGGTGTTGAAAAAACCATCCACCTGACACGCGCACACTTGGAAGAAGACGCCGGTAAATCGCTGCACGAGGATTTTCACGGCATGAGCGGCATCGACTTGAATCGCGCCGGCACGCCGCTGCTGGAAATCGTCTCCGAACCGGACATGCGCAGCAGCGCGGAAGCGGTGGCATACGCCAAAACACTGCACGCCCTGGTACGCTGGATCGGCATTTGCGACGGCAACATGCAGGAAG